>Ga0126381_100006095_pt1 | contig 13323 bp, 8 predicted proteins | sample PanSoiMetPlot_28_FD_96465 | JGI IMG/M metagenome (GOLD analysis project Ga0126381, IMG submission 96465) | Tropical forest soil microbial communities from Panama - MetaG Plot_28 | ecosystem: Environmental > Terrestrial > Soil > Tropical forest > Bulk soil | place: Panama | collected 2016-02-17
CCAGCAGCTCTGATTGTCCGCACGGCCACAGAACCTTTAAGCATGACTCGCGCTTTGACGCGTGCCGTTCACGACGTGGATTCGCAAACCGCCGTCGCGCACATTTTGACCATCGAGCAAGCCCGGTATGAGTCCATGGCCTCGCCCCGCGTTACCACTACGTTGCTCGGAATCTTTGGCGGACTCGCTCTTCTCATCGCCACCGCCGGAATTGGTGGAATCATGGCGCTGATGGTTAGCCAGCGCGTTCGCGAAATTGGGATCCGCATCGCTCTCGGCGCACGGCCTTCCAGCATATTGCAAATGATTTTAGGGACAGGCCTGCTGCTCGCAGGATTAGGAGTCGCGATTGGAATTGTCGGCGCGATGGCTCTGGCGGGATTGGTCAAGTCCTTGCTTTTCGAAGTACCACCAACCGATGTCATCACGTTTGGCGCAGTGGGCCTGACGCTGCTAATAGCCGCGGCGGTAGCGAGCTTCCTGCCGGCAAAGCGTGCGGCTTCGGTCGATCCCAATGAAGCTCTGCGCGCCGAATAAGCCGCGTCCCCGGGCCTGCGGAGAATAGGCGGGGATCATCTGGATTCCCAGTTCTGCCAGGGCTGGGCCCACCCGGGTCGGCCGGCTGCGATCGACGGACTGACCCGCCCTCGGCGTGTGGAAGAAATGGCTGGCACGATCGCTGTACAGCGCGCAGAAAGCGCCTTTTTGCTCGATCACCTCCCGAAATCAAATAGAGTCAAAGCCAGCCATCGAAGTAGAATCCTTCCGTCATGCCAAGGCGGACCAATAGCGCTGACGCCGCACGTAGAGCAGAAGTGCGCAGGCTATTTGTCGAGCGGCTTCCACCCGGAGGACGCATCGGGAATAACCTTTTGAAGTTCTATGGTTGGCTGGAGCGGAATTACCCCGAATTGCTCCCTCGAGAAAAAGGCGATCCATACCAGCATCTGAAATCGGACCTAAAAGGGCTCTACAAGGATTGATTGTCCTGTTGCCCAACCTCCCGCGGCTCCGCACTCCCCAAGAAATACGCAAAACAATCGAGGACGAAGGCCTAGCGCGGTACAACCAACGGCGGGTGCAGCCGCAGGGCCAATAAATCGTCGACCAATACACAGCTCGAGTTTAGGAGGAAATGGGAACACCGATGGAACTGACTATATAGAGATCAAATCGAATTGGCAATTTGGCGAAAGCGCCTGACTGTCATGGGCTTGCTTTTTTGCGCACAAGTAGCTTTTGCTACTCCGCGTACCTTTAATTATTCCACGGCATACTTGCATCCGACTGTACTAGATCCCCAAACAGTGCATACTATTCCAGCACTCGATACCACGAACATGTTTCACTGGCCCCAACACCTTCTCCGGCCCCGCTTGACGGTGCTGGCGTTCAGCACGAATGCGTTCTGACTGTGGAGCGGATCATTTGAGGGCAACCATTTGGATTATTGCTGCCATACTGATCGGGCCAAAACAGACGGCCCCACTCACTAAGTCTGCGCATGGCACGCTGATAATAGTCAGCGCTGCAAAATCTTCAATCGTTATAGCCGCGGACAGCGGGTTAGTACAGAACGGCAAAATAATCTCGACCAAGCAGCAAAAGATTATCCCGGCAGGCCATGATTCGGCGTGTTTTCTTGTGGGTTTGGGATATGGCGCATCTACGGGCCATACTGAGCCCGAGAACTTACCAGCTACCGTGCGTGCGTGGGTAGCCAAACATCCGCATGCTGGCGTTCGACAGACACATCAGGGCTTAACCGACGCCATTACAACTGAGCTGGCAGGTGTTAGAGTTTCAGGTCTTCAGTCTCTCTCTACGGTATCGGTTGGCTGTGTCGGATTCGATGGCGGCACACCTGTCATAGTCAATAGCGACATTTACATGCAAACCGATTCTGGACCGCATGTCATCAAAACCGGCCATGTTCTGCTACCTGGACTGGTAATTCCTGTAGGTTGGGCAAGCACGGCGGCAGAAATGTTGCGGGGTGATGGGGCCGCGCTAGAGTCCTTTAAGAGCGAACCAATCGTGCGCAAGTATCGAGAGGCGAGCCGAAACGGCACGTTAGCTTCGCTCACAGAACGCGACTTGCTATCCGTTAGTTCGGCATGTCTCAAGGCAACGGAAACACGTGCGGCGCAGAACTTTGACCCAGATGCATCCGAAGTTTCAGCACCAAACCATTTTGCGGTTATTGATAAGCAGAAGGGGTTCCGGTGGGTACAAGTAAGGTGAAGATCGAATGGCAAGCATCTCCAATCTGCCCCCGGCGTGAAGTGATTGAAGCGGAGATGCTTTTGGCGCAAGGCGCAATCCTTTCGCCAAGATCCTCTCGGCTTTGTGCTGTGGGCCCTATACTTGGGGCAAGCCAGGGCTGCTTGAGAAATACGACGGCCCGGACGAATAGCAGGCCGAGTTTCTGAGAGAGCTCGGCGAGGAAGTCAAGAAGCGCAATTTCGGCGGTCACACGCCAGTCTTTCCCGTTCGATTCACGACAGCATAATCGGGCTTGTGTTTTGGTTACCGCTCTCATATCATCTCTCCAATCGGGTTTTGCTGTGCGGAGTGCGTCCACATTCGACATGACGGCACCGGTCGACAGACGATATGACCGGGCGCAGGACGTGTGTGCCGCGCTATTGAACTCGCTTAGCATTAGCCTCCTTTTGTCGGGCCTACCGTTGGCCCCCGTTTGAGGCTTGCTCAAGCACAATTTTTGAGAGGCCACCAGCGGGGTAACCGCGAGGTGGCCTTTTTCGTTTTTGGCAACAAACTTGTGGACCATGGCAGGCATTGCTCTGGCAGCGCGCCCGCCAAACCAGGTAGAAGGGTAGCCATGCTAAACGATCCGTCGAAAAAGTACCAGCCATTTCCGACCATCTCGCTAAAGGACCGCCTATGGCCCGATCGCAATATTACTAAGCCTCCCGTGTGGTGCAGCGTCGATTTGCGCGACGGCAACCAGGCCTTGATCGAGCCCATGGATTCGGCGCGCAAGAACCGGATGTTCGACCGTCTCGTCGCAATTGGCTTCAGGGAGATCGAGGTCGGCTTTCCTTCCGCCTCCCAGACGGACTATGACTTCTGCCGGGAGCTAGTTGAGAAGAAGCGAGTGCCTGAAGACGTAACCGTACAGGTACTGGTGCAGGCACGCGAAGAACTGATGCGACGCACCTTCGATTCCCTGAGGGGTATGCATCGAGCGATCGTTCACGTTTACAACTCGACGTCGGCTGTCCAACGCCGGGTGGTCTTTGGCTTGGATAAGGGCGGCATCAAGGACATCGCTGTGAACGGCGCCCGCCTGCTGCAAACCTACGCCCGGGAGTATCCTGAAACGGAGTGGATCTTTCAGTATTCTCCGGAGAGCTTCACGGGAACGGAGATGGACTATGCGGTCGAGGTTTGCGAAGCCGTGCTCGACGTTTGGCAGCCCACTCCCGCTAGACCGGCGATCATCAATCTGCCCGCCACGGTAGAGATGAGCACCCCCAACGTCTACGCCGACCAAATCGAGTGGGTAGGCCGCAACATCACGGCACGTAATTCCATTGTTCTGAGCGTACATCCGCACAACGATCGTGGAACGGCGGTGGCAGCTACGGAGCTTGCTCTGATGGCGGGTGCCGATCGCGTTGAAGGCACGCTGTTCGGCAATGGTGAGCGCACGGGAAACGTCGATATCGTCACTCTCGCGCTCAACATGTACACGCAAGGCGTGAATTCTGGGTTAAGTTTCCACGACATCGACGAAGTGATCGAGTGCGCCGAGTCATGCAACCGTTTGCCGGTCCATCCACGACACCCCTATGCAGGACAATTGGTCTTTACTGCGTTTTCCGGCTCGCACCAGGACGCCATCAAGAAGGGTTTCGCGGCACCGCAGGAGAACGCTCCGTGGGATATACCGTACCTGCCGATCGATCCGAAAGATATCGGCCGCACATATGAGGCGATCATTCGCGTGAACAGCCAGTCCGGGAAGGGAGGCGTAGCCTTCCTCCTGGAGCGAGACTATGGGCTCAAGCTGCCGCGCCTGTTGCAGATCGACTTCAGCCGGATCATCCAGAAAATCAGCGACACAACCGGCGGGGAGGTGACGTCCTCCGAAATCTGGGAGACGTTCAAAGCCGAATATATCGATCAGCAGAAGCCTTTCTCATGCAGTCAGTACGCGGAATATGCCGATGGCGACGCGGATCGGTTGACCGCCACCGTGAACGAAGCCGGAGAGGATCGCATTATCTCAGGCGGCGGCAACGGCCCTATTGATGCGTTCATTGACGCGTTCCAGAGAGAGTTCGGCATCGCGGTGCAAATCATAGATTACCAAGAGCACGCGGTTGGAGGCGGGGCAGGTGCCACTGCCGTATGTTTTCTAGAGATGCGCACTGGCGTCAACAGCTCAGTATTCGGCGTCGGCATGCACCACAATATTGTAGCCGCCTCACTCAATGCGATCGTGAGCGCGGTCAACCGTGCCATTCGCCTGGGAGCTATCGTCTGGCCCCGCCGAAGCGAGAAAGTGCAGATCGCGCGGGAAGCGTGAGGCGCGTGGTTTGTCACAGCACGTACCGCGCGGTCCACAAAGATCACCGGGGCAGCATTTGGGGCCGCCGGCCGGGTTCCCCAGCAAGCCGCAGTGCCCTCCCAGAGGCCGCCATGACGATTGTGCCGCAAGCGGTCGAGAGTTCAAACTAAGACCAGCCACTGTGAGTATGACCAAGATCGCCAGGTTCCCCAAAAAACCCAAAAGAGTCATCGGCTTCCTCCTTTCGCTCTAACGACGCTGTTTACGAATTCCATCTTCATTTCTTTCTATCTGATCGGATAACTTGAGGTTCGCGGACCGTCTTGCGCCTTTCGTCGGCGACTGTTTCCAGCCAGCACTATCACCACACGACCTAACTTCTAGGGAACGACTTTCGTCTAGGTACGTACACACGTGTAGGAGCCCGTTTGCTCCCGGCCCTTTGCAAAGGGCGCTCAGGGCAGGGGAAGGCAGGCAACACATGGCTGCGGTTTGGACGGATTTGCGATTTGCGGTGCGGGAGCTGCGGAAGCGGCCGGGGTTTACGCTGACGGCGGTGCTCTCGCTGGCGCTCGGCATTGGCGCTACAAGCGCTGTGTTCAGCGTTATTTACGCGGTGCTGATCGACCCCTTCCCCTACCCCGGCTCGGACCGCATCATGGAGATCCGGCTGGTGGACAAGGAGGGCCACGACCGTTACGCAGGACCGACCGGTCCGCAGGCCGCCGTGCTGCGCCAGGCCAGATCCATCGAGGACGTCGTCTTGATGGATTGGTGGAACCTGACTACCACGGACGGCGACCTGCCGGAAGACGTCCAAGCCATGTACATCGACCCGAACGCACCGAATCACTGGGGCATCCCGGCGTTGAGGGGCCGCTGGCTGATTCCTTCGGACGCGCCGCCGGGGCAAACGCCGCAGCCGGTGGTGGTGCTGACCTACGCGTTTTGGCAGCGGTACTTCATGGGCGATCCCAACGTGATTGGGCGGACGATCCAGCTTGTGCATAAGCCGTACCAGGTGGTGGGCGTGATGCCACCGCGCTTCAAGTGGGGCAATCCGGACATGTATCTGCCCCTGAAGGTCACGCAGGACCCCAACATCCGCTATGGTGCTTCCATCAAGATCCGGTCCGGCGTGAACCCAGGGCAGGCCAGCGCCGAGCTGCAGCCGATCATCGAGGAGTTCGCAAAAGCGGCGCCGACGAATTATCCAGACAAGTACAAAGTGAAGCTGCGCAGCATCGTGGAGGTGTACGCGCGGCCGTTGGGGCCGACGCTGTATTTGCTGCTGGGCGCTGTGGCGTCACTGCTGCTGATTGGCTGCGCGAATGTTTCGATTTTGCTGCTTGCGCGCGGCACGGAGCGTCAGCACGAACTGGCGGTGCGCGCAGCCATTGGGGCTGGCCGGATGCGGATGATCCGGCAACTGCTGACGGAGTCGGTGGGGATCGCCACGGCGGGAGCGGCGCTGGGCGTGCTGCTGGCGTGGAAGGGACTCGCGTTGATCGCGGCGAATCTGCCGGAGTTTTCGTTTCCGGCGGAGTCGGTGATTAAGATGAATGTGCCGGTGCTGCTCTTCAGCGTTGCGCTCACGTTTGCGACGGCGATTGTGTTTGGGCTATGGCCGGCGTTGCAGCTTTCGCGGCCGGAAATCGCGCGGCTGTTGCAAGGCAGCTCACGGCGCGTGGCGGGCAGCGTGGGCGCGCGGCGGAGTCATGGGGCGCTGGTGGCGGCGCAGGTAGCGCTGACGCTGCTGATGCTCACGGCTGCGGGCGCGGCGGGGAAAGGCTTTCTCAAGCTGGTGAATACGGATTTGGGGTACGACCCACACAACGCCATGTCTGTGCCGATTCCCGTCCACGAGAACACGCACGTGGAGTGGAAAGACCGCGCCGAATATTTTGAGCAACTCCGCGCGAGGATTGCTGCGATGCCGCAGGTGGTCGCGGCGGGGATTTCGACGAATGCGACGCCGCCCTCGAATGGCTGGCGCCAGAACGTCGAAATTCTGGGCAGCACCTCGGCAGAAAAGCCGGAAGTGCGCGTAAATTTCGTGAGCCCGGAGTATTTTCCGCTGCTGAAAATTCCACTGGCGCAGGGGCGCATCTGGGACAACACGGAAACTATGCGCGGCGCCGCGCTGATGGTGATCAATCAGACGATGGCGCGTCAGTTCTGGCCGAATGGCGATGCTATTGGGCATCAGGTGAAGATTCCGTCGCTGAAGGACCAGCCGCCGTATCAGCGCGCGGCCACGGGAGCGGATGGCTGGTTCCAGATTATCGGCATCACAGCGGATGTGAAGGACGATGGGCTGCGCAATCCCACCAAGCCGCAGGTTTATGTGCCGTATACGGCGCAGATGTGGATGTTCACGCAGATTCTGGTGCGCACGCACGTGCCGCCGCTTTTGATTTTGAGAGAGATACGCGCGCAGATCGTGCAGGTCGATCCGGAGCAGCAGGTGATGCGGGTGCGGGATTTGGAGACGTGGATTACGCGGCTGGAGGAGTACGCGCAACAGCGGCTGGTGGCGACCTTGTTTGGGATTTTCTCGGTGCTGGCCCTGGCGCTCGCGGCGGTGGGGCTGTACAGCGTGGTGTCTTATGGAGTGGCGACGCGGACGAATGAATTTGGCATTCGCATGGCTTTGGGCGCGAAGGCCGGCGATGTGATTCGCATTGTGCTGTCGTCCACGGCGATTCAGGTGGGCAGCGGAGTCTTCGCGGGCGTGGTGTTCAGTGTTGCGTTCCATAAGCTGGCGACCAAGTGGGTGACGGAAAGCTCGCGGGACCCGGTGCTGCTTGGCGGCGTGACGCTGCTGCTGGTGATTGCGGCGGCGCTGGCGTGTGTGATGCCCGCGCGCCGCGCGGCGTCGGTGGATCCGATGGAGGCGTTACGCTGCGAGTAACGGCGGAAGCAGGGCCCACCACAGAAGACACAGAGGACGCAGAGAAGAGGTGTACGCTACGCAGCCGGCGCTGGCCGGAACTTGGTCGAAGATGCAGCCCACAGCCGATGGCAGTAATCACACACAGAGGCTACCCCGATACTTCTGGCAGTTTGCAACCCTTGGGTTAACAGCCGTGGGGGCTAAATCTCTAAATACTTTATTCGGTGTCGCTTACGCCCGATGCCAGCTGATCTTCGGTCCCTCAATTGGGCTACCTTGGGCTACCCAAAGAACGAGGAGGCATCTGCGGTCATTCACGGCGCTGCCACTGACTGCCAAATTCAATTGCTGATTCTGTTGATTCGCCGGCCCCCCTTATAATGCACGCAGCATGTTCAACCCTCTTCGCGTTCCGTGTTAGCTTCTACGCTCTCCATGGTGTGACTGGCGCGCGGTGACATTCCGCGGGCCTACTCTCCCGGGGTGGCTCATTACAAAAGGGCCGCCCGCATTCCGGCCTGGGGCCGGGCATACCTGAACCATCAGAAGGCATTCCGGTGCTGGAAATTTCAGGTCACCGAATTCCGTGTGGCCAACGAGTTGTAGGGAGCTCTGTCCTGGGTGGTCTGCATCACGAATAATAGACTCGAAAAAATGGCGGCATGAAAAGCAGGCGAAAACTTAGAACCATGAGGTTTTTGCGGAGCACAACTCTGCGCTCATACCTACATTCAGCCAGACCAGAGATCTCCTGATGGCTCGACCTTGATGTCGACCACCTTGGTCCCGAGGCTGGAGTGCCTGGCGGCCACCCGGATTTGTCCTGGCTGGTTCGTCACGGTCCTGATCCAGACCGCGCCGACGCCTCCGCTCTCCGCCAGAAGGAACGGATTGTCACCAACGATGACTCCTGGGCCGACCAGTTCAAGCGTGACTTCCCCGCCGGCAAACGCCCGCTCGGCCCCGAACTTGTCGACAACTTTAAAGACCAGGCGAGTCGCATCCACACCGTCCGCCGTTAAAACGCTATCGTCAATCGCCAGCGCGAGCTGATCACCAGAGGTATCTGAGGAAAAGGATCGCGACAATCCGAGACGATTCTCCACATATCCGTCGATGCGGAGCTCGGGGCGCGCCGATCCATCAATCTCGAGATTGGCGAAGAATGGCGCATGCCTCAGGTGAGGAAAACCTGCGACATCCGGATATACCGTCGAGTGTCGTTGACCGGCGACAAATATCTCCAGCCGGTCGCAGTTTGAAAAGATCGGTGCCTTGTTGCCGGGACCCTTGGGAGTCCGTGGGCCGAAATCCCAGTAGAAACTGGGCTGAATGACCAGTCGAGATTTGGGATCGCTTTGCGCCTGGTAGAACGACGCCCCCAGCTTGGGAATCCGAAAGATATCGGCAACCCCGGGCGTCTTCACGGTATTGTACGAATTAACTAGGCTTGCATAATCAAATCCGCACCAGGCGATCACGCCGCAAATGCGCGGCTTGTCTGCCGCGCGGCTGTGTGCCTGCGCGTGTCTCACGGCCTGCACTTGCTGCAATGTCACATCGCCGGCGCGCCGGTACTTGATGGCAAATCCTTTGCCCTGGGTGTAGTCGAACTGCCCCACCGCCTCGGCCAGCATGTATGGGACGCCCGGCACAGGGTCATCGATCCCAACGCTGCCATCGGGAGCCGCACGATAGTCGTCGAATGCAAAGACGTCTTCGTGCCAATCCTGCTGCCAGTTTTTGCGTGATCCGGATGTCATTGATCCTGACGTCGGCCGCGAGTCATCGAGCGACTTGGCTAGCTCGGTTGTGCGGCGGTACAAAGCAACTTCATTCTCTGATTCGTTTACGCGCACTCCCCAGATGACAATTGAAGGATGGTTCCGATCGCGAATGATCATGTCTCGAACGTCACGGACCAGGAGTTCTTTCCATGCTTCGTCGCCCAAGTACCCCCAGCCGGGAATCTCTTCCCACACCATGAGCCCAAGCTCGTCGCATACATTTAGAAACTCTTCCGATTGCGGGTAATGCGAACAGCGAACGATATTGCAGTTTAGTTCTCGGCGAAGCATTTGCGCGTCATGGCGCATGACCCGCGGCGGCATGGCACCGCCAACGTACGGGTAGATCTCGTGCCGATTCAATCCAAAAAGCTGCAGCCGCCGCCCATTCAGGAAGAACCCATTCAATTCGAATCGCGCATCGCGCAATCCAACGCGGACGCGGTAATCGTGGGCAGGCTTGCTATCCACGAGCAGGGTCGCCACGAGGTCATGGAGATGCGGTGTATCCACGTCCCACAGCCTGACGTTGCCAAGATTGGAGAGCACAAGGGTGACATTGGCTTGACCGGGCTTATCTAGTTGCACCGCATTTCGCGCGCGGGCAACCACGCGGGATCCGTCCCTCAGTTCAACCTGGACTTGGACTGGCTTGGCCGGCATCGCGGCCGCATCGAGGCTGCATAGGACTTCGACCCGCCGATTCGGTTCCAGCACCTGAACTGGTTTCGCGAACACGTCGCGAATGAAAACCTGGGGCACCGCCTTCAGCCATACGGAGCGCTGAATTCCTCCCGCTTCCAGATAGTCCACACGTTTGGCTCCGATCGGCGAACCTTCAGGAGGCACGTTGCTCCAGCGGGAATCAACGGTCACGTCCAACGTGTTCTCGCCATCTTTGAGCCACTCGGTGAGTTCGTACTGAAATGGGAGGTAGCCGCCAAGATGCTGCGGCAAGTCTTGACCATTGATCGTCGGCGTAGCCCTCACCATGACACCGTCAAACTGCAGGAAGACGCGCAGCAGCCTCAGTTTCTTCGGAAGCGTGAAATGGCGGCGATAAATCCAGACGTCCTGCCACGCAGCCGGGTCCCAGTTCTGCCACGAAAGCTTGGCGACACAATGCGGCAACGTAACCGGAACAAATCCTGCGTCGCCAGATTTCGCGGCTCCAAAAGAGTTCAGCTTTCCGCCGAACAGCCAGTCTCGACCGAACGTCAGTACCCGGCTCGCGACGTCGGCATCCCCCGGCGGTCTGACTGCTGCTGAAATGTCTCCCCAGCGCAATACTGGTGCGAATGCCCGTGCCGAGCAGCCTATAGCGCAGTTGCGGACGAAGTCCCTGCGCGATAGAACACAACGTGCGGGTGAACTTCTGCGCGATTTGTCGAGAGTCCCCGGATTCATGGTTGGGTCGATAAACAACTCGAAGAACAAACCATCACCGGAGTCAGCCGCAGAGCCGGCGTAGAAGCGTAAGGTGGCAAGATCAAGATAAGGTCTGAGAACACGGCGTAATACCCGCCCAGGCGCACCATTTTTATTCAGCACGAGTTTGGGGACGGGCCGGATCCGAGTTATCGCGAGCCGATCTCGTACCCTGCACATTGAGCCAGACCGGTTGGATAAACGCACCGTCACCCGCAGAATCCCACACTGCAAAACGCACCCAAGACTTACCCGTTGCCTCAAACGGAATCACGAAATGCTTTGTCCCGAAGGGTGGCAGGTCCGTCGCCGAAATGATCTGACTCTGAATACTCTTTCCATCCCCCCAAACCACGTCCGCAAACTCAAGCGGGAATGTCCATTCGACGTCGGCCACGATGGTCCGTCGGTTTCCGCGTCCTTCAACGCCATAGGATTTTATGAGGATCTCGCCTGTTGTCACGAAATAGTCGCCGTCGCGAAGTGCACGCAAAATCGGCGTCCAGTCTTCATCCGGACCCGGCACATGATCGAGCTTCAAATAATTGACAGGAAAATTTGGGTAGAGGTCGTCTTCGGGGCCCTTGCGATATGTGTCGATATCGGCAATCAAATACTTAGGCTGGAGCCCGGAATTGGCGTAGAGGTTGTTCATTGTGTCTACAGCATTAAAGCAGCGCCACGCGCATAACCACTTCTCCGATAGATCCATTCCCATTCCCGGCTTGAACGCCACTCCCAAGTAACGATCGTTCTTGGCCCACTCCTTTTCGAATATGGCGTCGGGAAAACCCGTGGTACCCCTTCGTCCGAGGATGCGCGTGATACCAGTACGCGCCCTCCGCATCTATCATATTCTGGACATCCGCGGCGCTACCTGTGTGATACACCAGTCCATAAACCGGATCTGTTTCCTTGAATGGTTGCCCCTCCTTGCGCACCTTCGACCAGTACACGTTCCTGGGCCACAGAATGTTGTAGTGACCACCAAAAAAAGGCGCTTGGTTCCTCCCATGGGAGCACGAGGAAATCCTTATCGGAAGCTCGCCGACTTCCCTCAAAGTAATCCTTCTGGTCCATGAAACGCGGCCCATCTGGATCGGTGCCGTTCAGCTCAAAATGGAAGTCGCTTAGCCCGATGATGTTTAGGCCAAGCGCTTTCATTGCTGCCAGGTCCTGAAGAGGCGTGTCCAAGGATAACGACGCCCGCAGACGATCAGTAAATCCTAGGTGGAAATGATTCACGAACGTCTTGTAGCCCGGGATGCTTTTGAACCTGTCGTTATGCGTAAACGCCAGCACCGACCGCCGAGTCAATTCGGACCGATCTGGACTTACGTAGAAATATACCGCCATCCGCTGCCATGTACCGGGAGGAGCGTTATAGAGCGCGAAGTTGGGGACGTATTCTGGGAGTTCCTCGCGATCAGCTTGGCGGATGCCAATGCTGTACTGCGTCTCGCTATCCTTCCGATACCAAACGTAGCCGAGGTTTGTTTCAACCTCACGGGCGAAGAAAAATGTGTGCGGAGGTGTGAACGTTGCCAGTGACCCGGCCTTGCCGTCTGCTACGAGAATGCGGTTGCGGGCCTTCAGCGGCACGATCGTCTGGTTCTTTACGCCGCCGAATTGGTATTCCTGCTCATGACCGCCCGTGTCTTGCCACGTGACCCGCGACATCCTGTTTATCAAGAGGCCCTTTAAGCCAGCTTCATACTTGTAGGCTACGGACTGCTCGTCGGTCTTGGCGATCGCTTCCATTCGAATCAGGTTCGTGCCGCGATACATTGTGAAGCGCAGATTGCCCTGAAAAATGCCCGCCGAGAGCCCCGGGAATGTCAACTCGATCCGTTCGCCATCTGTCCTCACATTGCATGACGTGGCGTTGAACGAAGCCCTCGCGCGACGAATTTCCTCGGGCTTGCGCGGGAGACCAATGTCGCGCGGTCGTCCTTCCGGCCGTATTCCTGGAACTTCTAAAGGTGCATCCCAGAACGCGTACCATTTATTCTTGTTTATCACTTCCTCGGTGATCTCGATTCCGAGTGCGCGAAGTGGCTCTGCTTGCTGCTCAGACATTCGCCGCACACCGCTCGTGATGCGATATTCAGGCGTCAAATTTTCTCCGAGTATCGACCACGGGCCACTACGTCGTTTCACAGCGATATCGCGAATGATCGGTTGACCATTCTGAAGACCAAAACTGGCGCGCAGACTTGTTCCTTCTCGGCCCATCCACAAAATAATCAGAAGGTTCTGCCGCACCTCGGCTTCCAGGCCGGGAGTCGCTTTGTATTCGGTGAGATCACATGCTAGCGGCTCCGCGAACAGCCTCGGAGTCATTGAAAGCGTAAGAAGCGTAAGTAAGAAAGCTCTCATTGCACCACGGCAACATCAGCCAACAATACCATCTGCCTCGATCCGAAAACAGGCCACGGTGGAACGAATAGTAGGACAGCACCCAGCAGCTACGCCCAAATCATTTTGGACCCTTTCTGATCGCATTGACCGAGTCGTGGAAGGAGGATTGTAAGTGCTATGGGAGCTTTAGCGCTGTGACCTGAAGTAGCTGAGATGATTGTCTGCAGAAAGGAGTAATTCATCAGACGTGCTGCCCCATCAGCACTACCCTACGAGGCATGGCGTGAAGGTAACGACTCGTCATGGAACCC
>Ga0126381_100006096_pt1 | contig 13322 bp, 12 predicted proteins | sample PanSoiMetPlot_28_FD_96465 | JGI IMG/M metagenome (GOLD analysis project Ga0126381, IMG submission 96465) | Tropical forest soil microbial communities from Panama - MetaG Plot_28 | ecosystem: Environmental > Terrestrial > Soil > Tropical forest > Bulk soil | place: Panama | collected 2016-02-17
CCCCAAGCCTTCTCATCCAACGAAATTCCCTAAATGTCGTATCACGATATGATTCCACCTGAACTCTGGCACTCGCGTTCCACCCAGGCGTTACGGACACACGCAGGGCAACGTCGCGCGAACAGCGGGTATTGAGGTGAAAAGTTCAATGGGGCCCCCTTTTAGAAGAAGGTAGCCGGCAGAGTCACCCCTGGCCATGTGTATTTCCGCCGCGCCCCAAGCCTTCTCATCCAACGAAATTCCCTAAATGTCGTATCACGATATGATTCCACCTGAACTCGACACGCTGTCTCAGCAGGACGTTGAGAGCGTCAAAAAGCTGCTCACCGAAGTTCTCGGCAAGGCTGAGAACTGGGTTCACTGCGGTCGGGGCGACAGCGAGGATGTGAAGGGACTCCACCCGCCAAAGGTGACGATTGACACCCGTTTCTCAACAGGTCGTCTCCGATAAGGGGCTTCGAAGCCTCCGCGAAGTGTTGTGAGCATCTCGGCGGCGGCAAAGCCTTAGTTCCCTTTCCAGCGTCGTGATGCATGTCCTTTTTCTGAGGCAGAAAACGGGCCACTGCTGGCGACGCGGTTTGGGAGTTTGGAACCAATTGGAACCAAACTCGTTTTTCATCGTCCGCAAGTGCTTGATAAATGGTGGCCAGGGACGGAATCGAACCGCCGACGCCAGCCTTTTCAGTTTGTCAGTAAGCAGTATTTGTAAGGACTTAACAGGTTTCAGGTGGCTGCCTAAGTCCTTCATAAGTCGTCAAAGACACTCCAATCGTGGGCTGGAATCGTGGGCTGAAAACGTCACACGCGACGTTTCGCGTTTTGCGACCGTCTAAATATGTGTACGGCCTCGGCGATTCCGGATCTTGCCACAGCTAGTCTCGGCATCCGAAACAGACCAGTGCAAGCCCGCGATGAAACGGCCCCGCATTGTAGGCAAACTGTGGCTGGATGACGAATCTCCCGGACTTGTCGATGTAGCCCCAGCACTGGTCATCTTTGCAGTTGCCCTTATAGGCTGCAGCGAGGCCTTCTGAGAAAGGCCTGGCAGCCTCGCAGTTTGGTCGCAAGACTACCTTGCCTTTCGTATCGATAAAGACGGTTTTTCCGCCTATCGTGGCGCTGGCCCATCCCTCCCCAAACTCCCCATCTACACCAGGTGTCGAGTTCGCAATCACCATCTCCCCCTGCCGGTTCACGTACCCGCGATCAGTTGCTGCCAGGCCGTCAGAGAAGGGTGTTCCCCAATCGAAACGGGCGTCGGACACAAACCTGCCCTCATGATCGATCAGCCGCCAGGTGTTCTGGTTGTAGTCCACGACCTTTCCGCCTACAAGGAGCGGCCATTCTGAGACCCACGCCCGGCCTCCCGAAAAGGGGGCGACCCAATTCCATTGTGATTGTGGTCCGATGACGTATTTACCGGCCTTATCGATGTAGCCGTAGCTCGGGCGCTCCGGCGATTCCGAAGACCTACACGGCCCGGTACAAACCGCGGCCACGCCTTCCGAAAAGGAGAAAGCCAAGTCGAATCTTGGCGCAATCACGTAGCTGCCTGTTCGGTCGATTAAGCCGAATTTCGCCGTCTTGTCGAAGTACTCTCCGTTCATCACGGGCGCGAGCCCCTCCGAGAACTCTCCTGCCTTACCAAACTTGGGCTGCATGATCCACTTGCCCTGTTGATCCATATAGCCCCAGTGGCCGTTGAGCGAAACCGCGGCCAGTCCCTCGGAGAACGACTTTGCCTGTTGTCCCGGTTGCAACCGGATCCGCACACGTCCGGACCTGTCAATGAAAGCGAAATACAATGGCTGGTATTGGCACCCCGCCATCACAGCGCACAACAGGGTCGAAGCGAATATGCGGATGATGAGGCTTAACATCCTCTTAGTGTCTCCACGAACCAGCAAAACAACCCCACCCGGTAGTCGCCCATGAAAGGTTTGCGAACCTCCACAGGCCTTTTGTCCGGACATTGGTGGCGTTGATTACAAACCGCGGTCCTTCGCCGTCGATGGCAGGTCCTGCAGAGTAGCCTGTCCGTACAGATGGTTGCGGTAGGCATCGGCAATCTCATCAGCAATGCTGTTTTAAGGCGTTAATGATTCCATGGAAAACAAATCAAGGCTGTGATCGGCCAGACTCATCAACGGCCGCAGGCCCATGCGAACTCACAACCGGGATTCTGACTGTGATTTAGGCCAGTCGCTCTAATTGGATTGCACACAGCAGAACCGTTCTGGCTAGTCCATACTTACGACCGGTTTCGGTTGACTATCGACAACCAGACGAAATATGTCCGGCCGGGAATAATGCCCCACAGCGTCAAAATCAAATTTGGCCCGTGGCAATTGGCTGCGGTCAAGTTCAGCGATCAAAATGTTTTCGTCCTGAAAATCGGGTCCCGCGATGAATCTGCCAAACGGATCAATAATACAGCTGCCACCTCGGGAGAGAACAGTCTCCGGCGCATCACCGAAGGAGCTTCTGAAGTCTTTTGGGAAATCTCGACGACGGCTGAACTGATTGCATCCGAGGACGAAACAACGGCCCTCCGCCGCGATGTGCTGCATGGTTGCTACCCAAGTCTCACGATGATCAGCCGTGGGTGCGCAGTAAATCTCGATGCCTTGAGAGTACATGTACATTCTCAAGAGAGGCATGTAGTTTTCCCAGCAAATGACCGCGCCGATTCTGCCTAAAGGCGTGTCGAATACCGGTAGGGTTGAGCCGTCCCCGTATCCCCAGATCAACCGCTCTGAAGCAGTTGGCATAACCTTCCGGTGCTTGCCCAGAAAGGTCCCGTCTGGAGCAAAAAAGAGAACCGAGCAATAAAGCGTTCCGCGGTCACGTTCAACCAGTCCCATCACAAGAAAAACCCTGTTTGAGCGCGCGGCCTTGCCCAGCCTTTCTACCATCGGCCCCGGAACGTCGACAGCGCTCTCCCAGTACCGGCGAAAATCGTCGCGGCCGGCTTGACTCCGTGAGCCAATAACGGCGCCAAAATCGAGGCCACGAGGATAACCGGAGAGAAAGGCCTCAGGAAACAGCACTAACTCGGCTCCCTTCTTCGAAGCATCACGAATCAGGTCTGACGCTTTGGCCAGCGATCGTTTGCAGTCGAAAGCCACGGATGCGGCTTGAACCACAGCCATTGTATTATTTGTTTTCTGCTTTCCCATGCCCCACCGCCTTAATCTTGATCCATGCTACTCAACAGCTGCTGAGGAAGACTATTGGAGATCTGCGCATGGATGCGCTTCCGTATCGTCGAAGTACACCGCTCCCATCTCCGCGACAAAGCGCTGCGGTGTGCCTTCCCAGACGATGCGCGCATGCTCTAACACATAAATTCGGTCGGCGTGGGGCAATGCGAAAGTGACATTTTGCTCACCAAGCAAAATGGTCGTCTTGACTGTCTTGCGAAGCTTCTCCAATGCTGACGAAAGCTGCTGCAGGATCACTGGCGCAAGGCCCAACGTTGGTTCGTCCAACATCAGAAGCCCAGGCTGCATCATCAGAGCTCGAGCGATAGCCAGCATCTGCTGCTCACCTCCTGATAACGTCCGCGACATCTGCGCTTGGCGTTCCTCCAACACAGGAAACAATTCGAATAGCCATGCCAGCTGGCGAGCGCGCGAAGACGCAGGCAGATGGTGACCGCCAAGGTCAAGATTTTCACGGACAGTCATGTCGCCGAACAATTCCCGCGTTTCCGGGCACTGGACTACTCCATTGCGAGCAACAGCACCCGCCGTCATGCTGCGCAGGCACTGACCACGAAAGTTGATCTCGCCTGCGTAGGGGACCAAGCCGGAAATCGCATTGAAAAGCGAGGTTTTGCCGGCGCCGTTCAGTCCGACGACAGAGACGAACTCGCCTTCGTGCACGTGCAGACTGATTTTCTCGAGCGCCTGTGCTTTTCCATAGTGGACACCGAGTCCGGCTACCTCGAGGAGATGCTCTTGCGCATTTGACGTTTCCTCTCGACGCCCAACATGTTCTAGTTTGCCTCCAAGATAAACGTGCCGAACCTTCTCGCTGCTCATCACGTCCTCTGCCTTGCCCTCGGCGATGTTTTCACCTAGGCACATCACCAGCACACGATCGACGAGGGCTGCGACGCTTTTAACGTTGTGATCAACGAGTAGCACCGCGCGCCCCTCATCTCGGAAGCGTTTGATCAGCTCTGAGAAAGCAGCTACTTCGACGGCAGCAAGACCAGCGAAGGGCTCATCGAGCAAGACGACCTTGGGATGACGCGCAATTGCCTTGGCCATCTCCATTCGTCGAAGATCGCCGAATGACAATGCGGATGGAACCTGGTCCATCACTGCACCCAGCCCGACCCGTTCGGCGATCGATCGGGCATTGACATCAACTTCAGGGTGCGCGGCAAGACGCCAAAGCGAGTCCGGCAAGAGCGCAAGCTTGATATTCTCCAGCACGGTTTGTCGGCGTAATGGACGGGAATGCTGAAAAACAATTCCGATGCCGGCGCGCGCAATGCGATGCGACGGCCAACGACTAATGTCCTCGCCTTCCAGCTTCACGAGACCCGCATTGGGACGCTCAATCCCCATGATCAGCTTCATCACAGTGGATTTGCCGGATCCATTGGGGCCGATAACGCCCAGGATCTCACCGGCTCGGATATCGAAGCCCAGATTCTTCACCGCGACCAGGCCGCCAAATCGCTTGGTCAGGCCGCGGACCTCGAGACGAACTGGGCCGGTCATTTAGCCTCTTTTCTGTGGAGGGCATGTCCGAGCAGCCCGTCGGGAAAGAACAGAATGACTGCCAGAGCCAACGCAGAGACTACGAAGGTGTTGAGCTGTCCCAGGGGCCGCAACAGTTCGTTGGCCCCGATTAGAAAAACTGCACCCAACGCGGCGCCCAGGATGGTGCGTCGTCCGCCAAGCACCGCTGCGATGATGATCTGGACGGCGATGGAGATGTCGATCAGCGTCCCAACAGAAGCGGCTCCCATATAGAAGGCCAGCATGGCGCCGGCCATACCAGAGAAAACGGCGCTAATCGAGAACGCCATCAACTTATGCTTGGTGACATTGAAGCCGAGCGCCTGGGCTTCCATCGGATCCTGCCCGCTCGCCTGCAAGATCAGGCCCATGGCGGAGCGGGAAAGGCCGAAGAGAATGATGGCGCAGATAACGAGAAATGCGAGCGCGTACCAGTAGTTCGTAACGGCGCTAAGCGATAGCACGTCCGGCACCGTCATTCCGATCTCGCCTCCTGTGACGCCTGCAAATATTACGATCGCATTCTGCAGCAAGAGCACGGCGACGAGCGTGACGAGGCCGAAATACGGACCACGCAACCTGAGCGCCGGTATGGCCAACAACAAGCCGCCGATCAGGGCTGACGCCACTCCGGCCAACACACACCAGGGAATCCCGAGCCCAAGCCGGCTGTTGACGATCGCCGCGGTGTATGCGCCAAGACCTATCAAGAAAGTCGGTCCGAAGTTCACCTCCCCGGCAAAGCCAAACAGCAAGTCCCAGGACATTGCGAAGACGCCGAAGTAGTATCCGGCGGTCAACACACCGAGCACATATGCGGAGAGCCAGAGAGGCAACACTGCGGCCACGCCGAGAACCAAAACGGCGATCCAGAGAAGCCGTGATCGAAGCAAGCGCCGCATCATATCCTCCCTAACGTCGTCCCAGCAGTCCCTGAGGACGCAGATAAACGACCAGGACCAGGATCAGGAGTGCTGGGATGGGCCGCAGAGTCGGAGCTAACAGGTAGGCGGTCATGGTCTCCAAATACCCCACCAGATATGCCGCGACGAGCGAGCCGGAGACGCTGCCGAGTCCGCCCACGACTACGATCGAGAAGGCGCTCGCTGTGAGCTGGCCGGTATTGCTTGAACCAGTACCAAGAAAAGACGCTAGCAGGACCCCTGCGAGGCCGGCCAAAACTCCATAGATACTCCAAGCGAGAAGGTGCACGCGGGAAAGTTCGAAGCCAAGTAGCGTAAGCCCCCGCGGATTCATGGACGCAGCGAGCAGCGTTTTACCGGCGCGCGTGCGATTGACGAACAGCCATAGAAGGCCGATGACCAGCCAGCACAACACCGCAACCATGATCTCGTTGCGCGGTGTTCGCACACCAGCGATGCTTACCACCCCCGAGAGAAGCGGGCGCATGGTTACTGGATTGTCGGTGAACTTATAAGCCAGGGCCGTTTGGATCATGATGCCCCAAAGCAGAGTTCCGGTGAGGACAAAGATTTCGGTTTCCTCTTTGGGGATTGCGCGCGAGCGTTGAATCGGACGTACTACGAGAAGATAGGTCGCATACGCCGCTGCAAGTCCTGCCAGGATGCCAAAGAAAGCACTGCTATAGGCTCCCGCTCCGAGTTCGTTGGCGCTGAACCACCCAATGATCGCCGCCACTACCATGATGCCGCCGTGCGCCAAGTTCAGCACACCCGAAACACCAAAGATGAGAGTGAAGCCGACTGCACCCAAGGCGTAAAGGGCGCTGATAGCGAAGCCATCGACAAGAATCTGAAGTCCAACCATGTGTCTCCCGTCCTTAAGAGAGCATTTGGTCGCAGAAAACGGACGTTCCGATCACTCGCTCATCCACGCCGAAGACCGCGTGCTACCTCATCACGTGCCCCATATTGAATCGATTGTTCGCTACTTGACAGACAGCTTAATGAACGACGGGAATTGTACCTTCGCATTGGCCTTGTCTGGCGGCCAGATCGCGACCTGCTTGCCGTTTTGCCACTGCAAGACCACACCAGTTACCAGGCCCGGGCCATATTTCACTCCGTGAGTGAATGGGTCACCGCGACCATAGAACTGCAATCGACCACTTGTGCCTACATAATCAGTCTTTTCTAGAGCTTCCACTAATTTGTCCGAGGCCGTAGAGCCTGCCCGTTTAATGGCTTCGGCGATCACGTACACCATATCGTAGCTGGTGTATCCGCAGTATGCGGGCGGCTGTCCATAACGCTTCGTGTACGCCTCGACAAATGCGATCGTTCTTGGAGTCAAGGCCGTACCCGGCCCGGCTGTGCTGCGGGTAATTACGCCCTCGGCCGCACCGTTCGTGTCCTTCCAGAAGGTGCCGTTGGTGGCTTGCGAGCTTTGTCCGGCCATGGGAATCGGTACCTGCTGGTCATGCCACTGGACTGTGGGCTGTACACCGACGTGGCTGATCCCGGTAATGATCACGTCCGGGTGTCTTCTCTCGATCTGGTTGAATATCGGTGTGAAGTCAGTCGTATCGGGATTGAAACGGATATGGTCAAGCACCTCCAGACCGGCTTTGGGGAGACACTCAAGATAGTGTGCATCCAGGGGTATCGTCCAAGCGGCATCCTCACTCATTACTATGCTGTTTTTGAGATGGAACTGCTTGACCAGGACGTCATGTGAGAAGTCGCAAATGGACTGAGCGATGTGCTCCGACATCGTCGTCCCTTGAAAAGTAAACTTGTTGTGCTCGTAATCGTCGTGCACTTTCTTGGGAATATCATTGCTCGATGCCCCCGGAGTGATGAACGGCACACGCATTCGTGCCGACCAAGGCTCGATCGCCAGAGCTACCTCGCTGAGGTAGCTGCCGACGACCGCCACGACCTTGTCCTCGCTGACGGCGCGCTGGAAAGCACGCACACCCTCCGCGGCCGACGAATGGTTGTCGTAGGTGATGACTTGAATCCGACGGCCATTTACGCCACCCTGAGCATTGACTTCATCGGCCGCCAGAGACGCGGCTTTGGTAAGCGAGGCACCTGCAACCGAAGACTCCTCGCCGATAACCCCAATTTTGATCGTTTCCTGCGCCTGTCCAGAAGACGCTAGGCTGGCAATCATAGCCAAGAGAAGGATCCTAAAGTTCAGTCGTACGCGTTCCCGCCAGCAGACCATCGAAACTGAGAGCATGAGATTCCTCCGTTGTGGTTCAGGCAATGTGCATGACCGCATGCAAAGCTCTTTCGAAAGGGGCAATCCTGGTCTTTCCTGTCCCTGGGCTTGAGCTAATGATCCCCTACTTGGTGTGAACAACGTTCATCGGAATGGCATAACCGAGTTTGCTTACTTTACTCCTAAAGCGTGAAAAAACAACAACTTCCTCCTGACATTGCTGCCCCCCAAAGATCGCAAACCTGGACTACCAAAATCGCCCTCGATGGAAGACGCGAAAGAATTGAGCAAATTGGCTCAAAAAATGTTCGAATCGTCTCGCCTTGTCCCTGAAAGGCGTCGAGAACGGCTTCAAGTTGTTTATTTCCAGTAACTTTCCTCTTCTGATCTGGATGTTTTCGCCTTAGAATATGCCTCTCCAAATATATGAGCCCAGGTGACAAAACGGCCTCGGGTGACATAAGCGCTTTGCTGGCGTGCTGGGCCGATGGGGACCAGCACGCGCTGGCAAAACTTATGCCCCTGGTGTATGACGGGCTGCGTCGTTTGGCACGAGCCCGCCTGAGGAACGAACACCAGGACATCTCCTTGCAGGGCACCGATCTCGTTCATGAAGCATACATGCGCATGGCTCAACAACGATCACCACACTGGGAAAACCGCAAACAGTTTTTCGCTTTCGCGACTCACGTCATGCGCCGGATATTAGTGGACCACGCCCGCAAGACAGGAGCAGACAAACGTTCAGGAAGCAAGATCAGAGTACCGCTCGACGAGGCCGCCGAAGCCATCCCGGCACCGAACAGGGGTGAGCTCGACATCCTCTCTTTGGACCGTGCCCTGGACAACCTGGCAAAAATGGACAGCCGGCAGGCGCAGATTGTGGAGCTAAGATTCTTCGCGGGGTGTTCCATCGCAGAGACAGCTGACTTGCTCAACCTATCCGATGCAACGATCAAGCGAGAATGGATTACGGCTCGCGCGTGGTTGCACCGGGCCATTCGTCAGGATATATAGATGTGTCGGCTGAGCAAAAACTCTTTATGACTTCAGAGCGCTGGCAACAAATCAAGAACATTCTGCACGAAGCGATGCAGCTCGCGCCTGATCGTCGCGTCGCGTTTCTTGACGCGGCTTGCCCGAAGGACCAATCTCTGCGCCGCGAAGTGGAATCCTTGCTCGTTGCTGACGACCAAGCGCGCTCGAGCTTTCTCGAGTCACCGCCCCCAGCGCACTTGGCGGAGGGCACGGTCTTGGGCGACTACGAAATCCAATCCATGCTCGGGGTCGGCGGTATGGGCGAGGTCTACAGGGCCCGTGACCTTCGGCTGAAGAGAAGCGTAGCTATCAAGGTTCTGCCCGAGTGCTTTGCCTCCGATGCCGATCGTTTGCGGCGCTTCGAGCAGGAAGCAACGGCTGCTGCGGCGTTGAATCATCCAAATATTCTCTCTGTCTATCAGCTAGGAACACATCAAGGCGCTCCTTACATGGTATCCGAGTTGCTGGAAGGCGAGACACTGCGCGAACACATCAAGCGTGGTCCCATGCCCATCGCCGAGGCACTGGATTACGCGGGCCAGTTCGCCACCGGCCTGGCGGCAGCACATGAAAAAGGCATCGTGCATCGTGACCTGAAGCCGGAGAACCTCTTTGTCACCAGGAATGGACGAGTAAAGATTCTGGATTTTGGCTTAGCCAAGCTCGCGCAAGGCAAATCCGCTTCGGCCAACTTTTCCACACTCGGCGATGAGACCCAACCTGGAGTCGTGCTGGGCACTGTGGGCTATATGTCGCCAGAGCAGGCGCGCGGCCAGGCGACTGACCATCGATCCGATATATTCTCCTTTGGCGCAATTCTGTACGAAACGTTGACGGCCAAGCGGGCATTTCAGAAGGCAAGCTCTGCCGAAACTTTGGCCGCAATTCTGAACGAGGAGCCCTCATCGCTCGTAAGCCATCAGCCCGAGGCGCCGCCACGAGTAGAGCGACTCCTTAAATCTTGCCTCACAAAGGATCCAGAAGAGCGCTGGCGCGACGCGCACGATTTGAGCTTGGAACTAGGTTGGATTGCAGAGGAGGGCATGCAGCCTGGTTCAGGAGGAATCCCTACTGGACGCTCACTAGAATCTAATGAGCGACCGGTGCAAGCTTCCATTCTTCCACCGGAAAAATCTGACTTTGTATCAACCGGGCCAAATTCCGGTCCAGCCGTGGTGTCGCCGGACGGTCGGCGCATCGCTTTCACAGGGCGCCACGGAGACACCACTGTTCTCTTCGTAAGGCGGATCGACTCGACGACTGCTGCACCGCTGGCAGGCACTGAGGGAGGCACATTCCCGTTCTGGTCGCCCGATAGCCGTTCGATTGGCTTTTTTGCTGAGGGTAATCTGAGACGAATTGAGGCTTCCGGTGGCCCGCGACAATCGTTGTGCGCTGCGCAGGCGGGGCGTGGAGGGAGTTGGAACCACGATGGCACGATCATCTTTACCCCGTCGCCGACGGACCCCATCTATCGCGTTCCCGCGTCCGGTGGTTCGCCGGTTCCCGTTACTACGATCGATCGGGCTCAAGCCACAACCCACCGTTGGCCGTGTTTCCTCCCTGACGGCCGGCACTTCCTTTATTTCGGCGGACATCCTCTCTTAAACGGCGGCATTCATGTTGGCTCTCTCGACGGGACTGAGCACAAAACGATTCTCCAGGGTTATCTAAGCGCTGCCTATGCGCCTCCTGGGTTTCTGTTGTTCGTTCGCGATGGAATATTGGTGGCCCGCCGGTTCGATGTTGACCGGTTGGCAATCAGTGGCGAGGAATTTCCGATTGCAGAGAACGTAATGGTAGAGCCGTTTGTTCAACGCGCTTTGTTCTCGGTCTCGGAAAACGGCGTTCTGGTATATCACCGTGGAGGCGTAGCGGAGCATCCTCGCTTGATATGGTTCAATCGCAATGGTAAGCAAGGAAGCCCGCTTCGCGACGACGCTATCTACGTGTGGCACCGACTCTCGCCGGACGGACGCAGGCTGGTAGGAACAGACAGGCTCGGGGCGGGATCAAACGTCTGGACCCTGGATCTTACCCGCGGTGTGAAGGCACGGTTGACCTTTGATCCGTCCACACAATTGCGTCCTAGATGGTCTCCTGACGGTGGCCGTATTATTTTTTCCTCCAATCGCAAAGGGTCTTTTCACATCTACCGAAAAGCATCGAACGGATCCGGCACAGACGAGCTACTCCTTGACTCGGACACGGACGACCAGGCAGAGGAGTGCTCTCCAGATGGTAAGTATTTGGCCTTCTTGCGCCGCAAGCGTCCTCAGCAATATACCGCTGACATTTGGGTCCTACCCTTTACGGCGCGCGGAAAGCCCTCTCCCCTCATCGAGAATGAATTCGATAAGCGATTTCCGGCATTCTCTCCTGACGGACGTTGGCTGGCGTATGCTTCCAATGAGTCCGGAAGATTCGAGGTATATGTTGCGCCCTTTCCCGGAGCCAAGGGTAAATGGCAGGTTTCAAACTCCGGAGGCACGTTTCCCAGATGGCGAGGAGATGGGAAGGAAGTTTTTTACTTGGGTGCCGACAATCGAGTTAGGGCAACGGAGATCGCCGCCCGGGGAAGCAGCATACGAGTCGGTTCAACCGAGACCTTATTCCGTACGCAAACTGTGCCGACGCCTATCAGTCCTTTCGATGTAACTGCAGATGGGAGGCGCTTCTTGATTAACGCCATGCCTGTCGTGAACGATAACTCAGAGCCTGTCACCCTGTTGATCAATTGGACGAAGAAAATCAGTCATACCTGATTAAGCCGCTCACCCTCAGCATCAAGTGCTTGGGCCACAATGGCGATTCCATTGTACGTTTATTGTACGGCGCATTTTTGAGAAGATTTTTGCGCCCACATGACGCCGTTAGTGTTCCGGCAATATCCCGCGGCGATTGTCAAATACGCAGGGACCATTCGCCCAGCGCAATTCCTGAAAGCGCTCGATGTTTGGGCATCCGAAATAGCCGGAAACCTATTTCTTCTCTCCATTTCGTCAGTCACTCTCGTGGTAACGTATTCCTTCCGATGGCTGAAGCAGATAAAAGAACCCTTCGAGCTTCCGCGATAATCGCTGCCGTTTTATGCGTATTCGACGCCTTTGTTCTGTCTCTACCATTTTTTGCTTTGGTGTTGTTTGCGGTAGTGTTCTTTTACTTTCTGCCAGCTACTCTGTGGGCTTTGCGTTCGGACCGTCGTGTAGCGAGGTTGCGCGCCACAAAGGCCGGTATTTATCTTTTGGCAGCCGTTGCAACATTTGCCACCATTGGATTGCAAAACAGCATGGCAGACAGGAGAGCAGTAACATTGGGCGACGCTTGTCTCGCGTATCGCGCAAAGTACCATCGTTACCCGAAGTATCTGGACGCACTTGTGCCAGAGTTTATCTCGTCCATTCCGGCGTCCAGATATGGACTGCTCGTGAACGGCAACTTCTTCTACTCCTCTCGTGAAGACGACCGGGAGCCCATGCTGTATTACCAGGCCTTTCCGCCCTTTGGCCGCCGTTTCTATCACATGGAAACGCGCAGTTGGGGATACCTCGATTGAAGACGGGGTCAGACCAGCCTTACTGAAAATTGGGCGGTGACGACTACTATGGCTGTCCTCAACTGGCGAAAAAGCGAGTACACTCACAGTCTGGTCGCGAGTGAAAACGCGATTTGGACGAAGCCGCTGGCGCGGCGGACGCTACAGCGTGCTCGACCTCGTAATGTCCAAAAACTCGATCGCAGGGGAAATGCCGGCCCTGACCCCGCATTCAGGGACGCGTGTGACGACGATGATACCCTGCGGAGATGCCAAGAACTCTGGATCCGTTCCGGGTGCTGCTCGTCGCCGTTGCCGGGTGGATGACCCAAGAACAACAGCAGATCATCGAATTCTTCGCGAAGAAAACCGAGTTCTGCGCGCTCAGATCGGCGACCGTCGACTGAGATTTGACGACGACCAGCGGCGCCGGTTGGCGGTGAGAGCCAAGATGCTGGGACGGCAAGTGTTGGCCGAAGTGGCCACAATCGTAACGCCGGAGACCTTATTGAGGTGGCACCGCAAGCTGATCTCTCCAGAAGTATTATGACGGTAGCAAGCGACGTGGTCCGGAAAGACCTAGAACGGTCGCCGAGCTGGCAGCCCTGGTGGTACGCATGGCAGAGGAGAACCGGGATTGGGGCTACCGGCGGATCCAAGGCCCCTGTCCAATCTGGGCCACCGAGTCGCACGCGGCACGATCGCCAACATCTGAAGAAACACGGGATCGAGCCGGCGCCGGAACGCACACGTAAAACGACCTGGAAGGAGTTTCTGAGCCGGCATTGGGAACTGTTGGTAGCGGCCGATTTCTTTACGGTCGAAGTATGGACGCGGCGAGG
>Ga0126381_100006097_pt1 | contig 13322 bp, 11 predicted proteins | sample PanSoiMetPlot_28_FD_96465 | JGI IMG/M metagenome (GOLD analysis project Ga0126381, IMG submission 96465) | Tropical forest soil microbial communities from Panama - MetaG Plot_28 | ecosystem: Environmental > Terrestrial > Soil > Tropical forest > Bulk soil | place: Panama | collected 2016-02-17
GGGCGGAGGGGTCGGCGTGCTTGCCGTCGCGGTCCCTGCCTGAGCGACCGTGAACGTGTTGCCGCTGATGCTGATGGTGCCGGTTCTGGCCGCGCCGCTATCCGCATCGACCGCGAAGGCGACGGTCCCGTTCCCGAAGCCGGCGACGGAGTGCAGGTGAATGAACGGCGACGAGGTCGTGGCGGTCCATCGGCACGCACTCGACGTACTGACGCCGACCTGGTAGTACCCGCTGGTCGCAGCGACCGCCATCTGCGACGAGCCAACCGTGAACGTGCAGGCCGCCGCGCTGGGGCGCGCGACGAGTGCGACGAGTGCGACAGCGAACGCGATCAATCTGCCTTTCAAACCATGACTCCCTTCAAGTGCGCCGCCAGTGCGGCGGTCGCATGTTCATCACGGTTCAATTGGACGATGTGGCGGGCTGAACACCGGTGACGCGACCGGCCAATCGATTGCTATCTGCGGCCGCTTCGCGAGCGATTGGTGTTCGAAATGTCGCGCTCGCCGGCGGCCGTGGTCGTCAGAGGATTGGCCGCTCGGGTCAGGGGAGTCGAATCAGTGGTCTCGTCCAAGGAGTGTGACGAGTTGCAGCTGCTACACCACTGAGTTCAGCGCGATCGAGCGTTCCGACACGGTTTGCAGTTGTCAGCATCTCGTCGGCCAGGCGCTTGCGCGCCCGGTCGACGACGATGGCCGCGAAACTCGCTGACGCTGAAGCGGTCGAGCCAGGCCTTCCGGCGGGTCAGAACCCGTAGCGGTACTCGACGCGGATGATGCTCTGATACCAGACGGCGTCGGTCAACGCGTGTCCCCATCCCACATAAACAGAACTGCGATTGTCCAGGACTGTCCGGGCTCCCACTTTGATGTTGACGATGTTCGTGCCCTCTGCCGAACCAAGAGTGCCGGCGTTCTGCTGCTGACCGCCCAGCACATGCCACCCGACAAGTTCGACAACCGGCGCAAAGGTGACGCGCGTAGTTTTGACGAGCTCGTAACTAGGCCCGACGCCGTAATAAAGCACATCGCCTGAGTACGACGCGCCGGTAGGCGCCGTCGAGCCACCAGTGGGGTGCCAATCACCGAACTCTGATTCGAGACCGAGCTGGTCGGTCAGGGCCTGCTTCAATAACAACGAGAACTCGACGGCCCCATGGTCGGTGCCAAGTCCTTGCTTGGCATCGCCGGTCTTGAAATAGCCCTGGATTTGGGCGGTTAGCAGGACGTCGTCGGTTGACACGACGGCCGCCTTGCCCCCGATACGGAGGTCGCTCAAACCAGACGCGTTCGAAAACGTGTTTGGCAACGGCGGCTTGAATGTCTGACCGAGAAAGCTCTGTGGCTGAACGAAACGGAACGGGATCGCCGCAAACAGCGCGATCCGGCTGTCGGCACCGCGGCGCTTCAGAGCGTACTGACCTTCGAATACGAGTTGCTGAAAATTGAGGCTGGTCACGAGGTCGCCCGCTCCCAGCCCGCCGGGGCCCGGTGCACCCGCAAAGTTGCAGCCGCACTGCGCGTAGAAGAACTCCGCGCGATCCGGAACGGTGTTGTCGAAACCCGCATCAAACCGGACACGCACGTGATCGTCGATCGTGGCGTCGTCGATGTAGCCCACCATCGAGCCTCGCCGCTTCACCTCTGGCGGCGGCGCGACAGGGCGGGCCGGTTGTTCGGCGGTAACGCCAGCTTCACCTGCGTTGGCGACAGCCGGCTTGTCGTCGGCCGACGCTGCTGCAGGAAGCAGGATCGAGAGAATCAGAATCGCTGCTCTCATGGTCCCTCCTCACCGGTACGCGGCCAACTTATCCTGAAGGGCTCGGTTCCGTTTCACGATTTCTGATCGGTCCTGCGCCGGCAGTTCAGGCAGGAGCGTCGTCACGGTCTGCACGATCGACCGTGCATCTGCAACAGAGGCTGGCGTCAGATCTCCCTGCGCGAAATCGATATACGTGTTCACCGCGCGCGTCAGCAAGGCGCGCGCATCCGCGTTCTCGCTGCTCGTCGCGAAATGCGCCAAATTAAGCAGGAAGTCCTGATACCGTTGATGGGCGGGGGCGGAATAATGTGCAGACCGATCCTGCCACACTTTCTCGAACAGGTAGAATGCTTCGTGGTATTCGGTGAGCGCTGCACGCGCGTCGGTTGCTTGCAGAAGCCCTGCCCGCAGGTTGTGCGCGTCAGCCTGTTCGACCGCCAGCGACGGAGCGGGAAAGGCGAGCGCTTCGAGTAGATCGAGCGCTTCCTGGCTCCGCGAACGCGCCAAGTCTTTTTGACCGAGCTGCCCAAGAAGATATGACAGGTTGTCGCAGTATTTGGCGAGCTCTAATTTGTAGAGACGATTTTCGGGGTCGAGCTTGACGAGCGCCTCGTCCAATCCGATCGCCGTCTCATAGAACGTTCTCGCTTCGAGCAACCGCGTGTCGTCGAGCGCAACCAATGCAGCGAGGTTGTTGTAGGCGCGCGCGAGTTCGAGCGACGGCACACGGTCGGCGCTGTTACGGGCCAGGGGATCGAGAAGGCGGATGGCTTCACGAAAATCCGATTCGGCGGCGTTGAAATCGGGGGTGCCCGGTTCGGCCGCTGCACCGCGCAACATTCCCCGGTTGTACCGTGTCCTCGCTGTTTCCTGCTGATAGTCCCGACGTGCCGGATTCGAGCGCATCAAAGCTTCCTGCAGCGCGATGGCAGTGTCATACGCTTTCTGCGCATCGGCGGCGCGCGTCGGGTCCATCGTCAACGTCAGCCCCAGCCAGTTGTACGCGTTGGCGCGGCCTTGACGGTACTCCGCTGAATCCGATTGCTTCTCCAGCGTCTCGAACACACTGATGGCCTGCCCGTACTCACGAGCGGCGTCGTCCGCTTTTTCGAGCCATCGATCGATGTGGCCGAGTCGCAGATGCGCGAGAGCGACTTCGCGGCGGAGCGCTTCGTTGCCCGTGTCCTGTTTGAGAAAGTCGTCGTAGAATGCCTTTGCTTTTTCGAGCAGCTGGCGCCGGAACTCGGTCATCTGCGGCACATCGGCGCCCGCGCTCGCTGGATCCAGACCTGCCGACGACAACGTCTGATCGACGGCATCTTTGGCGAAGGCCAGATTCTGTGTCGCGCGGCGGTTCTCGTTGCGGGCGATATAGGCGGACACGAGGGCAAGCAAGAACAACACGCCGAGCACGGCCGCGGCCGACCACGCCAGCTGGAGCTTCCGTCTCCGCTCCCGTGCCTGCTCCGCTCTGACTCGAAGGTGTTCCTTCGCGCTGCGATCCAGAAACGCCATCGCACGATCGAACGATTCGTCGAGACGCCGGGCCCACGCCGCCGTCGGCCGCGTTTCCCGCCTCCACCTGAGGCCGAGTTCGAGTTCCGGGTCGCGCCACAAACCGGCCGAGCCTTCCTCGAACCATCGCGCCGCCTGCGACAGGCGCATGTAGAGGCCGGCCGAGAGCCGATCTTCTTCAGCCCAATCGACCAGACGCGTCCAGCGCCGCATCAGGCTCTCGTGCGACAGGTCGATGATCGATCGTGCCTCGAGCGGCACGGTGCTCGGCGGCGTCAGGAACGACCGGTCAGGCCGTCGAAAGATCTCCACGACGTCGATCACCTCGGCGTCAGGGGCTTCGCATATCTCCGCCAGTTGGCCGACCGACGTCGGACGCCGGACGCCTCGTGGATCCGAGAACGTATCGGTCAGAGCCTTGAACATTCGCTGCGTAATCTCCGGACCGTGACTCGTGCTCGATTGCTGATAGGCCTCCTCGGCGTGGAGCGACAGCGCACTCCGTAACGTGCCGATCGCCTCGTACGCAGGTACGTCGATGGGCTCGCCGGGCTGATGATGCTGATCCCAGTAATCCCACGTCCGCCTCAACGCGTGCTGCAGCACGGGGAGCTGATCCTGGTCGTCGCCGAGGTCGTTCAACAGACGACGAACCAGACGCGGCGCGATTTCGCCTCCGCCAACGGCGATCGGTCCGGTGATGGCGAGCCTCAACTGATCGCGGGTCAGCCTCGGCACGAGGTATTGCCCGTTGTTCACCGCCTCCGGCAGACCCGGATAGTTGATGCAGTCACCGATGAAGTCCGATCGCATCGTCAACACGACGTAAATCGGAAGTGCGGTCAGGCGGGCCGCCTCGAGGAGCAGGTTGACGAACGTCATGGCTTCGTCGCGCGAGTCGTCTGCCTGCCGGCTTCGCTGGAATCTGAACAGCTCCTCGAACTGATCGACGACGATGAGAAGGTTGTCGTTGGGCGAAATCCTTGCGTACCGTACGGCATCGACGATCCCGAGCGATCCGCGACGCAGCGTCGCCTCTACGAAACCGCGGCCGATGGCGGCGTGTTCGCTGTCGTCGGCGCCGAGCACGCCAGACTGATTGAGCGCGTTGGCGAGGTGTCGAATTGGATCTTCGCCCGGCCGGAACATCGCCACGCGCCAGCTCGATCCGGCCGTGACCATGAAGCCGCTGTAGAGAGCTGGTATGAGGCCCGTGCGTACAAGCGACGACTTCCCGCTGCCTGACGTGCCGACGACCGACAGGAACCGCGTGGAGCGCAGGCGGCGCAGCAGATCGTCGATTTCTTTTTCACGGCCGAAGAAGAGACCGTCCTCGTTGGGCTCGAACGGACGCAGGCCCGGGAACGGATTGGACGCGGTCATTCTTTCAAACGAGCAACGATCGGCAGCCACGTATCAGGCGAGAAGCCGTCGTATTGACGAAGGACGATCGCCTCGTGTGAGCGAAAACGCTCCTTCTCTTGACTTGTCGGTGCCAGGACGCACACGACGACTGAGGGCGCCGGTTTCGTACGTCCATAGCCGGCAATCTTGTGCAACTCGGTCAATTTGCGGCGCACCCAGAGCTCGCTGGCCGCGCCGAAGACGATGACGACGCAATCTGCGTTGCGGAGATTCTCTTCGTGATACTCGCGAACCTCTGTCTCGTCGCCGGTGAAGACCGGCTGGATGACTTCGAGATTCTGGTCGAACAGAAAGTTCGCGCAAGGAACCACGGCATCCGAATCGCGCTGGTCGTACAGCAGGTACACGTTTGGGACGTCTGTCGTCGCGGTCGCCGAATCCTGGTGCGGAACGGAAGCCGGCGCCTTCGCGGCACGGCCGCGCTCGAGCGCAGCATGGATAACGGCGCGCAGCTGTTCGAGCGGCGTCTCTAGAAGATCGGATGCGTTCGCAGCGCGGGAATCCGCTCTGAGCCCATCGATCACCTGTTGCTGGCGCGGATCGTCGACCTGCAGGTCGGGCGGAATCCACACGAGCCGCGTGAACCCGCCCTGCTCTGCGCGTTCGACGGCCAGCTCGTTCTGGATCTCGGCCAGTGAGGCGACGCCGCCTTCGGGAGTGAGGCTGAAGCGCTTGCCGACGAGATGGATTGACATCGAGCACCGGGCGAGATCCTCACGTACTGCGGCCTCTAGTTCCGCACTCGTCAACGGCAACGGCCGAACCGGAAGGACGGCGTAGCCGTGTTGCTGAAGCTCGCGCCTGATCGCTTCGCATTGATCGTGCAGATCGAGAGTGGAGATCGCGAGGTACACCGTGCTCTCCGCACCGACGCCCAGCGGCGGCTGTATTGCACCGGAGGTATCGAGCATGCGCGTGAGCGTCTGACTGAGGTCTTGCGCGAGGTCGTCGAGCTTCATCAGAAACTTCTGGCGGTACTCAGAACCGAATTGTTCGTCGAATTCGCGGAAATTTCCGGTCTCCGGATCCAGTCTGAAGAATTCGTAGCCGAGCACGGAACAAAGGGGCGGAATCTGCTGATCCAGCGGGACGGGGGTCTTCAGCACCTTGAAGACACGCGACTTGTCGTGCAGCAGTACGCCACGCTGCTGTTCTGCGGCCCTGCAGAACTCCTGCAACTCGCGCGTCGTCCATTCAGAGTGCACGTAGCGCGGCGAGACGACCGAAACGAGGACTGCGGTGGAATGGACGCGGTCGACGATCGCCGCCTCGAACACGTCGTCGCCGTGAAGCTTGGGATCGCGCCAGATGCGCGGCGGCTTCCCGAGGAGTTGCGCCAGGCGCCACTCGAGTGTCTCGTGCAGCCTCGCGACCCACCCTTTACTCTGTTCGCCCGGCGCGGCATTGTCCAGGTGCGCGTAGCTGACGAACACGTCAAGGTCGAAATCCATTGCGTCCTCCCCAACGCATGTGAACAGGTGCAGGCATTCTAACCGACGACCTGAGACGGCTTTCGGCCTGAATTCCAGCGGTGGGGAGGTACGATCAGACCCTCGACAGCACGCCTTCGAGCATCGGCGTCAGCGCCCGCAACTGGCGCGCGCGGATCACCAGATCCCACAGCGCTCGAACTTCTTCCATCCGGTCGCGTAGAAGAAGTGTTTCGCCTGATGCTTGATCGACTCGTGCGCGAGCGACGCGCGCGCAATCGACGTCCAGCGGTAGAACTCGCGATACGCCCAGTCGTAGCCGGCTTTGAGCGCCTCCGGCCCGAGCCGTGCCGGACGAAAGACCACGTGACGTGTGTCGTAGAGATCCCAGTCGCGTGTGACGATGCGCCCTTCGGCGTGGAGGCGAGAGTAGAGCGCCGTGCCGGGATACGGTGTCTGAATGTGGAACGTTGCCGTCGTGATGCCGCGCTCGATCGCCCAGTCCACCGTCCGGCGGAACACATCGCCCTCGTCGTCATCCATGCCGAAGACGAAACTGCCGTTGATCATGATGCCGAGGTCGTGCAGGCGATTGGTAACGGCCGCGTAGTCGCGCCCGAGGTTCTGCCGCTTGTTGGCGCGCGCGAGATTGCCGGGGGCGAGCGTTTCGAACCCGACGAAGAGGCTGCGCAATCCGGCGGCGGCAGCCTTTTCGATCAGTTCGTCACGGAGGATCGAGTCGACGGTCGCGGCGCCCTGAACGAGACGGCCCATGCCGCGCATGCCGTCAAACAGCGCGGAGGCGAAGCGGCGATCGCCGAGCAGGTGGTCGTCGAGGAAATAGAGATGCCGTCCGGGCAACCGCGCGATCTCGGCCAGGGCGTCGTCCACACGCTGCGTATAAAAGCCGCGTCCGCCCGCGAAGAACGCGTCCTTGTAGCAGAAGTCGCAATGCTGCGGACAGCCGCGCGTAACGACGATCGAGTTCGGCACGAGGTAGGCGCGGCGATCGATGAGATCGCGGCGGATCGGAGGCACGCGATCGAGGTTCCGGCCTGAGGTCGACTCGTACCGCCGCGCGGGACGCCCGGTACGGAATTCGGCGAGGAAGCGCGGGAACGTCTGTTCTCCGGGACCAAGAAAGATCGCGTCGCCGTACGCAGCGGCCTCGTCCGGGAGCGACGTGACGTGCAGTCCTCCGAGCGCGACGAATACTCCGCGCCGGCGATATGCGTCCGCGATCGCGTCCGCGCGGCGTGCGCTCGTGATGTACACCTGAATGACGACGAGATCCGGCGAGTCGTCCAAGCGCAGCCCCCCGCACGTGCTCGTCCTCGATGACTGCGTGGTCGTCCGGCGAAAGGTATGCTGCCAGCGTCGCAAGGCCGAGCGGCGGGAACAACGAGTACTTGATCGGCCGCCAGAAGGGACTCGTGGCTTCGGTTAGCGCGGGCAGGATGAACTTCACACGCAGCGTGCGCATCGTTTACTTTGTAAGGTAAAGTAATCATCTGAGTCAAGATTGGCCGGGATGTGATACAAGCGACGCGTGAAGCCGCGCCCGCCGCTGCCCGACACCATCGAGGACTATCGAGACGCACGCTGGCGTCGCGAAGGCGCGCAGCAGGTCGAGAGCGCCTTCGACGCCGAGCGCTTCATCGAGCACGCCGGCTTCGCCGCCTGCATGACCGACGCCCGGCGGCCTGGACCGTCGCTCTACGTCGCCGTCTGCGGCCGCCGCGACGCCGTCATGCCGCGCAACGTGCAGACCGATCCCGAGTCGTCGCAGACCTGGCTGCTGAAAGACGAGTTGATCGCGCGCGGCAACGTCTACTACGCGAAGCTCGCACGCGGAAAGGCGACGTTCGTCGCACCTCGCCTGATCCCGCACTTTCAGGCCGTGTGGGGCGTGCGTAAGGTCGACGAACCGCGCCGCCTGACGAAAACGGCGCGCGCTGTGCTCCATGCGCTCAGGAAAGAATGGGAGATGGCGACGTCGGATCTACGCCAGGATGCCGGGGTGAAGGACCGCGCGCGCTTCAACCGCGCTCTCGACGAACTGCAGGCCGCGATGCTCGTCGTGCCGAGCGCCGTCTACTATCAGCCGAAATTCACCTACGTCTGGACGCTCGCGGTCGGCCGCTTTCCTGATGCGCTGCGCCGCCGCACGAATCGGGATCTCGCGCTGAGAGAGATTGCGCGCGCGTTCCTCGACGGCGCCGGCATGACGATCCGCGGCGAGCTCGCGCGCGTCACCGGCCTGTCGCGTCCCGACGCCGGACGCGGCAACCGCGCGCTCGTCGCCGAAGGCTATGCGACGATGATCGAGCCGGGTGTGTACCGGCTGGCGAGCCTTTCATGACCTCCGAGGTATCGTGGCACGCGCGCGGACTGATCTTCGAAAACTGCTCGTGCACGGTCGTCTGTCCCGGTCACATGCACTTCAGCCAGCACTGCACGCACGAGCGCTGCAAGGGCTACTGGGCGATCCGCGTCGATGAGGGCCGCTTTGGCGATACGGCCCTCGGCGGCACGCGCGCGCTGGTCGCCTTCGACTGCCCGCAGCGCATGATCGACGGCGGCTGGCTCGAGACCCTCATCATCGATGCATCGGCGTCACCCGAGCAGCGGCACGCGCTCGAAACGATCCTCGCTGGCCGCGCCGGCGGACCATGGGAGAAGCTTGGCGCGTTCGTGGCGACGCGCCAGCCGACGGAGTTTCGGCCGATCGAATTCGTCGACGAAGGTCCCACCAAGCGCGCCACCATCGTCGATCGCCTGAAGACCGTCGTCACCCAGATCCGCGGCCGGGATCGCTCGAAGCCGGTGCTGTTCGAGAACATCTTCAACCAGATTCACGCGCCCACCCAGGTAGTCGCGCTCGGCGACGCCGAGTACGACGATGGTGTCGTGCGTTTTTCAAACGCGCAGACGCACGGTCTGTTCTCGAACTTCGAGTGGTCGGTATGACCCACCTGACCTTGATGTGGTTCGCCATGATGGCCGCAATGATGGCGCCGACCGCGTGGCCGTGGGTCCGAGCGTACGCGCGGTTCGGCGGCGGCTCGCCGATCGTGTTCGCGTCCGGCTATCTCGCGGCGTGGTTCGGCTACTCCTTTGCGGCTGCAGGCCTTCAGAGCGTGACGCGCGCGCCGACTGCGATCGCACCGCTTATCCTCGTCCTCGCGGGCGCGTACCAGTTTTCCCCGGCGAAACGCGCGTGTCTGACACACTGCCGCAACCCGTTCAGCTATTTCCTCGCGCGATGGAAGAACGGCCCGGCGAACGGATTCCGCATGGGCGTGGAGCACGGGCTCTACTGCCTCGGCTGCTGCTGGGCGCTGATGGCCACCATGATTGCGGTCGGCCTGACGAACATGTGGTGGATGGCGTTGCTCGCTGGCGTGACATTCGTGGAACAGGTCGTCCCGCGCGGTCAGAAGCTGCGCGTGCCACTGGGTGTGGGGCTGCTTGGGGCCGGAATCTGGCCGCTCGTCTGAAATGGGGCACAATGGTTGAGGAGGCCTTATGAGCATGTACGACGGCGCTGTTCCGGTTCAGCGCGCAACGGACGTTGCCGGGCTTGAGCACAAGGTGCTCGACTTCATGCGCCGCGCCTACGGATGGATGGCGGCCGGCCTGCTCATCACCGCGATGACCTCGGCGGTCGTCGTCTCCTCGCCAGCGCTGCTGACGACCGTCGTCCGTACACCGTTTCTCTTTTGGGGCTTGTTCATCGCCCAGCTCGGCATCGTCCTCGTGCTGTCGGGGCGCGTCCAGAGGCTTGCGTCCACAACCGCGGCGATGTTGTTCGTCGCCTACTCGGTGCTGACCGGCGTCACGCTCTCGGTGATCGTGCTCCTGTACACGCGTGAATCGATCGCAACCACATTTCTGGTGACGTCGGTTATGTTCGGCGCGATGGCGATGTGGGGCACGGTGACCCGCCGCGACCTGACCGGTTTCGGCCAGTTCCTCTTCATGGGTCTCATCGGCGTCGTGATTGCGTCGGTGGTGAACATCTTCATGCACAGCGACGGCGTGGCGTTCGTGACGTCGTTTATCGGCGTGATCGTGTTCACGGGTCTTGCCGCTTACGATGCGCAGCGGCTGAAGATGATGGCGGTGGCGACGCCAGCGGGTCAGGAAGGGTCGTACGCGATCGTCGGCGCGCTCGCGCTGTATCTGGATTTCATCAACCTGTTCCTGATGCTGCTGCGCCTGTTCGGCAGCCGGCGCGACTAGCGCACCGGCGTTTTCTGGAGCGTCGCGCTGGACTGATTGGCCGTTGACGCATCGTGGAACGGATCGAGGTTCCAGTCGAGGAACGTCCACACGCGGTTCCATGAATCGCGCTGCTCGCGCGTGTTCTCGGGCTGCCACGTCTTCGGATCCACACGTCGGTCGAAGGTGTGGCCGCCCACCGGGTTCTCGTACACCATCGTTTCGGCGAGGAACGGTTTGCGCGAGCGGAGCGCGTCGACCAGCTGCATGTCCTCTTCGATGTTCACGTCCTCGTCGTTCTTCGTGACGCCGACGTAGAGCGGAATCTGCAGCTTTTCGATGTTGTAGAGGGGCGAGCGATCTTTGTAGACCTGCTGCTTCTCCGACGGCAGTCCGCCGTACCGGTTCGCGGGGTCGATCGCCTGGTGCTGCCGCTCGACACCCTTCCACGCGAGACGCTGGAAGAGGTTCGTCACCGGCACCATGGCGACGGCCGCCTTGAACGTCGTCTCGTTCCGGAGGATCGACAACAGCGTGATCATGCCGCCGTGGCTCCAGCCGATGATGCCGATGCGCGCGGGATCGACCTGCGGATACTTCGCCTTCAGGACGTCGACAGCCGTCACGACGTCGTCGACTTCGTTGCCGCCGTAATCGATCGCGTCGTAGAAGGGTTTGCCATAACCGATGCTGCCGCGGTACTCGGGCGCGATGACGACGTAGCCCTTTGCCGTCGCCTCGCGGATATACGGGATGTAGTGGTTGTAGAGGTGGCCGCGGATGTTCTCGTGCACCCAGACGAGCGCCGGATGTCCTTTCGCGCCTCGCAGCGTCAGTGGCTGGAAGACGAACGCGGGGATGTCGAGATCGCCCACCTTGCTGCGGTAGGTGATCTTTTCGATCTGCATGTGCCCGGCGCTCGCCTCGCGCCAGTTGCGATCGGTTTCGGCCTGATCCTGCGCCATCCGGTCGAAGTCGGGCGGCCGGCCGAACTGCGCACCGATGCCGGGCGTGACGACAGCGGCGAGCAGAACTGCGAGTGCGACGCGTCGGACTGGGGCGAACATGCCCCGATCCTACACCGGGGTGGTTTGTGTCGCGGCGCGCTGGTGCGCGCGTGTGAGCCACGCGCTTAGATGCTCGGCCGCCTCGGCCGGCGTGCTTCCGTAGAAAGGCATAAGGGCGGTCGGGACGCCGGGGACGCGGACGATGCAGGCGCGCCAGCGATCTTTGGTGACGGCGGCCACTTCGATCAGATAGTCACGGCCGCCGATAGATTGTTCGAATCGATGTACGTCGTAGGTCAATGCTGCCGCCGCAACGTGTTGTCGTGTGTTGTGAGCAGCGACGATTCTACGTACCGCGCGCGGCGAAACAAGCGAAGCGACGTACGAAAGCGCGTGCACATTCTGCCAAGCAACGCGCGTCTCGACTCGGAGCACTGCCGAAAAAAAAATTTCCTGTCGTTTCGTCAACAGGAAATTCACCGTTCGTCCACAGGATTTCCACAGGGCGCCCGTGTGATACGCTTCGATCGGTTCCGATGTACCCGCGAACGATTGCCAGCCTGCTCATCGTCGCGGCCTTGAGTGTGGTTGCGCCAGCCTCGGCGGCCGATGAAGCAACGCTCCTGCGCGTGTTCCTGAAGGACGGCACGTCGCTTGTCAGCTTCGGCGAGCCGGCGCGCGTCGGCGAACGGGTCGTCTTCTCGATGCCAACGGAATCCGGCCCGAACCCGCCGCTGCACCTTGTGAATCTTTCGGCCGAGCGCGTCGATTGGGATCGGACGAATCGCTACGCCGCGTCCGCCCGCGCCGCCTTTTACGTCCGCAACCAGGCCGAGAACGACTACGCACTGCTGTCGAACGAGATCGCGCAGGCGCTGAACGACGTCACGCTGACCAACGATCCCGCCAAGCGGCTCGCTATTGCCGAGGCAGCGCGCAAGCGCCTCAGCGAGTGGCCCGCGGACCACTTCGGGTACCGCGCCGCGGAGATTCGGCAGATGTTGAGCATGCTCGACGAGGCGATTGCCGATCTCCGCTCATCGACGGGTGTATCCAGCCGCTTCGACCTCAGCCTCAGCGCTTTCGCCGACCCGACGACGATCGTGGAACCGGTATTGCCGCCGCCAACGCCGCAGGAAGCGATCGAAAGCGTTCTGACGGCGTCCCGCCTCGTCGACAACTCGTCGGAGCGGATGTCGCTGCTGACGGCCGTCCTCGTGTCGCTCGATCAACAGAAGAATTTCGTTCCGGCGGCGTGGGCGGCGTCGACCCGCACGAGCGTGCAGGCGACGGTGCAGTCGGAGCTTCGCACCGATCACGTCTATCAAGCCTTGACCACACGCGTTCTGGCTGTCGCGGACGCGAGGGCAAAGACCGCGGATGTCCGAGGGCTCGAGCGGCTCGTGCGGTCCGTGGAGGCGCAGGATCGTGCACTGGGCAACAAGCGGCCGGACGCCGTGACGTCGCTCATCGCGGTCATCGACGAGAAGCTCGATGCGGCCCGCCGGCTCCAACTCGCGCGCGACCGGTTCGCGATGCGCGCACCGGAGCTCACCAAGTACCGCCTCGCTATACAGACACCGATCGATCTCCTCCCCCAGCTGACGCCGTCGCTCGAATCGATCAAGTCGCTGGCAGGCTCGTCGCCCGCCTCACTGGCCGCTCTCGAGCGGACGTCGACGCGCATCGTCGAGCTCGCCTCCGCGATCGCGCCGCCCGAGGAAGCGGCAGCGGCGCACGCGTTGCTCATCAGCGCGATGCAGCTGGCGAAGAACGCCGCGGGAATTCGTCGCGAAGCGGCTGCCGCCGCCGACATGGCGCGTGCCTGGGACGCCTCGTCCGCTGCTGCAGGAGCACTGATGCTGAGCGCCAAGGCGAAGGCCGACATCCTCGCGTCGGTCCGGCCGCCGCAGCTTCCGTGATCACACCCCGCCACACGCGGCTCGTCCGCGTTCCCGA
>Ga0126381_100006098_pt1 | contig 13321 bp, 13 predicted proteins | sample PanSoiMetPlot_28_FD_96465 | JGI IMG/M metagenome (GOLD analysis project Ga0126381, IMG submission 96465) | Tropical forest soil microbial communities from Panama - MetaG Plot_28 | ecosystem: Environmental > Terrestrial > Soil > Tropical forest > Bulk soil | place: Panama | collected 2016-02-17
CCCTTCATCCCTCCGCCCACCTCTGCCGATCACTCGGCAAATGGGCTATTTGCTGCCGGATTTTTACTCCGGTGCAATCGGTCTATCCGGTTACTTCACTGAGGGATTTTCTCTCCGGCGCTTACAAAGCAGCTGCCGCGGCGCAGAAGGCCGTCGATTACATCCTGAACCGACAGGCTGAAACTGCCCAAGCCGCCAGTTGCGCCTTGGCCGCGTAACGCTTTTATCGGCCCGGCCGCATTGCCCAAAACAACTATCTTGGGCAATGCGACCCGACCAAACCATAGAAAGGACTTGAGAAATGGCTGCAGTAATTCCCCTTCCCCAAACATCTAAATGGGCAAAGTGGGACGATCTACCGCCGACTCGCCTGCCCAATCGCGCCAGCCGCTCGCGCGAACATCTCACCCCGGATGAAGTTGAACGGATGATAGTCGCGGCCCGGCAACGTAGCGGACGCGTTGCCGAGCGAGAACGCATTACTGATCATGATGGCATACCGACACGGTCTGCGCGCATCGGAGCTAATCGCTTTGCGATGGGATCAGATCGATCTAAAGGCTGGCTTGCTGCACGTCGCCCGGCTCAAGCACGGCTCACCGTCCACCCATCCTCTCCGCGGTCCCGAGCTTAGGGCCCTGCGCTCCTTGGAAGCGGCAGCAAGGCGACGCGATGCCGTATGTGTTTACCTCGCTCCGCGGCGGCCCTATTACGCGGCGCACGGTGCATTACGTGGTTGCGGAAGCCGCCAAGGCCGCCGAGATCGAATTCCGGTTCATCCCCATATGCTGCGCCACGCCACCGGCTTTTATCTGGCGAACGCCGGGCAGGACACGCGAGCCATTCAGCTTTACCTTGGCCACAAGAACATCCCACATACCGTGCGATATACCGAATTGGCGGCCGGGCGGTTTAAGGACTTTTGGACGGATTAGCTGAAATTGACAAAAATTCCGAAGCTAAACACTCCCACTGCCGGTTGCGGTTGTCGCCGAGCTCCAGATAGGCGGCCTGCAAGCGGGAACGACGAAGGGAGAACTTTGGCGCCGCCCTGCAGCATTCGATTGTTTCGCGACGCATGACCGGCCAAGCGCCGAAAAACGCATCGGGTTGGTTGAGCGCCGGTGCAGGCGGCTACAGCCTTCTGATCGTGCTTTTGACAATGCGGACTGGCCCACTTTGATATTCAGCTCGGATTAGCTCCAGCTCATCGGCCTTGGTCCCGAGAGGAGAGAGGGCAGCGCCGGATCTGGTTCCGGCGCCGCCCGATGCCCAAGTTGAGGAAGGTTGAGCGGCCAAGCCCAACTGGCTGTGTGCCAATTGTGCTTACCGATTTTGCCGAAGCTACTTAACTGGAATCAGAACAGGTGCACCTTTGTCTTTCAGAAGGAACACTAGGAACTTGGCTGGCCTCGTCCTGCTCGCGTTGCGACCAACGGTGTGAATATCGTTGGGACCTTCGTAAAACGTCTGTCCGGTAGTGACGGTTACTGGCTTTTCGCCGTTCACGCCCATAATGACACTGCCTTTCAGCACGTAGAGGAAGGCCTGCGCGTTATGGCGGTGGACCGGGTCGGAGGCACCTGGAGGATATTCGACCGAGATCATGAGAAGTTCTTTAGCCGGATTATCCGCCACCGGTTTCGACATCAGCGAGGTCACTTTTGCTTCCTGTGCAAACAGCGGGCTGCACACGAGCAACAGGCTGCACACGAGGAACAATATGAGCCCAGGGTTCTTCATTGCTTGCTCCTATCTATTGGATAATCGAATCTTATGGGTAGCGAAGACGATTGATTCCGTCCATTCCGCGAGTTGGCAATACGGACCGAAATCAACCACTTCTCGTATTTTGAGGTAGCGGGTTGAACGTTTCTCTCATGTCTAAACGGCTGGCCCTACTATCGGATGGTCTTTAATCCGGAATTTCCGTTTTGACTCTCCAATTCCGACTCCGCCTTTTCGACCAAACGGCCTCCCTCGGCGAGGTTTTGGCCGCGCGCGGCGCCAGCGGCGCAGGTAGGTGTCAGTTCTCCGTCTAGGCGCCGCGCAAACCCTCCAGTAATGCCGTTTTTCGAATCCCAGACACTCCTCCGTCCCCCTGTCTCGTCCGCAAAACTGATACGCTCTGCGGGGCGTCCATCAGGGTGTTTGGTTTGGCCCAGGGACCAAGTTGTTCTTGAGCGCGATAACGTTCAGTGCAGGATCGTGCTACAGTCCGGCGGACCTGTTTCTTGGGAGTTTTTGGGATGCGCTGCCTGGGCTGCTATTCGGAAAATCCCGAGGCCACCAGGTTCTGTGGCAACTGCGGTGCGCCGCTGAAAAATCAGTGCGTCAAGTGCGGCTCGGAGAATCCACCTAGATTTAAGTTCTGCGGTAATTGCGGTGCTGGTCTACGCGCACCGATCCAATCTCCTGTTCCTAAAGTATCACCCGTCCCGCAACACGAAATGGCCGGCGAGCGGCGGCATCTGACGGTGCTGTTCTGCGACCTAGTGGGGTCCACCGCGATGGCCGCGCAGCTCGACCCCGAGGAATGGCGCGAGACCGTAGCCGGCTACCATCGTGCAACTGCCGACGCGATAACGCGATTCGACGGCCACGTCGCCAAATACCTGGGCGACGGCGTGCTGGCGTTCTTCGGTTATCCGCAGGCCCACGACAACGACGCCGAACGGGCCGCGCGCGCCGGCCTCGCGATTCTTGAGTCAATCGCCAGGCTGAACGAGCAACCCCAGCGTCCCAAACTGGCGGCGCGAGTCGGTATCGATTCGGGTTCGGTGGTGGTGGGCGCGGGAGCCGGCAGGGATGCGGACGTATTCGGCGATACGCCCAACATTGCGGCCCGCGTGCAGGAAGCGGCTGCGCCCGACACGGTTGCGATTACCGAAGACACCCATCGGCTGGTGTCGGGTTTGTTCGTGGTCGAAGCGCTGGGGACGCCGGCGCTAAAAGGGATTTCGCGGTCAATCCAACTCTACCGGGTAGTTCAACCTAGCGGCGTGCGCGGACGGCTAGAGGCGGCGGCGGCGCGCGGGCTGACTCCGTTCGTTGGGCGCGAGGACGAATTGCGCCTGCTCCAGAGCCGTTGGGAGCGGGCGCTGGAGGGCGAGGGCCAAGTGGCGCTGATCATCGGCGAGGCCGGAATCGGCAAATCCCGCCTGCTGCAGCGCTTCCACGAACTAATCGCGGATACGCCGCATACTTCGATCGAAGCGGGCGCGGCGCCATTGTTTCAAAACACGCCCTTCTACCCGGTGTGCGAAATGCTGCGGCAGGCGGTGGGATGGCGCGCCGCGGACCAAACCGCGGAACTGGAGCAGGCTCTTGAACTCGCGGGACTCAAGCCTGCCGAGGCTCTGCCGCTGGTGGCCCCACTACTGAATCTGCCGATCCCGGCGAAATATCCGCCGCTGTTGCTTTCGCCCGACCAGGAGCGACGCCGCTTGCTAGCCACTCTGGTCGAGTGGGTGCTCGGCGCCGCCCGCTTGCAGCCTACCGTTATCGCGACCGAAGATTTGCATTGGGCCGACCCTTCGACACTAGAGCTAATCCAACTTCTAGTCGAGCAGGGGTCGCGGGCGCGCCTGCTGCTCCTGTACACGGCACGCCCGGAGTTTCGGGCTCCTTGGGCCCTGCACGCGCATCATACGCAAATCACGCTCAACCGGCTCAGCCCGCGCAACGTGCGCACAATGGTGGAGCAGGTGGCGGCCAAGGCGGCATTGTCGGAGGGGACCATCGCGACGATGGTCGAGCGCACCGGCGGAGTGCCACTGTTCGTCGAGGAGTTGACGCGGGCGGTGCTCGAGAGCGGCGATGCGAGGCTTACCGGCCGCGAGATACCAGTCACCTTGCACGACTCGTTGATGGCGCGGCTGGACCGGCTGGGGTCGGCCAAAGAGGTCATTCAGATCGGGGCCGTGATCGGCAGCGAATTCACGTACGAATTGCTTCATGCCGCATCCGATCGCCGAAGAGGACCTCCAGCTGTCGCTGCGGAATCTGGCCGATGCGGAGCTGCTTTACGTACGCGGCATCGCCCCGGATGCGACCTACCTTTTCAAGCACGCTTTGATCCGCGACGCCGCGTACGAAGCGCTGCTCAAGAGTCGCCGCAAGGAGCTGCATCGGATGGTCGCGCGTGTGATCGATGAACAATTCACCGCGCTGAAGGACGCACATCCCGAGGTTCTCGCACGCCATTGGACGGAGGCGGGCGAAGCCAAGCCGGGGATCGTGCAATGGTCGAGGGCGGGCGAGGCTGCACAGGCGAGCAACGCGTTTCCGGAAGCGCTAGAGAGTTACTGGCAGGCGTTAGCGCTGCTCAGCACGACGCCGGAATCGCCCGAGCGTGACAGCTGCGAACTCGAGCTTAGGCTATCGGCCGTCTGGATGCTTCAGATGGTGCGCGGCTATGCAGCGCCTGAAACGAATGACGCCACCCAGTGCGCGGCAGCACTGGCCGAGAAGAGCGGTAAGCTCCATCAACTAGTAACTTTGATGGTATCGGGAAGTTATACCGCTCTGGTCTCGGGCGACTTGACCGCCGCTGCTTCGCTTGCCGACCAAGCGCTCGAGATTGCCCTTCGAGAAGGCGGTTCGACGAGTCTTTGGCTTTCGCATATAGCCCAGCTACACAGCCGCTACTGGCGTGGCGATCTCGCTGGCGCCGAGCAGCATTTCACGGCAGGGCTGGCTTTTTTTGACGAGCCCGGCACCAGCCAGCTTCCCTATCCCGGACAGCTTGTAGGGATCTTCGCTTACTCGAGTTGGAATGCGTGGGTGCTCGGCCGATCCGATGTTGCTCGTGAGCGAATTGCCCGAATGGTGGCAACCCTGAATGGGGACAACCCGTACTATATTGCGTATTCAGAAATGTCGGAAGCGATGCTCCGTATTAACCTGAGAGAATTCGAGCGCGCCGAGACTTTGGCGACCCAGGCGCTTGGGCTATCGGAGCAACATCAATTTCCGTATTGGACGGCAGTCTCCCGATGTGTTCTCGGTCGGGCGCGAGCGCAGCTTGGGCGCTGGACCGAAGGCATGGCACTGATTCGCAAGGGAATAGCTGGTTTAGTCGATCTCGGGTCGCTCCTGGCGATCTGTAATTTTACGCTGTGCCTTGCCGCGGCGCAGGAGTGCAGCGGCGCCATCGCCGACGCGCTTGAGACGGTCGAACAGGCGCTCCAGGCGAATCCTCACGAACTCGTGTATCGGCCCGAGATTCTCAGGCTACGCGGCGAACTGCGACTTAAACACGGGCAGATAGAATTGGCCGAGTCCGACTTCCGCGAAGCCATCGACCTCGCGCGCAGCATGGGCGCGAAGGCTTGGGAACTGCGCGCAACTACTAGCCTTGCGGATATGCTCGCCGATCACGGCCGTCGCGACGAAGCGCGCTCGATGCTGGCGGATATTTACGGCTGGTTCACCGAGGGCTTCGACACCGCCGACCTGAAGGATGTCAAGTTACTGCTTGACGAGCTGGGGAAATAGCGATGCAGGAAAATAGGGAAGTGGACTCGTCGCGATGGTCGATCGTGGTTCTCTTGTTCGTATTGCTTTTTTTCACCTTGGGGTCGGTCAATGCCAGCGGTGTGTTTTTTTTGCCAGTGGTGAAAACTTTCGGATGGAGCCGGGCGCGATTCGCCGCGTTGGTCGCGCTCCCGCCAATAGCAGGTGGGTTGAGCGGCCCCTTCGTCGGCTGGCTGATCGATCGCGCCGGAGCTCGCATAATGATCATCGGCGGCACCGCGGTTATAGTCCTTTGTAATTTCGGCCTGAGCCAGGCAAGTTCGTTTGCGCAATTCGGCGCCATATTCTTTGTCGCTGGACTGGCATTCACAGCCGCCACCATCCTCCCGTGTTCAATCGTGATATCCAATTGGTTTGCATCCGAGCGCGGACTCGCCATGGGTATCGCGTTCGCTGGCATTCCGCTGGGGGGCGCCGGAATTACCCTCCTCGCCAGCTATGTCGTCAGCCATTACGGGTGGCGTGTGGGATACTTTGCCATGGGGTTGCCGGTTGGCTTTGGTCGTCATTCCCGCCCTCGCCACGTTTCTACGTGAGCGTCCATTAGTACCGGTAGACGGGTTGCCCAGCGTCAAGCCGGAGTCAATTTTGCTGCCGGGTCTCGAGGTAAGCGAGGCGCTCAAATCGCGCTCTTTCTGGATGATCGCCGTCGCTCAGCTTCTGCTCACTACCTCTTGGGTCGGAATTGCCGCACATTTCATTCCCTACATAGTAGGCATTGGTTATGCGCCCGCGACCGCGGCGGCGATATTGAGCGTCTCATTCGTAGTTAGCGCGGGTGGCAACCTGATCATCGGCTTGCTCGCGGACCGTCTTAAGGGCCGGATCGTGATTGCGTTAGCGTGCGTATCGATGGCGGTGGGCTTCATGTTTCTGTTCGCCGCCGCGCGCGGGGGTGCGCTGGCCGCACATGTGATCATATGCGCGACGGTTGGCGGCGCACCGGCCGTCCTGATGCCGATGGTGGTCGCCGATTCGCTAGGCCTCAGGCGGTTGGGGTCGACGCTCGGAATCACGGGAATTTCCAGCACCATCGGTATCGCGGCCGGACCGATTATCGCGGGAAGAATCTTCGACGTCACCGGCAGCTATTCCGATGCGCTGTGGCTGTCCATCGCGATGTCGTGGATGGCAGCCGCGGCGATCCTGGGTTGCCGGCCGCTGGCAAAGGAACAGTCGTCGCGCCCCGCTCTGGTGGACGCATCGGCCGCTTAGTGGGCGTTGGGGATTCATCGGTGCCTGGCGCGGGAAAGCTCACTCGGGCGGTGCTGGAAAGTGGCGATGCGCAAGCAAGCGGGCGCGGCCTCCCGGTAACCCTGCGGGACTCGCTGATGACACACCTGGACCGGCCGGATCAGGCGAAGGAAGTGTTGCAGGCGGGCGCCGTGATTGGCGCGGAATTTTCCTTTTGCGCTCTCTAGGATGAAATTGTGTACAAGGTTGCAACGAGCACGAATCTCCAGGTCGCTTTGTTGGAGAATGGTGGCCGGGTTGGTCAGCGGCCTGAAAACGTTGAGACCTGCGGCTATTACTTGCGAGCGAGTGGAGCGAGACAGTCGCCGCCTATCATCACGCCGCAACCTAACCGATCGCACGCTGAGACAAATCTTGGTGAGCGGCACGTTCTTACCGTGCTGTTCTGTTCTGCGATCGGATAAACCGCAATTACCGTGCGATTGGATCCAGAAGAATGGCGCGAGATTCTACGCCGGTAACACGGAGCAGCCGCCGACGCGATTAAGCGCTCTCTGTAATGACCAAGGATGCCCCGTTCTTAAAAGAGGGCTGAGTTTCACTAAAATTTGGCGTCTGTTTCTAAGACGGCGCCAAAGCAAAACTGACAGCTCTGGTGGAGAAGGGTGAGGTCAGAAGACAAATTTCAGCCGTCTCTCAGCAACTTCATCGGACGGTCGTCTGAGCTGGCGGAACTACGCGCAGGACTTGATGACGCGATCGGCGGTCGCGGGCGATTGTTCTTGATCACCGGCGAACCGGGCATCGGCAAGACGCGTTTAACGAGCGAATTGGCAACTCGCGCAAATCAGGGCGGTGCGAAGGTCATATGGGGCAGGTGCTGGGAAGGGCGAGGCGCTCCGGCCTATTGGCCCTGGATTCAAGTGGTTCGCACCTGCGTCGAAAATCCCGCCTCGCAGAGTCTGGGCGCCCTGCTCGATTCGGACGCCGCCGAAGTCGCGGAGCTCTTGCCCGAAAGCGCGGAGCGGCGTCGATCATCGCCCGCCGTAGCCCTACTGCGGGCCGTGCCGTCATCCGACCCGAGCAGGCGCGCTTTCGGCTATTCGATTCCACGTCGCGTCTGCTGAGAGCCCTCGCCGCTGCCGAGCCCCTGATGATCGTGTTCGATGACCTGCACGATGCCGATCAGCCCTCGCTGCTGATGCTGCGATTCGTCGCGCGTCAGCTTCGCGATGCACACATCCTGGTGGTTGGCACCTATCGTGACACCGAGGTCAGGCGCTTGCCCGCACTGGCCAGATTGATCGGCGATCTGGTACGCGAAGGCACCGTGCTCCCGCTGCTCGGCCTCAGCAGGGATGAGGTTGCGCAATTTGTGACGGAGCGCACCGGGACGTCCCCAGGCTCTAAGCTGATCTCAGCACTCCATCGCGCTACTGCGGGCAATCCATTTTTTCTCGACGGCTTCGTGCGGCTGCTGGTTGCGCAAGAAAAGCTGCATCAGGACGAGCCGGCGGCGCTTGCGGACCTGAAAATTCCTGACGGGGTACGCGACGCTATTCGCCGCCGTCTTGGCTCATTATCGCAGCAGACCAATGACCTGCTTTCAATCGGATCGGTAATCGGACAAGAATTCGATGTTGATTGCCTGCAAGGTGTATCCGGGATCGATCCTGATTCGCTGCTCGATTCGCTCGATCACGCCCAACGTGACGGCGTCATCATTGAAGCTCAGGCTGCGCGGGCACGCCGCCGATTTTCTCATGACTTGATACGCGAGACGCTTTACGAAGATCTCCCAACTGCGAGCCGTCTGAAACTGCATCGGCGCATTGCGCAGGTGCTCGAACAACTCTACGCGGGAAACCCGGAGTCTCATCTGACGGAGTTGGCTCATCATTACCGCAGGGCAGCGCAATCGGGCGAGACGCCGGCGGCAGAGATTACCAAGGCGATCGACTATTCAATTAAGGCGGGCGCAGCAGTGCGAGCGGTCGCCTATGAGGAGACGGTTGCGCATTGGGAAGCGGCGGTAGCATTGATGGAGCTGCAGCCTGATTGTGAGGAGCGCCGCGCCGACTTCTGTCTGCGGCTTGGCGGCCTGATGACATTCATCGATCGCATGAAGGGAATCGAATATCAGGAGAAGGCGCTCAAGCTCTATGAAGTCTTGTTTAAAAACGGCCAGCGCGAAGTCTGGTCGTCGCTTACCGACGATTTACCCTACGCATATTCCAGCTTACCAATCGTGATGGCTCAGGTTCATGCGAATCTAGGCTCCTATCTATCCACTCCGGGGCCGTGGCTAGACGTGCAGCGGTCGTCTGAGCATCTCCGCAAGGCGCAAGCCCTGCTTGGCGAAGAAGCCCGGAGCGACTCTACCGCCAGACTATCCTCGCAAATTGATTTTGGCCTCGCGTTGGTTGCGGCGCGCACGATGCGCATTGAGGAAGGCACAGCTCTCGCGCTGCGGGCAATGAAAACAGCCGAGGAGCTGGGTCAGGTGTGGCTGTTCGTACAGGCAGCCAGCCAATACGGCCTACAGCTATTTTACGCCGGTCGGCTTGCGGAGGGTTTTGAGTTGATGGATCTCGCCTGGGAAAGGGTGGACCGCTTTAACGAGCCATTGACCGCTTGGGTGGTCACGTCAACGGGCGGCAGCTGCTACTTGTCTCTGGGCGAGCTGGAACAGGCACGGCGGTGGATCGAGCGCGAATTGTCCAAGCCCAGGAATAAGAACTCCAGCTTTACGCGCCGATTGCTGCTAGGACGGCTCGGGCAGGTTCTTCTGGCCGAAGGGGATATGGATAAGGCGCGACCGTTACTGGCCCAAATGAGCGACGTTGCCGATTATGGTAACGGCCAGATCGCGTTTTTGGAGGGCGCGTGGGAGCAGACAGAACGCGTATGGGCGGAAGGTCTCGACCGATCTCGCGCGGCAGGCGCGGGGGAGGAAGGTTATGCGCACGCGCGCAAGCTATCCTGGTTGCGCCGCCTCTTGAAACAGTACTCACAGGCCGAGACGCTGTTACACGATGTCCTCTCAATGTGCGGCAGGGAGCCGCTTCAATTTGTCGAGATGTGGGCACATCCTGAGCTAGCGTTGCTCTATGCCGAAACCGATCGTTGTGAGCAAGCGCTTGCGCACTTGGCCCGCTGTCGCGAAATCATGGCGGCGGGCGAGAACTGGCGCACTTTCACAGCCATGGTCATGCGCGCCGAAGGGTTTGTATGGTCAGCGCAGAAAAGATTTGTGCGGGCGCAAGCGCAGTTTGAAAAGGCGGCCACGATATTCCGCCTCTACCAGATGCCGTTCGAGGAAGCTGAGACTCTGTACTATTGGGGACGTCAGTTGGTTGCTGGGGGCAAGCGTGCCGAAGGAGCAGCCAAGCTTGAGGCTACGGCAGAAATCTATCGGCGCTGCGGGGCCGGCCCGCGTTGGATCGATCGGGCTATGGCTGCCAAACCCGACCGACTCGGCGCGAGCGCAAAGAAGTCCTCGGAACTCGCGCAGATCGAGTTTTCCTTCCACCGACAGGGCGATTACTGGACCGTCGCCTTCAACGGCAACCTCTTCCGGATCAAAGATGCCAGGGGAATGCACTACATCGCCCAGTTACTCCGCCATCCCGGCGTCGAATTCAGCGTCATCGAACTTGCGCATCTGACCAGAACCAAGGGGGCCGAAGCTGTTGGCGCCGCCCGCAGCCACAGTAACCAAAGTGACTTCGATGCCGCGGTTGAAGTGCGTTCTGACCTTGGGGATGCGGGTGCGATCCTCGACGCTAAAGCAAAGGGCGATTACAGACGCCGGTTGGCTGAATTGAGAGAAGAACTGGAGCAGTCCGAACGGCTCAACGATCTGGGCCGCAAGGAGCGGCTGCACGAGGAGTTTGAGTTCGTTAGCTCCCAGCTTGCCGCTGCAGTCGGTCGGCGAGGCGAAGATCGCAAAGCTGCCTCCCACTTGGAGCGCGCACGCTCGATGGTATCCAACCGAATCAGGGTCAGCATTAGCAGGATTGGTGCTGTGGATTCGGCGCTCGGGCGCCATCTGAGCGAATACATCCGGACCGGTTATAAATGTGCCTATCTCCCTAAGCAACCGGTAGATTGGCAATTCTAACCGAGCAGGCCCTGAGCTGATTCCGACTACCACCATAAGGGCCATTCCCAGGCTCAAGCCCCCCAACGTACCATTTTGGTACGCGAAAAGTACCGCTCATTAAAGTACAGGAGTCGCGGCGCGCACGAAAAAAACTTACGCGCACGGCGCTCTGTACTGTTCGATCAAGTTTTGGCTGGTTCACCCAACAGCTGCGCGGATGCCAATCCTCGCTACCGCACCGCAGCTTAATTGGGACCAAGGAGGACTTTATGTTATTGGCTCAGAACAAGTTTGCATCGATGAGCGCAGGCGCGAAGGCAAATCGCCGGGACAAGTTGTTTGGGTTTGCGCTTAGACTTCTTTTCAGTCTGGTTTTGATGTGTACCGCCATAACAGGTTTGGTAGCGACGGCGACGGCGGCTCCCATTGCTGTCACACAGAGCGGATCTGTGAAGGGCATAGCGGCGCCAGGGTTAGATGAGTTTCTTGGTATTCCATATGCGGCGCCGCCGCTGGGGAACCTCCGGTGGAGACCTCCCCAGTCGCATGTAAATTGGCAGGGAGAGTTCGATGCTACCCACTTAGGAAGCTTTTGCATCGAGCCGGATGCCTTTGGTGGGACATCTGGAAGCGAGGATTGCCTGTTCCTCAATGTTTACAGGCCCACCCAGAACGAGGACGTGGAGGGAGGCCAAGACGATGGCCTCCCGGTCATGGTGTGGATCCATGGCGACGGAACGGATGGTGGCTTCCACGACCCCACTGCCTTGGTGAAAAAAGGGGTAATCGTCGTGACCATCAATTATCGTTTCCATGTTTTGGGGTTCTTCGCCCACCCCGCACTGGATGCCGAAGGACATCTGAAGGAAAATTACGGGCTTATGGACCAACAATTTGCACTAAAATGGGTGCGACGGAACATAGGCGCCTTCGGAGGCGACCCGAAGCGTATTACGATCTTTGGCGAATCCGCGGGCGGGGTCAGCGTCTATTCCCACCTTGCCTCACCGCCTGCTGCGGGTCTTTTTCAACGCGTGATCTCGGAAAGCGGAGCGGGTGCGCAATTCCAGGATTACTTCAATTCGATTGTTCCGCTGGTGACAGCGGAAGGTGCGGGTACCGCTTTCGGGGCCAGTGTTGGATGCGGGGGCCAGACCGCCCAGACGGCCGCGTGTTTGCGAGCCCTCTCCGCTTCGACGCTCATTCTAGCGGACACCAATCCCAACGAGGTCGCTCCCGTGGTGGACGGAACCATTCTTCCCCAGACCCCTGCCGCAGCGTTCGCCAACGGCCAGTTCAATCGTGTGCCGGTGATCTCGGGTTCAAACCACGATGAGTTCAGGCTGTTCCTGGCCTTTCAGTTCGACTACGCGGGGAACCCGTTGACCGATCCGAATTACGTGGCTGCGGTCGCGGACTTCTTCCAATCACCTCAGAGCGACCCGTTTGTACAGTTTCTGATCAACATCGCTTATCCGCTCAGTAACTATCCGCCTCCCACGGGCGTAATGAGTGCGCCACTGGCTATGGGCGCTCTAACGACCGACTTCGTTTTTGCTTGCCCAACGCTCAACGCCAATCGGCTACTGTCGAAGCACGTTCCGACCTACGCTTATGAATTCAACGATCAGGACGCCCCGCTGGACTTCGGCTTACAACCGGCCAGCTTTCCGCTGGGCGCCTATCACGGCGCCGAGATTCAGTACCTCGAGGATCGTCCGTCGGCCTTTACCCCTGCCCAGCAACAGCTATCTAACACGATGATCGGTTACTGGACACGATTCGCCAGGACTGGCAACCCGAACTCCGCAGGCGAACCACTTTGGTCGACATTCAGCGCGATAAGCAACGAGGTTCAATCTCTGGTGCCGCCCACACCAGAGGTCGAGTCGACCTTTGACACCAATCACCAGTGTTCTTCGCTATCGAACACCTTCTGATGGGAGGGGGCGGCAGCGGCAGGGCTGCCACGGCCTGCCGCTTACTGGCTATGCCGCATCCGTCATGCCCAACATCGTGCGTGCCAACACTAATCTGACCTGCATCATGATCGGCGAGCGCGCAGCTGACTGGATGCGCGCGGAAGCGTAGCGACGACTGCTAATCTCGGCCAAAGCGCGTCGTCCCTCAGCGTTCCGTCCCGAAGAATCAAATCCACTTGCTTTGGCCAAATCGAGAGCGCTCTGCTCAGACTCCACTATCGTAACCTCTCAAGGGCAATGCTGTGGGCCGTCCCGGTTGGTCGACCTGCCGCTCCTACCAAGGTGGCTAGAAATCTCCCTTTACTCTAAACTTAGAATACTCGGTCCCGATTTAGGACCAAGGGAGAGCCTCGATTGTTTGCTAGATGGGACTTCGACTTCGACCAAATATCGGGGGTGCTTCGCTGCCCAAATCGAACTTGTGAAAATGTTTTCTGTTCGAACCGAGTGGTCGCGGGTTAGCCCTATGGCATGTAATTGCCGCCGTTGACGTTGATGATCG
>Ga0126381_100006099_pt1 | contig 13321 bp, 11 predicted proteins | sample PanSoiMetPlot_28_FD_96465 | JGI IMG/M metagenome (GOLD analysis project Ga0126381, IMG submission 96465) | Tropical forest soil microbial communities from Panama - MetaG Plot_28 | ecosystem: Environmental > Terrestrial > Soil > Tropical forest > Bulk soil | place: Panama | collected 2016-02-17
AGCGCGATCTCGATGATGCTTGGCCCGCGAATACTGATCTCGTGGTTGCTGCCGGGATTTAGCCAATCGCTGAGGCGATCCATGGACGCGGAGCTTTTCTGGACGAAGTCGATAATTGGCGCCAGGCGTTCCTGGATGTGGTCGAGGTATTGGGGGAAGTCAGGCTGGAACTGAGCTAAGGAGAACCAGAGGGCGGCGAACAAACAGAGCAAGATCGTGAGGAAACCGAGTGTGCCGATCAGGGGAGCCCAGAATTCTGTTAAACCGATTCTTCTTAACCAACGGGTAATGGGAGTCAGGAGGAATCCGAGAAAACCAGCGAGCACGATGGGGAGGAACAGATCTTCGGCGACCTTTAAGGTGTAGAAGCAGGCAAAGACAAAAAGGCCGACCACTGCGAAGGAAAACCACGGTTTGATGACTCGGCCGATCGCGGCCTGGTGGGAAGAGGGAGGAGGGTCGTTTTCTGGGGGTGGGTTCATCGACCGGGGAAGTAGGCAGTAAGCAGTAAGGAATAAGCAGTGGGGAGATGCACCGATAGCTGATAGCAAACGGGGTGGCGGATGGCGAGGGCAAGGTGTGGGGGCGGAGGGGGAAGCGGCGAAACGGGGAAACGGCGAAACGGCGAAAGGGCGAGAGGGTGAGAGGGCGCTTTCGAGGACGAGGACGACGACGAGTACGAGGACGAATTGGGGCGTGGCGGCGCGGGGGGGCACTAAGTGGACGGAGTGTAGGGGCGACTTTGGCTCGTCGTTTAGACTCCGAGAGGCTATGTCGGGTCTGAGGAGAGTGGGTGGGGTGGCGATGGCGGATGGAAATGATGGAGTGATGGGATGTGGGTTCCTGGAGTGCGTCCGGTTAGAAAATGTGCGCAATTAACGAAACCAGCGACGTCGTTAGCGTTAGATATGGATTGTATGAATAACGGGCGACCGCTGTGGCCTCGTCCGCCGGGTGCCGGAAAGCAACGCTCCAGGGTGCCCGGAAGCGCTTGCGTGCGGGGGTTAACGCCTTCATTTTATCCGAGTTAGGGTACATAATCGCGTTGCATTCTGTGCCGGTTCGGAGTTGCCGGTGGATGTTTTCATGGAGGTGCACACGCCCAGATGGCTGAACCGATTGATTTCGAGCATTATCGGCTTCTGCAAAATGAAGACGGCTCCCTCGTCGAACTCGGGCGAGGGGCCATGGGTATTACGTATAAGGCGTACGATAAGAATCTGCGATGTGATGTCGCTCTAAAGGTTATCTCGGACCGATTGTTAGAGGATTCGACTGCGGCCGGCCGTTTTCTCAGGGAGGCACGAAGCGCCGCCAAACTACGGCATCGGAACGTAGCCTCGATATTTCACCTTGGGCAACATGGCTCGAGTTATTTCTACGCCATGGAATTTATTAACGGTGAAACGGTCACAGAGAGGGTGAAGCGGGAGGGACCGCTTCCCTATTTATTTGCACTCGAAATCGCCCAGCAAGTGGCTTCCGCACTGATCGCGGCGGAAGCGGAACACCTGGTTCACCGCGATATTAAGCCGTCGAACCTGATGCTGGTCCGGGAAGGTGACGGCGAAATTATTGTGAAGGTCATCGATTTCGGTCTGGCCAAATCGATCCTGGTCCAATCCAGCGCCGCGCTTACCTCAGGTGGTTTTGTTGGTACTCCCTATTTCGCGAGTCCGGAACAACTCGACAGACAGGCGGAAGATATCCGGTCTGACATTTACTCCTTGGGAGTGACGCTGTGGTTTATGCTGACCGGCAAACCGACGTTTGTGGGATCAATTGCGAGTGTGATTGCCCAACATTTAGATCGTACGCCACCGTTCGATGATTTGGCCATCCTGCCGCGTGAAGTCGTAGCCGTGTTGCGACAAATGCTGGAGAAAGATCGGGAAAATCGCATCCAGACGCCAGCCGTATTGAGGGGGCAATTGAAAGCTTGCATTGAAAAACTCCGAAACCGCCAAGTACCGGAAGAATTATCAATCTCAGGGGAGGGTAATTTTGAGACGATCACACTAAATACCGCACCGCGATCTGTTTCCTTGCCGGCGCCCGGTGAACTGGTTCAGGGACGTTATCGGCTGATAGAAGATCTGGACCCTGAGAATCCAAGACATGCATTTTATGCGGAAGACCTGAGTACTCAGGCCCGAGTCGGTCTCTTGGTCTTTCGGGTCCCAGACCCGGTTCTAGCCGAGCTGCAAGAGGAGGCGAAACGAATCCAGGCGGTCTCTCATCGTAATCTCGTAAAGGTGTTCACGGTCGAACGAGAGCAGTCTTATTGTTTCGCGGTATGCGAGTGGCTGGAGGGATTCCCGCTATCCGATCTGCTGCGAGTGCGCCGAACGCTGACGTTGAGAGAGAGTTGTTTATTGCTGAAGCAGATTGCGCCGGCTGTAGACGCGGCACTGGCTGCCGATCTTAGACTCGAATTGAATTTGCGCCAGGTCATGGTGCATTTCCCGGAAGGGTTCGGTGAACCATCGGAAGATCTAGTCCTCAGGTGCCCTCTGGATGAATGGCCAGCGTTTGTCGTCAAGATAGACGCGTTGGGCCGGGCGCACGAGCCTGGTGATACGGCGACAGGTAGCGAAACGGAGATCGTTGGAACTGCACGGAATGAGCGGGGTGTCATCCGGGTTGGTCTGCTGGTTTATGAGCTTCTCGGGGGTAAACCGGGCGGGTTTACTCCGCTTCCGAATGCGTCGGAGGACGAAAACCGGGTGCTCCGCCGGTGTTTAACGCCGGGTCAGAGCTTCGCGACGGCCATCGAGTTTTATGAGGCGTTAACCGCCCTATCGGAAGGACAGTCGTCGGTCCAAGCGGTGCCGGTCTCTACTCCTCAACCCGTTCCTGAGCGGAATCCCTCCGCGCAGACTTCAGTGGTACGAACCGACGATGATGTCCTTGCGAAAGCAGGAGCCGTGTCCGGCATGGGAGAGCGGAAGAGGCGATCCTATCTATGGGTTTATCTTGTTTTAACGATGATGGGATGCGCCGGCATCGGTTGGTGGTTCGTCTCCCGGTCGCTTACCCCGGCATCTCAACAGGCGATCACCAAAGGGACGCCGAAGCCGGCGGCAACGGCGAAAACGGCTCTCGGGAATCATGCGGTGCTGGTCGCCGGAAAGCCGTGGTCGAACAGTCTCGAGATGAAGTTCGTGCCGATGGGTGAGATTCACTTTGCCGTTTGGCAGACACGGGTGCGCGATTTCACTGCTTTTGTCCAGGCTACCGGCTATGACGCCACGGGAGGAATGTCGTCCGTTGTGACACAGAACGGGTTCAAGCTTAACTCGCTCAGTTGGAAGGAGCCGGGATTTGTGCAGACTCAGGATGATCCGGTTGTCGGGGTCAGTTGGGAAGATGCCGGACAGTTCTGTGATTGGTTAACTCGAAAGGAACGGGCAGAAGGGATGCTGTCTGCGTTTCAGCGATATCGTTTACCCACCGATTCTGAGTGGAGTTCTGCGGTCGGGTTAACTCGCGAAATCGGAGGTACTCCGCAGGAACGGAGCGGAGGGGTGAAGAATGTCTATCCCTGGGGAAACCGGTTTCCTCCACCGAACGATTTCGGTAATTATGCAGGGAGTGAATCGCGAGCTGGGGCGCCGCAAAACTGGCCGGTAATCGCCGGTTATTATGATGCTTATCCTCGTACCGCCCCAGTTAACGCATTTGCGCCTAATGAGAAAGGGATCTCCGGTCTGGGTGGCAACGTTTGGGAATGGTGTGGGGACAAGTATCGGACCGGTCTAAATTGGCGAACTCTGCGGGGTGGTTCGTGGGCGACGTCGCGGGCAGAGGAAGCGCTCTCTTCTTATCGCCGGGGGTACGATCCTTATTTTCGCAGTGACGATGTCAGTTTTAGATGTGTTATCGCCTCCGACGGAGAACAAGAATGAAATTGCTCAAGTTTAACCTCGTCTTCATCCCGGTCCTGCTCCTCTGTTTCGGTGCGATCGGTTATGTTACCGAACACGCGCTGGTCGAATCCGCGCGTCAGCACGTGGAGCAGAATGCTCGTATTATCATGGAGGCAGCTTTGTCCAGCCGGACCTACACCACCAAACAGGTTGCTCCGCTGCTTCAGCAAAAGAATTTCAAGCTGCAGACGGCGGTAGCGGAACTCCGCAAGACGATCGAAGAAGTGCCGAAATCGGTCGATCAAAACGTTCCGAACGATCTTCGAGCCGGCGTCAAACGCGGCTTCCTGCTTGGACAACAGCATGCCCTGACCGCTTTGGGGGATTTCTTGAACTCGATCAAAGGAAAGTCCGATGAATTGCTGGATACCGAGTTCCATCCGCAATCCGTACCGGCTTTTGCGGCGACGGAAATCTTTGGATATCTTCGGGAGAAATTTCCTAACTACTTTTATAAAGAAGCAACGCTGAACCCGACTAATCCGCGAGATCGCGCGACAGATTGGGAAGCGGACATCGTCAATCAATTTCGGGGAGATACGGGACATACCGAGATGTCGGCTGCTCGGGATACACCGAACGGGACATCGCTGTTCTTAGCTCGTCCGATCACGGTCAACAATGTTAGCTGTCTAGAGTGCCATAGCACCGCGGATAAGGCGCCTGCAGAAATGATTAAGCTATATGGAACGGCCAATGGATTCGATTGGAAACTGAACGATATAATCGGAGCGCAGGTTGTTTCAGTGCCGCTGGCAGTGCCGTTGCAGTCAGCACGGGCAGCTTTTATCGATTTGTTATGGTGGTTGCTCGGTGCGTTTGTAGTGATTTTGTTGGTTGCTAACATTATGGTCTTCGCGCTCTCGCGCGGTCCGCGCCGATAGAAGAAATCGAATAGCCGCCAACAGACGTCGTCCCGCAGATGCGGGACTCTGACGATCAAGGAGGGCAGAAAAGCGCAAAAAGCGCGAATGGATGCGAATACGATCCGAACCGCAGAAACTAGTTTGGTGGGGCGAGGCTCCCGAACAGCTCTATGATTTTGACGAAGGAGTGGCCTATATAGTCCCGGCATCTGGCTACCCCAATGCATTTGCCGAGCCGTGGTCTATCGTGTGAACAAGGTTAAAACGCATCCTTCGGCTAAACCGTGCGACCATTTTTCGCGCCACAGTTATGGACTAAGCGACAGGGCAGACCCACGGCTCGGCACGGGCATCGGCCTAGCGTGGCCTTAGACTTCACCACCATCCGGACCTCCGTTAATATTGTCAGGCCGTCCGGGAGCCTCGCCCCACCAAACTAGTTTTCGCGGTTCGGATCGTATTCGCATGCGTTAGTGGTTCCCTATTCGTGTCCATTCGCGGTTTTCTTTGCGCCTTTGCGTCTTTGCGTGAGAATAAGTCGCTGTGGAAAACGTGTTGTGGCGTAACTCGAAGTGGGCGTCCAAGGGCATTGTGATCACGATCGCTGGCTTGGCGGCGATTTGGGTGCTGATTCCGTTCCTGTGGGCGGTCGATAACTCGCTTAAAAGCGACGCGGATATATTCAGGCCGGGGGCGATTATCCCGTTTCTTCAGTTTACGCCCAGGTTGGATATGTGGATCAAAGTCTTGTCTGATCCGCAGCTTCAGAAATGCTTGGGCAATAGCGCGCTGGTTGGGCTGACCTCTACGATTCTGGTGTTGTTGATCGGGACCCCGGCTGCCTACAGCCTCGCCCGGTTCGAATTCAGACATGTGAGCAGCAAGGATATAACCCTTTGGTTTTTGTCCCAACGGCTCTTGCCTCCGGTGGTGGTGCTTTCTCCGTTTTATATCCTATTAGCAAGCACCGGACTGATTGATACCCGGGCCGGGTTGATCCTGCTCTATATCACGTTCAACTTGAATTTCTGTATCATCATCATGCGGGACATTTTCCGTGATGTGAGCAAGGAAGTGGAGGAGGCGGCTCGCATTGAAGGGGCTACGCTGTGGCAGGTGTTTTGGATGATCGCGTTGCCGCTCTCTTTGGATGGGTTGATTGTCACGGCTTTCATCGTGTTTGCGTTTTGTTGGAATGAAGCGTTGTTCGCTTCGGCGACTACCACCCAAAATGCGGTTACGATGCCGGCGTTCATTTTGGCTTCGCGGAATACGCAGGGGATCCAGTTCAATTTCGCGGCGGTGAATACGATCGTGGCGATTTCACCTCCGGTTTTGTTGTCGCTGGTGGTGCAGCGGTATCTGGCGCGAGGGCTGTCGTTTGGGGCGGTGAAGGCGTGACGCTGTGCGCGAATAAACGCTAAACACAAAAGAAAAAACTCACGCAAAGCAGACTTCGCCCCATCTCGCCCTTTTAGCTTCGTCGGCCAGGGACGCAAAGGCGCAAAGGGAAGAGAAATCCGGAATACCCGCGAAGAGGCACAAAAAGCACAAAAAGCTGCGAGGCTGACTTAGTGGACGCCCGATTTCGCCCCGGCGCTTAGGCTCCAGGAAGCTTCGTCGGGTCGTGCCGAGAATTGGGCAGCTTGCTCCTGGCTTCTGGATTCTAGCTCCCGGCTCCTTTAGGGGTGTTTTACTCGGGTTCGGTGGGTTCGGTTAAGGCTTTGATGACGAAAGGGGCGAGGAGTCGAGCCAGTTCTTTGTGGCCGTCTGCGGTTAGGTGGATCTGGTCCGGCTGTTTCCATTTTGTAGACATGCGGTAGGAGAATTCGCGAACGATCTTGATGCCTCGGGCATGGATCCGGGCTTTGATGGCAGCGAAATTTTTTTCTCCTTGTTCCCGGCTAATGTTTTTTCTTGAGTCGTTGTAGGAGCCGCCGCCGGTGTCGAGTATGACGATCTTAGTCCCGTTCGGGATGTCACTATCGGCGCGTTTGAGCATATCGGCGGTGGTATTACCGTTAATTCCGGTTTTGCAGGCCGTTGGCGGTCCTGGTTTTGCGGATGGAGTCAGCTTGTTTTAAGACCTGGTCACGCATTTGGGTTAGGCCAGCTACGATTTGGTCGTATTGCGATTTATATTGGTTGCGGGGGGTCAGGGCGTTGGCATGGGATTGATCCCAAGCAATCACTGCGTCAATGGTTTTGGTGAGCTGCGGAATATCGCCAAACGCGTATTCGTTGATGGGGCGGCCTACGTCTTCTGATAACGATGCGAAGAGCGCGGGATCACCACTGGGGTCTAGGTTATCCTTGTTTACTAAGAGGTAGACGCGATAACGGAGCTGACCTGCGTAAAACCAAAAGACGGCGTCGTCTTTTTGACCGGCGATGAAAAGCTTCTGCGCTAGAATGTAAAAAGCAGTGGGATGTTGATTTTCTATGCCGTTCTTGAGCTGGTCGATGGATAGGCTGGATAGGTCGACAGCGGAATCTTTGAGGAACGACAGGGCTAGGAATGCTGGGAGGAGAGCGGAGCGCATGGAGAGGCTTCGAGCTTAGAGATCGAAGCCATAGTCAATAGCCGATAGCCGAGCGAAGCGCACGACAAATGACAGAGTGAGGGGTGATGGGGCAAGGGGATTACAGCCGGAGGTTCGGACGAAAACGGTAGGAACACCCGTTAATTCGCCTTCACCTTGGATGGAAAAAAGATCTCGGAGACAAACATCGGAAGAAAATCTCACGCAAAGACGCAAAGGCGCAAAGGTAAATCAGCGTACGAAGCGGTTCCGCAGGGGTTGCTAATCGGTAGGTGAAAGGGGATTGGTGAAACGGCGAATGGGCGAAGGGGCGAAACGGTGCCGGTTGCTGAAATTCGAGCACGACGACGACGACGAGTACGAGTACGAAGGGAGGGCGGCGCCGCTCCTAGATTCTAGCTCCTAGCTCCTTGGGTTGCAGGGTCCACGGCTTCGGGTGAGCCTGCTTGATGAAGATCGTAAGGACAGCTGTGGCAGAGATTGGGTATCTGGAGAGCGGTCAAAGCGATGGGTTTCCGGTGTTGTTCTTGCATGGGTTTCCCGACGACGCGCATACGTGGGATCGAGTGGTCGCTGAGCTCGAAGGGTTACCCTTACGATTGGTGCGGCCGTTTCAACGCGGGTTTGGGCCGAGCCGGGTAACTGCTATTGCTGCGCATAGCGGTCAGGTGGCTGCATTAGCGCAAGATGTGTTGGATTTGGCTGATCGGCTTGGGATCGAACGGTTTGCCTTAGTAGGTCAGGATTGGGGTAGCCGGGCGGCGCACGCGGTTGCCATTCTGGCGCCGGAACGCGTGACCGGGCTGGTCGTTTTGGCGACGGGTTATGGAGGTGTCGTGGATGATCCTGAGGTGCGGTTACGTCAAGCGCATGTGTTTTGGTATCAATGGTGGTTCCATACCGCGGCCGGCCGACAGGCTCTGGAACAGGATCGAGAGAACGTCTGTGAATATCTGTGGCGAGTCTGGTCGCCAGATTGGCGGTTTAGTGCGGAGGAGTTCGCTGCGATTGTGCCGAGCTTCCAGAACGACCAGTTCGTGGATACGGTAATCCATTATTATCGGCATCGTTGGGATGCAGCGCCGAGCAGCCCTTTGTACGAGTCGCAGGAGACTAAATTGCGGGATACGCCGCCGATTCCGGTACCGGCCATCTTTTTGTGTGGGACGAGTGACGCTTGTAATTTGCCGGAGAGTTCACGTGGTAATAGGGAGGTCTATTCGGCGGGGCTAGAGCGGGTCGAGTTAGCTGGAGTGGGGCATTTTGTGCAGCGGGAGCGGCCGGGGGAGGTGGCGAAGCGCTTACAGCGTTTCGCGGTGAAGGGTGATTAGTGATTGGTGAAAGGTGGAACCAGAATAGCCGCGAAACGGCACAAAAAGCACAAAAAAGCTAACCGCAGATGAACACAGATTTACGCAGATAGAACAGATTCACAGAAGACCACAAAGGACACGAAGGTCTGCGTAAATCTGCGTTCATCCGCCTCCGCAGAGCCTACGGCGCGACCGGTTCTGCGGTTCGGTCTTCTCTCCGTGGTTAGAGTTTGCGGGCGAAGTGGTGGGCGGTGATGTCCATTCGGTGGGCCAGGTAGAAGCGGTGGGCTTCGAAACGTTGGACACCGGAGTCCAGGATGAGGAATGAGCAGCCTTGTTCACGGGCGTGTTCGCAGAGCCATTCGAGTAATTGGCCGGCGTAGCCGGTTCGTTTGTGGTCTGCTCGGGTAACTAGGTCGTCTACGTAGAGAAATTTTCCGTAGGTTAGATTGCGCAGGATGCGGTAGCCGGCGACGGAAGTGACGGAATCGCCGGCTCCTACATAGGCCAAGCGATAGCCGTCCGTCATTTGTTGTTCTACCCGAGCGGTGATTTCCTCTTCGGTTAGGAAGGTTCGTAGTTCGCGTAACACCGGTGCGCAGCGTTTGATTTCGTCCGGGTCAGTTGCGAGGTGGATGTTCGTCATGAGTGTGAGCGATACGTGTTGGTGAGAAGTGGACCTAGTGGACGCGGTGGGCCTAGTGAGGACGTAGCGGGTCTTTTTGTTGGGTCCATTCGTGGTTGCGGTAGACGATGAAACCGGAGTTTTCGGCGACTTGGTCGTAGAGGCGGCGGGCGGTTTTGTTGGATTCGTGGGTGTGCCAGTAGAGGCGGGTGGTGCCCGTGTTTCTGGCTTGCTCGTAGACGGCTTTAATCAGGGCTTTGCCTACTCCTTTTCCGCGGGCTGGTTCGGAGGTGAATAAGTCTTGCAGGTAGCAGATTGGGGTGATGGTGGTTGTGCTCCGATGGAAAAGGTAATGGGCCAGGCCTACCAGGTGTCCGTTGGTTTCGGCTACCAGGGCGAAGAGGGGTTCGTAGGCGTCGAAGAAGCGTGCCCAGGTTATCTGAGTGATCTCGGTGGGAAGTGCGGTGGGACCTGATCGCCCGTAGAAGGCGTTATAGCCGTTCCATAATGGAAGCCATTGGTCGTAATCCACACGAGTGACAGGGCGAATGGAGAGGTCAGTGAACATTGAGGCGGTGGGTTCGGCTGAGACCATGTCTGAAAGAGGTCTGATCGGAAGGGCCATTTATGGAAGAAAAGGTAGACCACTGGGGAGGTGGCGATTGGGCGAAATGGGGAGACGGCGATTTAGAGGACGAGGACGACGACGAGTGCGAGTACGAAGCGCTTCGCGCTATTTGCTGGTGTCGGGGTGAGTGATTGGATCGAGGCCGCTGGAGGCTATGGCTTGGGTGGCGGCGGGAGAAGATAGGAAAGTGATCAAAGATTTGGCGGCGTCGGCTTCTTTAGATCCGGTTACTATTCCGGCGGAGAAGATGGTGATCTTTTGGACTTCATTGGGTAAGCGACCGACTAACTCGATCCCTGAGATCGGTTTTAATTCACTGATTTGTTGGAAACCGATCTCGGCTTCGCCGCGGGCGACGACTGATCCGACTGGTTCAGCGGGGATCATCCGGCTTTTGCCGGTTACCTGGTCGACGATGCCGAGGCGTCGAAAGAGCTCTGTGGAAACGTATACACCGCTGGCGCTATCCGAGTAGGCAATCGATTTAGCGTTCAACAGCGCGGTACGTAGGGAATCGATTGTGCTGATGTCTGGTTTGGAGGAACCGGAACGGACCGCTATACCGATGGCTGAACGGTCTAGGTCGACTCGGCTGTCTGGGATGATCTTGCCTTCATCGACGAATTTAGCGAGAGCCGGACCTACCATAATCACGACGTCGATCGGTTCATTGCGAGCGAGCCGTTGGGGCACCGCGTCCGTGGTGTTCCCCATCGAAGGTCCCCAACCGGTGATGAGATGGTTGCCGGTAGTCTTTTCGAATTGCGGGGCCAATGTCCGATAAGCAGCAGCGAAGCCTCCGGAACTAACGACGCGGATGTCGGCGGCGCGGGTTAGAGCGGAAGACAGGACAACAAGGACAACGAGGATCGGGAGGCGGGTGGAATGCATGGGAGAGTTGTGAAAAGTGATAGGTGAAAGGTGGAAAGCAAAAGTAATCAGTAGGCCAGTAATCAGTGTCAGACCGGAGCTAGGAGCTGGCCTCGAGGAGATAGTAGCTTTGCTTTGCGATCTCTGCGTCCTTTTGCGGCTATTGTACTTTCGGCTATTCGCGGAGCGGTGGTTATCTGCGAATGGAGCTGATTGCGGCCACGAAATTGGCTAGGGCGAGGCGGAGGGGACCTGCGAAAGCGCGATCAGAGGCGATCTGATCGGGACCCAGGTTATTGCCGAGCAAGGGTAAAGTAATGGACGCTTCATCGATCAAGCGAGCGGACATGGTCGTCAGGACCAGCCGTAGTTGGGCTTGGGCTTCGACAGAGCGCGGTGAGGTGTGGATTACGGCGACCGGTTTTTCCGGGAATTCGGAGCTGCTAACAAGCCAATCCAGCGCATTTTTTAGGGAGCCGGGTAAACCGCGTGCGTATTCCGGCGTTGAGATGAGTAACCCATCGGCGACGTGAATTTCGTGTCGCAACGTTTTGACGGGCGGTGGGGGTTCGCCGATGTCGAGGTCTGGGTTGAAAGCGGGGAGATCAGCGAGGCCGGTGTAAAAAACGATCTCGTTGCCCGGCGGCGCGACCATCGAGGCAGCAGTCAGCACTGCAGTGCTAAGCGATGCTGCTCTCAGGCTGCCTGAGATAGCTAGGATTCGGCACATGGGGCTTGGCGAATAACCAATAGTCAATAGCCGATAGGCGATGGGCACAAATAAGAAATGACAGGGCGGTAGCGTTTTAGTGGACGCCCGACTTCGCCCCATCGTCCTAGACTCCGGGAGGCTACGTCGGGTCCTGCGGAGCGTGGACCTGGTGGACTGAGTGATGGCTCACTCCGAGAGCTGGGTTTTTCAGGGCGATCTGTCATCTGTTATTTGTCATTTGTCATGCTTTTCGCCTGGTTTAACCTCTGCTCTTATGGGAACGCAGAAAACACGGGGGGCAGAGATTCTGCTCGAGATTTTACGCTCGGAGGGGACCAGATAAATTTTTGGGAACCCGGGTACAACGGAGCTTCCTCTGATCGATGCGCTAGTTGTTAATCCGGATTTTCACTACGTCTGGGGGCTGCAAGAAGCGACTGTTGTTAGTATGGCCGACGGTTATTCGCAGGCGTCGGGTAAACCGGCTTTTGTGAATCTGCACACCTCCGGAGGGCTAGGGCACGGGATGGGCGCGATCATGAATGCGAAGATCGCCCGGGTGCCGATGGTGATCACGGCGGGTCAACAGGATCTGCGACATATTCTGGCGGATCCGTTGTTAGCAGCTGATCTCGTGCAGATTGCAGCTCCGGCGGCTAAATGGTGTTTTGAGCCGAATTCGTTGGACGATCTACCCCTGATACTTCGCCGAGCTTTTCATAGTTCGGTGACTCCGCCGCGTGGGCCGGTGTTTTTGTCGTTGCCCATGAATATTTTGGATGAGGTGGGTTCGCCGCGGGTGCTTCCTCCAAGCCGGATTGAACTTTCCAGTATTGGTGTTGGGGTCAAAGAATTGGCGGCCGGGCTTTTGAAATTTGATCGGTTTCGGACGGTTATTCTAGCCGGAAACGATATTGCTGAGCTCGGGTTAGGAAAAGCGGCGGCGCGGGTGGCGCAACTGCTGGGCGCACCGGTGTACGGCGCTTCCTGGCCGTCAGTTAATAATTATCCTTCGACTGATCCGTTCTGGCGAGGGTCATTGCCGACTACTGCTAAGGGCATTTCAGAAATTCTAGGGCGATACGATTGTTTGTTGGCGTTAGGTGGAAAGAGTTTGATCTCGATTGTTTATACGATGAGGGATCCAATCCCTGAATCGATCGAGTTTTATCATATCTCTGAGGATGCTAACGATCTGGGATATAACGATGCTCCTAAGCTTGGGGTTTTTGGGAATGTCAGGGCGACGTTAGAAGCGTTAGCCGATGAGTTAGAGCTCAAGGTGTCTTCGGCGGCGGTTAAACAAAACGTCGAGATCGCCCAAAAAGAAAAGGATGCGCTGTGGCGCGGCCTGATGGATCAGGCAGACGCTGCGACCGATGGTGACAGTAGCATCGCGCCGATTGTTGCCGCCAGAGAGGTCTTACGTCCGTTACCGGATGGGTTCCTATTGGTGGATGAAGCGCCTTGCGCGAACCCGTTTACTCAGCCGATGCATCGCTCGACCGGTGGGCGCCAATATTTTCATAATCGGGGAGGCGGGTTGGGTTGGGGGATGCCGGCCGCGGTCGGAGTGTCGTTGGCGCGCGATCATGCGCCGGTGCTCTGTATGGTTGGGGATGGATCAGCGATGTATTCGCCGCAAGCCCTCTGGAGTGCAGTCCATGAAAATGCGCCGGTGGTTTATGTGGTGTTGAACAATCTCGAGTACGGCATCCTGAAAAATTTCATGGTCAGCCAGACCCAGTACAATTCGAATCAACATGGTTTTCTGGCGATGGATCTCTGCCAGCCGAAAGTCGATTTTCCGTCGTTAGCGAAATCAATGGGTGTGG
>Ga0126381_100006100_pt1 | contig 13321 bp, 11 predicted proteins | sample PanSoiMetPlot_28_FD_96465 | JGI IMG/M metagenome (GOLD analysis project Ga0126381, IMG submission 96465) | Tropical forest soil microbial communities from Panama - MetaG Plot_28 | ecosystem: Environmental > Terrestrial > Soil > Tropical forest > Bulk soil | place: Panama | collected 2016-02-17
TCGGTCGCCGATCGCGATAAGAGACTCTTGCTTAGGTGCATCGCTTGAACGTATTTCTTGAAAACGTCCTTCGACGAATGCAGGTACTCGAGCCGCTTCGCTCGCGGAGCGGGCCGCGACCAAAATGGCAGCCGCGAGGGAACTCGCGGTACGAGGGCTCACCCCTGTCTTCAAACCCTGAAACGACATGCGACCAACTGGGCCGGATTTTAGGTGCTTTGCCCAAGAACAACCGCTACGGGGAGTATCTGGCAGTGCATTGCTGGTTCGCCGATCCGGCGCCGTTCACGCCCGAACTGTCTGCTTTGCAGTTGCTGCTGGCCGAGGTGCCACCGGAAGTTAGAGATCCGGAGCAGTGGCTGTTTCTGGACACCGAAACTACGGGAATTGCGGGTGGAACTGGCACCTACGCCTTCCTGATTGGCCTTGCGTGGTGGGACCGGGGCGGCCTGGAGATCGAACAGCTTCTCGTGCGTGATTACGCCGAAGAACGCCCAGTGCTCGAGGCCGTGGCCGAGCGTCTAGCCGAGCGCAACGTGCTTGTTACCTTTAATGGCAAATGTTTTGATTGGCCGCTGTTAGAAACGCGCTATCGCATGAGCCGCCGAATTCAAGTGCCCAGGTTGCGGGCCCATCTCGACTTCCTCCATGCAGCCCGGAGTCTCTGGCGCTTACGGCTCCGGTCGGTTCGTCTATCTGAGCTAGAGCGCCACGTGCTTGGGCGAGATCGAGGCGGCGACATTTTTTCCGGCTTGATTCCGCAACTGTACCTTGATTTTATCCGCGGTGGCTCTCCCGAAAAGCTAGTGCCGATCTTCCATCACAATCAAATGGACCTGCGGGGCCTCGCAGCCTTATCGGCCCGAATTCTCTCGCTGCTCGCCGACCCGGAATCCGAAGGACAAGACGCGCTGGAACTGTTCGGGGCCTCGCGCATCTGTGAGCGCCGAGGCGAAACCAGGCGAGCCCGGCGTCTTTACGAAAAGTCGATCGCCGCCGTGTTACCGGTCGGAACCGATCGCGCCGCTCATATTTCACTGGCGCGATTAGCCAAGCGGGATCGCGACTTCACCCAAGCCTGCGAGCTATGGAGAAGTATGCTGGGAAATTCCCGGCAGGGATATGAAGCCTACGAGCAGCTCGCAATCTACTATGAACATCGGGCCCACGATCTCGAGGCAGCCCTGGCTATTGTTGAAGATGCGCTCGGTGAGCTTGGCGAAGCCAATGCTAGCGGCGCAATCGCGCCGAGAGCGTACCTTGAAATCCAACGTCGATTTGAGCACCGGCTGGCCAGGTTGCATCGCAAAAACCGGCGGAAATTTTCCGGGGCCCCCCAGTCATTGTTGGAGTCCGGGCGCTAGACATGGAGGAAGGCCGCAAACGCGTACTGGGCATCATCGCCGGAATCCTGGTGGCGCGTCATCTGAAGACCACCGAGGATCTCGACGACGCGAGGCCGAGCCCGCGCACAGAATATTTGCTTGCCACGGCCGTACGCTGGGCGGAGCGTATTATGGATCGAATTGATCGCACCTTCAGCAGTTCAGCCCACAAGTGAGACATTCTTCGAGCACACATCGACTCCCCGAAGGGAAATCGGAATCTGCTTTCATACCTGTCCCTACGACCGTAAAGTGGCCCCAAAGCAGAAGCATAAGTTGGCCGACGACGGATCGAGTTGCTTTGTTTTCGACGATGGCATATCAGCGCGAATACCCGATTGTGAACCATGAATTGACCACGCGTGCATGAGGGAACCATAAAGTGGCAAAGAATGCGGAAATGGGGGATCTACGCGAGGCGTCGTGGGTAGGAAGTTCTGCGGCTCATCTCACCCGCAAACAGGACAGCATCGAAGCAAGTTATCATAGAAATGAGTATAGAGTACGGCACGGCGCGCGGACGGCGGAGATTTCCGCAGGTCGCTTGCGGTAAGGAAAGGTGTCCTATAGATGATAGCTCAACTGACGAATCCGCGTGTGTGTTGTTTCGTTTCCACTAGATTCCGACGTCTCGCTCATGCTAGTCCAGTTGCCAAAGCTATCGTACTCATAGACCCGGCGGCACTTCAACGGCGGCCGCGCTTCTACGCTGGCCTCATAAGGAAGCCCACTCGTCTCCATCGTCCATTCGCTAATGTCCCCGCGTTCGTTATAAGAAAACGTCAGGTCCTCGCGAATTGCTCCCATGCGCATATGTCTTTCAGCAATCTGGCCTCGCTCGGTATATACATAGGCTCTCCCGGCGTTGCCGAATAATCCGGTGCGTTGCGATATTTCTTCGACTTTTGCCTTCCACTCAGCGATTGCAGCCGCGCGCTGCTCGATCGGGATTTGATCGCGCAACGCCTTCGGAAGGAGAGGATTTTCGCTGATTAACTTCTCCTCGCTAAGCCGACCGTTCGCGTCATGCAGATACTCGACCCTAAACAGTTGCTTTCCCTCGTCATCAAAGACTCGCTTTTCGACTGGCTGATCGAGTTCGTTGTATGTCGTCTCGACAGTTCCGCCGTCACTCAACGAGTCACCTTCAGAGATGGAGTCAAACCAGACGAAAATGCCGAAGGCACGAGATCGTTGGTCAGGTCGTTGGGGAACATGCCGGATCTGTGTCTTTCCCCGGCCGTCGTAGCGAAACTTGTCTTCGTGGTCGCCGGCGCTGCCTGTGACGCGGATGAGCCGGTCATTGTCATCGTAAACGTAGGTTCGCTCCACATGTCCGTGTGAAGTGTTCCCGCGCCATTCGAGAGTCTTCCCGTTCCGATCGAAAACCGTCGTGCTGTACTCGTCAACCATCATTTTGACTGGTCCATGTAACCCAGCTTTTTCACGGTCAGAGAGTGACGATGAACTCATGGCTACATAGCTTGCTATGGGTCAGTCGAGTAGTCAACGTTCGTTTGAGCTGAACATTCCCATGCCAGAATAGTCATGCCCACAAACTTGACCGCCCCACCGTTCTGAAGGAAAGGCGAGGGCGTAAGAGCCCCATCGGGAGGTCGTTCTGTGCAAGAGATGCAAAACTGGCCAAACGGCCACTATCGCCGTAGTCACAATACCACCGCGTCTAATTGGGGTGTAATCTCTAAGCTGTGCGGAAAATCATCCACGTCGATATGGACGCTTTCTATGCGTCTGTCGAGCAGCGGGACAGTCCGGACTTGAGCGGCAAGCCTGTCGTTGTGGCATGGCGCGGCAATCGCTCAGTGGTGTGTGCGGCTTCCTACGAGGCCAGAGCTTTTGGAGTGCGCTCCGCGATGCCGGCGGTTCGTGCGGAGAGGTTGTGCCCGCACGCGGTATTCGTGGCGCCAGACTTCTCTCGCTATCGGGCCGTGTCGCGGCAGGTGAGGGACATTCTTGCCCATCACACCGAACTGATCGAACCCCTGTCACTCGACGAAGCGTACCTGGACGTGACCGAGAACAAGACCGGGTAGAGAACCGCCACTCTGGTTGCGCGTGCTATACGCGAGCAAATCCGCAAGGAATTGAACCTGACTGCCTCTGCGGGAGTGGCGCCAAACAAATTCCTGGCAAAACTCGCCTCCGACTGGCGCAAGCCCGATGGATTGTTTGTCATTCAACCCGAAGATGTGGATGCTTTCCTATTGCCGTTGCCGGTCGGGCGTCTCCCCGGAGTTGGGAAAGTCAACCAACAGAAGCTGTCAAATTTGGGAATCAAAACTGTCGGCCATTTGCGAAATCTGGCGCGCGCAGTGCTCGAAGAGCAATTCGGCCGCTACGGTAGGCGCTTGTATGAACTGGCACGTGGCATCGATGAAACTTCAGTCGTTCCAGACCGGCCCACGCAGCCGATATCGGTCGAAGATACTTTCGAATACGACATGACGCTACCAGAACTTGAGCCAATGATTCGGCGCTTGGCGGAAAAGCTTTGGTCTACGTCGCGCAAAGAACCACGAATTCCGCGGACCGTGCTTTTGAAGCTGAAGACCAGCCAGTTCAATATTCTCAGTCGCAGCTACACACCCGCAACTCCGCCATCCTCGTGTGAGGAATTGACGAGCATCGCACTAAAATTACGCGACCGCGTTGACCCGACTATCGAGCGACGTTACCGGCTCGTCGGAGTCGGTCTGAGCAACTTCCGCGAAGCGGAACTGATCACGGCACAGCCGGTTCTTTTTGAATGACCCGCTTGCCTGCTCCTGGTGGCACTTGATCACTCGCTTCTCCTGCGTTCGTCAGATCACAACGGCAGCACTCTCGCGCGGCGGCAATGATCTCGGTCCTTGAATTCCTGGTCAGGAGTGCTCGGTTTCGACCGGAAAGTAGCTAAAATAAAGGTATGGCCATTTCGCGAGTCTTCGCCGGCAATGAGCGCAAAGAAAAAGAGCAGCAGATGAGGGAGGAAGGACGTCTGCCTCCCGGGCAGTCGCTCACCCTGAAATGGCCGGTTCTGCACGAGGGATCGATTCCGCGTTTCGACCCTTCGCGTTGGGATTTTCGTGTCTTTGGTCTGGTAAAGAATCCGGTCAAGCTTTCGTGGGAAGACTTCAGCCGCCTTCCGCGGGTCGCGATTACAAGCGACTTCCATTGTGTGACGCGCTGGAGCCGCTTCGATAATCACTGGGAGGGAGTTGCCTTCCGGGAGATCATGAAACTGGCAGTTCCTGAGCAGGCGACGAAGTACCTGCTCGCACACGCCGAGCAGGGCTACACCGCCAATATCCCGCTTGCTGATCTTGATCGTGACAACGTGCTGCTGGCGACACATCACGACGGCAGGCCACTCGAACCGGAACACGGATATCCCCTACGCCTGATCGTTCCCCACCTTTATGCCTGGAAGTCAGTGAAGTGGGTACGTGGTTTCGAGTTTCTGGAATCAGACGAGCCCGGCTTCTGGGAGCAAAACGGATACCATATGCACGGGGACCCGTGGCAAGAGCAGAGATACGATACGGATTGAGTCAGCGCCTGGCTAGCACACAGGCCTCGGCAAAGGCTGTCCTCTCAAGCTGTTTTGTCGGAAATTGCAAGAATTCGAGCATCTGGGCAATGCTTTCGAAAAGCGTTCGGGAGCCGTTGCCCGACGACGAGTGCATCCAGGCTCTGCTTGCGTGAAGGCCTGCCAGAATGGGCTCTATCACGACGATGGGGTCCATGCGACCATAAGCGACCGCCTTCGTTTGCTTCCCGCAAATCAATACTCAATTCCGAGAGATGCGGCGAAGTGGGCCTTCTGCAACAGGAAATGCTCACGAACTCACGTATGATTCGACGGGGGCAAAGGCAGCCGAGGCCGGAGTTTGGTCGCCGAGAAGTCCTCTCGATCCCATGCCGGACACCTTGTCGGAGGCGTGATGAATCGACGTGAGTTCATTACCCGAGCCGTGGTGGCCGGAGACCTTCCCTTTACCAAACAGCTTGCAACGATGTTTGCGCCTCAGGCGCTTGCGGAAGAAAGCAAGCCAAGGTTTGACTCTCGGATTTCATTCGAGACTAGTGATTCCAAATACCGAACTCTCTATGCGCGCGCTCTCGGTGTGCTTGAGGGCAATATCACCAACGTCGGAGGGTATTCCGAGCCTGTCCTGATCGAAGGTAGCAATTACGAGGGGATTTGGCTGGAATGTGCTCCTCAGGAAGGATTGGCCTACTTTCCCGTCCGTCCGGATATTGCACGTAACAATCAGCTCGCCTTCTTTGCCGGCCAGCGGGAAGACGGACAGCTGCCCTGCTGGCTACGGACGAGTGGAAGCGGCTTCGGGCAGATTCAGATGGTGGTGCCGATTGCGGCAACGGCTTGGGAGCTGGCAGAGCAGAGTGGCGATGGTGAGCTTTTGGACAAGGCTTACGCTGCCTGCGCGCGTTGGGACCAGTGGCTGCGACGCTACCGCGACACCCGGCGTACTGGGTTGTGCGAAGGTTTTTGCACCTGGGATACGGGACACGATAATAGTCCCCGGTGGGCAGGAATTCCGAATCAATGCCCGGACGGAGACGCGCGCAAGTGTCCGCCGGTGGCTTCTCTACCGCGTCTCTGTCCCGATCTTTCGGCGACCGTCTACGGTGGACGGATTGCGCTGGCGGCGATGGCCCGAGCCCTGGGAAAAAGCTCGGAGGCTGACCGATGGCTTCAGGATGCCGAAACGCTGCGCGGGAAAATAATTTCGCGTCTCTACCATGCCAGTGACACTGCTTTTTATGATCTCGACCCTAATGACCACTGGATAAGGATTCGCAGCGATGTGATTAGCCGTGTGCTGGGAGAACATGTCCCCGCACCTGACCTGTTCGATACCATCTACCACGGTCAGGTTCACAATCCTGCCGCCTTCTGGCCGCTGTACCCCTTGCCTTCGATCGCCATTGACGATCCAGCATTTGTGCGTCCTATTGTGCGCAATTGCTGGGGCGGGCCTTCCCAGGCGCTTACAGCACTTCGGGCGCCACGCTGGATGGAGCGCTACGGAAAACCCGCCGACCTGGCCTACCTAATGCTGCAATGGGTAAGTGCAATCCTCGGGGAAAGGCAATTTCTGCAGCAGATGGATCCTCTCAATGGCAGATTCACGCCGGATCGCGGCGGCTATTCGCCGACGGCGCTAGTGTTTGTGGACTTTACCTGGAGACTTCGCGGCGTGCGAGCGTTTCAAGACAGCCTTGAGTGGAACGTGCGCCCACCGACCGAGGACGTCCATTCTAGTTATCGGCTGCGCATTACGCCCACCCGTACAGCAGAGATACGCTACCGACCTCGTAATGCCGAGCTGTTCGTGAACGACAAGCTCCTGTATCGGACCAGCAGTACGGTTCGATTGGTCACAAACCAGCAGGGTAAAATCGCGAGCGTTTCAGGGATCGCGAACGAAAGAACCGACGTGTTACTGGAGTCCCCCTCGGGCGCCCGCTTCAAACTATCGGTTAATCCAAACACCAGCATCGCTTGGGTGGATCAAAAAGCTCTCTAGGATCCAGTGCGCCCTGAAATCCCAGCCGATCGAGTTCGATAGCGGCTCACGCGGAAGCCGATCCATTTTTCCCAACAGCATTTCGCAACTCACGATTCAACCAATAGCGCCTTGGCTGGATACTCGGTTCGGGCAAACTTACGCCTTGAAAAAGCAGGATTTCTTCTTCCGAAAAGGGGCATTTGGGGCACGCTTTTGACCTGCGCCCCGGTTCCGGATACAAGGTCGACTGGAGGCTGCCGTGCCCCTACGCGCGAATTTGCTCGATGAACTCTCACGCCGACAGCTTCAGTGCGGAGCTTGGGGGGCGCTTGCTTGCTCGGATCAGCCGGTCATCGAATCAAGCTGCTTGGCTGCTCTTGTCAGCGAGATTGGTTCAAAGACTCGGGTAGGAGCCGAGCAGTTTTTGCTTCGCGCGCAGAACCCCAATGGCAGTTGGCCGGCGTTGCTTGGAGACGACCAAGAAGGAGCATGGGTGACCTCGCTGGCCGTAATGGCATTGAGCGATTCTGTCCCCGCTACTCCGTCCCGGCTCAAAGGTTACGAATGGCTGATAGGGTTTTCCGGTAAAGAGGCAAATTGGTTTTGGAAGTGGAAGTTTCGCACCACCGACCGCAAAGTTCGCTTTGATCCCGATCAATACGGTTGGCCCTGGTTTCCGGGTACCGTGAGTTGGGTGGTGCCTACAAGCTTTTCGATCTTAGCCTTAAAGCAAGCACCGTGCACCTGTGGTCTTTTCGAACCCATTCGGCTTCGCTTGGAACGTGGGACCAAGATGCTGCTCGACCGCGCATGCCCATCCGGCGGATGGAATGCCGGCAACGGTGTAGTCTACGGAGCGCCCCTGGCGCCCCATCCGGATGATACGGCTGTGGCCCTTTTGGCGCTAACCGCGCAGAAGGACCTTCCCTTGGTTCGGCAAAGTCTGCGCTACTTGGAAGGCACGGCCTCTCGATTGCGAGCTCCCGCAAGCCTGGCCTGGGCAGTGCTTGCCCTGGCCGCGCACCAGAGGCCCGTCAATTCACTTCAGTCGCGACTGAGTGCCTTCGCCGAGCTTCGTCACATTGAGGATACCGGGACGCTTGCTGCCGTCTGTCTCGCTCTTGAGTGCCGTGGCTCCTTGTCGATGCTGGGGATTCATTCATGAGAAACAGCCGTCGCGAATTTGTGGTGGGGGTAGCCGGATTGGGGGCCGGCGAAATCATCAGCGGGTGGTCTCTTTTTCCCAAGTATCAGCATGATCGGCGCCCAAAAAGATCCCGCGTCGCGATTCTCAACCTCAATGCATACTCGGAAAAAATCGGGGAGATGCTCGACCGTGGGTTGACCCTCTTCCCCCTCGATGTCAGAAACAAGGCGGTGGTGCTAAAACCCAATCTAGTGGACTATGCTCCCGGTCAAGCCATCAATACTCACCACCTGTTGGTTGTGGCCGCGGCTGAATCGTTCCGCCGCCTAGGTGCAAAATCGGTCTGTGTAGCCGAAGGACCTGGACATCAGCGCGATACGCAGCTTGTACTCGAAGAAAGCGGTTATGAGAGATGGTTGCGCGAGCAGCGTATTCGATTTCTTGACCTCAATCGAGACCATCTGCGTCGGATCCGGCTCGAAGCCAACTACAGCGGCATGAAGTACCTGTGGCTTCCCCGTACGATGCTCGAAGCCGAGTTCTTAGTTTCCATGCCGAAGATGAAAACCCATCATTGGTCCGGTGTCACGTTGAGCATGAAAAACATGTTTGGCACGGTGCCGGGAATACGCTACGGGTGGCCGAAGAACATCCTGCACTGGAGAGGCATTCAGGAGAGCATTCTGGATATCTGTGCCACCGTGCCGGTTCACTTCGTTATTGCCGATGGCATTGTGGCAATGGAAGGCAATGGCCCTCTACAAGGCTCGCCACGATCTTTGGGCAAAATCGTGCTGGCGGACGATCCAGTAGCCGCCGATGCCACCTGCGTCCGCTTGATGGGACTGGAGCCGCGGCGAATCCGTTACATTTACGAGAGCGCAAAGTTTCTCGGCAACTCGGCAACTCGGATCATCGACCAGGTTGGAGAACCACTCGTTCGCCCGCAAACTTCTTTCCAACTCGTTCCCGCTTGGTCTCATCTACGGACCTAGCCTCTACGTCTGGCGGAACCAAAGCTGACCAATTCGCTCGGAACAGCTTTCGAGCAGCCGTTCTATCTCGGGCGAAAACGCATCGCGCTGCTCGCTCTCCACATCAATCGTCCCGACGACCGACGCGCCAGTTTTGTCCAACACTGGAACTATGATCTCTGACTGCGTAGAACCGAATGCGGTGAGATAACGCGAGTCTTGCGCGACATTTCCCACGTTAATAGTTCTCCGTGAAGCGATGGCAGCTCCCGTTAGTCCGCGGCTGACAGGAAATGTCGGGTACTCGGGTGCTCCCGGGCCGCTCCAAACGATATTCCTCACCAGTCGAGCCGAGTGGTCAATGTCGTACAGTCCAACCCACCGATAGTTGCCAAACTCTTTCAAGGTGTCGGCAATCGCCTGTAAGGCCAAGCCACGGTCTTTGACGGCCGATACGATCGTGTCGAGTTCATGGAGGAGGTCTTTGTGTCGGCGGAGTGGATTCATAGGGCTAAAGCTGCGACTTAACAAAATCTTAACTATGTCTGCGTGTCCGTAGTAGGCAGCCCCAGTGCAGGTCGCTCTCGCCACGGTTGAGCGTCGCATCGGCTTTCATGCTTTTCTCTAACAGGAACTCAACCACGCTGTCTTGGCCGAATTCGCAGGCCCATGCGAATCCGTCAAGCAATTGTTTGCGACGCAGATGGGTTTCAGGCCACCCTCCTCGGTAAAGGAGCTGACTTCGATCGACACTTGCGCAACTATACGACGAGCGGTCGCTCCATCCAGACGACATCCCAATACTTGCCAAACTTTCTTCCCACGGCGGTAAACGTGCCGATTGGCTTGAATCCAAACTTTTGGTGGAGTGCGTTTGAGGCAACGTTAGGTTGAGCGATTCCCGCCAGCACCCGATGGATATCTTCCTGGGCAATCAGGGCAAACAGCGCGCGGTAGAGAGCGGTGCCGATTCCCCTACCGGTTGCATTGGGATGACAGGCGACACTGACTTCGACGGTGGTGTCGTAGGCGGATTTGGCGCGAAACCGTCCGGTCGTAGCGTAGCCAACGATACCGAGGGGAAAATCCTCAGCTACCAGAAGTCGATACCGTCGGCCATCGCAATGTTCGCGGAACCAAGGGATACGCTCGTCGGGGCGAAACGGCCGAACGTCAAAGGTGATATGCGTATTCGTTACATAGTGGTTGTGAATCTCGGTTAGGCGCGGGAGATCGTCCAGTACCGCAGAACGAATTGTAAACTCCGGGGTCGTCATGCGAGCAAGCGGTAGAAGAAGATTGTGGTATGCAATTAACCATCCCCACTGCGAGCGTATTGCGGAACTTCTCCCAGCCGCACGTATCCGAGCGAAGGGCAGAGCTTCTCGGCCTGGCTACCTTTGCGCGTGTCCATCACCAGCGAGGTGCGCCCGATGTTGCGTACCACGCTCTCGGCCTTAGTCACCAGCGCTTTCCCCAGGCCACGCCGTCTTGCCCGGCGATGGACGAAGAGCTTCATCAACTCGCCGCGATGATCGCCGTTCACTCGTGTTTCGAGCGCAATCTGCACCGACCCGCAGAGCCCGTTGCAGTCCGAAACCGCTGGCAAAATCCGTGTCTGCTCTTCGATGGCTATCATCACGCTTTGCCAATAGGCAATCGCCTTGTCACGTGTCATGGGAAGCATGAAACCCACCGACGCGCCCCACTCTGGACCGCGTCGGTAAGCAGATCGATGAAGCCTTCGAGATTCGTGTGTAACTGGTCGGCACCATTCATTAAAACAATGTCGCTCATTCTCGCACTTCGAGCTGGAACTCCATCCCGGGGCGCATTCAGATGTGGGCCGGCAAATTTCGCGACCTTGATTGCGTGGTTAGAATTCAGTGTCGGCCAAGCTCGAATCAAAAGTCAACACAAGCCGGTCGGTCGTGCGGTTTACAACCCCACTGAGAGTTTGTACTGGCCAGTGCAAGCGACGCGGTTTAGTGGCTGAATCTGTCCTAGTCGCATTTTGTATGACGCAATTCGCCGTTTTGGCGCCGGGTTTGCTGGGCGAGCGAGGGTCGCCAGATCCACCACAGAATCAATCGCCTAATACCGAGAAAAGTTTTTGCATTACGAAACCTCGCGGGTGTAGCAAAAAGCATTTGCTCGGCTCGCGTCGACCTCACAAAATCTGGTCGCGGACGTTGACAGCTCCAAGCCGGAGCTGGGTTAGACTTGGCTGCCGACGCGGTCGAATCTAGAATTTGTGGCTCGCTAAAAGGTGCGTATGAAGTTCAGATTCCGGTTGTGTGCAGGAGCGATTGCAGCTTTGAACCTGATCCTTGCTTCCACAGTTCCGGCAATTGCTCGACTCACCATTGATACGTCGAAGGCAGATGACTGGAAAATCAGTAATGGAGTTATCGCTCTCGACTGGATGCCCTCGGATGGTCGTGTCTTCAGTATGCACTGGATGGCCTTTCCCGATCAGGAGCTGATCGATCAAAGCAACCGGGATCGCAATGGACCGAAAGGTTTCTACATGGATAACGCCGGGGATCTCGTGGGCGCAACCAATCCCGGCTACTATGTGGATCCAAACGGCGAGTACGTGGATTTCTGGGTCGCCCACACGGCTGATGCCACTACGCCATTCAGTTGGTCCTGGCACGATATCCTTTTTGCCGATGATCCCGGGGTACACGTCTATTTTGTTTTAGAGCACGGCCCGGCCGACATCCCGGGCAGCATCGGGCAAATCCAATGGGTATTTCGTGGCGACCTCACGCAGTTCACGAATACTTACTCGGTGAACACCGGACTCAGCAATCTGGGCGCAACTATCGTACCCCTGCCGGATGCAGTTTTATTCGGAACCACGCCTGCCGGACGTAATGTTCAGGATGCAACCGTAGACCTGCACGGATTGTCTCTCCCCTCGGGGTATAGGCGTCTGTTTTCCACCAAGTACGATTATTCAAGCTACGAGTATCTGCACCAGGCGCAAGGGGTCTACGGCTCCACCCTGGGAGCCTGGATGGTCGTTCCCAGCAGCGAATCCTTAACCGGTGGTCCGACAAAGCAAGATCTAATCTTCACCGGCAATTTATTGATCATGGAGGCCTACTCCAATCATCTCGATAACCAGATGGCCTTTACCGTCCCCGCCGGCGCCACGCTACATCGCCTTTACGGCCCCTTTTACCTTCATTTCAACTCGCTTAGTTCCGGGGGTACCAGCCCTCGAGCACTCTATCGAGAAGCGCTCCAGTCAATGGACCGCCTGAAGCCGCGCTACGACCGCGAACAGATGCTTGTCACGAGCGGCTACGTGCCTTCGATCGAGCGTGGTGACTTAGAGATATCCATTGAAGGTGCCGCAGGTGCTCATCTGAACCAAGCCTGGGCGGTACTGAGCGACGAGCACACCAATTTTCAGTACAGCCACGCTGGCCCTGAATATTGGGTGAACATCCGTTCTGATGGAGTAGCCGAGTTTCGGCATGTGGTGCCGGGTCGTTACCGATTGTCCGCCTATGTTTTGGGGCAATGGGGAGAGTCGCGGCTGGATGGTGTGAGCGTCAAAGCCAGAGAACACCAGCACCTCAAGGTGGCGTTTACACCCGAGAACTTCTCGAGTTCGCCGGCTATTTGGCATATCGGACGAGCGGATCGTTCCTCGCACGAATTTCTACATGGGCAGATTCTTAATCCCATTGATCTTGACCGAGATTATCGCGACAAATATAGCGAGCGAATGGATTCTGCGATCCAGGATGATCGCCAGTACTGGGGAAATTGGAATTACTGGGCCGACTTTGCAGATGCCAGCGGAGCCGTCGTTTACTATGCCACTCGAGTAGGCTCGATACCCGCCACTCGGGACCTGGGAAAGTGGAATTACAATCAGTGGCATGTCTTTAATCCCGGCCTCTTTGCCGGGATCTACAACCCTTCTGACGACACCAGTGATGGCTACAAATACATCTGTCCCGCGTATGTCGGGAACTGTTCGAGCGCGGCGGTTCCCGATTGGCAGGTTCATTTCACTACCAAGCCCGAGCCGCAGAGGCAGGGGCAGTCTGTCCTTCTGTCGGTTGGACTCGCGGACACGGAAGCAAACTTGACGGTGTCACTGAATGGTAGTCCCCTTGTTTGGCACGGCCTGGGGCTCAAAAACGCGGATGCCGACGTGCGCAGCGGGTTCTCCGGCACTTATCAGTGGGTGGTATTCGAGTGGGAGACGAGCCAACTCAATCCCCCGGGGGCCGATAACCTGCTCACCTTCCA
>Ga0126381_100006101_pt1 | contig 13320 bp, 12 predicted proteins | sample PanSoiMetPlot_28_FD_96465 | JGI IMG/M metagenome (GOLD analysis project Ga0126381, IMG submission 96465) | Tropical forest soil microbial communities from Panama - MetaG Plot_28 | ecosystem: Environmental > Terrestrial > Soil > Tropical forest > Bulk soil | place: Panama | collected 2016-02-17
GGGCGGCGGCACTGTGCGATGGCTGGATCTCCGATATCCATACCAGCGCGGAGCTGCAGGAGATCGTCGCACGCCTGCGTCGTTACCGCAGCGAGGCGGGCCGCTCCGAGGAGGAGCTGTCGATTGTCGCCGCGGCCTCCGATGCCTTCGACGCAGACGGCATCCGGCGCCTGGGAGACCTCGGCGTCACGCACTACACGACCATGCCGTGGCTGTTGTACGGCGGAAGGATGGACGTCCTTGAAGACAAACTCGCCGGGCTGCGTCGCTTCGCGGCAGAGGTGATCGAGAAGGTCCGGGACTAACCAGCGCAGCCTGTGTTCGGCGCGCAGGAGGAGAGGCATGGAGAAGCTCGAGTACGTGCTGTGGAAGGGAACCGCGACTCCGATCGAGGCATTCCGTACCGCGCTTCTCGAGAAGGCGGCGCCCCGGATTCTGCGGAGCGGGGTCCGTGGCCTGACCGTCAATATCGCAGACGTCGATGCGCAGCTTGGCGGCACCGTGCCGGTGCGGGACGAGACGGGCAGCGTGGCCGCCACGGTGGGTGTGTGGCTGCCGTGCGTGGATGAGCGCGAAGGCATCGAGCGCGCGCTGCAGGAGACCTGCGCGCGCCTCGCCGGGTATCTCGTGACCGAGTCCGTCCCCCGGGATTACGACGCGCGCACCTGGACGGACGGTGAGCGCACCCCGGGTGTGAAGCTTGTGACCCTCTTCGAAAAGCCCGAGCGCCTGAGTTACGAGGAGTTCATCGAGCGCTGGCACGGCTCGCACACCCCGCTTTCCCTCGAGATCCACCCGATGTGGTGTTATGTGCGCAACGTCGTGGCCCGCAGGCTCACACCGGACGCGCCGGATTGGAAAGGCATCGTCGACGAACAGTTTCGGACCGCCGAAGATCTCACCGACCCCGCGCGTTTCTACGGCGTCTCCGGGGACTGGAAAGAGAACATCCAGCGTGTGCTCACAGATTGTAGGCAGTTCCTCGACCTGGAGCGCATCCAGACCGTGGTGATGAGCGAGTACATCCTGCGGAGCCCGTAGAAGCGCGCAGCCCGGCCTTAGAGCTTCGTAAAATCGGGTGTGCGCTTCTCGAAGAACGCCTGGATCGCCTCCCTGTTCTCTGCGCTTCCCACCCGGACGGCGAAGGCCTCGTCTTCGCGGCGGCGAGCCGCGCGAACGGCCTCGTCTCGCGTGGCCAGCAGCAGGCGCTTGGTGTGGCGAAGGGCTTCGGGGGGCAGCGTGGCCAAGCGTCGGGCCGTTTCGAGGGCGAGCGGGAGGAGTTCCGGCGGCGCGCACAGCCGATTGGCGATCCCGAGCTCCACCGCCCGCGGTGCGTCGATCCAATCGCCCGTGTAGAGCAGCTCCGTCGCCCTGCGAACGCCCACGAGCAGCGGCAACAGATGGCTGCTGGCCGCCTCGGGGACGACCCCGAGCGTGACGAACGGCGCACGGAGGCGGGCCCCCTCGGCAATGAAGACGAGATCGCAGTGCAGCAGCAGGGTGAGGCCGATCCCTACGCCAACGCCGTTCACCGCCGCAAGAAGAGGCTTGTCGAATCCGCACACCCGGTCCATGAACGGGCCAAAGCCGTGGGGAGCCCCGTCGGGGGCCGGCGGACTTGCCATCTCAGAGAGATCCTGTCCGGCGGAAAAGGCGCGATCGCAGCCGGTGACGACGACGGCCCGCGTTTGCTTGCGGTCTTGCGCCTCCCCCAGCGTGTCCCGCAGCTCGTCGTACATTCGGTTGTTGAACGCGTTGCGCTGCTCGGGTCGATGGAGCCGAACCAGGAGAACCCCCTCGTTCTCCTCCAGGATCAGCGTTTCCGGCTTCACGTTTGGGCCTCCCCGGACCGGGTTGTAGTGGTCGCGGAATCCTAGCGGGGCGGGCACCAAGGAGGCGCTAGCTCCGGATTCATGCCGCGCGCGCCTTGGGGCGAAGCCTTCGGGGATCCACGACGCGACGGAGGTCTAGCGCCCCGTCCAGCGGGGCTTGCGCTTGGCGGCGAAAGCGCGAGGACCCTCCCGAAAGTCTTCACTCTTCAGCATGGCCCCGATCTGTTCGTAGTGACCGCCGATCGCCGCGGCGAGGCTCGGGGCATCGAGGCCCGCCAGCGCAGCCTGTTTCGTCGCGCGCACGGAGAGCGGCGCACACTCGAGGATTTGCTCCGCCCAGCGCTGCGCCGCCGCGAGGAGTTCGCCGTGGGGGACGACCTCGTTGACGAAGCCCAGGACGTGTCCCTCCTGCGCCGAGACCCGGCGGCCGGTGAGCAGCATCCCCATTGCATGCTTCTGCGGGATCTGGCGCACCAGCCGGTGAATTCCGCCCGCGAGGGCGGCAAGGCCGACGCGCGGTTCGGGCAGCGCAAACACCGCGCGCTCGGAAGCCACGACCAGATCGCAGGCCAGTGCGATCTCGAAGCCCCCGCCCATCGCAACGCCGTTCACCGCGGCGATGAGGGGCTTTGAGCATGTGGTCCGCGAGGTCAGGCCTCCGAACCCCGCCTTGGAAAATTCGAGTTCTCCGCCCGAAGCCTGCACCTTGAGATCGTTCCCGGCGCAAAACGCCCTGTCCCCGGCGCCCGTTACGATGGCGATCCACAGCTCTGGGTCCAGTTCGAACTCGTCGAACACACGGGCGAGCTCCCGATTTGCCGCCGCGTGGAGGGCATTCAGCACTTCCGGACGATTCAGCGTCACCCAGAGGATGCGGCCCTCGCGGCGCGTGGTGCAGAACTCCGTCAAGGGCTCACCTCCCCCCGCGTTCCTTGAAGCTCCCCCGCCGCGGGATTCACCATATACCACGGGGTGCGGAGTGCCCCCGGATCACAAAGCGGGGTGTTAGGGCCGAACCTCGTAGAAGGCGTTGAACGGGTTGTCGACGTCGAGTCGCCGGAAGCGTGCGAATCCCGCTTCGCGACACAACGCCTCCGCCTGCTTTGGCCCGTAGGCTGCCCCGAGGCCCTCGCCACCCTGCGAGAGTGAGACGGTCATGCAGTAGAGCGTGCTGATGGAGTAGAGCAGCGCCCCGCCGGGGTGGAGATTCTCCGCCAGGCTGTCGCCTGCGGCCGGCTCCACCAAGAGAAAGGTTCCGTCTCCAGCGAGCGCATCACGGATCCGACGCAACACCGCCCGTGGCTTCGCGAGGTCGTGCACCACGTCAAACGCAGTCACCAGGTCGAACGGCGGCTTCGCGGGGAGATCCTCCGCCGAGCGCTGCTCGAAGCGGGCATTCGCGAGGCCCAAGCGCTCGGCTGCAGAGCGGGCGCGCGCGAGGGCTGTGGCGTCGATGTCGTAGCCCGTGATCTCCGAACGGGGATACGCCTGGGCAAGCGTCAGGGTCGAGGTTCCCGAGCCGCACCCGATGTCTGCGACCCGTCCCCCCTCTTCCAGGCGCTTCACCACTTCGGGCAGGGTGGGCAGCCACTTGCGCGTCAAGAGGACGCGCATTCCCGGACTGTTCGCGCGGTCAATGGCCTCCACCGCCTCGCTTCCGAACTCCGCGTAGCTCACGCCCCCTCCTTCCCGCATGGCTCGGACGACGCCGGGGATGGCCCGGTAGAGGGCGGGCAGAAACTGGGTCCAGCCGCCCAGAAAGTAGGGGCTCTGCTCGTCGGCGAGACAGGCGGCGACCTCGGGGCGCAGTTCGAAGGTCTCCCCCGCCGGCTCGTAGTGGAGCACTCCGCCCGCCGCGAGCGCGGAGAGCGTCTCGCGCAGATAGCGCTCCTGAAGCCCCGACTCCGTGCGGATCTCCCCGAGTGTTCTCGGACCCCGTTCCGCGAGCGTCCTCAGCAGACCGGTTCGGCCCGCCACCTCGCACACCGCCAGCAGCGCCGCGCCCGTCGTCATGCCCATGAACTGCTCCATGAACGCCCGGACCCTCTCCTGATCCATCTCGGTTCCCTCCGGCGCTAGCGCGGGTCTTCACGCGGCATCGGCGCAAGCCAATTCTGCGTGACCGCAAGCGGTCGAAATCCCATCTTTGCGTACATGTGCTTCGGTGTGTCGGCTGCGCGGGCGGTGAGAAACACCGTCCGGGCCCCCCGTTTGCGTGCCTCGCCCACACAATGGGCCACCAGCCAGGTCGCGACCCCGTGGAGCCGCGCCGCGGGATGCACGTAGAGGTCCTCCAGCAGGCCGAGATCGCCCTCCACGAATTCCGAGAAGAAGCCGACGGCGTGGTTCCCGCGCAACGCGAACCAGGTGCGCAGCCGGGGTCTTTTCCGCCGCATGTATGCGACCCACTGGTCACCCACGCTTTGCACCCAGGGCGCCCCGTCGTCGCTCAGCTTCAGCGAGAGGTAGTCCGCCCATTCGGCATCGCTCTCCACCTCGTGGATGCGAAGCTCCCGAGCGGGCGTGCGCAGCTCACCCTCCAGGGCCATGAGAATTCCTTCCTCGCGTTCCCAGCCGTCGAGCGCGAGGCGCGCCTCCAGGCAAGGGGGGACGGAGAACGGATCCAGACGGATCGAAGCACGGTGACCCCGGGCGCTGAGCTCTGCCTCCACCGCGCTCAGCAGCGCCTCCACTCCAGCCTCGTCGGTGCGGACCAGACGCGCGTGGTTGGAATCGTAGATCCGGGGCGTCTGCTCGTCGCGTACGAAAAGAGCTCCCGCCCGCCGGAAGGATTCTGCAGTCCCCGCGGCGTGATACGACGCCTCGACGGAGAGGATGCGGGCGAGCGCCGGGGCGGTGGTCAGACCCCGACCGTCCAGATGTCGCCGGAGTGCAACAGCGCCCGCAAGTCCCCCCGCCCTCGTTTCGCCACCGCGTCCTCGATCTGCTTCTCGAGCAGGCCCTCGTAGGAGGGCTTCTCCACCGCGCGGAACACCCCGATCGGGATGGGGAACTCCGGCCGCACCAGGCTCGCGAGCGCGAACGCGTAGGCCGGGGTCTCGAAGCTCTCGTCATGGACGGCGAGACCCGCCGCCTCCGGGTCCGCATCCTCTGCCAGCGGCACCACGCTCGGAATGCCCCGGTCGATCCGGATGCCCTTGCGCGCGCCTTTGGCACCGAAGACCAGGGGCTTGCCCTGCTCCAGCACGAGGCCCGCCTCGAAGCGTGTCGCTTTGTCCTCCACCTCTCCCCACTCGTCGTCGTTGTACACCGGGCAGTTCTGGAGGATCTCGACGAAGGCGGTGCCCTTGTGGGCGTGTGCCCGGTGCAAGGTCTCCTGCAGATGCTTGGCGTCCACGTCGACAGTACGTGCGACGAAGCTCGCGCCCGCGCCCAGTGCGAAGGTCACCGGGTCGACGGGGTAGTCGACCGAGCCCTGGGGCGTGGACTTCGTCTTCATACCAAAGCGCGACGTCGGTGAGTACTGGCCCTTCGTGAGACCATACACACGATTGTTGAAGAGCAGGATCTGCAAATCCAGGTTGCGGCGCAGCGTGTGGAGCAGGTGATTGCCGCCGATCGAGAGACCGTCCCCGTCGCCGGTCACGACCCAGACGGAGAGTTCGGGCCGACTGGCCTTAATGCCGGTCGCGAAGGACGGCGCACGGCCGTGGATGGTGTGGAATCCGTAGGTGTTCATGTAGTAGGGGAAGCGGCTCGAGCAGCCGATTCCCGACACGAAGACCACGTTCTCCCTCGGAACACCGAGCTCGGGCATGATCTTCTGCACGTTCGCGAGAATCGAGTAGTCGCCGCAGCCCGGACACCAGCGCACGTCCTGATCGGAGGTGAAGTCCTTGCGGGTGAGAGTGGTCGTTTCGCTCACGATCGCGCCCCCTGCGCGCCGCGCGCGCCGACGAGCTGCCGAATCTTGGCTTTGATTTCACCGACTTTGAAGGGCTGGCCTTGGACCTTGCAGAGGCTCTCGGCGTCCACCAGGAACTCGGCGCGCAGCAGCATCGCAAGCTGGCCCAGATTGAGCTCGGGCACGAGCACCCGCCGGAAGGCGCGGAGCACCTCGCCCAGGTTCTGGGGGAAGGGATTCAAGTGGCGGAGGTGGATGCTCGAGACGTCGAGTCCCTCGGCCCGCGCCTCTTCGACCGCCGAGGTGATCGCCCCGTGGGTTCCGCCCCAACCGACGACGAGGAGATCTCCGCGCGGGCTGCCGTGGACTTCGATCGGCGGGATGTCCTGCGCCATGCGCGCGACCTTCTCGGCGCGCAGCTGGGTCATGCGCTCGTGGTTCGAGGGGGCGTAGGAGATGTTGCCCGACACATCCTCCTTCTCGAGGCCACCCACCCGGTGCTCGAGGCCGGGCGTTCCCGGCACCGCCCAGCCCCGGGCCAGCGTCTCGGGGTTGCGCAGATAGGGCTGGAAGGGTGCCTCACCCGAGGGTGTCGCAAACCGAACCAAGGACCGCGGAAGCGTCTCCACCTCCGGGATCCGCCAAGGCTCTGCGCTGTTGGCAAGAAATCCGTCCGAGAGCAGCACGACGGGGGTCATGTACTTCACGGCAAGCCGAAACGCCTCCAGCACGGAGTAGAAGCAGTCCCCCGGCGTGGCCGCGGCGACCACCGGCATCGGGCTGTCGGAATTGCGTCCGAACAGGGCCAGCAGAAGATCCCCTTGCTCGACCTTGGTGGGCATTCCGGTAGAGGGTCCAGCGCGCTGCACGTCGACCACCACGAGCGGGAGCTCGACCATGACCGCCAGATTCAGGGCCTCTTGCTTCAGCACGAAGCCCGGCCCGCTCGTGGTGCAGACGCCCAGAAGGCCCGCGTACGAGGCGCCCACGGCGGCGCTCACAGCGGCGATCTCGTCCTCGGCCTGGAAGGTTTTGACCCCAAAGTGCCGATACCGCGCGAGCTCGTGCAGGATGTCGCTGGCGGGCGTGATCGGGTAGGCGCCAAGGAAGACCGGCCGCTGCATCTGTACGCCCGCCGCCACGATGCCCCAGGCGAGCGCCTGGTTGCCGGTGATGTTTCGGTAAATGCCCGGCTCGATCTTCGCACGGGGAACCACGTACGAAACCGGAAAGAGTTCCGTGGTTTCTGCGAACGCGTGCCCCGCCAGCAAGACGCGGCGGTTGGCTTCGCGAACATCGCCCGAGAACTTCTGGTCGATCCACTCGAGCGTAGGCTTCAGGTTCCGGTGGTAGAGCCAATACATCACGCCGAGTGCGAAAAAGTTCTTTGAGCGATCCGCCTCGCGCTGGGAGAGCTGAAGGTCCTTCAGCGCCTCACGGTTCAATTTGGTGAGCGGGATGTCGACCACGGTGTAGCGGTCGCGCAGGGCGGGCAGGGGATCTGCGTCGTAGCCCGCGAGCTTTAGGTTTCGGTCCACAAAGGCATCGCTGTTGACCACCAGCATCCCCTTCGCCCGCAGGTCACCGAGGTTGGCGCGGAGGGCGGCCGGGTTCAGCGCGACCAGCACGTCGGGCTGGTCTGCCGGGGTGCGGATGTCCACGGACGAGAAATGGATCTGAAAGCCCGAAACCCCGGCCAGCGTGCCGGCCGGGGCGCGAATCTCCGCGGGAAAATCGGGGAAGGTCGAAAGGTCGTTGCCCGCCAAGGCCGTGGTCTCAGTGAATTTTGTTCCGGTGAGCTGCATGCCGTCGCCCGAGTCCCCGGTGAAGCGGATGGCCACTCGGTCGATCTCCTCGACGCGCTTTTGACTCAAGGACTGTGCACCTCTTTGGTCGTGGATCGCGACACGCATTCTATCCGCGCGCCCCTGTTGCGAAAGGGTCCCGCTGGAGCAACGCCGTGGCACCCCACGCCGGCAAAGCGCTGGCCCGGCGGCCGGTTTCGCGTCACGGCTGCTGGCCCTTGAGCCTCAAGGCGCGGGAACCATCCGCCGATAGCACTGGCCATGTTCTTCCCGCGCACGTCGCCGCTCTCCCTCGATGAGGCGGGTCTGCACAGCCTCCGGGTGGCCCTGAACACGCCGATCCTCTCCATCCTGGAGCTCCCTCCGGGCCCCGCCATGGCCTGCATTGCAATCCACGCGGAAAAAGGAGGGGGACGCGCCCTCACCATTGCCATCCGGGCCCTGCGCGGGGGGGAGGTCGCCTACTTCACCCTCGACGAGGACCTCTCCCGAGACGGGGCCGTTCCCGGAGCGATCGATGGAGCCCTCTCCTTCGCGGAGGCGATGGGCTTTTTGTTCGACGACGAGCTGGAGACGGCGACGGCGACACAGCGCAAACAGGCACTCGCGCGCTGGCGTGAACTCGTGGGAGAGACGAAGAAGGGCGCGGCCCAAGCGTCCCCGGCGGAGGAGCTCGTTCTGGAGGAGGCGGTCGAGCTGGAGGAAACCCAGCCACCCGTTCCCCCGCCGCGTCGCGCGGAGAGCCATGCCAAGGCGGCCGGTTCGCCGGCGAGCAAGGTCAATCCTGCCAAGCCTGCCAGCGCGCCGGCGAGCAAGGCCTCCCCGGCACCTGCCGGCACGGCCCCGAGCGCCGGGGTTTCCCTCACCAAGTTCCGCAAGCGCAACGGTGCGACCGCGCCGCGCGGGGACCAGGAGGGCGCCTCGGACGCCGCCCGGGCAGCCCAGGCCGCGCGCAAGGCCATCCTCATGACCCCCCATGGACCGGCGCTTGGACGTCTCCAGCTCATCAAACGCCAACGTGCCGGCGACGCGGCCCCGGCCGCGAACTGGCTGGCGCGCCTTCTGGGCTCGTTCTGACCTCGAGGAGGATCGAAATGTCTTGCCCGCGCGATCGACACCAGCCTGCTCCTTCCGGTCGCAAGACCGGCCGGGCCCGAGCGGGGGTGGCGGCCCTCGTGGCCCTCCCCTTCGCCCTGGGTCTCGCCTGCGCGAAGCCCGCCTTCCTGCAGGGGACGGACGAGGAGCGCTTCCAGCGCGCCCTCGCCCATCGCGACTTGGGCGCGGATCACCTGCAGCACGGGGACAACGCGCTCGCGCTGCGGGAGCTCTTGCTCTCCGAGGAGATCAATCCGAAGGACCCGGCCACCCATGCCGGTCTGGCGGAAGCCTATCGACGCCAGGGTCACCTTGCGGAAGCGGAGCAGCACTTGCTCCGCTGCATCGCGCTTGCCACGAACCAGGGAGCCGCGGGCAACCGTTCGACGATCCAGCTCGCCCGGCTCAACCTGTCCTCGCTCTATGTCCAGATGCAGCGCTATCCGCAATCGATCGAGCAGAGCCAGATGCTGGCCAACGATCCCACATTCGCGGCGCCTTGGCTGGCCCTTAGCAACCAGGGATGGGCCGAATACAAGCTGGGCCGGACCGAGGAGGCCCGTCAGACCCTGGGGCTCGCGCTGCAGTACAAGAGCGACTTCTGGCGTGCGCTCCTCAACCTCGGCATCTTGGAGGCGGGCACAGGTCACCAGGCCGAGGCGTTGCCGCTGTTCAACCGCGCGCTTGCACAAAAGCCCGGGCCGTTTGCGGAGGCGGAGATCAACTACCGGATCGCCGAGATCTGCGTGTCGATGGGGGAACGCGAAAGCGCCCGGCGCCACCTGATGGCGGCTGTCCAGACAAAGCCGAGCGGGGAATGGGGGAAGCGCTCCGAGGACTATCTCAAGGTCCTCCGCTAGCGGAGGACGAGCAGGCGGCGGGGGAACGCTCCTCGATTGGGGCGTATCTCGGGCGGCAACGCGTGCTGCGCCATATCACGCTCGATGAGCTCGAGGCGACCACGCGCATTCCGCGCCGCTCCCTGGAGCGGCTTGAAGCGGGCGCTTTCGATCGCCATCAGGACGCCTTCGCCAGAAGCTTCGTGCGCACGGTGGCGACGGCGCTGGGCCTCGATGCCAACGAGGCCGTGACACGCATGCTCGCAGAGGCCGTGCCCGATGCGGGGAAGCGGGGCCAAGGTCGCCTGCGCGTGGGCCGCGTGCTCGCGCTTTGTGCGGCCGTCGTGCTGCTCGCCGCCACGTTTGCGCTTTGGCACGCGGGAGTCTCTCTGCCGCGCTTCTCCCTGGGTCCTCCCGCAGAGCGGGCCATCGTGTACCGCCGGGACGCCGTCCACGCGCTGGCGGCCGAGGTGCAGGCCCGGGAGCTTGACCCACCGCCCAGCAACGCGGAGGACGCGTCGACGCCCGAGACACGCTAGAGTGTCCGCGTGGCCAGCTTCGTGACCGAGGCCCTGGTGCTTCGGGTGTTCGATTTCGGCGAATCGGACGCCGTCGTACACCTGCTCACCCCCGAAACTGGCCGTCTTGTGGCCATCGCGAAGGGTGCCAAGCGCAGCCGAAAGCGCTTCAGCGGTGCCCTCGATTTCTTCAACCAACTGCGGGTGCAGGTCGATCAGAGACCTTCCCGACCCATGGCCCGACTGGAGCACGCGGTGCTCCTGCATGCGTTTCAGGAGATCCGTCCCTCTCCCTCTCGCTTCGCCCTGGCCTGCTACCTCCTCGAACTCCTGGGCCGGCTCGCGCCGGAAGGGGGCCCACGAGGAGACATGCAGCGCCTCTTCGCGTTCGCGACAGGTGCCCTTTCGACCATTGCACGGCGAGAGCCCGACCTGCGGCTGCGCGCGCTCCTCGAGTTGCGCGCCCTCGACGCGCTCGGCTTCCGGCCCGAACTGGGTCACTGTGTGCGCTGCGGGAAGGAGCTCGGGCCGGCAGGGGAAGTGGCGTTCCATGTGGCCGACGGCGGGACTGTCTGCGGAGCTTGCGCACTGAAAATCGAGGGCCTGCTGCGCGTCCACCTGGGTACGCTGCGTGCCCTCGAGCAGGGACTTCGCCTTCCCGCCGAGCGGTTAGACCGCCTCGCCTTCCCGGAAGGGGCACTCCGCGAGGCGCGGCGCCTGCTTGCACGATTCACCCGGTTTCATCTCGGGATCGAGCTTCGGAGCGAGCGCTTCTTGGAGGAGATCCTGTCCGCAGCAGAATCCCGCACGAGGGCCACGGATTCCAGTTCCCCCGAGCAGGGTGTTCGCACCTAGGGAGCGCGGGATCCCTCCCGCCTCACCTCACGCGGAGCGAGGCCACGGCCGCACAAGATCGTCGCTGACTCCGTCGTTCGATGCGCGCAGACGAATCCTGCCTTGGGCCTCTAACTCTCTGTTTTTGCTGCACGAAACTTCCCCGTTGGAAGCGACGCGGCGGCTTGACATGCCTCCCCTATGGAAGGAATACTCGCCGCCCCACGGCCGCCCGTGAGCGAAGCAACCCCAAGGGTGCCGATGTCCGAGACCGATTCCGCGAAGAATCCCTACCCCTGGCGCATGGACGACCTCGTGTCGTTGTGCGCCCGCCGTGGGTTCGCGTTCCCTTCGAGCGAGATCTACGGCGGGATCAACGGATTCTGGGACTACGGACCGCTCGGTGTGGAGCTCAAGAACAATCTGAAGGTGCTCTGGTGGCAGCGCGTGGTGCGAGAGCGAGACGACGTGGAGGGGTTGGACAGCGCCATCATCTGCCATCCCCGGACCTGGGAAGCCTCGGGCCATGTCGAGCATTTCAGCGACCCGATGGTCGACTGCCGTGCTTGCAAGAAGCGCTTCCGCGCCGATCAGCTGGACGACGCAGGTCCTTGCCCCGCGCGCGAGGGAACGAGCGAGCACGACTTCACCGACGTTCGCCGCTTCAACCTCATGCTGAAAACCTTCATCGGCGCGTCGGAAGACGCGGCCGCGGTGGCGTACCTGCGCGCGGAGACCTGCCAATCCATTTTTACGGACTTTCGCCGCGTGAAAGATACCTCGCGCCAGAAGATCCCGTTCGGGATCGCACAGATTGGCAAGGCCTTCCGGAACGAGATCAATCCGCGCAACTTCACCTTTCGCTCGCGGGAGTTCGAGCAGGCGGAACTCGAGTTCTTCATCCACCCTGGCGAGCGTGAACGATGGTTTGCGCACTGGCTGGAGGAGCGGAAGCGCTTCCACCGGGAGCTGGGTTTTCATGCCGGACGTCTGCGCGTGCGCCCCCACACCTCGCAAGAGCTCGCCCACTACGCCAACGCCGCCGCGGACATCGAGTTTCTGTTCCCCTTCGGCTGGCAGGAGATCGAGGGCGTGCACGACCGGGGGGACTGGGATTTGCGCCGCCACACCGAGTACAGCGGCAAGGACCTCTCGGTGACCGACGAAGAGACGAAGGAGCGCTTCACTCCGATGGTGATCGAGACCTCCGTTGGGATCGACCGAACCGCACTGGCGCTCTTGGTGAACGGGTACGAGGAGCAGAAGCTCCCCGATGGCGAGACGCGCACACTGCTCCGCCTTCACCCTGCAATTTCACCGATCAAAGTCGCGGTTTTGCCACTCTCGAAGAAACTCGGTGAGCCCGCGCAGAGGCTCGCGCGGGAGCTCCGGCGACGCTATTCGACCTTCTACGACGAGTCGGGAAACATCGGGCGGCGCTATCGCCGACAGGACGAGGTGGGAACCCCCTTCTGCGTCACCTACGACTTCGAGTCGGGCACCGACGGTAAGGTCACGGTTCGAGAGCGGGACGCAATGACCCAGGAGAGGGTCTCCCTGGAGGGAGTGCCGGCCTATCTTCAAGACCGTCTGGAGGTCGTGCTGTGACGCAGCGAGGGGTGCATCGCACACGCAGATCGCCTTCGAAAGCGACCAAGAAGGTCTACTTCTTCGGCGCCGGCAGGGCGGAAGGTCGCGCCGAGATGAAGGCCATCCTGGGGGGCAAGGGAGCCAACCTGGCCGAGATGACCCGACTCGGCGTGCCGGTTCCACCCGGGTTCACGATCTCCACCGCGGTTTGCCACGAGTACAACGCCGCCGGGGGCCGGCTCTCCGCCGATCTACGGCGCAGCTGCCTCTCCGCACTCTCCAAGGTGGAGAGGGTGATGGGGCTGCAATTCGGGGATGCGAAGCGTCCGCTCCTGGTCTCGGTGCGCTCCGGCGCCCGGGCGTCGATGCCCGGCATGATGGACACCATCTTGAACCTTGGTCTCAACGCGGAGACCGTCGAGGGGCTCGCGGCGTCCGCCGACGCCCGCTTCGCCTACGACAGCTACCGGCGCTTCGTGCAGATGTACGGCGACATCGTTCTGGGCATTCCCATGGAGCGCTTCGATGAACGGCTCGAGGCGCTGAAGCGGAGCCGCGGCGCGGAACTCGACACCGCGCTCAGCGCCGAGGATTGGAGCGGGCTGGTGCGCGAGTACCTGGAGGTGGTCCAGGACGTGACGGGTGAGCCGTTTCCACAAGACCCGGAACTCCAGCTCTGGGGAGCCGTGGGGGCCGTCTTTCGCTCCTGGCAGAACGAGCGCGCCGTCCGGTACCGAAAGCTGAACGATATCCCCGGGTCTTGGGGCACCGCGGTGAACGTGCAGGCGATGGTCTTCGGCAACATGGGGGACGACTGTGCGACCGGCGTCGCCTTTTCCCGCGATCCGTCGACCGGTGAACCGGTGTTCTTCGGTGAGTACCTGAAGAACGCCCAGGGCGAGGACGTGGTGGCCGGGATCCGCACCCCTCAGCCGATCAACA
>Ga0126381_100006102_pt1 | contig 13320 bp, 11 predicted proteins | sample PanSoiMetPlot_28_FD_96465 | JGI IMG/M metagenome (GOLD analysis project Ga0126381, IMG submission 96465) | Tropical forest soil microbial communities from Panama - MetaG Plot_28 | ecosystem: Environmental > Terrestrial > Soil > Tropical forest > Bulk soil | place: Panama | collected 2016-02-17
CGCCGCGCTGGCGGGTGTCTTTGCTGCTGAGCTCTACGGCCTGCAGGTGCTGGCGACTGGCGTGCACGACCGTGACGAGGCGGTGACCAGGTTCGTGGCTGTCCGGCTGCCGGGCCAGCCCCCGGCCAGTACCGGGGTGGACAAGACATCGGTGGTGGCGTTCCTCGCCGATGACCATCCCGGCGCGCTCATGGACATACTTGGCCAATTCGCTTTCCGGGGAATCAATCTGACCCGGATCGAGTCGCGGCCCACCGGCGACGGCATCGGCAGGTACTGCTTTTTCATCGACTGCGAGGGCCATGTTGCGCAGGCCAGGGTCGGCGAAGCGCTCATGGGGCTCCGCCGGGTCTGCAGCGCCGTCCGGTTCCTCGGCAGTTACCCGCAGGCGCGGCTGGCGGGCGAGAGCGGAGCCTCGGTGCGTCAGGACGACAAATCGGACGCCGAGTTCATTGACGCGGCCGACTGGCTAGCCCGGATCAGGGCCAGCCAGTCCTAGCGGCGGGTCTGACTACAGGTAGGGGCCTGCGGACCGGAGGCGCTGCGGGTCGTCCTCAGCAGGCTGCTGACCCATCACCCCGGCCGGAAGTGCCCGCCGCATCTGCTCGAGTTGAGCCCTAGCCGCCATCTGCTGGGCGAAGAGGGTGGTCTGAATGCCGTGGAATAGTCCCTCGAGCCAGCCGACGAGCTGTGCTTGGGCTATCCGGAGCTCGGATTCGCTCGGCACCTCGTCGTCGGCAAACGGCAGTGACAGCCGCTCTAGCTCGTCGACCAGTTCCGGCGCTAGGCCGTCTTCGAGTTCCTTGATCGAGCTCGCATGGATCTCCTTGAGCCGGGCCCGGCTCTTCTCATCCAGCGGTGCCGCCCTGACCTCCTCGAGCAACTGCCGGATCATGTTGCCTACGCGCATAACCTTGGCGGGTTGCTCGATCATCTCGGTCACGGGTCGCTCGCGCGCAGCCGCTGCGTCTGATTCGGTTGCCACCCCGTCGGCGCCGACTACGACGATCCGCGGGTTGCCCTGAACGTCTTCGTCCGTCTGGTCGCTCATGCTGCCTAGTCTGCCGGCGGAGGGGCGTCCGCACAAACGGGGCCGGCCTTTGCCGTGCACGGCCAGCCCGGCGGGGTAGCGGCAGCGTGCGCCGTCGGTCAGCAGCGGAGGGTGTGGGATTTGAACCCACGAGGACGCTCGCGCGCCCTAACGATTTTCAAGACCGTCGCCCTCGGCCACTAGGCGAACCCTCCGCGGTAAACAATAGCGGTCGCCGACTCGCGGCCGGACCAGGCAATCGGCTGAGTAGGCTCACGGGAGAGACATCCCAGGAGGCGTGCATGCTCCCGCCGTTCGGCCTGTCGGCTGTCGCCACGCAGTGGCAGTTCGCGCCAGTCGTGACGGGCGCCGTCGCCTTGTCAGCCGTTCTGTACGGCTGGGGGGTCGTGCGCGTCGCGCGCCGCCACCCGGCCCGGCCCTGGCCGCTGTGGCGTGCCGCCCTGTTCGGCGCCGGCCTGCTCGTCATCGTGATCGCGACGCAGAGCGGCATCGGGGTCTACGACGAGTTGCTGTTCTACAACCACATGATCCAGCACCTCCTGCTGCTCATGGTGGCGCCGCCGCTGCTCATCGGCGGCCAGCCGCTCACGCTGCTGCTGCACGCGGGCAGGAACCCGCTGCATACCTGGGCCAAGCGAGTCATCAGGTCGCGGGTCGCGAGCTTCCTGACCTGGCCGGTCTTCGGAACCGTCGCGTATGCGCTAGCGGTCATTGCCGCTCACCTCACGGTCATCGCCAGCTACACCGAGCAGAGCACGGCCTGGCACAACGCCGAGCACGCCCTCTTCGTGATCATCGGCTACCTGTTCTACCTGCCCATCCTCGGCACCGAGCCGATCCGGTGGCGGCTGTCCTACCCGATCCGGTTCGTCCTGCTCCTGTTGCTCATGCCGATCGACACGTTCACCGGGGTGGCGCTCGGCTATGCCAGTGCTCACTCGCCCGGTGCGCCGGCCGGACCGCGGCCGAGCTGGGCGCCCAGCCCGGTGTCGGACCTGCACTCGGGCGGCGCGGTGATGTGGATCGCTGGCGACGGCATCATGTTCGCGCTGATGATGATCGTCTTCCTGATGTGGGCCCGGAACGAGCACCTCACCCTGAGCGGCCGCAGCTTCCTCGAGCGAGCACGGCGAGAGAACCTGGCGACCATGGTGGCGTCGGGCCGGCCTGCGACCGACGGGGCCGGGGCCTCGATGCAGGCAGCCGACGGCCGCACCATCGACGATGACGCGCACCTGGCCGCTTACAACGAGTACCTGGCCCGGATTAACCGCCAGCACGACTCGGCGTATTGACGACTTCCAACCTGTCAGGAGGGCCACGAACCTAACTGTGCAGTCCTAGGCGCGCGGGATGCGCCCGCGGCGGTCCCGTTCCGGTTATCAAGGAATTTGATCTGACGCTGAACCGCACGCCGCGCCCGCCCGTGCTGGAAAGCAAGCACCGCGCCGTGGCCGCACCCGTTGGCGCGGTGCACTGCCCGCCGGGGATCTGGGCGACGGACTAATGGCCCCGTCCGCTGCCCAACCCGGCGGGCTAGCCACTGCAGGGCGCCGCGACACGCCGGCTGGCGGTTTCTACGCCAATCTAAGGATTCCGCTAGATGGGCCCATACTCTCCTGTGCATGGACCCAGTGCGGAATCCGTATGCCCCTGGGGCAGGCCAGCGACCGCCCGAGCTGGCCGGCCGGGACCGCGAGATCAGGCAGTTCGAGGTCGTGCTGGAGCGAGTGGCACGCGGCCGCCCGGAGCGGAGCATGGTGCTAACCGGGCTGCGCGGCGTAGGTAAGACTGTTCTGCTCAACTCGTTCCGCTCCATGGCGATGCAGCGCCTATGGGGAACCGGCAAGCTCGAGGCGCGGCCCGACCAGTCCATCCGCCGGCCGATCGCGAGTTCGCTGCACATGGCGGTGCGCGAGCTCGCACCCCGGCACCGCGCACCCGAGCGGATCGACCAGTTCCTCGGCGTGCTCAAGGCGTTCGCGGCCAAGGACAGCCGGGTGGCCAAGGGAGCGGTGTGGACTCAGCTCGGCATCGATGTCCCTGCTGCGCGCGGCCGCGCCGATTCCGGCGACCTTGAGGTCGACCTGACGGAGCTGTTCGCCGACGCGGCATCGGTCGCGGGCGATCTTGGCGTCGGCATCGCGCTGTTCGTCGACGAGATGCAAGACGTCGCGGCGGCCGACATCTCCGCGTTGTGCGCGGCCTGCCATGAGCTGTCGCAGAGCAACGGGCCGCTGATCGTGGTCGGGGCAGGCCTGCCGCACCTGCCGTCGGTGCTGTCGGCGAGCAAGAGCTACTCGGAGCGGCTGTTCCGGTACGTGGCCATCGACCGGCTGGACCGGGAGTCTGCGGACATCGCGCTGCTCGTCCCGGCGCAGCGCGAAGGTGCCGACTTCGAGCCCGCCGCGCTCGCGGAGCTGTACCTGGCCGCTGACGGCTACCCGTACTTTGTGCAGGCCTACGGAAAGGTCACCTGGGACGTCGCGGCGGCCAGCCCTGTCACAGCGCATGATGTCAAGGTCGCTGAGCCGATCGCTGCCAGCGAGCTTGCCATCGGATTCTTCGGCAGCAGGTACGAGCGGGCCACGCCCGCCGAGCGTGAATACATGCGCGCGATGGCGATGCTCGGCGACGAGCCGGTGCCGACGGCCCAGGTGGCCGACGAACTCGGCCGAAAGCCGTCGAGTGTCTCGCCGGCGAGGGACAACCTGATCAAGAAGGGGCTCATCTATAGCTCCGAGCGTGGCCTGATTGCGTTCACCGTGCCGCATTTCGGACGTTTCCTGCGGACGCAGCCCGCTTGAGGCGTGTCGAGGCTGGATCTATGGCCGAGTCTGGCGGTGTCTAGCGGCAGAGCTAGACATCAGTAGATACCGGCAGATCGGCGCGCACGGGCGCGCCGGGACTCTGAGCGGTGCCCTCCGCGGGCCGGGAGAGTGGTACTGGGGCGGATCGCCACGGCAGCCAGTTCCTCGCCGGTGTCTCAGGCCATGGGAGCGTCTGGCCGGTGCGAGCGTCAACTAGGGCGGCACGTATCGTCGGCCGCCGGTACTTCAGGAAGACGGCGAAGACGAGGTCTGCAGGCCGGTTGCTGTAGCTGGCCGGGAAGACCACATAGCGCCAGCAGAGCTCCCGCCAGATGTCAGCAGGCACGGTTGAGGTCATCAGTGCTGAGTGCCGACGCCATAGCCTGCTCCGATGCAGGGCGGCGAGGGTGCGCCCCGAGGGCACTGTCTGCAGCTCGCATGGCTCGGAGTAGCCGAGCCGGACGAGCCCTTCGCCGATCTCGGGTGACATTGCACCGATGATCAGCAGTTCGGCAGCCAGGATGCCAAGAAGCTCGGCATAAGCGGCAGCCTTGAAGGGCGGCAGCCCGATCGGTCCCAGGTTGACGGTGACGAACGCAGCCACCGCGAGCAGGGCCGACCTAGCCAGAGTCCGAAGACTGACGGGTGCGGTGCTGAAGTCCCCGAAGCAGCCGCAGCCGACATCCGCGCGGCTGGCGCGAAGCTCGATCAGCGCACACGTCGCGACGATGAAGAACAGGAAGGTGGCCACCCTGAAAGCCGTGGCCGGGACTCTCCCGCCGATGTCACCGGCCGTCAGGATGAGGCCGAGGCCGAGGCTGAACTCGACCACGCAGATGCCGATCGCCACCGGCCTGCGCATGTTCACGGGGAACAAGGCGGTCGGGCCGAATGCCTCGCTCAGCCCGCCGGCCTTCAGCACCTGCGCGAGCTTTGCTGCGCACGCACCAAGGAGCATGGCCGCAAGAAGCGGAATCTGGACTTCGCGGATGGCGTGCAGTATCACGATTACTCGCCGATCGTGACCGTGACGTTGAAGCAGCCGCGCTCCAGTTCGCCGCCCAGCGAGACGAAACTCGCCAGGGTCAGGTCGGCAATCCGGCCGCGAGGCGACGCATCGCACGTGACGCACCGATCGTTGAACAGCCGAGCGATCGATGCGCAGCCGGTGACGGGCACCAGGCAGTCCAGGCCCGTGCACTCGTTCCGGACGCGGAGGACGCTACCGATTGCCAGGTACGGCAGCCGGGCGTAGCCCTCGCGCGTGCCGGTGGCAGCGTCCTCGACGCAGCCGGTCTCCGGGTCGAGCGCCGGGTAATCCACGCCGAGGACGGCAGGCGGCTCGCCGCGTGGCTCGTGCCAGGTGGCCGAGCCGCTGATCGCACCGGCCACCCGCCCGCTCACCAGCGGCACGGGAGGCAGGCTATCGGCTGGATAGCCGGGCTGCGAGGTAGCCGGGATCATCCCGATCAGCTCGCCGCCGTTGCGCAGGCCGATGATGTCCACCAGGTAGCCGGGCTCGAGAGTCGGGAACCGCACCTGGATCCGGCCGAGGGCGCCCGGGTGCAATGTGATCACCTGCCGCCCGCGGGTCGCGCCCTCGTCGACTATGAGCATGCCGCCCGACCGCTCGGCGATGACCCCAGTCACCCGGCCGATGTTGGCCCAGATCCGGTCCGCGACGTCACGATGACCGGGGTGCAGCCGGATGATGACGTTGTCTCCGTGGCTGAGCGCGGCGGGCTCCAAGTAGCGGCCGCGCCACGCGACCGCGTCCGGGGTCAGGATGAACCGCTGCTCGCGGCCAACCTCACCGATCACGAGCACGTGCGGGCTGATGTCGTAGACGGTCCCACAGACCGTCCGCGGCTGCTGAGCGATATCGGGGAAATCGGCAGGCTCGGTTCCCGCTCCCTGCAGGGCGGGTGCTGACGGCGTGCTGGGCAAGACGCTACCGACGGAGGCGGCGACGGAAGGTGCCGGGCGCGCCCCGACGGTTGCCCTCGTAGCGTCACCGCTGGCTCCCCGGCGCGACACGGCGGCCTTCAGCAGCCGTCGGCGCGCTACTGTCGCCGCGTTGCCGCTACCAGCGACGGCTGCCTGCCGATCGGTGCCTAATTTCGCGCACCGATCGCAGCACGCGAGGCTCGCTTGCGCGGTTGGCACCTTGCCCTCCCTCAGAGTGAACCCAGCCTCACGACCATGCGTATCAGCCACGGTCCTCGTCAAGCGGTTTGGGTTAGCTTTCTAGACCTCAAGACCAGATATGCCGCTGTGGGGCCCGTTCTCCTGCGACCGCGGCCCGGCCGAGCGAAAAGGCGGTGACGCGCCGTGATAATGGGCTAACTGTCTGTGCTAACAGCGTGATGGGTACGGTTGGTGTGTGGACGGTGCCAGCTGTGGTGGCGATCGTAGTCGCGCCGACACCTTGGCACGGTCCGATTCATCACCGCGGCCAGGGATCGCGGCACCTGACGAGATAGCCGGCGTTCCCAGGCCTCGCCGGAGCGAACGTGAGCACTCCGGTTTGCTTGGTCGCGCCGAGAGGGTCGCGTTGCGCGCCTCGGGTCGCAGCGTGCGGGAGAGTGCTCCCGGCGCGCCTGCCGGAGTCAGTGAACCCGAGTTCCGGGACTACGTGCAGAAGCGCAGGCGAGCCTTGATCAGGACTGCTTACCTGCTGACCAGGAACGAGGCCGATGCCGAGGATCTAGTCCAGTCCGCCCTGGCCAAGACCTATCTGGCCGCCGGCCGGATTGAGGACCGCAGCGCCCTGGACGGCTACGTCCGGCGAGCGATCGTGAACACGCATATCTCCTGGTGGCGCCGCCGCCGTGTGGTGGAGCTGCCTACTGACGAACTGCCGGATGAGGCCGTGGCCGATCACGCGGTCAGCAGCGACCTGCAGGAAACGCTCCGCCGTGCGCTCGATCGACTGCCGGGCCGCATGCGGGCTGCGATCATGCTCCGGTACTACGACGACATGACCGAGGCAGAGGTCGCGGAGATACTCGGCATCAGCCTCGGCACGGTCAAGAGCACGGTGGCGCGGGCCGTCGCCAAGCTGCGAATCGACGCTGACCTCCAGTCCGGCTGAGCGCGCCGGGTCGTCAAAGCGGCGGGCTCCCGGGCTGCGAGCTGCCTGCTGACAGGTCAGATGTTTTGCCGATACCGTGACACTGATTGCAAACAGGGCGGTTATAGGCAGTCGGCGCGTGTCGTGCGGTCAATGCATCCGGTCTAGATGCCCGGGACCGGACAGCGCTGACGCCGTGCCGATGAAATGTAGGGGGTACGGCCGTGCGCAGCACGATGATGGACGTCCCGCTGACCGTGACGGCGATCATGCGTCACGGCACCACGGCCTACGCGGATTCCGAGGTCGTGACGCTGACGACGACGGGCAGCCGACGGCGCACCTACGGGGAGACCGGAGCGCGGGCGGCCAAGCTGGCCAATGCCCTGCGCGCGCTCGGTGTCGACGGCGACCAGCGTGTCGCGACCCTGATGTGGAACAACGCCGAGCATCTCGAGGCCTATCTCGCGATCCCCTCGATGGGCGCGGTGCTGCACACCCTGAACCTCCGCCTCGATCCTCAGGTCATCGGCTATATCGCCGAGCATGCGGGCGACGAGGTCGTCATCGTCGACGCGACGCTCGTGCCCCTGCTGGCCAGGGTGCTGCCGCATGCGCCCGGCATCAGGCACGTCATCGTCACCGCAGCTGAGGACGAGACTGAATTCGTGCCGCCGGCGGAGCTTATGACGTTCGGGCGGCCGGTGCATTCCTATGACGCACTGCTAGCCGATCAGCCCGGCACGTTCGGGTGGCCAGAGATCGACGAGCGATCGGCTGCGGCGATGTGCTACACGAGCGGCACGACAGGCCAGCCTAAGGGGGTCGTCTACAGCCACAGGTCCATGCACCTGCACGCGATGGCCGTCTGCATGCAGGGCATCATCGGCATGTCGGACGCCGACCGTATCCTCCCGGTCGTGCCGATGTTTCACGCCAACGCCTGGGGTCTTCCCTATGCGGCTGCGCTGTCTGGCGCGTCGCTCGTCATGCCGGACCGGTTCCTGCAGCCCGAGCCGCTGGTCCGCCTTATCGAGGCGGAGCGGCCGACGATCGCCGGGGCCGTTCCGACGATCTGGAACGCGCTCCTCCAGCACGTCCGTGCGCAAGGCGGCGACTTGTCATCGCTTCGGGTCGTGCCGTGTGGCGGCTCTGCGGTTCCGCACTCGCTCATGGAGGCTTACGAGAAGGAACTCGGCGTGATCATTCTCCAAGCCTGGGGAATGACGGAGACCTCGCCCATCGGCAGCGTCGCGCACCCGCCGGCAAGCCTGCCTGAAGAGCAGGCCTGGAAGTACAGGGATACGGCGGGCCGACTGCTGTGCCAGGTCGAGCACCGGCTTGTCGGTGAGGGCGGGATCGTGCTGCCCTGCGACGGTGAGGCCGTCGGCGAAGTCGAGGTGCGGGGACCGTGGGTCACGGGCTCCTACTACAAGGACGACGACCCGGGGAAGTTCGATAACGGCTGGCTGCGGACCGGAGACGTCGGCAAGATCGATCAGCTGGGCTACGTGACGCTCACCGACCGGGCCAAGGACGTAATCAAGTCGGGCGGCGAGTGGATCTCATCCATGGAGCTCGAGAACATCCTGATGTCTCATCCCGCGGTTTCCGAGGCGGCGGTGATTGGCGTCACGGACGAGAAGTGGGGCGAGCGGCCGCTTGCAGCGGTCGTCTTGGCCGAGGGGGCCAGCGTCAGCGCGGACGACCTGCGGGCCTACCTGGCCGAACGCGTGCCGCGATGGCAGCTGCCAGAGCGCTGGTCGTTCATCGACGAGGTGCCGAAGACCAGTGTTGGCAAGTTCGCCAAGACGCGGATGCGGGAGGCCTACGCCAACGGCGATTACCAGATCATCGAGGCGCGCTAGCGGGACCTCTCAACTCGCCTGATGCCCTTTGCTGAGCCACGGGCGGGACCGGTAGCCTAGGGGCCGGCCCGGTTAGGGCTACCAGGAGGCTTCGCCTAGTCCGGTCTATGGCGCCGCACTGCTAATGCGGTTTGGGTTCGCGCCCATCCGGGGTTCAAATCCCCGAGCCTCCGCCCGATCTACCTGCGGGAACGTCATCCACGGCGTTCCCGCTGTTTCGCCCCCAAGACTGTGATCATGCCGATGGACGAGTTCAGCACACGAGTTCAGCACGAGTTCAGCACCGTCGCTCGGGCCGACCAGACCCAAGTCTTCGCGCGCCCGCGCCTCTGCCGACGTAGCGTCCGCTAGCCAGGCGACTTCCCGAGCGCCAAAGGCGCCGCTGGGCAGTCAGGCCATGTCCTAGTGATATCGAGCGTCACGATGCTTCCCGAGACGCGAATGCCTATTTTGGCCTCGGTAGTTACCTACCTTGGCGCTGTTGGGGCTTTTTCAAGATCTTTTTCGTTATAGTTCCTTATCGCGGCCCGCTGGGAGTTTCACCAGGGGGCCGCGCCGCATGTGTTAAGAGCGAGCCCGGTGCACGCGATCACGACGCGGTCGGGCAGAAAAAGGGGAGGTTCATGAGAGGTTTCTACAGGCCGAATCGGGCCGCGCGCCTGACGGGAGCCGTCGTGCTGTCGGCTTCCTTTCTGTCGGTCGCACTCGGTGCGTTGCCTGCAGGTGTGGCCAGCGCGGCTGCTGGTCCGGCGGCATATACGTGTTCGGGGGGCACTCTGCAGACACCGCAGGTCATCCCGGCAGGCACCTACAAGTCTGTCACCGTCGCTGACGGTTTCTGCGTGATGCAGGGCACGTATAGCATCACGGGGGGCCTTACCGTTGAGCCCGGCGCCTTCCTCGATGCTGCGGTGTTCTTCGGATTCCCGCCGTATGACTACGGATCTTCCTGCAATGTCTTCGTCACGGTCTCTGGAGGAATTCGGGTCGGGGCCAATGCTGCTCTCTACTTTGGCAACGGACCTGGTACGGGCTGTCCGAGTAGCAACGATGTCGTTAACGGCGGGATCAGCTCGACCGGCGCTGAGTCGGTCGTGGTGCACGGGACGACGATAAGGGGCGGCCTCACGGTCCAGGGTGGTGGCGGCGGGGCGAGCTGCCCACAGCCCCCCGTGTCACCGTTGTCACCGTTCGATCCCTACACCAACATCGAGGACAGCCAGGTCAGCGGCGGAATTTCCGTTTCTGGTTTGAGCACCTGCTGGACCGGCATCATTCGCAACACGGTCAGCGGGACGGTCAGTGTGAACAACAACACCATGGGTGATCCTGACGCGATAGAGATCGGCCTCAACCACATCATTGGCACGTTGGCGTGCTCGGGGAATGCGCTTGCTTTCCCTGGCCCGGGCGGTGTGCCAACCAACAGCTTCGACGGTTCCCCACCCAATCCCAATGTGGTGACCGGGGCCGAGACAGGTCAGTGCGTCGGCCTTTAAGCGAAGAAGCGCCAGCCAACGTAGATGATGGGAGCGGGAGGTCCGAGAGGACCTCCCGCTCCCGAGCCCCTCTCACCGTGCGTCAGGTCCAGCTATTGCTGCCGGAGCTACTCAGGGTGTTGCACACGTCATCCGAGCCCGGAGCGTCGAGGTAATGCAGGACCATGCCGGTGTCGGGGCCTGAGTAGACCCAGAAGTAAGCGCTGACGAAGCCGGGGGAAATGGGGGAGCCTGGGATCTGGACGACGCTCCCGCTGTCGTTGTTACCCAGTTGTGTGCAGTTGATCAAGAAGGTCAGGAGGGTGCTGTGGGCAGCGGCATATGCAAGCGCTGCGTCCAGTGCCATCTTCTGGTTGTAGGTCGCGGCAGTTCCCGGCGTTCCCAGCAGGTCGTTGCAGTCCGTGTAGGTGTCACCCACTCCGTCGGAGTGACTGCAGTTGGCATCCGTTGTTAGCGCGGTACACGTCAGGACTACGGTGTTCGCGCTGTCGGTCGAAGTCGTCACAGTACCGGCAGCGCCACCGTCGGTCGTGCACGCCAGGCCTGTGAGGGTTGTCACCGAGGCCCCAGGGGTCCCCTGCGCGCCGTTGCAGGCATAGGCCGGCATATCAGCGGGATTACCATCCTGGATCTCCGCGCCGCCGCTGGGGCAGTTGCTGTTGCTGCCCGGGGCCAGCGACGTGACCGTGGCGCCCCTACCGGCCGCGTTCCAGCTGATCGCGGACTGGCCCTTAGAACAGCTCGCCCGGGTGCTGTCGATGATGTTGAGCGGCGTGCCGTTCGTGACGCCCGCGCCGTTAGTCGAATAGCAGCCGTGGATGAGCCCGGCCGGGTCCGGGATAGACGACGACACCACGCCGAACGCCGTTCCCCCCGCCATCACCAGGGCACCCGCCACGCCGGCGATCACCAGCCCAATGCGCTTGTTCACTCTCCCGCTCCTCTGGGATGGGAGCGGCCCGCCGGCTCCGAGAGGTCCCATGTTGTGCGGCAGGTCCGCCTGCTGGGAGAATGCCGGCCCGTCGTCTGTAGCGCACCACGGAAGCACCGTGGTTTTTGGCTGCGCTAGCGCATGGCCGCGCCGCCGGGTCGGCCGGTGGTCTCCGCGCCCTCCGGTGACGCGGCTTGTACCGCACAGGCGATGTGGATCCGCCGTACGGCACGACACATTGGTGGCGGAGGCTACCGCCCCCGCGCTGTCATCGCGCCTAGCGGCCAGGATCGGGGCCTGTCAGGACCGGCGTGGCATCGGGCGCACCGGTCCTCGAACCGGTTATGGCTCCTGCGGAGCGTCGCGAGCTTCGCGCGCTGCAGCGAGACGCGCCAACCCGCTGGTATCCCGTATGAAATCGCGGCCCGCGGCCAGGCCTACCCGGTAGTGGACGCAGAGGACCTCGCCGCACTCGGGGTCAGCGCAGGTCTCGAATCTGTGGGCAACAGCAGTTACGTCGGTCATTCGTCACGCCTCCCAAAGGCGGCACAATCCGCGATCCCCCCCGGGAAGCGGTGTAGTCAATTCTCCCAGGAATCTGGCAGCAACGCAGCAGCTTCAGTCAGGTCACTGTGAGAGCGCCCACCGACTAGGCGCCCCGCTCGGCGCCGGGTCCGCGCCTTGCAACGTCAGTTCGCTAGCGCTGCACCTGTGCACGAAGGACGACATCGACTTGGCGGGGGCGATTCTGGAGAGGGCAGCGGTCCTGAGTAATGACGCCTGCGGTGAGCGGTCTGCCGCAGGAATCCGAGCGTCAGACGCTGTGTGGCGCCCGGCGTCGACAGGCTCGGCGTGGCTTCTACGGGTAACGTCAGCGGCCGTCGCCCTACAGACCGGGGCCCCGCTCTCCCCAGTTCTATTCGGCGACGGCCGCTGACATTAGATTCGACGCATTAACGGCGGCAGTGGTTCACACGAGGGCTTAAAAATGTGCGGCACGCTGGACCGGACGGCTGCGGCCCGCATCGCCGGTCCTGCCCCAGGGTCGGCCGTCGGGTTCGCGTGCAACACCAGATGCCGTGACGGCCGTGGCGGCATTTGGTCAGGCCCTGGCGCTCTGGCGTGGGCCTGCCCTGGCCGACGTGCCAGCCACCGCACGGGTTGAGGCGATCAGGGCCGCGCTGGCTGAGGAGCGGCTCTCGGCTATGCAAGATCGTGTCAGTGCACTGCTGGACCTCTGCCTTGACCGCGAGGCAGCCGAGGACCTTATCGGACTCGTCGGCGCTCATCCCCTGGCCGAGAGTCTTGCCGGACTGCTGATGGTCGCGCTCCATCGTTGCGGCAGGCAGGCTGACGCGCTGCAGGTGTTCCGCGACATCCGGCCTGCACCAGGCCCGCCGCCTGTTTGAAGCGGTCGGCGACGACGGCCGGTAGGCACGCACGCACTATGCCATTGCTGGCGCCCTCAGCGGACAGCGGCGCCATCGGGAGGCCCTGGGCACGCGCAGCGGGCTTTCCGCCTATCCCAGCAAGTCGGCGACAGGATCGGGCAAGCATTCACCCTTAACGCGGTCGGCCGGGTTCACGCCCGCCTTGGCGACCCTCAGCGCGCGCTCACCTATTGCGGGAATGCGCTTTCCCAGCACCGCGAGATCGGCCACCGGTTCGGCGAAGCCGTAACCCTGGACAGCCTCGGCTATTGCTGTCACCAAACCGGCCAATACCATCAGGCAGTCGCGTACTATGAGCAGGCCATCGCTGCATTCGCCGAAGTCAGCGACCGCTACTTCCAGACCCGGACCCTCGTCCGTCTCGGCGATGTCCACGAAGCCGCGGGCGACCTGCCGGCAGCGCGAGACGCCTGGCGGCAGGCCCTGGAAGTCCTCGATGCCATGCAGGGCCCTGATGCCGGCCAGCTGCGCCGCAAACTACGCAGCCGTCGTGTCGGCCACCGAATCTGCAGACGACACCGTGCGGCCCTAACCAGCCCGCCTGGCACATCGCAGCGCTGTCGGCCCAGACAAGCTCGTGCGGCCGGACGTCACGGCATGTCATCCGGCCGCACGAACCCCGGGGAAGGGGCAAAGC
>Ga0126381_100006103_pt1 | contig 13320 bp, 13 predicted proteins | sample PanSoiMetPlot_28_FD_96465 | JGI IMG/M metagenome (GOLD analysis project Ga0126381, IMG submission 96465) | Tropical forest soil microbial communities from Panama - MetaG Plot_28 | ecosystem: Environmental > Terrestrial > Soil > Tropical forest > Bulk soil | place: Panama | collected 2016-02-17
ATTTCCCATTTCGCGAAATCGACGGCAAGCTAATTGGTTGGAGTGTAAGGCAGGAGTACAAGCAGCCTAAGTATCTGATCTCGGCAGGATTCCGTAAAGCAGCTTTCCTGTATGGTCTATACGAGAACAAAGAGCAAATTAAGCGGCAAAGGGAAGTTATCCTAGTGGAAGGTCAGTTTGACGCACTTGCGGTCTGGGATGCAGGTTTTGCCAATGTGTGCGCTACCTTAGGCTGCCATTTATCGAAAGACCAAGCTCGTTTGTTATTGCCTTGGGTGGATTGCATCAAGGTACTATACGATGGGGATGACGCCGGTCGCGCAGGTGCGGTCGACCTGAAGTGCAAGTGGTCTGCGCTATTCAACATCCAACCGTGCCATTTGCCGGATAACGTCGACCCTAGTTCTATTGATCCGACATCGCTCGCTCGCTTACTTGGTGGAGAGGGATGGCTAGGCAGTTTTTAGGCATTCCCCCGGTAATACTGCGGAGTTTGGATGGTAGATCGATCGGTCTTACAGAGGATAGGAGGTCTTACTATTTATCAATTAGCAAGCGTAGGAGGCGATATTGGAGAATAGCAACGTTGGTAAGAATCCCTACGCGGTTGCGAATGCTACACGTATATATTCGGGATGGCTGCCAGGCGCGACTGCGACTGCGACGATTGCGAACCCGATGACGGTGGCGAATTCGATGTATTACATTCCACGGGGCCAAGTGCTCGCGTCCAGTTTCTATGTGGTGGATCGCGGGAATCTGAAAATGCTAATTAAGGAAGCGGTTACCGACATGATTGCAGAAATGCAGGGAGAGGGCGGATAGGTTGTTTCTACCAGCGGGTCTAGGCCAGACCATTTTCCAGGAGCGATACGCTTTTGCCGGGGAGTCTTGGGGTGCGGCATGTTTGAGGGTGGCTGAGCATGTTGCTAAGGCTGAGGGGGCAGACGACGTTGTTCGGTGGACCGGTCGATTCTATGGGGCATTGGTCGACAACTTATTCATGCCTGGCGGTCGTATTTGGTATGGCGCTGGTCGCCCCAAAGCTCAGCTTCTCAATTGCTTTGTACTGCCTACCAGTGATTCTAGGGAAGGTTGGGGTAAAACCGTATCGGATGTAATCGTTGTCTCTGGGACGGGAGGCGGGATCGGTATCAACTGTTCGCCGGTAAGGCCGAGGGGTTCGGAGATCAAGGGAACTGGTGGAAGAGCTACGGGTTCGGTATCTCTTATGCAGCTCATCAACAAGGTCGGCGATGTCATCGTTGGAGGGGGGAGCAGACGGACGGCCCTGATGCTTTGTTTGGATATCAACCATCCGGATATCGAAGAATTCCTGAACGCCAAACTGGAATTGGATCAACTAACCCTAGCGAATATTTCAGTTGTTATGAATCTGCCGAGTGAACGGTTTCAGCAGCTAGTTCGAGAGGGAGGTAAGCTCGATCTGTTCTTTGGTGGTAGAGCAACTGGAGGTCAGATTGATGCTGAATCTCTGTGGGCTCGTTTGGTGCATAATGCATGGAAGAACGGCGAACCGGGAGTGCTCAATGGCTTTGAGGCCAACCGCAAATCGAATATATACTTTTTTGCGCCTGTGAATTGCGTAAATCCTTGCGGAGAACTCTGGCTAGAAGAATACGGTTGCTGCGACCTGGGCGCGTTAGTTCTTCCACGGTTCGTTCGAGCTGGCCAATTGGACTGGGATCTATTGGATACAACCATTCGAACGGGCGTCAGGTTTCTTGATGACGTACTGACGGTAAATAACTATCCTTTGGCCGAGATCAAGCAAGAATCGGAAAACACTCGCAGAATCGGCTTAGGCGTAATGGGCTTGCATAGCATGCTGCTTGAACTCGGTTATCGTTATAGCAGCTCGGACGGTAAGGAGTTCATATCCGAACTCTTCGACTTCATCAAGCAGGTAGCTTACGACGCGAGTATCCATTTAGCGGTAGAGAAGGGGCCGTTCCCGGTATTTGATCAACGGTTTGTAGACTCTGGCTTTGTGAAGACGTTGAAACGGGGAATGCGATCAAAAATTAGAGAATATGGTATTCGTAATTGCGCCCTGTTGACAGTGGCCCCCACTGGTACAACGAGTATGGTAGCTGGCGTTAGTTCTGGAATCGAGCCGCTGTTTGCTCCGGCCTACTGGCGGAACTACCGGCAGATCGATTCTGAAGCTAGGGAGCACAAGGCTAGAGAACTGGTGGTTACCCCTGAGTTTAAGAGGTTTGGAACGCTTGCTGAGGGGGCCTACGATCTAACGCCAAGAGACCATTTTGAAGTGCAGGCGATTGTTCAGCAGCATATCGACAATGCCGTTTCGAAGACAATCAATTTGCCTCGCGACTTTCCTGAAGCTGATCTATCTGAAGTCTGGTTGGACTTTTTGCCGGCGATCAAGGGCTCTACTCTTTACCGTGAGGGATCTAGAGATAACGAGCCGCTGGAGTATATTCCGGTTGGCGATGCTCAGAGGGTGTTGGAGGAGAATGCTTTTGTTTTGGAATTTGACGCGGAGGAACAGCATCAAATGGATTGCCCAGGCGGTATATGTGAAGTACCTCGATTGGAGTTGCTTGCTGAGGAGGCACAAGCCGATCGGGCAATGGCAGGAGTTGGATAGGCGAGTTAGCTTCTGTTCTAGATGTTTGAAAAAGGTGGTGTGGCATCGCGGCGATTGGTGTTAGAATAAGGAGGCGCTGGAAGGCTGTAGAGCGGGCTCTGGCCTTGAGGCTGGGGGGTGAGAGAGTCCCGGTAACCGGTCGTGCGAGAGGATATGCTCCCGACATTCGGCATCCTCTCTATGCGATCGAAGTCAAGTCTCGGATGACTCAGTTCAAGTTGATTGCCGAGATGATGGATCAGGCTGAACGTGCTCGCGAGCACTATTTAGAGCGAGGAGAGGGCGATCGTATTCCCATTGGGTTGTACCACGTCACTGGCGAGAACATGGCGGATGCTTACGTATTCATGCGGTTATCGGAGTTTGAGCAAAAGATAGATCCCTTGCTCAAGGCATATCGGTTAATGGAGGAGTTGCGTGCCAAGGCTGAGCTGTAGTTGTTCGGAGCCGCAGAAGAACAGATTCAAGCGGTCGGACATGGCGGCATGGGCAGTTATCGTAGGGTTGATCGCGTTCGGTCTGTTGTTCGGGGGGCACAATGGCTAAGCATGTAGCCAAAGGCGATGAAGCCATTGCTAAGGCAGTCGCCAAGGCGAAGTTAAGGAAGGTGGAATTGCGCATGTGGTATGAAGGTCGAAAGCTTCGCAGGAGGATTGCAGTTAGTTCCTAAAACGGTTGGGGTTAGCGAAGAACAAACTTAGGGGGTGAGGCTTTGAGTGAAGACTTTGGCTGGAGTATTTCCAGTCTTAGTGCAATCAACCAGTGCGGTCATTTATGGAAACTGCGGTATCGGACGTCTACCGAACCAGAAGCAGGTAGGGATTTGCCGGCCTATGCGTTTGGTCGCGCTGTTCACAAGGGAATAGAGGAGATACACCTACGGGGCCTTTGGGATGTAGGTCACTGGATGCGTTTGTGGGATGAGCTTTGGGTAGATCAAGCTAAGGATGTGGATTGGGATGCGTACCCTGGTCGGAAACGCAATTACGATCGATTGGGAGCCCAGGTTCTGGCTGCTTATACCGAAGAGGATAGCAATCGGTTGGCGGAGATTCAGTGCTTGGAACAGCGATTCGATGTCCGTATCGAAGATGTGAGAGTAAAAGGGGTTATCGATCAGGTGCGAAGACGGGCAGACGGCTTATTGTTAATCGACTTCAAGACGAGTAAGGAACCGTCGCATCCGCTGGTCGAGAGAACTGATCCTCAGCTTACCCTGTATGCGCATGTGTGCAAGCTGCTCTATAGCCAAATGCCGACTGTCGCGCACTACTATTTGCGGACGGGCAACTTAGTTGTTACGGATCGTTCTGAGGAAGATGTGGAACTTGTTCTGGCTATGATTCGGGAGGCTCAACAGAGGGTGGATAACGGATTATTTGCGAGGCAGCTTGGTTGGCATTGTAATGAGTGCGTTTACCGTGGTCCTTGCTTGGGAGGCGTAGCAGCTTAATCGATGGCTTCGACAAAGAAACAGAAGCGCAAGCGCTGTGGCATTTGCAATGGGCCGAATTACTCGGTTGGTAAATACTGTGCAGATTGCCGAGTGGACTATCGCAAGGACTTGGAGCGGTCTCGCCGTGCGAAAGGTAGTCGGCGCCTGAATGAGGAGAAATGGCTAGAGTAGTCAGCTTTCGTCAGAGTTTGATCAAGACTTGCTATTCGAAAGTCTTAGAACGGTTCATACGGATTTATTTGGTCGAAGGTGATACGGCGGATGAGTTCCTTTCGCAACTGGATTTATCGGAATTAACGAAGGAGCAGTACGCCTGCTCCATAGTACAAGCCTACTTGGTTGATCCGAGCATCTATTCGGAATTAAGTGGTCCGGTCGCCGAGAAACTGACGTGGGAATTGTACGACCTTATCGTTGATGGGAATTCCTATTTGGACCCGGACAACTTGGAGCAGGTTGAGGTTCCAACTCCACGGAAAGCACGGCGGCGTAAGAAGCAACAGGTCGATATTGCTTCTGCTATTCAGGTCTATCAGCAAGTAAAGAATGCGTTGGGGGCGAATATCGTTGGTCAGCGTGAAGCGGTGACGAAGGTTATCGAGGCGGTGGGCCGTGGGCTGCTTCGGTCGGAAACAGAAGTTAGGCCGATTTGCTCTTTGGTCTTTTGCGGAGAAACCGGCGTCGGTAAAACGGAGCTGGCCAGGCAACTAGCCAGGGCTCTAGGCCCCGACGCACTTATTAAGATCGACTGTTCGGAATACGGTGAATCCCATCAAATTGCTCGATTAATCGGTGCCCCAGCAGGTTATGTTGGCTTTGGAACTCCCACGTTAATAGAGCGTAAACTGGATAAGGATAAGCTTCAAGTCCTGCTTTTTGACGAGTTCGAAAAGGCTGACCGGCTTCTTTGCAATCTACTTTTGGCCGTTTTGGAAGACGGAGTGGTAACTACTTCCAACGATGTGGTCCTAAGCTTTCGGAATTGTGTTATTATATTAACGAGCAATCTCGGGGCCAAGCAGATGGCTCAGGAGCCCGTGGGCTTTCGGGAGACCGGTGATCGTGGTGGTTCTATACTCGCTTATGTGAAGCGCGAATTGCCGGTGGAGTTCGTATCTCGTCTTACCGATATTGTGTTCTTCCGGGCGTTAACGGCTGATGAGCAGGAAGAAGTAGCGGTCTTGGAGTTCGAAAAGCTAAAGGAGAACGTCCGGCATTTGGTCAAGCTGACATGGGCTGCGGATGCGCCGAAGGGAGTGGTCGGCAAGATAGGAATGGGAAAGGGACGTGGAGCGCGCTCAATCCGCAGCTATATGGATCGAATTCACGGCGAAATCGCGTCGGGAATACTCGACGGCAAGATTCAACCGGGAGTGGAGTTTCGCGCTGGGTAACTAAAGGAGGTTAGGGTTGGGATACAAGACTGACGAACCGGAAATCGGGTGGACTGAGGAAGCGCCGCTTGTTTGGCCGGTTTTCATTCCTGTTCAAGAGCCGGAGAGCATCCCTGAAGAACTGCCTGACGAAGTCCCGGTTCCGGTGTAGATGTGCGGCTTGGATTTCGCACGTGGATACTCCTCGATGATGGCGATGACTTCCACTTTGAATCGATAGCTATTCAGAATAGCGAGTGGAAGTTGGTAGGTTCAAACCAGGCGAGGGAAGGAAGGGGCAAACGGTATGGAGAGGATTACGCTCGACCAATCCCAGGGAAGAACACAGTAGGTTTTTATCACTATTACGATGCGGTTAAAGCACAGTCAGAGTATGTAAGCAGGGGTTTGCTCGGTGCGTGTATGTGTTGGGGCGAGATGGCGGGCAAGGATGTTGAGGGAATGTTCCGCTCGGAATACGCGCAGATATTGGCGGTAACCGAACCGGATTGGGAACAGTTTAACAAGCCTCCTCGCCCAGCCATGCCGCAGACGTTAGCTCAGAATTTGTGGATGGTGGCGGTCAACCGCGAGAGACAGGCGGTGTTGGGGACGCCGGAGAGTGTTCGTTCCTATATAACTACGCTGGCGAGAGTTGTGGGGATTAGTCCGGAGCAATTGCAAACTGAAGAATTGCAAGTAAGGTTCGACAAGGTGAGAGCGACGGCAGAGGCCGACTACGCAAGGTACGAAAAAGCTGTGGCAGACTGGGAGGAAACTATTCGAACCTGGGTCGTCGGGAGATCGCGGAGGTTCCGGGAGAAGATGCCGTTTCCGGTTTACTCGAAGGTGTCTGAGCTGGTTGATTATGCGCGACACTTTGGTGAACTGGGTCCGCCGGATCGGAGCCGAACGTCTGCTTCTTCGTCTAGTCCGCCGGCTTGGTGGGGGTCTCTAGAATAAATGTTCCCCTTTTGGTTGGAAGAAAGTCGGCTTCGCCGGACAGAGTCTGGCCCATCGTTCCCTTTGTCTTGACGGCGGGTAACGGCCCTGCTAGGCTGAAGTCCCCCTATTTGTTGGTGTGAGAGAGCAGCAGCTTCGATTGAATTGGGTTCGGTCAGGTTGCTGATCTTGCCCTAGGCCGCTGCCCTCTCGGGTAATGGCGCTTTCGAATTGTTTCGCACGGGAGGTATGGGATTAACTTGACGACATATACGAGAACGCAATCCAGATTACGAACTCCTCAAACTCAGGCAATTCCTGGATCTAAGCAAGTACAGAATTCGGCCGGTGGGTATTCCTTTGGTCTTTCCAAGTGGGAGCGCTTCAAGCGGTTTTTGATCCTCGGCGCGGAAGGTCCGACGTACTATGCTTCGGAGCGCAAGCTTCAGCGTGACAATACCGAGAATGTGCTGGCGTGCATCAACGAAGATGGTGTTCGCGCGGTGGCTATGATTCGGGAAATCTCGCACGCGGGAAGGGCTCCAAAAAATGATCCTGCGATTTACGCTTTGGCGTTGGCGGCTTCGGATGGGGATGAAGCTACCAAGCAGGCTGCATATCAGGCGACTCCAGTGGTTTGCAGGACCGGAACGCATCGATTCCAGTTTGACAAGGATTTGAAGGAACTCGGTCGGAATTCGGCGTCATCGGGAATGAAGAGGGATTACGGACGCTGGCTCAGTTCCTTCAGTATCGATAATTTAGCGCTCCAGCTTATCAAGTATCGGCAGCGAGAGGGGGATAGCCGCCATTGGTCGGTTACAGATCATACTCGGCTGCTGTATTCGCGTCGTCCTCAGTTAGATCCCGAGCGGGCGGCGTTGCTGCGCTGGTTGCTTATCCGGCGCCAGGGGCGGAATCCGCAGAGTAGGTATTTTGGTCAGGTGGAGTTTCCGCATAGGTTGATCGAGGGTTTTGAAAAGCTTCAGGCGGAATCGACCGGACGCCGGGCGGCTTTGATTATTCGAGAATACGGTTTGCCCAGGGAAGCGGTTCCTACGGAGCTGTTGAACTCAGCCGAAGTCTGGGAAGCTCTGTTGGAGCAGATGCCGATGACTGCGATGATTCGCAATCTTGCGACTATGACTAGAGTCGGCGTGCTCCATTCGCTGTCAAACGGAACGGCCAAGGTGATCGCTGAGCTTGCGAACTCCGATCGAATTCGGAAGGCGAGGGTACATCCGATTGCTATTCTTATTGCACTGAAGACGTATGCGGAAGGCCATGGCGATAAGGGCAAGCACACTTGGGCGCCGGTTCCGCAGATTATTGATGCTCTGAACGAAGCATTCTATTTGGCATTCGACAATGTTGAATCGACGGGGAAGAGCTGGCTGCTAGGTTTGGACGTGTCGGGCAGCATGTCGGCGGGGCGTGTCGGTGGGGTAAATCTCACTCCTGCCGAGGCCGTTGCGGCGTTGTCGCTGGTTACCGCCAGGACGGAAAAACGGAGTCTGATCTATGGTTTCGCGCATTCGTTCAGGGACTTGGGCATCTCCCCTGGGATGCGCTTGGATCAGGTGCTAGCCAGGACTTACGCTCTGACATTCGGCGGTACTGATTGCGCTCTGCCAATGATTTATGCAGAGCAGAAGCGACTGCCGGTTGATGTCTTCATGGTAATGACGGATAACGAGACTTGGGCGGGGAATATTCATCCGGTGCAGGCTCTAGACAGCTATAACCATCGGATGGGATGTCGCGCGAGGTTGGTGGTGATCGGCATGACGTCGACGGGCTTCAGTATTGCTGATCCGGATCGGCTGGACATGCTGGACGTAGTCGGGTTCGATACGGCAGTGCCTTCTCTCGTTCGGGAGTTTGCGCTGGGATAAAATAAACCCAATCCTGGGTAATCTTCGATCCGACTTGGTTAAACCGGGTTGGGAACGGGGATTACTCGGGGTTGGCTGTAAAATGGAGTAAAGTCGGTGGTCGCAATCGAGGACAGGATTAGAGTTATCGAGAGCCATCGCACGGCGAATGGTTTATCGGAAGCCGACCGGTTGGCGCTACTCGATAGAGATATCGAATGGCTAATTAGCCAGCTCGGGTTGTTCCTCGAACTCTTTCGCGAACTAGAAGAGGGGATGGCTATGGTGGCCAATCCGGCGAGGCGGTCGAATATCGTGGTACTTCCCGGCATTCGACTGCGCGAGTAGGAAGAATCGGCGTTGCAGTCGTTCGGGTACAAGTAGTATTCGGCATTGACCTGGAGAGACGGTCGGTGCTATGATATGGCTTGTAAAGGGTCGGCGTGGGCATGTGGTGAGCCCAACGGTCTGTAAAACCGCCGTTAACGCTGTGAGGGTTCGACTCCCTCCCGGCCCACCAAATTCAAAAGGGCTCCCTTGGTCGAGGTAGTTAGTTGATGGGGGAGGCTCAGGTTCCCTGATCGGGGTTCGGGTCGAGACTGAGCATAGTAGACAAGGGAGTCCCTTTGGTTGGTAAAGTGATAGTCTATTATGCGCTTGGATTCTGTTCGGGCCTTATCATTATCTACGCTTGGTGGCCCTCGGGGCTGCGTTGGATAGGTTGGATAGCGGCTGCTGTTTTCGGGCTGTCGATTGCCGCAAGGGTTCGGAATCGTTAGGCGCCGGTAGGAGTAGGGAAGCTGAGCTAGTACGGTTATTTGAGCACCTGTCTGAAGAGCAGGAGAACTCGGTTCGACTCCGAGAGCTTCCGAAATAGCCTGTTATATACACGGCCCATGGTTCATTCTGGTGGGATGTGTCGGTCTGCAAAACCGATAAATCGGGTTCGATTCCCGCTTGGGCCTTTTCTTCCAGGGTACCTAAGTCTGGTAAAGGGCCAAGCTGTTAACTTGGTTGCCGCAGGTTCGAGTCCTGTCCCTGGAGCCAAATATATAAAGCCCTTGACACTTCAGGCCCGTATGGAGTAGACTGAGCAGCAAGGTGTGGGGCTTCGGTACGAGGGTGAGTTGCGCATCCGTCCCCAACCGAGCTTCACACCTTTTTCTCGATTTGAAATCAAACCTGGGGAGGGTGAAGCCGGTCGGCTGCGGTCGGCCGGCTTCTTCAATTTGGTTGCGGAAACTTCTGAATGAGCGGGAAAACGCCTGAATTGCCGCCGCATCGGTCGATAGTAGTCGAATCGAAGTGGGGAGACTGGCTGTGGAAGATTCCTGTTGCCCTAGGACTGCTTGCGTTTCTATTCCTATTCGATGCCGGCGACGATATAGCCAAGCTTGCTCGATGGGTCTGGCGTAAGCTAAAAAACTCGTTCTAATTGCGGATTCTGTGGGATCAGGGGTGGGCCTCATAAGCCCATTGTGCAGGGATCGACGCCCTGGTCCGCAACCAGAGTGAGTTTTTAGCTGCTTGTTTTGGCAGTTCCTATTCTTGGCTGGGGATATGGTGTTAAGGGGCACATTCGACTTTTGCACTGTCGCGTTCTCGGTTCGAGTCCGAGTATCTCCAGCGAATAGACTCTCCGGCCCTATCCTCTAACGGCAGGAGGTCAGTTTCTCATACTGAGAACCGGGGTTCGACTCCCCGTGGGGCTGCTACCTTCTTCAAAGCCAGAGGGGCCTTTTCGACTTCTGAAATGTTGCTTGAATAGTCGGCTGACCAAGCTCTATACTTAAAGACACAGGGTGGGTGGGTCGACTCGGACTCTCCAGGCAGACGGTTATCAGTTCTAACCATTTTTGAGAATTACGCTTTTGGGGCAGCGCCCTGAAGAGTGCAACTTCCGTCAGCTTTTTAATCTTGTCCGAGCCCGTCTTCCTTTTCTCTTCATTCGTTTAGGGCAGAGGAGGTAAGGATCTTTGAAGAGCTACATCGGATTGGTTCGTGATCACTCGGGGTCGATGAGCCCGCATCGTCGTTTGGCGATGGCCGATTACAACGACAATCTGCGTACGATCCAGCAATCGGCGCGTGAGTCTGGTTTGGATACCTATGCTAGCGTGGTCAAATGTGGAGTTGGTTATTCAGCCACGGTCGAATTAGAGACAGGCTGCGCCGATGTTCTGACGCTGCCCTCTCTGAAATATTACGACACTACCGGAAGCAGGACTCCGCTTTGGGATAGTGTCGACAGGGTTATCGATGATCTGACCCTTCGCGGTCGCGGTCCGGACTCTGTCTACTTGGTAATGGTAACAACCGATGGTTTGGAGAACGCTTCGCATATTACCGGAAGAACTCTCAGGCGGAAGATTCAGGAGTTGCAAGCGACCGACCGTTGGAGTTTTACCTTTAGGGTGCCGAGGGGTTATCGCCGGCCTTTGGTAGCAGCTTTGGATGTGTCCGAGGGGAACGTTCTTGAGTGGGAGCAGACCACGGCTGGTTTTGCACAGGCGACTAGAGCGCAAGGAGAGGCGATCAGCAGCTATTACGTGGGGCTGCGCAGCGGTCAGACGAGTACGACTAGGTTTTACTCGAATCTTGACCAGTTGCAGCCGCAGGAATGGCGCGGGCAGTTGCAGGACATTTCGAGTAGGGTTGTGACTCTTCAGGTAGGGAGTACCGAGCGGCCGACAATTAAGGAGTTCTGCGAGGATGCGCTGAGGGCGCCATATATTCGAGGGTTGGCATTTTATCAGGTGGTAAAGCCGGAACGGGTGCAGGACCATAAGGAAATTGCCATCCGTGATCAGAATTCGGGAGCCATCTACTCGGGTTCCTCGGCTAGGGATCTGCTTGGCTTCCCGAGGTATGGAATCGTACGTCTGTACCCTGGACGACACGGTCAGTACGAGCTGTTTGTACAGAGCACGAGCGTGAATCGCATTCTTCCCGGCGGTAGTAAAGTGCTATACTTGATCAAGGGAGCCTAAAGGGAAGTTTGGCCCTATCCTCTAATGGTCAGGAGCGCAGCCTTTCAAGCTGAGAAAGAGGGGTTCGATTCCCCCTAGGGCTACCAAAAACTCGGTGGATGTAGCTTAATAGGCAGAGCGTCTGTTTGTGGAACAGGAGAATGCCGGTTCAACTCCGGTCTTCCACCCCAACCAAGTCCTATTCTGCGTTAAGGGAATAAATGGATGAGGAAAAGAGATCGGGAACGGTGGGTTACCGAGAATTACTGTTGTCCTACTTGTTCAACGGTGGTTCCGATCCCTCGGCGACAAGCTCGACAAAGGGAGCGTCAGCATAGCAAAACGCTCTGGTGCTTTCGCTGTTTCCGTTATACTGTTTACCAAAAGCAGGAAGAGGGGACCGTAGCTCATGGAGAGCAGGCCGGCTTATAACTGGTTGTAGGGTCTGATACACCCGAGATTGAGGGTTCGATTCCCCACGGTCCTAAAAACCCTAATCGATAATAAACGGGAGAGTGTTCAAATGACTGCGCTTGAATTCGAGCTTGACTACGCTGCGGCTATGGGCTTGACGGTAGATGAATTGCGGGCATTCGGCCGCATAGTCGGACCTTGTAATTGCGATTGGGACGGTTGCCAAGGCTGGGCGAGCTATCCAGCGGATATGTTGGCCAATTTGAAGGCGATGGGCAAGGTCGATCCGGAGTGGGGTTGGCCTCCGACAAACTGAATGTTTACGGATGACGAAGCTCAAGGGGTTGCCGAGTTAATAGCAAAGGCTGATGGTGGGTGTCCGTACTGCGTTGCAATTCTTATAGGCCAAGCGAGAAGGATATTCCCTGGATACAACTGGCATGAGCTGGTGAGGCGGGTAGATCCTTCGGTATTGGAGTTTCCGGATGAGAACGAGGTTCTTCGCACAAGCTATCGGGAGCGGATAAGGGCTTCGTTGGACCATGTAGCACGCACTGAAAAGTAAGTAGGTTCTTCGTTCGCTGATGGTGCGCCTGAAAAGTCGAGTTTTGACGGCCGTTAATCTTGGGATAGGTCGTCACCCAAGGAATGAGAAATTAGTAAGGTGGCCATCAGCGAGGGACGAATCTGCTTTCACCAGAATACCGTCAAGCACTGGGAAAAGAACGGCAAGATCAGGGACGAAATCGATAAGCAGGGAAGGGTGATCGGTACTTGGTACAAGTGGTACGAAGTCTGCGATGCCTGTGGTACCACGATCGGTTTCGATTCTAAGCTAGAAGTAGGGTAGAGTAACGGATGGGTGCCAGAGATTGGACGATTGGGCTGCTCTGGAAAGGCAGTTAGGAATAGTATGTTCCTGCGTGGGTTCGAATCCCACTCCATCCGCCAAACAATCACAGATAGCATGCATCCCTGTCTGATTGAGACTTCTTCGGAAGGTACCGAGTAAGGTGCTCAAGCTGTCCTGAAAACAGTGGTGGGAGATGATCCCAGGGGTTCGAGCCCTCTACCTTCCGCTGTCCGAATCCAACCGACAGCTACTTTGCACGACGTCATCAAGGAATTGGGTACACAACATTCGGTAGTCTGGTGGACTGAACGACTGTTTACGGTTAAATCTGGGTCTGATAGACTAGCGAGATGAGAACCAAGCTGATCTGGTTGACGGAATGCTGGAGCACATTGATGTCGGTGGCGATTATAGTCGCCAGTTTTCGTAGCTCTGATTTGGCGCTTGTGCTCCTACTGGTCTGGGCTGTAGTTGGAATACCTCTGATGGCACTTAGTTTACGTTCAGGTTGATGGAGAGTTGGCAGAGTGGACGATTGTAGCGGTCCCGAAAACCGTACCGGATTTGCAGCCGGCGTGGGTTCGAATCCCACACTCTCCTCCAAAGCATCCCCGATGCAATCTGCATACATGAGGACACGCTTTATGCTTATTGCGTGCGGGGTGGAACATGGCTTTCGCTGCGCAGGTTGCGATAGTAGGAGCAATTGGTTGTTCCCGCCTGGTAGTATCAAGTACGATAATGAATATTGCCCTGGGTGCAGTTCATTTCTGTGGTGTCTGGTCGCCCACTCGACTAGAGTTA
>Ga0126381_100006104_pt1 | contig 13320 bp, 10 predicted proteins | sample PanSoiMetPlot_28_FD_96465 | JGI IMG/M metagenome (GOLD analysis project Ga0126381, IMG submission 96465) | Tropical forest soil microbial communities from Panama - MetaG Plot_28 | ecosystem: Environmental > Terrestrial > Soil > Tropical forest > Bulk soil | place: Panama | collected 2016-02-17
AGCCCGTCCCGACCGAACTGCGGCATACGATCCAGAGAGCTCTCATCGTTGACTTCTTTCGCAGATTCGAAAGCTGATCGAGCAGAACGCGAGCCTAAGCGAGAAGTACCGCGCACCCTTCATTCGGTGTCGTGTTCGACGCAAAAGCGAAACGATGCTGAAACTCGAAGAGCATCACAACCGAGCGCAAGGGCAATAGAGCGAAGCCGCAGCGTTTACCCGGCTGGATGTACAATGAATCAGACTCAAATTTCAGGCCGCTCTTCCACCACCTCATGTCGGAAAGGATAGAAGCGTGACGCCCACCGACGTTCGGAACCCGAACTATTACCACAAAGTTGTCGATTGCCAGTGGGCTTGCCCTGCCCACACCAATGTTCCGGAATATATTCGACTGATCGCGCAAGGCCGCTATACCGACGCGTATATTTTGAACCGGGAATCGAATGTTTTCCCGGCGATTCTTGGCCGCACTTGCGATCGGCCCTGCGAGCCCGCTTGCCGCAGAGGACGGTTGGACGGCAAACCGGTCGCGATCTGCAGGCTAAAGCGCGTAGCGGCCGACCTGCGCGGCGAGTTCAAAGATCGTCTGCCCAAGATTCCGTCCAAAAAGAACGGCAAGCGCATCGCCTGCATCGGCGCAGGCCCGGCATCGCTCACGGTGGCCAACGATCTCATGCCGCTTGGCTATGAGGTCGTCATGTTTGAAAAATACGACAAGCCCGGTGGCTTGATGCGTACAAACATCCCAGCCTTTCGTCTGCCGTCGGAAGTTCTCTACGAAGAGATCGACCAAATTCTCGACATGGGCGTCGACGTCCGTTACAACACGCCCATCGAGAGCATGAGAGCGCTCCTCGCTGAAGGCTTCGACGCGATCTTCGTCGGCACGGGTGCGCCGCGCGGTAAAGAACTCGACATCCCCGGCCGCCACGATACGGATCGCATCCACATTGGAATTGACTGGCTCGAATCCATCGCCTTCGGTCACACCGACTCGGTGGGCGAGAAAGTCCTCATCATCGGAGTCGGCAACACTGCCATGGATTGCTGCCGCTCGAGCTGCCGTCTTGGCGGCAAGACGATCAAAGTGATGGCTCGCCGCCCGCGTGGATTCTTCAAGGCTTCGCCGTGGGAGGTGGAAGATGCTGAGGAAGAGGGCGTCGAGATCATCGTCAGCCACGCTCCCATCCGATTCGTGATCGAAAACGGCAAGCTGATCGGCATGGATTTCGAGCAGCTGGAATGGGACGCCAAGGCGAAGAACTCCAAGACCGTCGGCCAGATCTTTCTTCCGGCTGACGACGTGATCCTCGCCATCGGCCAGGAAAATTCATTCCCCTGGGTCGAGCGCGACATCGGAATCGAGTTCGACAAGTGGGACATGCCGGTGGTGGATGAGAAGACGATGCAATGCACGCGCGAGGGGATCTTCTTTGGAGGCGACGCTGCCTGGGGACCGAAAAATATCATCTGGGCGGCCGAGCACGGCCACCAAGCCGCCATCTCGATTCACAACTACTGCAATCGCATTCCTGTGACCGAGCGCCTCCCGCAGGGCATGAATCTCATCAGCCAAAAGATGGGGATCAGCGAGTGGAGCTACCACAACGACTACAATCCTGCGCACCGCCAAAAGATGCGCCACGTAGATCTCACGCGGCGCTTCAAACAAATGAACATCGAGGTGGAGCTGGGTTTCGATATCGAGCAAACTGCGCGCGAGGTTCAGCGCTGCCTGAACTGCGACGTCGAAACGGACTTCACCGCCGCTCGCTGCATCGAGTGCGATGCCTGCATCGACATCTGCCCTGTCCAGTGTCTGACCATCGCGCAGAATGGTGAAGAGGACGATCTGCGCAAACGTCTGTCCGCGCCCGCGATCAACCTCACCCAGGACCTATACGTTTCTTCGCTGCTCCCTCAAACCGGCCGCATCATGGCCAAGGACGAAGATCTGTGCGTGCACTGCGGCCTTTGCGCCGAGCGCTGTCCGACGGCCGCCTGGGACATGCAAAAGTTTGAACTTCTCATTCCATACGCAGGGAGGCCGGTCGAGTCCGAAGAATGCGTTCCCGCATAAACGATTTCGCAATTAAACTAGCCAACGTAAACGGAACAGGGTCAGCCAGCGCGAACGGCCTCATGATGCAGGCCATCTTCCGCATGGGCATTCCGGTTTCCGGCAAGAATCTTTTTCCATCGAACATCCAAGGCCTTCCAACTTGGTATGAAATTCGCGTCAACAAGGACGGTTACACCGCCCGTTCGCTCGAGTACGACCTGACGGTGGCGATGAACTCGCAGACCTATGCGCGAGACATCCGCGAACTACGCGAGGGAGGATACGTCCTGCACGACTCCAGCTGGCCGCTCGATCCGGCGCTGGTCCGAGACGACGTGACCTTCATCGGCGTCCCCTACGCCCAGCTCTGCAATGACAATTTCCGTGAGCCGCGCGAGCGCACTTTGATGAAGAACATCGCTTACACGGGCACCCTGTGCGCTTTGCTCAACGTGGACATGGAGGTGGTCGGCGGACTGCTCAAAGAAAAATACGCCGCCAAGAAAGCGCTGCACGAATCGAACGATCGGGCCTTGCGTCTTGGTTACGACTACGCGCGCGACCATTTCCCGTGCCCGCTCCCATTTCATCTCGAAACGATGAACGCTAACAGCGACAAAATTCTGATTGACGGCAACACCGCAATCGCGCTCGGATGCGTTTACGCCGGCGCAACCGTTGCGGCCTGGTATCCGATCACTCCTTCCACCTCGGCGATGGACGCCTTCAAAGGCTTCTGCGAGAAGTATCGCAAGGATCCGGAGACGGGCAAAAACAACTATCTCATCCTGCAAGCAGAAGACGAGCTGGCGGCGATCGGCATGGTGATCGGCGCGGCGTGGAACGGCGCGCGTGCCTTCACCTCAACAGCCGGTCCCGGCATTTCACTGATGAACGAGCTGCTCGGCCTGGCGTATTATGCCGAAATTCCCGCAGTCGTGATCGATGTGCAGCGCGTAGGGCCGTCAACCGGAATGCCTACGCGCACGCAGCAGGGCGATATCCTCGAATGCGCGTACGCTTCCCACGGCGACACGAAACATATTCTGCTGTTTCCTTCGAATCCCGCCGAGTGTTTCGAGATCGCGCCGAAGGCTTTTGACTTGGCCGAGCGATTTCAAACGCCGGTGTTCATCCTCACGGATCTCGACATCGGCATGAACGACTGGGTGGTCCCGCGCCTTCAGTGGGACGAGTCGTACCAACCCGATCGCGGCCGCGTGCTCACCTCAGAAGATTTGGAGAAGCTGCCGAAATTCACGCGCTATTCACCGGAAGATGAAAATCAGGTCGCGGCTCGCACGCTGCCCGGCGTCCACGCGAAAGGCTCGTTCTTCACACGCGGTTCGGGCCACAACAAATTCGGCGGTTACACGGAGATGCCCGAAGAGTATCGCGAGGTAATGGATCGCCTGGTGCGGAAGCACAAGGCATCGGCGAAGTTCGTTCCGCCGCCGATCATCCACCGTCGCGCGGGCGCCAACTTCGGAGTCATCACCGTAGGCGGCTGCGATATGGCTGTGCGGGAAGCGCTCGACTGCTTGGCCGGACGGGGTGTCATCGCCGATTTCATGCGCATCCGGGGATTTCCGTTCGATGACAACGTGCAGTCCTTCATGGACACGCATTACTTCTGCTTCGTTGTCGAACAGAACCGCGACGCACAGCTTCGCACGCTGCTGACGCTCGAAACGCGCGTGCCGAAGGAAAAGCTGCGCTCGATCCTGGTCTACGGCGGGTTCCCGCTCAGCGCCAAGCATGTCGAGGACGCTATTTTGAGAGCACTCGGCGAAGTGGAGAAGCCGGTGCACGCCGTCCCGGTACCTGAGATTCACATCGAGGAATAATATGCCATCCATCGCGAAACCGGTCGCCACGCACCCTAGCCTGCAACGCAACGATCTCGGCCTGACCATCCGCGATTATGAGGGCGCGATGTCCACGCTGTGCGCGGGCTGCGGGCACGATTCCATCACCGCGGCGCTCGTGCGCGCGCTTTGGGAGCAGTCGGTCCAGCCGCATATGATCGCGAAACTCAGCGGCATCGGTTGCTCGTCGAAGACGCCAACGTATTTCGTGAACGGCGCCCATGGGTTCAACTCGGCCCACGGTCGGATGCCTCCTATCGCGACGGGCGCGAATGCAGCGAATCGCGAACTCGTCTACATCGGCATCTCGGGCGACGGCGATTCGCTCTCTATCGGTCTGGGGCACATGTGTCATGCCATTCGCCGCAACGTACGCATGGTGTACGTGATCGAGAACAACGGCGTCTACGGGCTTACGAAAGGCCAGTTCTCCGCTTCTGCTGATATCGGGACGAAGAGCAAAAAAGGCGAGCGGAACCGGATGGCGCCGATCGATTCGGTGATGCTCGGTCTGAGCCTGGGCGCGACGTTCATCGCGCGCAGCTTCTCCGGCGACAAGCAACAGCTTGTCCCGATCCTCAAGGCTGCCATCGCGCATCGCGGCTTCGCGCTGATCGACGTGATTTCGCCTTGTGTGACGTTTAACGATCACGAAGGCTCGACGAAAAGCTATCTCTACACCCGCCAGCACGAACTGCGAGCGATCGAGGCAGACTTCGTTCCTCCGGCTAGCGAAATTCTCGCGCACATCGGGCAGAACGGAGCCGTCAGCGTAACCATGCACGACGGCAGCGCAATCCTTTTCAAAGGCGTTCCACCAGATTACGATCCGACGGATCGCGAGAAGGTATACGCCTACCTTGAGGAACACCATGGCAAGGGCGAGGTCGTTACCGGGCTGCTTTACGTCGACGAGAGCGTTCCCGATCTTCATGAAATGAATGGGACACCCGATACCCCGCTGACGCGCATCCCATACCAGAAGCTGTGTCCGGGAAGCGCTGCGCTGGACAAGTTGCAAAAAGCCTTTCGATAATCATTCTTAGTGGCCGCGAAATCCAGCTATTGGGGACCCTCTCTGGCTCCGGACCAATTTGCTGTTTTTCATTTCGATGTCAAGACGATGTCGATGCGCGATGCGGAGGGCAACTTCCTCACTTCGGGCAACGACACGCCTTTGATCTTCGCGACCTTGCCCGTAGCTCAGGATTACTGCCGGCGGCGAACCGCCGAAAAGCCCGCGCTCGGCTGCCGCATCCTCGACTACCAAGGCAAAGTGGTGCAGTCATTCTCCGACGCTGAGATCTACGATCGTCATCATGGACGTCCTGCAGCGAAGCGAAACATCGCCGTGGGCACGGCGTGCCTGATCGCGGGCGCGTGTAGTGTTGCGCTGGATGCTTGGTTCGGTTGGCGCTTGATTCTGGGTGTCCTGCTGGGCATGCGCTTTCATGTGGGTCGGGGCGTCGCGCTTGATGGAGGGGATCGCCACCTGGAGTGCGGAGAGCCAGTAACCGCTATTTCGAAAGCGTGATGGTGTGATCGCCGTCGATGTAGGCGATGTAGTCTGTGCCGCGCGCCGCCGCGAGATCCTTTGGTTTTGCGTACCTGCCTGTGTCGACCGGCCGAGCTGTCGGACCGTCGGCGCGCCGCGCTACCGACGCACGCACAGGGAGCTTCTGGCCATCGACCGTTTCTACTGAGCTCAACTGAAACGTCATTCTCCCACCGATCCCGAGGAATCGTTTGCCGTTTCCGCTGACAACGGAGCCTTTCACGGTTGCGCCGCGCGCAATTACCAGGACGTTGCCGACCCTCACATCTTCGGCCACGCGAAAGGTCAACTCGGAGCCTTCGTCGGCGTCGTTGTGCACATCTTCTGCCAGCGCGACGCTGAAGGCAATGCCATCGCCAACGTTGACGGTGACAGGTTGCACGGGCGCCTGCGATGCGGGCTCAGCTTTCGCGGGCTTTGGCGGTTCTGGAACAGGGATGGGCGCCGGAATCGCGGCGAGTGGGGCGCCCGCGACACTGGTAGCAGCCGGCTTTGGTGCGGGAATTGGAGGTGCGCTGTTGTTCGTCACGACGGGCGCGGTCGCCGCGGCTGCCGGGCTGTTCGCGGGTGCGTTCGAAGCATCGGCAATCGGTTCAGGCGCGGGCGATGGTGGAACAGGCGGTGCCGGGCTGGCGATTACCGGCACCGGAACGGACACGGGAGACCGCGATTTGAAGATCAAGAACGCCGACGAAGCCGCCAGCAGGACTACCAGCGCTCCACCTCCGGCGAACAGCTTCTTCCGATCGGCCAACATCCGGGCGAAAATCGCCGGACCCTTGCCCCTCGGCTGCGGCACGATGCCCGCTGGCAGGATATGACGTCCTGAAAATTCTCCCGCATCGGCGCGCCGCTTCAACGCGATTAGAGCTACTTCAACCTCGGCCATGGTCTGCCAGCGCGAGTTTGGATCCTTGCGCAAGCAACCACGGATCACGTTGTCCAACTCCGGCGGCACATTCGGAACAGCGATCGGCTTCACCTCATCGCGCAGCACGGCAGAGAGAGTGGCAATATCCGATTCACCCTGGAACGCCCGCCGGCCCGTGAGCATTTCATACATCACGGCGCCTAGAGCGAAGATATCAGCTCGCGCGTCCACCTTCTTGCCCTCGGCCTGCTCCGGCGACATGTAGTTCACTGTGCCGAGAATCGATCCCTCGGCAGTTTGCGGCGCACCGCTGACGCTGAACGGAACGCCCATCTGGATGGTCGCCGATTCACCCGACGCTCCCGCGGCATTGGCCAGGAATACCGATTGCGGCTGCAACAATTTCGCCAGCCCGAAATCGAGAATCTTAACCAGGCCCGAGTTGCCGATCATTACATTCGCAGGTTTGAAGTCGCGGTGGACGATGCCAGCCTCGTGCGCCGCGCGGAGGGCCGATGCCATCTGAGCGCCGCAGAATAGCATCTGGCTAACGCGCATCCCCGTTGGCGGAATCGATGCGAGCAGTGTTTGCCCCGCCACGTACTCCATCACGATGAAGTGAGTGTCGCCCTCGTGGAAGACATCGTGAATGGTGATGATGTTGGGATGGTTCAGCGCGGAAGCCGTCTGCGCCTCCTGGATGAACCGGCGGCGCCGGTCCGGGTCCGCAGACATTCCGTACGTCAGCGCTTTGATCGCGACGTGCCGGTTCAGGCGCTTATCGTGGGCTTTGAACACTTCTCCCATGCCGCCCGAGCCGATCTTTTCGAGAAACTCGTAATGCAGAATGGTTGTGCCCCGCATGTGAAGCGATGCCCGATTATCCCGCGAATATTGTCCGGCTCGCAACAACTCTGGCGCTTCGTGTTCGTACCGGCACCGTATAGTACGGATGTACAGCGGGCGATTGAAACATCTATTTGATGTGCTAAACTTCGCCGCAAGGAGAAACGTTATGAATCGCCGCGATTTCTTCCAGATAGCGTCGGGTACAGTCGCCCTGGCTGCGTTTCAGGACGATGCAATTCAAAAAGCGCAAGCCGCCGCCGATTCCATGAACGGCCGCAAAGCCGAGGAGGTGGCGCACGACGAAGATTATTGGGGCGAGATCCGCCGCGCCTTCACGATCGACCGGAACGTGATCAATTTGAACAATGGCCATGTGAGCCCCGCGCCTCGTCCAGTACAAGACGCACTGCGCCGCGAGATCGAATTCAGCGACATGGGGCCGTGGCACACCATGATCGACAATCTCGAGAAGCAAATCGAGATGGTGCGCCGCCGCCTGGCAGCCGCTGCGGGATGCGATCCCGAGGAGATGGCGATCACGCGCAACGCGAGTGAATCGCTCGAGATCGCACAGTGCGGTATCGACCTGAAGCCGGGCGACGAGCTGCTGACCACCAATCAGGACTATCCGCGGATGCTCACTACGTTCCGGCAGCGCGAACGGCGCGAAGGAGTTGTGCTCAAGACGATCTCATTCCCAGTGCCTCCGCCGAGCATGGATGATCTTTACCAGCGGTTCGAGCGTGCGGTCACACCGAAGACCAAACTCATTCTGGTTTGTCACATCACCAATCGCACTGGACAGATCTTTCCCGTTAAGCGCATTACGGAGATGGCACATGCGCGCAACATCCCGGTGATCGTGGACGGTGCTCACGCCTTCAGCCATTTTCCGTTTTCCATTTCCGATCTCGGCTGCGACTACTACGGCACCAGTCTGCACAAGTGGACCTGCGCGCCGATCGGAACAGGCTTCCTGTACGTCAAGAAGTCGCGCATCGCGAGCACCTGGCCCTTGATGGCCGCCGACAAACGCCAGAACGACGATATTCGGAAGTTCGAGGAGATCGGCACGCACCCGGCCGCGAATCACAACGCCATCAGCGATGCTCTGGTTTTCAGCGAGACCATCGGCGTGGATCGCAAGCTCGCCCGCCTGCGCTATCTGCGGGATCGCTGGGCGCATCGGCTAGCCGAGAATCCGAAGGTCAGGATTCTTCACAGCCCCGATCCAACGATGTCCGCTGGGATCGGATTCCTCGCCTTCCAAGGCGCCGATCCGGGGAAAATCCACGATGCGCTGTTCACGAAGTACAACATCATCACGGCGCGCGTGGCGCACGAAGAATACGATGGCCTTCGGATCACTCCGCACATCTACAGCACGGTAGGTGAAATCGACGTTTTCGCCGCAGCGGTTGAGAAGGAACTCAAGAACGTGTGAGATTCCTCGCTCAGGGATGAGAGGCGAACCAACCCAGAACGCGCCGGGGAAATTCGACTGGTTCGGTGGTCCATGCCGCGGTGTGGCCGGCATGTGGGACTTCCCAAAGCACGATGCGCGGGTTTTGCGCGGCGATCTCGCGCGAGTGCCGCACGGGTGTTTTCTCATCGTCGATGCCGTGGATCAAGAGAATCGGAGTACGCGTATCGCGAACCGCTCGAGCAGGCCATGCCTGCCTGGCATCGATTCCATAACGGGTACGTACATACAACAACGCCGTCTCGATCAAGGGAATATCGACGATTGTTCCGATGCCCGCGGGAATGGGAAGCAACTGGGCCACGCGGTCGCGCCCGACTTCCTCTAAGCTCGCATAAGGGCACTCGGCGATCACCGCGCGGAATCGCGACTCGATCGACAGGGACTGCAGAAGGACTCCCGCGCCCAGGGATTCTCCCAGCCCGTAGACACGCTCGCACTTCTCGGCGCCAGTGAGCCAGTCCACCCAGCGCGCGACATCGCCTGTTTCGAGCACGCCATAGGTGATTAACTCGCCTCCGCTCTCGCCGTGGGCGCGCAGATCGGGGAGAAGCGCCCTGTATCGATTGTCTAGGAGGAGCCGCGCAAAGCCCAGTGCATATTGCCGAGACCCTCCGATACCATGCAGCACGACTACGCAGCTGCCATTGGTCTCGGCCGGCGTGAACATCCACCCACGCAGAAGGGCGCCGTCAGCGGCGTGGATCTGGACGGTTCGGGGAGGATCGATGTCAGGAGCAGCACGCATGCAAGCGCGGAACATGAATGGTTGCCTCGGCGAGCACAACGCCGCCAGCCAGGCACAACAAACCGCCAGCCCCGATGGCAGCGGCCGACCATGGAATCCACCCCATGCTCTATCCATTACAACGCCCGAAACAGGCGGGAAGTTCACAGGGGAAAGTACAATGGAAGATCAGCCTCGCGAACGATGCTCACCGAGACCCAGATTGCCCGCTTTGACTCGATTCCTCTGGACTGCGGCGCCGTGCTTGCTCCAGTGGATATCGCCTACGAAACATACGGCGAGCTGAACGCCGCTAAGACCAACGCGATCCTCATCCTGCATGCCTTCAGCGGCGACGCGCATGCTGCGGGAACGGATCGGGAAACGGGCGCGACCGGGTGGTGGGACAACATGATCGGCCCCGGCAAAGGCTTCGATACGGATAGATACTTTGTAATATCCTCCAACATTCTGAGCGGATGCCGAGGGACCTCAGGGCCCAGTTCGATCAATCCAGAAACGGGCTGCCCGTACGCCATGAACTTTCCGCCGGTGACGATTCCGGACATGGTGCGGCTTCAGAAGATGCTCATCGATCATCTCGGCATCAAGCGCCTGCTCGCGGTGGCTGGCGGATCGATGGGTGCGATGCAGGCGCTGCAATGGGCAGTCGCGTATCCGGATCGCGTGGCCGCGGCAATTCCCATCGCTGGTACGGCGCGGCATAGCGCGCAGCAGATCGCCTTCAACGAAGTTGGTAGGCAGGCGATCATGGCAGATCTCGATTGGAACGAGGGTAACTACTACGGAAAACATCCGCCTGCGCGTGGGCTTGCCGTGGCACGCATGGTGGGCCACATCACCTACATGAGCGATGAATCCATGCGGGAAAAATTCGGGCGCCGGCTACGCGATCAGAACCAGTTCGAAGTTGAGAGTTATCTGCGTTATCGCGGCACGCAGTTCGTGGACCGATTCGACGCCAACTCTTATCTCTACATCACGAAGGCGATGGACTATTTCGACTTGGCGGGCGAGTCGCGTTCGCTCGGAGCCGCATTCGCCGGCGTAAAATCGCGATTTCTTGTGATCAGCTTTACATCCGACTGGCTCTATCCCAGCTACCAGTCAATCGAGGTCGTGCGCGCCTTGCGCGGGCGAAACTGCGACGTCGCTTATTGCGAGCTGCCGTCCACCTACGGACACGACGCTTTTCTCGTCACGATCGATGAACAAACCGAGCTGGTGCGGGGATTTCTTGCGAGCACGCTACGGGAGCGCGCCTAGTGAAAGCGTCCGCGGCCGTTTAGAATGGCCCAATCTTTCGTTCGCACTCTCCTTGGCCGCAGCGACTACGCCATCATCAGCGAAATCGTCGAGCCGAACACGCGAATTCTCGATCTCGGCTGTGGCGAGGGCGAACTCTTGGCGTGGCTCGCCGAAAACAAGCACGTCGACGCGCGTGGCGTCGAGATTGTCGGCCACAAGGTGCAGCAGGCGATCGCACGCGGCGTGTCTGTGTACCACGGCGATATCGAAGAAGCACTGGGGGATCTTCCCGACCAGGCCTTCGACTACGTGATCTTGAGCCAGACGCTGCAGGAATCGCAAGCGCCGTTAAAGATCCTTCGCGAGATGTTGAGAGTCGGCCGGCGCGCCATCGTGGCGTTCCCGAACTTCGGCCACTGGACAGTCAGGCTCTCGCATCTTTTCACTGGTCGCGCGCCCAAAACCAAGCTGTTTCCCCACGACTGGTACGATTCGCCGAACATCCATTTCCTGACTGTCCACGACTTCGAATCTCTGGCTGCGCGCGAACGCTGGCAGATCGAGAGGCGGATTTATCTCAGCGGCGCGCGGCAGGTTCGCTTGTTTGCTAATCTACTCTCGGAAGTCGCGGTATTTTTGGTGAGCAAGTGATGCCCATTCGATAGCGCCACTGCCAGCCTGACTGCGAGCCGAGCGCGAATTCTGGTTAGCTATCCCCCGTCAGGTTTCTCACGTGAAGAAGTAGCGCAAGCTGCCAAAGCCGGTGTAGACTTGAAAGCACCGCCGCGGCACTCCGTGAATCCGTGCCCGCGTTAAACGGCCCCGCCCCGCCTCGCAGTTTTGGACTCCCATGCCGCAAAATAAGTACAATTCAACACTCTCAGGCAACCCGCAATCCGCAACATCGCAGCAATACCCGAACGGGAATCCCGATGCTCAGTACAATACGCCGGGCGTGAAGAACACAGACTCCTGCGTGCCATTGCATCCTGCCGGTGAAGTTCTTCACAACTATGCCTGCGACGGTCCCACGGCTGGGAATATCGCCTTCAAATGGATCTACGGCTCCAACATCGCCGCGCGCAATCGCGACCCGCGCATTCAAGCGGTCCAATATAACGAAGACACGTATATTCTGCGGCAGAATGTCTGCGTCCATTGGGAGGCGCCATTTACGTACTTGCTGTTTGGAAATCGCGCCGCGCTTTTGATCGACAGCGGAGCGACTGCGGAAGCGGCCTACTATCCGCTTCGCGCCATGGTCGACGCGATCACAACGCGCTGGACCCAATTACGGCGGAAAAAGTCGATTCCGCTGACACTAGTGCTCACCTCCGGGGAGGATATTGCACAAAATCAAGGACTGATGCAGTTCGCCGGGCGGCCGGAGACGGTGCTGGCGCCTACGCCGCTCGCCGAGATGAAGCGGTTCTACCGCGTGAGCGACTCGTGGCCTAACGGCGCCGCGCGTATCGATCTCGGCGGCCGCGTGATCGAGGCGATTCCAACGCCCGGAGCACACAAGGACGGTCTCTCCTTTTACGATCCATACACACGTTTTCTCTTCACGGGCGATCTGATTTTCCCGGGCAAGATTAATATCGGCAACGACAAGGATTATCTAGCCTCACTGATCCGTCTGAAGCGCTACATGCAGGCGCATCCCGTGAAGTGGCTGATGGGAGGTCATGTCGAGATGCAGTTTGTCCCCGGCAAAGCGTATCCGCGTTTTGCGACCTACAAGCCATACGAGCGCTTACTCCAAATGGAGCCGGAGTTGCTCGATGATGCAATCGCGTCCGCCAGGCAGGTGGTCGGCAAAGAGCTTGCTCTTGTTCGTCCGGACTTTATCCTTCTGAATCGCGTGAGTCTAGACCAGAGAACTTCCGTCTTTCCAGACGGTGTCCCGAACATCACCGCGCCGAGGCCGTTCTAACCATGCAACGAAGAACGTTTCTCGCGATGCCGATCGCCTCTGCGATTCTCTCCGCCGAGTCCAACGCACAGACGCCAGAACCGAGCGCGCCCCGTAGGATCGACTTTAAGAGCAACCTACCGGCGCCTGGGTCGTTCCCGGACAGATGGATCTGCGGATCGCCCTCCTGCATGGACAACCAGGATCCGCCGATTCAAGTGCACTGGTATAACGATCACACTGTCTTCCTGCGTCAAAACAAGGCGTACAGCTACGAAGCGCCGTTCATGCACCTATATTTCGGCAACGAACGGATTCTCATGCTCGATCAAGGCTTCACGCAATTGTCGAGCGACTGGCCACTGCGCGAAACGATCGACGATTGCATATCGAAATGGTGTACTCGCAACGGGCGCAAGCCTGAGGCCCTCGAACTGCTCCTCGCCTTCAGCCATCTGCACTCCGACCACTACGCCGCTCACAATCAGTTCGTCGACCGTCCCAACACGCGGTACATGGGACTCACCCATGAAGAGATGCTGGGATTTTGGGGGATGACGAACTACCCGGAAGAACGTGTAACTCTCGACCTGGGTGGACGCGACATCTGGATCTGGGGCAGTCCCGGCCATGTGATTTCGGAATTCGCTTACTACGATACGTACACGCAAATACTCTACACGGGCGACATGTTTTATCGCGGGCGCTGCTACATCAG
>Ga0126381_100006105_pt1 | contig 13319 bp, 11 predicted proteins | sample PanSoiMetPlot_28_FD_96465 | JGI IMG/M metagenome (GOLD analysis project Ga0126381, IMG submission 96465) | Tropical forest soil microbial communities from Panama - MetaG Plot_28 | ecosystem: Environmental > Terrestrial > Soil > Tropical forest > Bulk soil | place: Panama | collected 2016-02-17
TGCCAGCATGATGCTGGCGACGCCGCCAGCGCAAAAGTTACCGCTGAACAAGCGCGCAACACGCTCGAGCCGCTCTACAAAGATCAACAAGACAACTCTGTGCTGCCGGAAAATTTAGCCCTGCTTTATGCCGTTCTTGGAAATAAGGAGTCAGCCCTAAAGCTATCAGAACGTGCAATCATGCTTGCGCCGAGTGCTAAAGATCACACGTATGGACCTAACGGCGAAGAGAACCTAGCGCTAATTCAGATGATGGTCGGCGAAATTAGCGGCGCGATTTCACATCTAACGCATCTGTTACAAATACCCTATAATAGCTGGCTTTACGGCCCAGCGGCTATCACGCCGGCACTTTTAAGGCTCGATCCAGTCTGGGATCCTTTGCGCCCCGATCCTGCTTTCCAAAAACTGTGCGAGGAAAAGTAACCGTGAAGTCAGCAAACTTCTTGGGAGGACCGATGTATGGCCAAGCACGCGGGCGAGTCCAACGAGCCGTGCGTGTCAAAGGGTGAACAAAAAGCCGCCATGCGGTAAAACACGACGGCTTATGCTTCCGTTGGTTGACCTGCTTTAGCGATTATTCAGGACGGTTTGCGGTGCGGCCTTGCTCAGTTCAAGCTGTGCGCTCACTTTTTGGATTTGCTCCTTCAAATCAGCAAGAGCAGTCTCGAAATCCTTGTGCTGCTTGGCAACTGTCGCTTCCAACTCGTGCACCTTCCGATGCTCTTTCAGGAACTCGTTGAGCAACATTGCGTTCACCTGCTCGTAGCGCACGCTGTAGGGCTTACCTTCCTTGTCCCGCACCACTAAGTCAGGGTTCACCTTTTCGACGTCCTCGGCTACGAGACCGAACTGCGACATGCCTGCCGGATCAATCTTCTTCTTGTAATGGAAGGTAACCGGCTTGAGTGCAAAGAGCGCTTCGCTGGCTTTGTCCATCGGTTTGATTTGGTCTTTGAAACGCGCGGAGGAGGGCGACACACCCAATTGGCCACCGTTGGTTACGACAACTGGAGCGCCCATAATGGCTACCCCACTAATGCCGGCGATTACAGCAAACTGTGTGTTTAAGTCGCCGATGCGGATGGTGCCGGAGTCGAGGGACGTACCAACGCTGCCGATATCAATATTGAAATCGCCCGTGGTGATACCGACACCGGCTCCAGCGCCCACGGCAATGTTGTTGTTGCCGGTGGTGAGAGTGGAGCCCGCGGAATTGCCAATAGCTGTATTACCGCTACCAATGGTGTTATTAATGAGCGCTTGATAGCCGTTGGCTGTGTTGAGGTTTCCGGTTGTGTTGGTTTCGAGCGCCTGGCTACCGACGGCCGTATTGCCGTTGGCAGTGGTATTGTTCAAGAGAGCGCTCAGACCACAGGCCGTGTTGTTGTTGCCGGTCGTGTTGCTAAAGAGCGCTGCTTGGCCGGTGGCCGTGTCGCCGACGCCGATGGTGTTACTAGTAAGTGCGAAGGCTCCGTCCGCCGCGTTGTCCAGGCCCTCGGTATTCAAAAGGAGGGCTTCAAAACCCGTGGCAGTGTTGTTGCTGCCCGTGGTGTTACTCTGAAGCGCCCCCTCACCGCTGGCCGTGTTATCGAAGCCGGTGGTGTTGTTATAAAGCGCAAAGGCACCGACGGCAGCGTTGGATCCGCCTGAGGTATTCAAGCCGAGCGCGTCTACTCCAACGGCCGTGTTGTTCGTGCCAGTGTTGAGTAAAAGCGCCGCAACGCCAACGGCCGTATTTGAATCTCCAGTGTTGAGGTCCAGCGCCCCAGCCCCAACAGCGGTATTGAAGTTGGCAGTCGTGGTGCTGAACATGGAGTATGCACCAAGCGCTGTGTTGTCAACACCGGTGGTAAGATCCTTAAGCGCGTTTTGCCCTTCTGCCGTGTTGAAGTTGGGGTAACCGCCGTCCGGAGCTGGACTGACAGCTTGCACTACGGGTGAAAGCCCGAAACATGCAAGCCCAAACGTGACTACAAATACCGAAGTTATTCGCTTTAGCTCATTGAATGGATTCATAGTTATTTTTCCTTTTGCCCCGCTGAGTTTGATTTTGGGATTGCAGGGTCCTGAGTAGGCGAAGAACCCAGCGGGGGAAGTGTGCTTCGTCTGATTCAGATCCGTTTATGTACGACTTTTGTGCGGACTTTGTGCGCGCTTCGTCAAGTCAGGCGCAGCCTAAATTTGCTGTAGGGCGCGGCCGTACACATGGCTAATCGGAGTGTTGGGTATCACGGATCATTCAGCACCGTTCGCGATCCGGTTTTCCCTAGTTCGAGTTGTGCGCTGATTTTCTGGAGACCTACAGTCAGAGCGTCAATTTGCTTTTGCTGCCGTGCGATGATCGCGTCTTGTTCCTGTACATGGCGATGCTCTTTGAGGAACTCATTGAGCAACATCGCGTTCACCTGGTCGTAGCGCACGGTATAGATTTCGCCGTTCTTATCCCGCACTACCAGGTCCGGATTCACCTTTGCTACATCCTCGGCGACGAGTCCGAACTGCGATGACCCTGCAGGATCAACGTCTTTCTTATAACGGAACGTAACCGGGTTGAGGGCAAAGAGCACTTCGCTGGCGTGATCCATTGGCTTAATAGCAATTTTGAAACGCTGCGCACTTGGGGCTACGCCAAGCTGACCCTGTGCATTTACAACCACGGGCGCACCTGTAACTGTGACTCCACTGACGCCAGCGATAAAGGCCGCGATCTGCACGGTGCCGATTCGAATAGTCGAGCTCTCACCGGTTACTCCAGAGTTGTCGATGTCAATATTCTCAATCTCCGAAGAAGTCAGACTTGAACCCGCGTCAACGCCGATGGCGATATTGTCCCTGCCAGTGGTGACATTCTCAAGCGCAGCGTCGCCCAATGCAGTGTTCCGGAAGCCGGTAGTATTAGAAAAGAGCGCCCCAGCACCGACCGCGGTGTTGAAATCGTCCGTGCTATTCTCAAGTGCTACAAACCCGACGGCAGTGTTGCGACGACCGGTGAGGTTGGCCATCAGAGCACGAGCGCCATTCGCCGTGTTTGAATCGCCATCACTATTGTTCAAGAGCGCCGAAGCGCCAACGGCAGTGTTGTCGTTTGCGAACCCGTGTACGGCCGAGTCATTATTCTGAAGCGCCCCAGCCCCGACGGCGGTGTTTTCACCGGCGTCAGTGTTGGTTGAGAGCGCCGAGTCACCAACCGCCGTATTGGCGTTCGCCATGCCGTGTCGGGTTATATCATTAAATATAAGCGCTGCAAACCCAACTGCCGTGTTGCGGCTGGCGCTGTCGTTGCTAGCCAGCGCCCCAGAACCGACGGCGGTCAGGCCGTCAGCCTGGTTGTTCCCGAGTGCGTTGAAACCCACGGCAGTGTTATCCGCGCCATCATTGTTTGAAGTGAGCGCCGAATCGCCAACCGCGGTGTTGTCGTTCGCGTTCCCGTTTCCGCTGTTATCATTATTAAAGAGCGCAAAGGTACCGACAGCACAGTTGGACGTGCCGCTGTTATTAAAGGTAAGCGCAGCGGCGCCGTAGGCTACGTTGTCTCGGCCAGTGACATTGAGCATCAACGCTTCAGTGCCTACTGCGGTGTTCAAACCTGCGGTGTTTAAGGCCAGCGTTCCACCACCAACGCCAGTGTTGAAGCTGCCGGTAACGTTTGAAAAAAGCGAACGCCAACCAAATGCCGTATTTCCCACGCCGGTCGTGAGCAAATGGAGCGCGTCGCACCCCTCCGCTGTCGAGAAATCGGGATAGCATCCGTCTGGTGTCGGATTAACCCCGAAGGCATTCGGGGTAGACCGCATCGCGAACCAGCCTAGCAGCAAAACTGTGGCGACGAGTGGAGTCGATTTTCTAAAGTGGATCAATGGAGTCATGTCTTCTTTCCTTTCTATTTCCCGCTAAGTGGATTCTTAGATGCAGGGTCCGAACAAGGCGAAGGAGTTAGCGGGGGAAATGGCCTCCGCCTGATTCAGATCCGCTTATGTGCCTTTTGTGCGGATATCTTGTGCGCTTTGTCAAGTCAGGCGCAGCCTAAATTTAATGTAGGGCGCGGCCGTACATGTGCCTAATCGGAGTGTTGGGTATCACGGATCATTCAGCACCGTTCGCGATCCGGTTTTCCCTAGTTCGAGTTGTGCGCTGATTTTCTGGAGACCTACAGTCAGAGCGTCAATTTCCTTTTGCTGCCGTGCGATGATCGCGCCTTGTTCCTGTACATGGCGATGCTCTTTGAGGAACTCATTGAGCAACATCGCGTTCACCGCATCGTAACGCACGGTGTAGATGTCGCCGTTCTCATTGCGCACCACGAGGTCCGGATTGACTTGAGCGACATCCTCAGCAATCAAGCCAAATTCAGGCCTGTTCGTGTTGTCGCTCTTGTAGCGGAATGTTACCGGGTTAAGTGCCAGGATCGCCTCGCTCACTCGATCCATCGGTCTGATTTCCTTCTTGAACCGGCGCGAGGACGGAGACGTACCTAACTCGCCGCCAGAGTCGATATAAACGGGTATTCCGTCAGCAAGACCCACTCCCCGGATGCCGGCGATGATAGTCCTTGTGTGATTAGCGTTTCCAATTCGAATTGTCCCTGCCTCGCCCTCGACGCCCCCACTGCCAATGTAGATATTGTTGTCACCGGAATTGTGGTTCTGCCCTGCGAAAAATCCTACGGCGATGTTGTTGTTGCCGTGGGTGTTATCCAGCAGGGAACTATTACCGAGAGCCGTGTTGTTGTTGCCATCTATGTTACTCGTAAGCGCAGCGATACCGGTAGCGGTATTGCCGATACCGGTGGTATTCGCCGACAGGGACTCAAAGCCATTGGCCGTATTATTGTCGCCCGTGTCGTTCATCAGCGCGTGATAACCGGTCGCCGTATTCTCGCCACCGGTAATATTGAACTCGAGCGCGCCTACGCCGTTGGCCGTGTTGAAGTTACCAGTTGTGTTACTAGAAAGCGCAGAAGCGCCGTTTGCCGTATTCTCGTTACCAATGGTATTGCTAACGAGCGCCTTATAGCCAGCGGCCGTGTTGGCGCTGCCGGTGGTGTTGTTAAAAAGTGCGCTGATACCAATCGCCGTGTTGTTATCGCCAGTGGTGTTGCTAAAAAGGGCGGTACCTCCACTCGCAGTGTTTTGGATCCCTATCGTGTTGTGAAAGAGCGTAAGCGCTCCATCGGCTGTGTTGCCGGTGCCGGTGGTGTTCAACAAAAGCGCGCCCGTGCCGGTCGCGGTATTTTCGTCCCCGGTATTCAACGCAAGCGTTCCAGCGCCGACGCCGGTGTTAAACTGGCCTGTAGTATTCGTCTCTAGTGATAGCCAGCCAACCGCTGTATTGAAAGCTCCGGTGGTGAGGCTAAAGAGCGCCTTTTGCCCTTCTGCCGTGTTGCCGCCGGGATAGCCGCCGTCCGGAGGGGGAATAACTGCTTGCGCCCAAGGTAAAAGCTGAATACAAGCGATTACCAGGGCAATGAAAAAGAGTGGAGTTTTTGCTTTTCGTTGGATCAATGAATTCATGATCATTCCTTCCTATCCCCGCTGTTTAGGTCTGTGAAGTTGCGGGTCCGTAAGAGACGAAGAACCTTGCGGGGAAAATCCTCCGCCTGATTCAGATCCGTTTATGCGAGCCTTCTTTTTTGGCCAACCCGTACGAATTTGTCACGTCAGGCAGTGCCTAATTTTTATGTACTGTCTCGCCTGATACGTCGCTATCAGCTCCGTGAGTTCCTGTGCATGTTTGAGTCCGCCCGAGCGAATCGCGCTTTCAGCTCGAGAAACGGAGTGAGCATTTCGTCCGCCCGTATAATGAAATGCTTTCCGTCGCGATGCGTGTCAACAATCCAGATCGTTAGCTTCGAGATCTAAAGCTGAGACCCAACCCAAGCTGAATCCAGCTTTGCTGAGATTGTCAGCGATTCGCCGATTGAAAACAGGTTGCCACATTTAATCTTAATGCGTGTCAATTTGCCGCTGCTATACGAGCAACTTCGATCCGGTATTCGAAACGAAGTTGACGGCCTCGCCAGACGCCTGACGCCGTTCGTGTTTATGATGTGGACCGACAACGTGATGGAAACGCGATTCAAGGGCTTTTCCGAAGGAGATAAAAATCAATGAAGAGAAAAATAACAGGCGCAATTCTAATTTCCCTGGGCTTGGGTCTTTTTTGGCAGGCATTAGCACAAGGCTTAGACTGCCAAACCCTATGCCGGGAAAGATTTGTCCAATGTCGTGATTCAGCTGACCAGTCTATCGATGCAGTTCGCAGCTTAAAAATATGCAGCGACGCATATCACAGGTGTGTAGGGAATTGCGTTAATGCTCCCAACCCGCTGTAAAAGATCGTTTCGCGGCATGGCTTCACGAAGGCGCTATTGATTTCGTGAGAGATAAGCCGACATATTTCGTCGATATTTCTGACCTTATCGCGATGCAGGGAGGTCAAGACGTCCTAGCCAAAGCATTCAAGGAATACGAGCCCGAAACGGCAACGTGATTTTCCATACTTCACCGCGAGCTTGTTATTGATCGTTCAAAACCGTTTGCAGTGCGGGCAAGTCGCCTACGGCACCGTCAAAACATCGTTCTCCCAAGAAGGGTGGTGCGATGGAGCCAGATCCTCCGCCGGCAGCGGAGTCGACATAAATGCAGGGGCCGCCTTCGGATTTCTCAGAATCACGTCGCGCGAAGCGACACGAAACGCCGTGCCCGGCTCTGAGGAAGGAATCAAAGGCACGTTTTGGGCCATCCGAGCGCTGGCAGACGCTGACTGTGACAGCAGTGTTTGATCAAAGGCGAGAGTCGCAAATTTTCCGTCCTTGCTAATGGTCACCTTCGTTTCACCCGCCTTTTGTGACCATTCAATGCTGACAATGCTATAGCCGTCCACTGGCTCCTTTGTGGTCAGGTATTTTTTTAACTTTTGGTCCGAGCTCGACATGATTGTGGCAATATCGCCCTCGGACGAACGCGCGGCATTGGCGACGTAAAGGTGTTTGGCGAAATCGGGCGTTGCTTCGGGCAGCGCTACCGCAGTAGCAACTGCGAATGGGGAATGATCTAGCATCCGTGCGTACCGATCAAAGGTGAAATGTGACGGCACAACGTCGTCCGCCCTGCCCGACAACGCGCCAAGAACGGCGAAGCCCGACAGAAGCACCCAGGAGGATCTCACCGTTAGCAGATTAATTTGATAAATCTTGCAATGCAAACCTCAACAAATGTCCGGCGCTAACGCTCCACACTGCAACGACAGAATGATAATCACGACCTGCACTTAAGCACGGCGATGCATGTTTACGAAGTTCGATCCCGCAAAGATCATCGCGGCGTCGATTCTAATTTCCGATGCGCTGCCATTCGGTCGGCTGTGGTATGGCGAACCTAATGCCATCGCGAATGCAATCGGCTATGCGGAGCATCGCAACCCTGTGCACGATGCCGTGATTCGTGTTTAGGATGCAGTCGCCAGCGTGATTGAGGCGGACGAGCACATGCAGGCGAGTTCGAACAATCTTGACAGTCACGCCAGCCGCGACACCGTGTGTATTCGATCATCACAGAGAACAAGGGCAATCCAAGATTCACCAGGGCTGGGAGACGTCGATGCAAGGCTACTCAAAGTTTTTGCACTATTTCATGCGTGTTTTAAGCGGTGCAGCAACCATCACGCTCTGCTGCAGCTGCGAAGAGGTTCCATCTTACGTGCGAAATCTACGCGCCGGAGCTTTCCCTTGGCAGGCTACCGCTTCAGGTTATTGGAAGGGCGACGACCTGCCTGGGTCGCCTAAGATTGTCGTCCATCTTAGCGAACAGAGAGCGTATTTTTACAAAGGCAAACGGGTGGTCGGCGAATCGACTGTTTCTACCGGTAAACCTGGTTTCTCAACGCCTGCCGGTCGCTACCGCGTTATTTCGAAGGATAGGGACCATGTCTCAAGCGAGTTTGGCGATTATGTCGATGATCACGGTAACGTTGTGAAATCAAATATTGATGTGCGCATGGATCCCCAGCCGTCCGGGACACATTTCGATGGTGCACGAATGCCCTATTGCATGCATTTCAACGGCGGCTACGCCATGCACGAGGGCTATGTGCCGCGATTTGCTGCTTCGCACGGTTGCATTCGCTTGCCAAAGGAAATGGCCGAGCACTTTTTCGACGCCAGTCCCGAGGGCACGCCGGTGATCGTGAAAGAATAGAAAAGTTTGCAGCCGCTCACATGATGCTGTGATTCGCGTTTACGATGCAGGCGGAACGTGATTGAGACGCATGAACACAAAGGCGATTTCAAAGAGTGGTGATCTGACACCTCAGCTTTTCATCCGCGCTCACAATGAAACGCTCCATATGCTTTAATTGCGCTTCACGTTGTTCAAGCAGCTTTCTAGATTCGCAGATCGCGCGCTGCGCTCGTTCTACTAACACTGCGGTTTCCCGCCGTCCACGTTCCGGCCGTGCTTCCATACTGCTTGTCATCTTGTTCGTGTCATGTCGGCGTTCTGGATGCGCCTTTAAAGCCTCTGCAGATTCGGCTTACGATGCGGCCGGCAACGTAGTCGAGACACACGAGCACGAGGGTGATTTCAAAGAGTGGTGATCGTGGAGATTTTTTTGGACCAAACCAGTCGCAATTTCATCATTCGTTCGGCGAGCGGAAATTCGATACGACCAGGAGACTGTGCAGCTTCGAACGGGAGAATGGCGGTGACGATTGGAGTGGCATGATACTCGTTACTCTTCCTCAAAGTGGATCTATTATCGATCTAGATAGCGTCTCATTTATCATTAGGATCCAGGGTAAGAGTGGTGCCCGTGGAATCAGAATCGGTTTAGGCCATTCGGAACTACAAATTGTAACTCCCGACGATGCGCGGCGCTTTCTGGAGGAACTAAGAGAATCAAAGCAGGTCAACGTGGAAAACCTTCTAAAGTGGATTCGACTGGCGCCGACGAGCACACGCTCCCCCGCGGAACCACGACGACCGGCGTCAAGTCCGCAGCCAGAATCAGTCGAAAAATGAACACCGAAACCAAAGCTGGGAAATGCATTCTCTCGGGGGATGTCGAAATCGAAGGCTCGATTACGTTCCAAAACGAGCTTCTTATCGATGGAAAAGTTCAAGGGCAGGTCACTTCTAATGGGGTGCTAACTATCGGTGAAAACGCGAAAATTCATGGTGAGATCCAAACCAGATCTGTCACGGTGCATGGCAAGGTTCGCGGCAACATCACCGCTGAGCGTTGCGAGTTAAAATCGAACTGCACGCTGGAAGGAGACCTAAAAGCTGCGCGTCTCATCATCGAAGATGGGGCAACTTTCATCGGCACATCACAAATATCGCCACCTCACAAAACGCGCTCTTGAGATTGTCAGCGATTGGTTACCAATGGTCGCGAAACGCTTCCGTTGCCATGCGGGCCAACGCTCCCACCCGACATCGTGGAAAGGGGTCAGGGATGATTTCCCAATACTTCATTGAATCACTTCCAATTTCATTGCCGGATGAATTTCCTCACATAGCGTAATCCTTCGGCGTCCTTCTCCGGTTTGAATGCACATTTACGAAGTGCTCCCGCGCAAGAATAAACGCGGCGTCGATCTGATTTCCGATGCGCTGCCATTCGGTCGGTTGTAGTATGGCGGGCCGAATGCGATCAGCAACGCAATCGGCTACGCGCGATTCTACAGCCGTTCACATAATGCTGTAATCGGTCCTTTTTGAGAAATGTACTAAGGGGACGATCCAGGATTATACTTTTCAAAAAGAGCATACAGGCAATGCAGGGCTCTAGAAGCGTGGGGAAACTTTTTTATATTCGTCATTGTCATGTCATTCGTCGGTGGGCTCCTCGGCTGGCTCCTCATCATGCGGAAGCGCGTCTTGCAGCGCACGCGCTGCGGAGCCGTTGTCGCTGTTCCTAGTTAGGCGACAACTGCTTAGCCTTTTTCTCAAACGAAGATTATGACAACACCGAATACTCCGAAAGCAACCCTTGTCGATTCCATTCTGGGACCGCGCTCACTTTTCATTAGGACCGGTTTATCCTCACTCCAGTTTAGCCCCGCCCACGTCGCAAGCCTGAACTAAGAGACAACCCCGATGCTCATTGGAATCATGGCCGCCATGCAAGAGGAAATTGACACCCTCTTGAAGGAGCTTCCCGCGGAGTCGGAAGTCGTCGACGGCGGACGGCGGACCTATTACTCGGGTTCTCTTTGGGGCAAGCCCGTAGTCATGGTCTTTTCGCGATGGGGCAAAGTCGCCGCGGCTACCACGGCAATGCACCTCATTTCCGATTTCGGCGTCGCCGAGATCCTCTTCACTGGCGTTGCCGGAGCGGCTCAGCCCGGGCTCAAAGTCGGCGACGTCGTCATTGGGACTCGGCTTTGGCAGCACGACATGGATGCCCGGCCACTCTTCCCGCGGCACGAGATTCCTCTGCTCGGCTGTAGTTGGTTTGCCAGCGACGAACAGCGACGTGACCAACTGCTTCAAGCCGCCGCGGCTTTCCTCCGCGACGATCTGCCTATAGTGGTTTCTGAAGCCACCCGAGCCGCGTTCCATATTCAATCTCCCAAGGCCGTCGAGGGAGACATCGCCAGCGGCGACAAGTTTTTCGCAGACCGCGCCGACCTTGCCGAACTGCTCCTCCGCCTACCGACCATTGCAGCCGTCGAGATGGAAAGTGCGGCCGTCGCCCAGGTCTGCTACGAGTACAGTATCCCGTTCACGGTCGTGCGCACAATCTCCGATGCCGCCGACGAATCCGCCGCCCACGATTTCCCGCGCTTCCTAACGCAAGTAGCCAGCGTGTATTCGCATGGGATTTTGAAACGGCTGTTCGACGACAACGATCTAACCAATCAATGAAGCCAACTCCGAAAGTCTTCGCGAGCAGGGCCTGGCCCCACCCCGAAATGCGTCCGGCGTGTTTGCCGCGAAGCCCTGCCGTGTTTTATCTCCTTCGCGTTAGGTTCTCATCAAGATGACAACGACATCTGAACAAAAATGTTAATAGTCAATTATACTGCAAATACTTTTATTGCTCGGTCCTTCAGCAATCTTCATTAGTCTTCTCTGTAATAGAGTCAAAATCGGTCCGTTAATTATCATATTACTCGTTGGTTTAATTTTCTGGCCGTTTGTGGGGTTTATTTTGAGCGTTGCTTTCAAGGATCTTGACGCTAATGCGCCGCCGTACGCAAAGGGCATGAATGTATTTCTCGCCAGTGGCTCTGGTGCCGCCTTATCGCTTGTTGCTGGAACAGTTGGAATGGTTGTTCGACGAACTGTGAGTAAACATTGGTGAGGAGACCTAACCACCGCGTTTTTTTCCGCCTCTGCGTTTTTTGGGAATTTGATAATCAGGGAACGCCTGCGGATTCACAATCTTTGTAAGGACTTCGCCTATGTCTGACATCAGCAACCAATCGATCGCTATGCGCACAACCTTCGATGTATCCAGGATCGCGCTTCGCTTGACGAGCGCGTCAATTTTCTCTTCCTGATCTGGCCTAAGCCGAATATTGACGATTTTCTTTGCAGTCGGCTCTCCCGATTTGTTCCGTCGTATCCTTTTCATTGCCTTCTGGAAAGCGATGTAACACGAAAAGCGGCGGTCTGTCACGCTGTCTTTTGTGTGAACCCCGCTCAGGCACAATCCTTAAATTTTTGGGGGCTAACGTCGGTAATACGGATATTACCGTTGACTTTACAACGATATACAAGTATCGCTGCGCACAAGATTGAACATTGAACAATAGGGGATGTCCAAGGCGGCGGTTATGAATGAGTCCAAAGGAACCGGGGACGATGCATCGTTTCTGAAAACGCTGGCTAACCATATTGCGGCGCAACTCGAAGAACGAGGATTTTACATCGTTTTTGAGGATGATTTGGACCGTTACTGGCCAAGCACCGACATGGAGCCGACGACGCGGTTGAGAGAAATCCATTGTTTCGCTGAGGCTCACGGTTGGAGTGCCGCGATCGTCGACACTGGTTTGTTCGGGACAAGGGCAATATTTCAAAAATTGAAACCGGACCCTGATGGTTACGAGGGCTCCCTCGTCGCGCCTAGCTGACAAGTCTGCATCTAAATTCAGCGCGAACATGGAATATCCGGGCGGTCGCCATGCCATCATGGCAACGACATTCAGCACTGGCTCAATCAGAAGGAAGCCGAATAAAACCTACTGTTTTGGATGATAATTGCGGCAACGAACGGCAAGACTGACTCGCAAACGCGGAATAAGTCGAATACCAATCACTTTGGGTCGAGGGAAGCGCCCGAGGGTTGTTTCCTTCACCCCGCCGGGGGCATCCGGGGGGGACCCCCCGGCGTCAATTGCCGAGAAATGACCCCGAAAAACTACAAACACGAATACAACCATTGACCAAGCAGCGACTAAGTGTGATCAGCATCAACTGGAGCGCAGGACCGAGACCGGAGGATTTGTGAGCCGTGAGAGCGTAACTAATACAGACTGCGATTAAAAGTTGCTAGGCTGGTTAGTTGGAACCACGAATCGCCTACTCTAGCTGCACAAAAGTTAGCTTTTCATCCGCGTGCAGAACGAAACGCTTTCAGCGCATGATGCCGTGATCCGCGTTTGCGATTTAGCTGGCAACGTGATCGAGACGCACGAGCACGCGGGAGATTTCGACGAGTGGTGAGCTCACTTTTTCATTTCACCAGCAGTCTCTTGTTTGCCAAGATCTGAGAATGGTAAGCGAGACATTCCGCGACGGCGTCACCGAAATTGCCAAGCTTTTTTACGGGCTTGCTGAGTACCTTAGTTGGCGTGTGAGTTTATGAAGCGTTTCATCTTTGGTCTACTCGGCTTCGTTCTAATTTGGATTGTCGGTCTTGCGCCCCAGTTCTTAGCATACGGGCACGTTTCTGCAGTCATTATCTTCGCGCTTGAGGGTGGCCTTTCGATCGTGGGCTACCTCTTATATGTGCGACTGGTTGAAAAACGATTCGCACTTGAGCTTTCGCGCTTCCGTATCGCGTTGCTGCCACTTGGGATCCTCGTTGGCATGGTTTGGTTTGGCTTACTCATTGCGATGTTATACGCAGGCGGTCGTTACGAAATTAATCGACTCGCATTTCCAAACCGATTGTTATCAGCCGTGATATTCGCGATGGGGACGGCAATCTGGGAAGAGGTGACTTTTCGCGGATTACTCTTTCGAGTCACCGAACAAACTTTCGGCACTTGGGTTGGTGTTGCCCTTTCGGCGGTTGCTTTTGGTGCGCTGCATGGATTAAACCCGAATGCATCGCTGGCTGCGTCAGTCTCAATCATCCTAGAA
>Ga0126381_100006107_pt1 | contig 13318 bp, 9 predicted proteins | sample PanSoiMetPlot_28_FD_96465 | JGI IMG/M metagenome (GOLD analysis project Ga0126381, IMG submission 96465) | Tropical forest soil microbial communities from Panama - MetaG Plot_28 | ecosystem: Environmental > Terrestrial > Soil > Tropical forest > Bulk soil | place: Panama | collected 2016-02-17
CGGTCCTTCTCGCTCGGGTTCAGTTCGATGGTCCGGAAGATGTCAGTGAACTGAAAGCTGTCGACCACGATTCCTGCATCGTTTGAAAACGCGCCGGCCTTCACGATATTCATGCCCCATGCGGCAAGCGCACCGGCCACATCGGCAAAAAGACGGCTGCGGTCTCGCACGATCACCGTGAGATCGAAGAGCTGGCGATGCGGCCGGAGATCGAGCTGGACCGGATTCTTTTCGAGATTGAGGGAGAGTTGGAAGTGATTGCGGATATGTTCGGGGAGGCGGGTCTGAAGATAGCGTTGGGGCAGGCCTTCAAGGAAATGGCGAAGGGCGTCGTACTGGCTCGCCGGCACCATTGACCGGATGCGGTTCAACAGCGTCGGATCGATGGCCGAGTGGTAGCGAACTTCATCCACGCTTCGATCCATAAAGTTGGCCGCCGCCATGTAAAGCTGCCAGAGGTTCTCGGCCTTCCAGGGTGTCAGCGCCTCGGGATTCACGGCCTTGATGTCCGCGTAGGTCATCAGCGTGAGCATCTTCAGGGGCGCCGGGCTGCCGATCTTCTCCGCAAACGCACGCACGTTCTCCGCGTCGAAGATGTCCCGTCGCAGCGCATTCGACATCTCGAGATGCAGCCGGATGAGCTTCAGTACCTGTTCGCGCTCTTCGGTATCGAAGTCGAGCCTTGCCATGAAGCTGTCAGCGAGTTCGACGCTCTGGCCCGTGTGCTCGCCGCTGCGGCGGCCTTTGCCGGTGTCGTGCAGCAACAGAGAAAGCAGGAAAAGATCGAGGCGATCGACCTCAGGCAGCAACTGCGCGAGGCGCTGCTCATAGTCGTGTGCAGGCTGGCGGAGGCTGTGTACGTTGTCGATGGTGAGGAAGGTGTGCTCGTCGACGGTGTAGCGATGATAGCTATCGCGAATCACGAGCGCGTCGATGCCATGGAACTCAGGAATCAGCATCTCCAGCACGCCGAGCGCGTGCATCGTGCGCAGGGCGTGTGCCGCGTGCGGCCCGAGCAGCACCTCGCGCAACGCGTTCCAGAGATACGGACCTTCGGGGATGTGAATGGCCAGAGCAGGCAGGGCGTCGGTGATGCGGTCTTCCGCGGCCTGCGAGAGCGCATAACCATGCGTCGCCATCAGCGAGAAGATGCGCAGAATGGCCGCGGTATCGCTGAACTGCGCTCCGGGAAGAATGTCGATGCGCCCCTGGTCGAGAATGAAGTCGGTGCCGGCGATCGGGGTTCTGCGACGGCGGAACTGCTTGTAGAAGCTGACCGGCGCCGGTAGATGCTCCATCAGCAAGGCAGCCCGGCGGTAGATCACGCGTGCATGCCGATAGTAGGTACGCATCCAGTAGGCCGGATCGGCCGTTCCACGAGTCTCCAGCCCGATCGAGTTTGACGCCGCTTCGTCCTGCGACTGCCAGTCGAGCGTGTTGTCGTCGCGTCCATGGCGAAAGTGCAGAAAACATCGAGCCGCCGCCAGGAAGTCGAATGCTGCTTCGGCGTCTCCACGCGCGCTCTGGAAGACTCCACCGCGCTGGCGAGGCCACTCCTTGGTCTCTCTCAGGTGGAAGAGCAGGGCAAACCAGACCGCCAGGTGGTAGTCGCGCAAACCGCCGGGACACTCCTTGAGGTTTGGTTCGAGATGGAAGATGGTGTTGCCGTATTTGGCGTGCCGAGCGCGGGCGATCTCGCCGAGCTTCTGGGTGATGGTGTTCCACTCGCTCAGCACCAGGCCGGGTAAAACTGTCTGGTGGAGTTGCTGGTAGAGCGGGAACTGGCCGGCGAGGAAACGGCGATCGAGGGTGGCGAGGGTGAATTCGAGGTTGTCAGGATCGAACTTGCCGGCTTCCTTCACGGTTCGCGAACTGGGGCTGGCCCGCAGGCCGATGTCCCACATGCCCTGGATGATGGACCGAACGGCTTCCTTTGCCTGCTCCTCGGTCTTTTCGTCGGCGAAGGCGAAGAGCACATCGATGTCCGAGAAGGGGAAGAGATCTTTCCGTCCGTAGCCGCCCAGGGCGAGCAGCGAGACACTCTGCGCGGGTTGGCCTGCGAAGGCCCTGCGCCACATTTCAATGAGGATACGGTCGACTACGGCCGAGCGGCGGCGGATCGCAGCGGTGCCGTCTCCGGTGCGCTCGTAGGTCTGTCGGACAAGCGCCATCTCCCGGAGATACTGGTCCCTTAGATCGTCAACCGCTAGAGCGACTGGATTCATGAGCAGTGTGGTTAGAGAAAGGCTAGCCGAAGCTTAAAGATGTTTTAACAGAATAAGCGATTCTATTGCGAGACGGATAAGCAGAGTGACCGGAGTGACCGATTCGTGCCGTCGTCTCACCGCCCCGGCTGAGGTGTCAGCGCCGTCGATAGCATACTGCCAGCCGCGCACGCGACTCGCCGATATGTTCGACGCCCGGAAGAGACACTCGAGTCTCAACGGTATACTTCCCCAATGTCTTTCATCTCAAAGAGAGGGGCTTCGGATGCTCCGCAACCCCGCTCTCTATATGCCTGTGGCTGCTCTTTCGATGATCAAGTGTGAATATGCCGCAATTCCCGTCCAGCGCCCGCCAACTCGCCGAGATGCTCGACCGCCTCGATTTGTTGTGAGATGATCAGCAAACCCCCATGCAAGACGGCCCCATTGTCCTTCACTCGCTGCTAACCTGCCCTTACTGCGGACACACCACGCTCGAAGAAACCTCCTCGAACGTCTGCCGCTTTTTCCATGAATGCGCCAATTGCCACGAGCTGCTGCGGCCCAAGCCAGGGGATTGCTGCGTGTTCTGTTCCTACGGCTCCGTGAAGTGTCCACCAAAGCAGCGGGAAGAAGGCTGCTGCGACCACTGCCCTCCGCCGCCGGGAGACGCTCAAGATAACAAGCCATAGATGAACCAAGCCTCTTTACGAGGAGAACCTGCGCTACACTGCTCGCCATGCAACGAGTGCGACGGTTCTACGACCGGATTTGCTCGCAATTCACGATCGAGAACGGCCTCTTATACCTTGTGCTGTCTGTGCTCAACTTCTGTCTTGCAGCCTTGAACATTCGTGGCTCTTTTCGAACCCATGAAGCGTTCGACCAGTATTTCGGCGCCGTCGCCTTCGTAATGGGTGCAATCGTGCTCTTTCACGCGATCCAAGTCCTCCGAGCTGTTGCGCGCCGCAACCGCGAAGATGGTCGACAGCAAATACCATAGATAAAGGGCGAGTCCGTTTCGCGATGGCAAACGAAGGCCGGCGCTGCGGCCGGCCTGGGGTGGTGGTTTGACAAAGAATCTGAACTAGAGCGCCGTTTCTCCTCGCTCGTCGTTTCGGATGCGGATGGCCTCCTCGATGCGGCTGACGAAAATTTTGCCGTCGCCGATGCGGCCGGTGCGTGCCGCGGAGCCGATGGCCTGGATGGCCTTCTCCTTCATCTCGTCGAGAACGACCATCTCGATCTTCACCTTGGGCAGAAGGTCGACCGTGTATTCACGGCCGCGGTAGAACTCGGTGTGGCCCTTCTGACGGCCGTGGCCGCGGGCCTCGAGAATCGTCATCCCCTCAATCCCAACGTCAAGCAGCGCTTCCTTTACGGCGTCCAGCTTGGAAGGCTGGATAATTGCTTCGATCTTGAGCATCCTGTTTGCCTCGGTTGGTAGCGTATCAGGCCTGAGGCCCGTGGTGGTTAACTTCAGCCCGATCTTTTCATCAGGAATTCAGGTCGTAACCTTCTTCACCATGCTGCGACAAGTCGAGGCCGACCACTTCGTCCTCCCGGGAGACGCGCAGCCCGATCGTCTTGTCGACGAGAAACAGCAGTAGCAGCGTGCCGATCGCTGACAGGGTCCATGCGATCGCAACACCCGCGAACTGGCTCAGGAGCTGACCCCAATGTCCGTCGATGACGCCCGTCGCCACATTCGCTCCGAAGACGGGGTTGATGAGTTTGGTCGCAAAAATGCCAGTAAGAATAGCCCCGAGGGTTCCGCCTGAGCCGTGCACTCCAAAAGCGTCAAGGGAGTCGTCGTAGCCAAACCAGGCCTTGACCTTGAACACCATGAACGAACAGAAGAAGCCGGCCACGAGCCCAATAAGCAAGGCCGGGAACGGCTGAACGAAACCTGAGGCTGGAGTAATCGCCACCAGGCCCGCCACCGAACCGGAGATCGCGCCCAGGGCCGTTGGCTTTCCGTTATGAAACCACTCAAAGATGGTCCAGCCCACCGCGGCCGTTGCGGCCGCAAAATGCGTGTTGATGAAGGCGCTGGTGGCCAATGTGCCCGATGCGAGCGCGCTGCCGGCGTTGAATCCGAACCAGCCCACCCACAGCAGGCATGCTCCGATGAAGCTCAACACCATGGAGTGCGGCGGCATGGCAGTGTTCGGATAGCCAATACGCTTGCCCAGGTAAAGAGCCGTGACCAGGGCCGAAACTCCGGAGGTGACGTGGACGACAGTTCCGCCGGCGAAGTCGAGGCTCGGAATATGATTGCCGGTTGCGTTGAGCAGTCCGCCGACTCCCCACACCATGTGCGCCATGGGACTGTATACGATCAGCGACCAGAGCGAGAGGAAGACAGCCATCGCGCTGAATTTCATGCGCTCGGCGAATGCTCCGGTGATGAGGGCCGGCGTGATGATGGCGAACATGAGCTGGTAGACCATAAAGGTCTGCTCGGGAATTGTCGCGGCATAGTCAGGATTGGGCGAGAGGCTGACCCCACGGAGAAAGAGATGATCCAGCCCGCCAATGAAGCTGGTTCCATGCCCGAACGCCAGCGAGTAGCCGACTACTGCCCAGAGAATTGTGACCAGGCCCATCATGGCAAAGCTCTGCATCATGGTGCCGAGGATGTTCTTGCGGCGCACCAGCCCGCCATAGAACAAGGCAAGCCCAGGTCCGGTCATCAGCAGGACCAGCGCTGCGGAAACTAGCATCCAAGCATTGTCGGCATTCATCTGCGCGGCATGAATTGAGTCCTGCAGAGATTTCAGATCGGCCTGAGAAGGAGATGCGGGTGTTTGTGCACCAAGGAAAGAAGGAAGTAGCAAAAAAGCGAACGGGGCAACTACACCGAAGCGAGTTCTGGACATGCCTACTCCGAAAACCAGTTCACGCAGGAGATTCGAAACATCTAGGGGTCATGGGTACGCTCGGGCCGGGAGCCGACCCAGCATAGAGATGACCTTGCATGATTTTCCGTGAACATTGCAGAATAATTCATCCGTCCTCCACTTCCATAAAGAAGCTATATATGCGGAGCAAGTCCGCGGGCACGCGCGAGGGAGGTAAAATATAGACATGGGGACGATTCAGGAGCGCGACCGCTACCTATTCGGATCGCTCGAGAGCAGTGCAAAAAACCGAGCCAAACTGCAGGAAGTCAATTATGGCTTCGAGCAGCCTGAAGGCGTGTTTCTTACCACGCTGGACTTTGCGATCAATTGGGTGCGCAAAAGTTCTGTGTGGCCGGTCACATTCGGACTTGCCTGCTGCGCCATCGAAATGATGTCGATGGGCGCGTCGCGGTTTGACATCGCGCGTTTTGGCGCTGAGGTTTTTCGGCCTTCGCCACGGCAATCCGACCTGATGATCATTGCTGGCCGCGTCGCGCAAAAGATGGCCCCAGTCATTCGCCGCCTCTACGACCAGATGCCGGAGCCGAAATGGGTTATCTCCATGGGCGCCTGCGCAACATCGGGCGGGGTGTTCAACAACTACGCAATCGTCCAGGGAGTCAACCAGGTCATTCCGGTTGATATCTATGTTCCCGGATGTCCACCAAGACCGGAGCAACTGCTCTACGCCATTACGCTCCTTCAGGAAAAAATCCAGCGCGAACCCCGCAGTCTGTTGAAGACGTTGAACGCGGAGTAGTCACGAACCAGGACAGTTAGAACCCGTCTTTGGGGGCCCTTTTCAGCCCTCGCCAGGCCGGCCTCATGCGGCCCAGTCAACGCACTCTCAGGATAGCCAATGGTCAAGTCCTTCAGAAAGTACACTCTGGCCCTGTCTACCTATGGTAAGTTTATTCAGTTGATGGTGTCTGGTGTCCCGAGCAGTATCCTGCCACGTAGCTTGAATCCTTTAGCCGCGGAAAACGGTCCGTAACGAGAAGCCGTTTCCAAATTGTTTTTCAGCCTTTGATTGCGGAGGAGAAACGCATGCACTCGCAAACTTCAAAGTTCACCGTTCTGGCGTTGGCTTTGGCATGTTTGGTTCCGATGTCGATAGCCGCCCAGGATTCTTCTTCGCAGACGCCGCCGCCGGCTCCGACTCCACATGCCGCTGCAGCAACGTCTGCTCAATCCCCATCAAAATGGGATCTTTTCCTCGGTTACAGTTATCTCGCGCCGAAGGGACATATCATCAACAACGGAACAATCGTCGACAACGCGAAATCCGTCAGTTGCTGTGCAGTTTTCAGCATCGCCCGGTATTTCACCAACTATGTCGGTGTCCAGGCGGAGGGAGATTTTCATAAGAACGGCGGGAACTATTCGCAGGTGGTACATAACACCTTCTCAGGCGGATCCGGAGGCATCATCTTCCGCTATCCGACCGAAGATATTACGCCGTTCGTGCACGCATTGGTTGGCGGCCAGAGTGTTTCAACGACCTACCACCCCAGCACCCAGTGGGGAGTCGTCCTAACCGCCGGCGGCGGATTAGACTACAACACTCCGTGGCTCAATCATCGTTTCGCAATCCGCATCTTCCAGGCTGACTACCAGTATGCACACGTCAACATGAACCCGGTGGTTCGCGGCAACTTCAATATCGCGCGTCTGAGCACCGGGCTCGTCTTCAGTTTCGGAAGCATGGCTCCTCCACCGCCAGTCACCCTGGCCTGTTCGGCCGAGCCAACAGCAGTTTTCCCGGGTGAACCGGTAACGATAACCGCCACGGCCGGCTCTTTGAATCCCAAGGAGCACGTGATCTATGGCTGGTCGGGACAGGGAGTGACCGGTACCGACACCACGGTCAAGGTTGATACCGCGAACCTCGCGCCCGGCAGCTACACCGTAAACGGCACGGTGAAGACCGGAAAGACCGGCAAGGAAGGTCTGAAGCCCTGGCAGAACGCCTCCTGTTCAGCCACGTTCACTGTCAAGGAGTTTGAACCGCCGACACTTACCTGCTCGGCGAATCCGACCACGATCAAGCCCGGCGAATCCGCAACGATTACTGCCAACGGCGTGAGCCCGCAGAATCGTCCTCTCACCTATAGCTACCAGGCTTCCGCCGGTACGGTGAGCGGCACCGGGACAACGGCAACCTATGCCTCACAGGGTGCCTCGCCCGGACCGATTACCGTGACTTGCTCCGTGACGGACGACAAGGGACACACGGCGACGGCTACGACGAGTCTCAACATTGAAGCTCCACCTCCGCCTCCGCCGCAACCTCCGGCAGAGCTTGAGCGCCGCTTGATGCTCCACAGCGTCTTCTTCCCGACGGCGTTGCCGAAGGAAGCGCATCCTGAGGGCGGACTCGTGGAGAGCCAGCAGGCCATTCTGGAGGGTCTTGCGACGGACTTCAAGACCTATCTCACGTACAAGCCGGATACGCACCTGATCCTCACCGGTCATGCGGATCCACGTGGTGGAACCGAGTACAACCAAAAGCTCTCCGAGCGCCGTGTCAACCGGGTGAAGCAGTTCCTGGTTCAGCAGGGCGTACCCGAGGCGAATATCGACACCCGCGCCGTCGGCGAAGAACAGAACCTGACCGCGGACCAGGTGAAGGATCTTGTACAAAAGAATCCTGACCTGAGCGATGCCGAAAGGAAGAAGATTCTGAGACCAACCCAGTTGAAGACTATCGTTCTGGCTCAGAATCGCCGCGTCGACATCACCCTGAGCACCACCGGTCAGCAGTCAGTGGAACTCTACCCGTTCAACGTTACTGACGCCGAGACCCTTCTCAGCCAGCGGACTCCTGCCGGCAAGAAGGCCCCGGCCAAGGCTCCGGCCAAGAAGAAGTAGTCGTTCAAACGCCGGGACAGGCCCACAAGACATGTCCCGGAACTCCGAGTCATTGAGAGGCTGCCCGGCGACGGGCGGCCTCCTTTGTTTCGCGGACCGCCCAGGCGAACGAAAGGCCAAGCCAGGGATCAGAAGTGAATCGTTTTGTGCGGATTCTGTATCATCGAGATATGCAAGCTGCCCCCGCCAAGAATAATCAGCTTTCCGGTTTCCGCGCATACGATGTGCGACTTGGGCCAATTGCCTCAAAGGTGGAGGCGGGCGCGCGGCTTGATGCAGAGGATGGACTTGCGCTCTACCGGTCGCCCGATGTGCTGGCGGTGGGATGGCTTGCCAACTACGTTCGCGAGCGGATGCACGGGGACGTTACGTATTTCAACGTCAATCGCCACATCAATCCAACCAATGTTTGCGTGGCGGCCTGCAAACTGTGTGCTTTCGGACGCAAGAAAGGCGATCCGGTCGGTTACACGATGGCGCTGGAAGAAGCCTGGCAGACAGCGGCTTCCGGATACAGCGAAGCAGTGACCGAGTTCCACATTGTTGGTGGATTGCATCCCGATCTGCCTTTTGAGTACTTTCTCGATCTCGTGAGCGGACTCAAGCAGCGCTTCCCCAAGGTGCACATCAAGGCTTTTACGATGGTGGAGGTTGCGTACCTCGCACGTCGCGCCAAGCTCTCGATCGAAGAGACTCTCGTCAAGCTGCGCGAGGCAGGCGTGGATTCGATGCCCGGTGGCGGTGCGGAAATCTTCGCAACGCGCGTGCGCTCGATCATCTGCGATCACAAGATCGACGGCGATGAGTGGCTTGAGACGGCGCGCCTGGCGCATAAGCTCGGATTCAAATCGAACGCGACGATGCTTTATGGACACATCGAGAACGATGAAGACCGCGTCGATCATTTGCTGAAATTGCGAGCTCTGCAGGATCAAACCGGCGGATTCCAGACATTCATCCCCCTCGCCTTTCACCCGGAGAACACTCCGCTCGATCACCTGCCCGTGACCACCGGGCTTACGGACATTCGCCAGATCGCGGTCAGCCGGCTGATGCTCGACAACTTCCCGCACATCAAGGCCTACTGGCAGATGATGACTCCGAAGATTGCGCAGATCGCGCTTCGTTTCGGCGCCGACGACCTGGACGGCACAGTCATCGAAGAGAAGATCTACCACGACGCCGGGGCCACCACACCGCAAGGCATGACGCGCAAAGAGCTCTGCCGCCTGATTACTGAGGCCGGTCGCGTGCCCGTAGAGCGCGACACGCTTTATCACGCGGTAACGCGCGACGAGAACAGCTTTACGGTCGCCGTTTAGGAATAAATCATGGGTGAATTGAGCCTCTATGCCGTGATCGGGCTTTGCGTTGGATTCCTTTGGGGAATCGGCTGCTCACTCGCCATTCTGTATTCGATCTATCTTGGCGGATATCGGAAGGCGGTTGAGGATTCGCTCGCCATAGAGAAGCCTCGGCGATTCAAAGACGCATTGCGAAAGCTTGAAGCGCGGCGTGCAAAGCAGGGATCTGCAAAGTAGGAGAAAGTTTGCTGTTACCCCTCAGGGGCTAAAGCCCTCTGTCTCTAAACCTTTTTTCGGCACGACCGAAGCCGTGCCTTTTCAAAACAAGTCGATCGAGCATTCGTCAGACATGCCTAGTCCGATCCCGCAGCCGTGACAAGACCTCTTCGACAATCTCCTCGAGTCCGGATTCTCCACCCCTGCGAAATGGAATCGGCGCAGGCAGCGGCGCCATCCGCGCATCGGGAAAGCCCAGCCGCCGCTTAAGCGCCAGGATCTCTTCGATCTTTTCTTCGGGAATGTGGGTCAGCGGCTTGCCGATCTGTTTCGCGATGACGCAGGTCTTGCAGTAGGACTCCAGTATTTCAACCAGCCACTCGGCATGTGTCACGGTATCGGACCAGCAGACCACGCCGTGATTCGCCAGAAGGATGCTGTTGTGATTCTGCACGTAGGGCAGCACCGTCTCGGCAAATGCCTTCGTGCCCGGCGTTTCGTAGCGCGCGAGTGCGGCCGGACCGATGAAGATCTCGTACTCCGAGATCAGCCCGACCGGCGGCGCTGTGCCGGTCAGCGAAATGGCCGTCGCGTATGGCGGATGGCAATGGACCACGGCGCGGGCGCGAGGATTCGCCTTATATATCTCGAGGTGTAGGAGGAGTTCGCTCGTGCGCAGGCGGCCGCCGGCCACGATGTTGCCCTCCAGGTCCGACAGGCAGATATCTGCCTGCTCCATGTCGCACTTGCTCATCATCGTCGGCGTACACAACACGTATCTTGTGCCAAGACGGCAGCTGATGTTGCCGCCGTTTCCGTCGACGTACTGCCGGTCCCACAGCTTCCGGCCCGTCCGGATGATCTCCCCTCGCACTGCTTCGGCCTCAGGCGAAGTTGCAATCGCGGATGGGCTGGGCTCGTTTGGCCCAGGCACGCGGAGAGCGTCTACGACGGCCTCAACGACTTCCCTCACCTGGTCCGATATCGGATTTGTCACCTGCTCCATGCCGCCCCGATGGAACGGCAGTTCCGGCACACCGTTCACCTTCTAGATATAGGTCCGAATGCTTCCAGAAATTGGTGATCGAGATCACCGAGGACAGAAGAAAGGCAACTGCAGGTTCCTTCACTCCCCTTCCACCTCGCGATGCTCAGTGTCAGGGTCGGTCGAAATGACAGATCTCTGTTGGTGACTCAACTTAGCCGGCTGCCACCAGCTTTCTCTGCAGGGCCTCGAGCGTTTGCCCCTTGGTCTCGGGGTAAAAGAAGAGAACTGTCACAAACTGCACGGCCGTCATGATGGCGAAGAATACAAAGGGAGTCGCCGTGCTCATGTAGTGCACAATCACCGGGAATTCAAGCTGAATGAGCGTGTTCATGAGCCAGTGGCTCGCACTGCCCACGCCCTGGCCTTTGGACCGCACTGATGTGGGAAAGACCTCGCCGATATACACCCAGATCACCGTGCCCTGCGAAACCGCAAAGAAAGCGATGTAGATGACGAGCAGCCACAACAGCGAGTTCAGGTGTGTGTTTGTCCCAAAGACCCACGCCACGCCGGCCAGGCACGCTGCCGTTCCCGCCGCGCCGATTAGCAACAGAGTTTTGCGCCCGAGCTTGTCGATCAACGACATCCCGATCATCGTGAACACAAGGTTCGTGGCCCCGATGACGATCGCCTGTTGATCGCTCGAAATCTGGCTGTAGCCCGCTGAGCCAAAGATGCTGTTGATGTAGTACAGAATCGCGTTGATCCCGGCAAGCTGGTTGAATGCGCCAATCGAAATCGCCAGAAAGAGCGGGTAGCGATATTTCCACTGGAAGACCGGCTCATGTGCCGACGCGTGCTCCTGGGCCAAGGCCGCGCGGATGTCGGCCATCTCCGCCTCTGGATCGGGATCGCCCATCATCTTCAGCACGGCGAGGGCTTCATCGATGCGGTCTTTCGAAGCCGACCAGCGCGGGCTGCGCGGAATGCCGAACAGCAGGATCAAAAATACCACGGCCGGGGCACCGGCAATGCCCACCTGCCAGCGCCATTCCATGGCGCCGAGATGCATCAGCCGGATCGCGTAGTTGGAGACGTACGCCAGCATGATGCCGAACACAATGTTGAACTGGAACAACGCCACCAGGCGTCCGCGCCACTTCGCCGGAGCCAGCTCCGCAATGTAAACCGGCCCAAGAACGGAGGACGCACCAATCCCCAGCCCTCCGATAAATCGGAACACGAGAAAGGAATCCCAATTCCATGCGAGCCCGCAGCCGAGAGCCGAAACTACGTACAAAATGGCTGTGATGCGTAGCGTCTCACGGCCTCCGAGTCTCTGGCCGGCCTGTCCTGCACCGAGGGCTCCGATCACGGTCCCAACCAGCCCGATCGCAACTGTGAGGCCCTTGTTCTGCGGACTCAATCCGTAAAGGCGAACGAGAGCATCGATGGCCCCGGCGATGACAACAGTGTCGAAACCAAACAACAGGCCGCCGAGCGCTCCCGTGAGGGTCGCCTTCATCAGGTTCAGAGTAGGTCGCATTTATCGCTGTCCTTGGATAACCAGAACATCCTACAGACCGCGAACTCCGGCTCGCAAATCTGTGATCAGGAGACCAGGGATTGGGGGTCAGGGATCAGGTATCGCTTCTCAGTTCTCGTCTGCAGTCAACTCGACTTCCTAGGCCCTCCCTAGACCCGACGCCCTAGTCTCCAGTCCTTTACTCCCTACTCCCTGTTCTCCGTCTTTTCCGGCGCTCCCGGCGTGACGACCAATGCCCGGCATCGGGTGGTCCCCACGGCGCCCCATGCAATCGCCATTTCGCTGTCCAGATACGCGCAGTCGCCGGCCTCGAGCACTTCCTGCATTCCGCCGGAACTCAGTTGCAAGCTACCCTCCAACACGTACACCACGCTGCAGGTGCCCCGGTTGGCTTCCGCCATCATCGTTCCGGAAACCCCCGGGGGATACTCAAGCATCTTCGCGACAAGACCTGTCCGGCCCGCCGCGGCGTGCAAGGGAGTGTGTTTTACCGCATCCTGGCTGCGGCCATTGCCCGAGAGGTGCGCCTTGCGTGTGATTGCGAGTGTGTGCTTGGTGGCCTCGAGAAAGAAGTAACTCAACCCGACTCCATGGACGCGACAGATATTCGCGAGAGTCGGCAAGGTGGGAATCATCCTGTCGGTCTCGAGTTTCGACAGAAGCGCAGTCGACAATCCCGTTTCGACTGCGAGGCGGGCGAGCGTCAGATGTTTGTGTGTACGGAGCGTGCGAAGCTTCATGCCGATGCTGTACGGCTCCAGTGACCAACGCGCGTAAGACGGTCCAGTCGCCATCGGGATCTCCTCGAACCGAGTCTTCCGCGTTTTCATCTTCAAACTTTTGAAGGATTCCTGAAACTCCGTTGCTGGTTTCCTGTATGGTTTTGCAATAGCGCGAGGTACCTGGACGCGATAGCATCACATAAGAGCTCCTCCGCAGTCCCGGCTCATACAACTGAAAATCTGCTGAAAAAAAGGATCAATCCCAATGGCTATGGTCCGTTCCCTCTCAGCAAGACCCGCCCCTGTGTGCTGCCATCTCTATCGCAGCGTACAACTGATGATTGCTATATTTCTCGTCTTCCACATTTCTTCGTCGACAGCCGTCGCAAAGGCTCAAGCCACCAACTCTGCGCCCGATGTTCTTGTGCTCAGCAATGGCGACACATTGCACGGAAAGCTTCTGAATTCTTCCGGCGGAAAGATCACGTTTCACTCCGACCCGCTCGGCGACATTTCGCTTGATTTGGACAAGATCAAGGAACTTCACGCCGGCGGCAGCTA
>Ga0126381_100006108_pt1 | contig 13316 bp, 11 predicted proteins | sample PanSoiMetPlot_28_FD_96465 | JGI IMG/M metagenome (GOLD analysis project Ga0126381, IMG submission 96465) | Tropical forest soil microbial communities from Panama - MetaG Plot_28 | ecosystem: Environmental > Terrestrial > Soil > Tropical forest > Bulk soil | place: Panama | collected 2016-02-17
CGCCTCACCTGGATCAGCGAGAAGGACCGCGGCCAGGCACACGCCATCAACAAAGGCTTTCGCATGGCCAAAGGCGAGATCGTGACATGGCTCAACTCGGACGATATCCTTCTGCCCGGGGCGGCGACGCGCGCCGTCCAGGCTTTTGCTTCCGCGCCGCCCACCACGGGCGCCATCTACGGCGAAGGCTACCGCATGGACCGCGAAGGCCGGATCACCGGACGCTTTCCCGCCACCGAGCCGTTCAATTTGTGGAAACTCGTCTACCTGTCCGATTATGTCCTCCAGCAGTCCACCTTCTTCCGCCGCGCCGCCCTCGAGGAGATCGGCTGGCTCGACGAAAAACTTCACTATGCGCTCGATTGGGATGTGCTGATCCGGCTCGGAAAACGTTTCGGTCTCCACTACGTTGCTGAGGAATTCGGCGTCCTGCGCGAGTACGCGGAAGCCAAGAGCTTCGCGGGTGGAAAGGCGCGGGTCAACGAGATCCGGGAGGTGCTCGAGCGCCACACCAGGTTGAAGCGTGCGCCGGGTTATTGGACCTACGGACTGCAGACGCGCCAGGATAGCTGGAAGCAGCGTCTCGAGCAGCAAAGCCCGAAGTGGCTCCGCGCGCCGGCCGTTCTTGCGAGCTTCTTCATTTATGTCGCAACCGCCGGCGCCATCATGCTCATCCTGCGCCATGCGCAAGGACTCTACCAAGACCGCTGGGCGTCGGACCGCCTGCGCTGGATGGTGCCGGAAGGCGCGGGTGAGGTCGCAATGCGCGGCCGCGTTCCTGATGATCCACGGCTCTCCGGACAAGCACTGACGGTCATTTCGGACGGCCGTCAGCTCGGCCGTTGGCCAGTCGGCCCCGGCGAATTCACAGTCCGGTTCGAGCGGCCGGCTGGAGGTTCGGGCCCGTTTGCGTTTGAAGTTCGGGCCGCGCGCTACCGGCGACCGCGTTTCGGCTCCGAGCTGAGCTTCCGCCGCATGGGGTGGATCCTGGAGAATATCTTCTGGTCAGTCCCGGATTCATCGGTAGCCACTTAGTGGTTCTAGAACCGAAGTTTTCGGTCAGTCCTGAGAGTACTTAGTTGCGAACGGTACCGCGCGAGTACTTAGGGTCCCTTGTATCTGCAAGGATTTCGCGATTAACTTCGGTCATTTAGAGATGGAATCGATGCCGACGCTTTCCGAAGAGCTCACAGACGGGCGGCTGGCGGTGCCCGAAGTTCTCCGCCAGGCCCAGGGGCTCGAAAAGGCTTTGCGCAGCCTCCACGAATCCGGCCTAGTGCATGGCGCCGTGACGCCGTCCAATCTCTATCTGGCCCGCGAGGGCTTGGAACTGGCGCCGCCGACGGGAGGGCGAAGTTTCGGGCCTGGCTAGAAACGATCCGGGCGCGGCCGCGATGTAAGGCGGTCAGGTTCCCGCCAAAGCCAACAAGCTCCCGTTCTGGCCCTTCTGCGGCTCCGAATCGGCTCCGGCCCTCCGCGACACATGGCTGGCTGAAAAACACCTCGGCTGCCATTTCTGGCGCTGCCGGCGATGTCTGCGGCGATATTACCGCATGCTGCGTATCGAAGTCGCCAGGTACTAATCGGGCATCTCCTCTTTAAGAGGCGAGCGTAAGTGATGGAGGAGTGTACCCTTCGATTAGCGGCTGGCCCAACCGGATGACCACCTCCCCCGAGTTTGCCATCCAAAGCCACGCCAGCCGCCTAACGGTTATTCTTTTTTAGCGCGCATCGGGCGCCGCACGCCAGTGTCTTCTTTGGCGCAAAGCGGATTTTCAACAAGTTTTTTGGATAGCGCCGTGTTGAACTTACGTTGCGCAATGTGTGGCAAACTTGTGAATAAATCGGGAAACCTATGAACTGTTTTGGCAGGAATGTTTCCACCGGCGCGAGCATCGAGGTTTCGTTCGGCGCCGTGATCGAATCGGTTGCGCCCGCACCGGAAACGCCGCCCGCGTGGCTCGCGCCTGGATGGATCGATCTGCAGGTGAACGGCTTCGCGGGCGTGGACTACAACACACCGTCGACTCCGCCGGAGGAGATCGACCGTTCGCTCTGCGCCCTGTTTGCCACCGGCGTCACGCGCTTGTATCCCACGGTGATCACCGGTTCTCCGCAGTTAATGGAAGGTGCGCTTCGCAACCTGGCGCGCTCGCGAGAACAACTGCCGAACGGAGACGTGATCGAAGGCTTCCACGTGGAAGGGCCGTTCATCAGCCCGGACGATGGTCCTCGCGGCGCGCATCCGCGGCAATGGGTGCGGCCGCCGGACCTGGACGAATACCGCCGCTGGCAGGATGCGGCCGGCGGGCGCGTCCGTATGGTGACGCTCGCTCCGGAGTGGCCCGAGGCCTCGCGGTTCATCGAAGGCATTGTGTCCGGCGGCGTCGTTGCGGCCATCGGCCACACCAACGCCAACGCATCACAGATCAGGGACGCCGTCAGCGCCGGCGCCACCATCTCGACGCATCTCGGAAATGGTGCGCACGCCGTGCTGCCTCGCCATCCCAACTACATTTGGGACCAGCTCGCCGAAGATCGCCTGATGGCCGGCTTCATTGTCGATGGCGTACACCTGCCCGTCAGTTTTCTGAAAGCGGCGCTGCGCGCGAAGACCCTGGACCGATCCATCCTGGTGACGGATGCCGCGACGCCCTCCGGCGCGGCGCCGGGCCGTTACCGCTTCGGAGAATTCGAAGTAGAACTAACACCCGACAATCGCGTTGTGCTGCCGGAATCCGGCAAGCTGGCCGGCAGCGCTCTCCGCATGGATCGGGGTGTGGAGAATCTGATGCGCCTCGCCGATTTGCAGTTGGCCGACGCCGTGCGCCTTGCCACCGTCAATCCCGCCCGAGCCTGTGCCATCGGAGGTCGAATGAACGGACTCGTCTCCGGCGACCGCGCCGATCTCGTCGAGTTCCGCTTGGAAGGAGGATGCCTGGAAGTGCTGCGAACGTGGCTGGGGGGAAGGGAAGTGTGGAGGGCCGGCGAAGAAGGAGTCAGAAGTCAGAAGACAGAAGTCAGAATTCCGAGGTGAGCGTCCAGCTTCTGACTTCTGTCTCCTGACTTCTTATTTCTTCTTCCTTATAAAAATCGACCCGTTGAATGAGTGGAAGTTGATCTCCACGCCGCCGCCGTTGATCGTGCCCGTCAGGCCGTGGTCGAAACGCACGCGATACTTGCCCTGGCCGCTGGTGTCCGGCTCCATTACGGGGGCGCCCGCGACCACATCGAAATCGCTGTAGATGTCGCCGTGGTCGGTCCTGAATTTCATCGTGGCCTTCAGATCGGCTGGAAAGGTGACATCGATCCTGGAGTTGAAGGTGCTGAACGAGAGCGGTTTGCCTTGATCCACGCGATTCATCGTCACGAGAATCGGCGCGTTGAAGGAATCCGCCACCACGGTGCCCGATACATTGGTAAGCTCGATGTGACCGTTGTGGCTGGAAGTCACGATCTCGCCGTGCACGCCGTCCACATTAATGCTGCCGTTGAGGGTCTTGAGATTAAGCGACGTGTCCACCGGCACCGTCACAGTCAGGGCACCCGAGACCGTGATGCTTGTCTTGATGTGAATCACGTTGTCTTCTTCCGTAACTTCAAGGCCGCGCGGTACATCCAGGCGCTTCATGCCGGCGCTATCGGCCGAGCGGCCGCGGCGGTCATTGCCGCCCGAGGCCATCTCCACGATCACGTCTTTGCCGTCATAAGTCTTGACGGTGATGGAACGGTTCAGCGTACTGACGATAACCTGGCGGGGGTGCGTCGTATTCCGTGCCGGAACTACGACACGCTCCTGCGCGGGCGCGAGCGCACACACCAGGAAGGATAGGCCCGCGAGGGCCGAGGTTCGTTTCATGGTTTTTTCCTCAACTAACTCTTCGAATGCAGCCGGATGGTTCCGTTGAATCCATCGAATGTCAATATTGGGCCGCCTTTGCCGATTCGGCCGCTGCCGGTACGCCCGGAGCGATAGACGAATTTCGCTTCGGTCGATTCAGCCGTCGGCGGCGCCAATTCAAAATCCGAATACACTCCGCCGTTGAAAGTCTTGAAATGCAGATCGGCGTTCAGGTCCGGCCGGAAATAGACGTCGATGCTGCCGTTAAACGTCTTGAAATGGGTGTCGTGCTCAGGGTTGCGGCTGAATGCCACCTTGACCGGTCCGTTGAACGTATGAACGTTGCCGAAACCGGAAATGTCCTCCATGTCGATGCCGCTGTTGAAATCGTGAATATCGAATTCACCCGAAGTGCCCCGCACCTCGATCGGCCCGTGATTGAAATTGTGCAGGTTGAGGGCAATTGCCCGAGGAACCTGGATCTCGTAGTTGAAATCCACGCGATATCCGTAGTGCCCATCGCCGCGATAATTGATGCCATCGTCGCCGTTGCGCCACGGCCCGTCCTCGTAAATCCGCACGGCCCCGCCCGACTCGGAAATATCCAGCGTAATCCGGCGCTTGGCCTCCTCCAGCCGGTCGCGCGATTCGCCGAAGTTGTGGCGGTCGATATCGATCTTGACTTCGTTGCCGTCGTATCCGACTACGTGAATGCGGCCGCTGAGGTTGTTGACCGTCAGCTTCCAGTCCGACTGCGGGCCGGTTAGTTGGAACGACCGGTGGACGGCCTCGTGGTCGTCGTAACGGAAGTCGACGTCGTCCCAATCGCGCGCGTATGCAGCGGCGAACGGCAGCGTGGCCAGGCAAAGAATGGCGAACCTTCTCATCATTGCTTCTCCTCGGCGGGCGGTAGCCCCAGTCTCTGAATGGCCCACGTGGCTCGTTGGCGAACGGCCTCGTCGGCTTGGGCGTTATGCGCCAGTGCCTGAAGCGCGGGCGCGGAGTTCCGATCCTTCAACTGCACCAGCAGATCGATCAATGCGACCTGCACCAATGGGGAATCCTGCACCGGGACGGCGTCGGCAAGCGCGCGCCTCACGTTCGGATCGCCGGCATACTTCTGCAGCGCGTCCACGGCGGAAAGCCGCACGTTGACGTTGGGATCCTGGTTGACGGCGTGCAGTAGCGCCTGCTCCACCTGAGCATCGGGCTGCGCCATCTGGTAGGCGTAATTCACGCCCTCCAGGCGCGCGCTCGGCGACTGCTGCTGCAACAGGGAAAGCGATACCAGTTGACGCAGACTCTCCACCTGCCCCTTCAACTGCGCGACGTCGGGGGAGGGTGCGCTATCCCGCGCCGGTCCGGCGATGTAGCGGCCGGCCATAATGCCCACAGCCACTAGTCCCAATGCGGCAGCGAACTGCCAAGCCGGGCGCGCCCACAGCCCACTCCACCAGGCAGGAGCGGATTCCCGGACCGGCCTCTGCGCTGCCTGTCTCGCCGCCGCTTCGGCTCGTCCCTGCACCAGGCCGGCTTCAAATGCCGCCAGTCGCTCCGCAAAGCGTTCGCGCAAGCTGGTCTCCTGTGCGGGAGCGATCTCGGGCGCCGCCAGTCCTTCCAACGCGCGCCACACCACACCTAACTGCGCCAGCTCAGCGCGACAGCCCGAACAGGTCTCTAGATGCTCGATCACCGTTTCCCGTGCCGTCTTGTCCAGCTTGCCCGCCAAACATTCCGGCAATTGCTCTTTGATGCGATCGCAATTCATGATGATGCCCGTATAGCTTGGGGAGTCCGATTCACCGCGGAGGCACGGAGGAAACGGAGATCACGCGGAAAATCTATCTTTGGTTTTCTCCGCGTTTTGCTCTCCGTATTCTCCGCGCGCCTCTGCGGTAAGACTGGCGCCCTCATCCCGATGCCCTTTCCCCGCGCAGAGCGAAAAACCTGTCGCCCAACTCGCGAAGCGCCCGGTACACCCGAACCTTGACCGTCCCGACCTCACAGCTCAGAATCGAGGCGATCTCCTCATATTTCAGTTCCAGGAAGCGGCTCATGACGATCACTTCCCGCTTCTCATTCGGCAGCGCGGCGAGCGCGCGCCTCAACAGTGCCGTCTCCTGCTTCTGTTCCAATTCGCGATCCGGTGCGGACTGCGGCGCCCCGATTTCAAGAGCACCTTCCGGCAGAGCGACTTCCCCCTTCTGCCGGCCCGCCTGATCGATATACGCGTTGCGCCCGATCTGAAACATCCAGGCGCGAAAACTGGTCTCCGTGCGATAGGTCTGGCGGTACTTCAAAATGCGGAAGAAGACTTCCTGAACCAGATCTTCGCTCGCCGTCGGATTGCCGGTGAGATGCAGAAAGTAGTGGTAGAGCGCGCGGTGATGACGTTCGAAGAGCAGCTCCAGCTTGCCGACGTCTCCATCGCGGACCTCCTGCATCGTTTGTTCGTCCCCCATCTCCATCCGGTTACGATATCCAATACTCCACCGTTCGCAAAAGGTTACGCAAACCGGGTCGACCCTGGGTTCCGATGCAGGTTTCCCCGTATAACGCTTTGAGCTTGATCGAGTTCGGGGAAAGAAATGGTGTTACGGGACTTACCAAATTCTATGTGAATTAGTGCTCATAAGCAAAAGTACTAGAACTACTAGAGCGCTGGCCACAGGTGTTTGCCGGTTGCGCAGGAAAAGGCATCGGCCCTCGCTGTGGGAGAGGGACGACTCCGCTCGGAGTTGCTGTTAGGCAGGTGCAAGCAGGGCGCTTGAGATCTTAACACGAGCAGGAGCAGTTAGTTACCGCCACGCGACGACAACCGCGCCCCGAAAAAAGGGCGGCCCCTGGGTATCGAGGAGCTAGAAGTCTGTGCGGTCTCAAAGTAACGACGGGATCGGTGCGCCTGGGATCACCAGATTCCTGGCCACTGCAATGTCGGGACTTGCTGCATGGGTGCTAAGCCCTTTGGCGATCGCACAAGCAGATCGGGTACGAGTCCCGCCGGCAACCCTCAAGTGCATTTTGCCAACTCGCGCCATACACTGCCGTCTTTCTTCACGGTCAACGGCCCGTTCGGGAAGCTCGCTTCATCAAGAAGCCCAACGGCAGTCCGGACGGCGGCGTTTACGATCTGTCTCTTTCACCATCGCGGCGCTCCGACACGCCTTCCGGGTGCAACCTCAGCCAGGAGAACTTCTCAAACCTGTCGCCCATCTCGTATCGCATTCCCACACCGAGCTTCGGATTGTGCTTGGTTGAAGCAGTTTTCGATGCAGCGCTCGAGACCAACCCGATGAACGCTGCGTGCCGGCGGTCGGGTCTGGGTATCTGCGGTCGCTTGAACCGCAGCGGCATGGACGGCAGCATCATGCCATTCGGCTGGAAAGCGCAGAACAAATCGGTGCACGGGTTCACTGGCGAAGCATACAACGTGGAAATGGGCATAACCAACCTGGTCTTTCCGAACGAAAGCGACGACACGCCAAACTGTTCTTCCGTGGCATCGCCCAACGACAGTCTTCCGTGGCATCGCCCAAGGACAGTTTGAACCTAAGCTCGGCCGGCACGGCGGAGTTCGACGATGTCACGGCATTCGCCGGATTCATGCGGTTCCTCGCGGCTCCCGCGCGCGGCACCATCGACAATACGGTGACACAGGGCAGCAATCAGTTCGTCAATATCGGCTGTCCGCTTTGCCATTCCGTAACCCTGGTTACCGGCCCCAGCGCATTCGGGCCGGCGATGAGCACCCAGACGATTCATCCCTGCTCGGGTTTTGCATTGCATCACATGGGACTTGGCCTGGCGGACCAGATCAGCCAGCGGCTGGCAGCCGGCGATGAGTTCCGGACGGCGCCGTTGTGGGGACTCGGCCAGCGGCTCTTCTTTCTCCACGATGGACGCGAGACCGATCTCTTGAAAGTCATTGAGGCCCACGCCAGTTTCGGTAATTCGGAGTTTCAGGCTTGGGAAGCGAACCGGGTGGTTGCACAACTCCGCCTGAGCACCAGCGGGTTCCTCGATCACTGCGGGCTGCGAGCCTCGAGCGACGAGACGAACCTGTCCTAGGACGCAAGCCCGGTTCAGTTCATAGCGCTTGCAGCTTGCAGCCCGTATCTGCCTTTTGCACACCTGTGCTCTTTGGGCAACAATCCACGTGGGATAAGGCCTGTGCGGAAACCCTTCGGCTTGAGGCAAAATAGAAGGGAAGCATACCAAGACAGGTGTTTTGGATGGACTCGTGCAAGAGGGGTCTGTCGTTACCACCAATTCGCCTTCAATCTGGAGCAATGAGGCCTAAGTGAAGACATCCGCAATCGGCATACTCTATTTCTGCCTGGCTGCAGCCGCGCAGCAGCCCCCCGCCCAGCAGCCCCCCGCGCAGACTACGCCTCCACAACAGCAACCCACCGCACCGGGGCAGACCACCATCCAGGCGCCGCCCGAACTGCCCAAATACCCCGATGTGCGAATGCCCGGTGAATACGGTTTCTGGATCTCTTTCGGAGGCGGTGTTCCGCAAGGCCAGCCCACCTTCGATAAGGGCCACAGCTCTACGATAACGACCAGCTCGCGGGTGACCATGCAGGGAACCCCAAAACTTGCCGAGAGCGCCGAGATTGGATTCGCGGTGGGCCTGCACAACGCGCTGCGGGTTTCCTATTTCAGCACGCGGTCTTCGGGGGACTTCACCGCGCCCAACGATCTGACCCTGTGGGGCCAATCCTACTCATCCGGCTGGCTGCTGTCTACCGACTATCGCCTGCAGGACGTCAAGGTGTCATTCGATTACCTCACCTGGCCCTATCCGGTTGAGAGCCGGCGGTTCCGCTTGAAGACGCTGTGGCAGGTGCAATACGTGAGCGTCAAATCGGGCTTCGACGCGCCTACGCAACCCACCACCGATTCCAACGGCAATCCGCTCGTCGATGCGAACGGCAACCCCATCACTTACATGACCACCGGCACGCGTTGGTATTTTACCCCGACCCTTGGGTTGGGCACGACGTACTATGTCACCCGCGACGTGCGGATCGAAGCCAACGCCACCGGTTTCACCATCCCTCACCACACCACGACGTGGGACGCGGACGCCTCTGTGAACTTCCGTCTGAGCCATTTCGAAATCGGTGCCGGCGCGCGCGCCTTTCACTTCAAGACTTCGACCGACGGTCCTTATTACTTGCGCGGAACCTTGTACGCCCCGACCGTGGTTTTCCGCTGGTATTCGCACTAGCGGTGCGCCTCCGATCGGAGCCGGGAGCGTGAGCGAGTGGGGCGTTCCGAACGATGCCGGACAGGTCCTTTGGCGCAGGGCGCCCGCCCCCTAGCATCTCTACTTCCTGCGCTGTCAACTCGCGCCACTTGCCGATCGGCAGGTCGCCCAGCCGAATGGGACCGATGGCCGTTCGCACCAGCTTCAGGACCTTGCTTCCCACGGCTTCCAGCATACGTCGTACCTGGCGGTTGCGCCCTTCAACGATGGTCATTTCAAGGAAGGTATGCTTCCCGCCATCGCGCAGACGGGAGACTTCGGCGGGGCGGGTGGGGCCGTCGTGCAACAGGACGCCGCGCCGCAGCTTTTCGATTTGCTCGTCGGTTAGCAACGTGGCAGCTTTGAGCTGGTAGGTCTTCGGCACTTTGTGTTCCGGGTTGGTGATGCGCTCGGCGAAATCCGTGTCATTCGTCATGAGCAGCAAGCCGCTGGTGTCGAGATCGAGGCGGCCTACCGGAGAGAGCCAAGTGTCAGCTTCGCCAGTCAGGTCGTAAACCGTGGGACGGCCCTGCGGATCGCGGTAGGTGGTGAGATAACCTTTGGGCTTATAGAGAAGGATGTAGGATCTTGCGGCAGCGCGCAACGGCTTGTCATCGAAGGTAACGCGGTCGCGGGCGAGGTCCACCCAGTGATCGGGATTCCGGATCAACCGCCCGTTCACGCGCACCCGCCCTTGCGAGATCCAACTGCGCGCGTCCGTGCGAGAGCCTGTGCCGGTCTTGGAAAACACTCGTTCTAAGGTCTTTAGCTGTGAAGTGGCTCTTTTTGGCGAGTTTTCGCGCATGTCCTGCCGAGATCAGTTCCCGAAAACTCTGATGTTACAGTAAAGCGGGAACGGACACGGGCGCAATTCTGATTCGAGGCGTGCGCCTTGCATGGCACGCCCGGCCCGCGTCGCGGGTCGAACGTCAACGAACTGGGAGTCATTTCGGACGGCGCGCTGTTGGTGCGGGATGGCGTCGTGCAGCAGACCGGGCACCCGGCCGCCGTGTGGAGAATCTGGCGGAAGCGCGCGATGCGGTGGAAGTGAGCGCCGCCGGCCGCGTGGTGAAGCCCGGGATTCGTCGACAGCCATACGCGCCTGCTGTGCCCTCCGCCTTGCGCGTCGAATGAGGAATTGGAACTGGCCGCGCGGCGCATCCGCACTTCGTCCGTCAAGCGGTTGACCACGCGCCTCCATACTCAGTTGGAGGCGATGGTACGCCACGGAACCACCACCGTTGAGATGAAGACGTCCGGGGGTTTGGATGAGGCGGCCGACATCAAGCTGTTGCGAGTGGTGGCGGGACTTTGCAACAGTCCTGTGTGGATGCGGTTTTGAGCTTTCTGTGGATTTGCCGCGAGACGGAGCAGGGCCGGAAACGGCAGTGGTCGAAAGAGCGGCGCACGTGGCCGACCAGATCCGGCCCAAAATCGCCAGGCTTCGTTTGGCCAACTTCGTGTGTGTGGGTCTGGGTGCCGACGCTGCATATGCAGACAGTGATCGCGATGACGTGCCTCTAACTCCACCTCACCGCTGAGGAAGCCACTGCGGCCGCTACCATCAACGGAGCGTACCCCCCTCGGCTGCGCAGATCGGGCGGGATCTCTGGAGGTAGGCAAGGTAGCGGACTTGCTGATCCTGAACACGCCAGACGATCGCGACGTCTGCGGTCAAATCGGAGCCAACCTGATTCACCTGACGAGGATACGTGGCGCGTTCATCTATAAATAAGGTGACGTGGTCCGGCTGTCTGCGGACGAACTTCACGCGGTGCGCTGACAGCAGGCGTCCCTGTCAAATCAGAGGAGCTTTGCCGCGCCCTCGCTATACCCAATCTTCCGTATTGCATCCGGCCCGAGCCGGTCCCGCAGCTGCTGTAGATAAAGACTGGAAGGGAAGACCATTGCGCCCGGGGAGTCCAATACTCCGTTGGGAGAGCCTCCGATTGTGACCGCCGTGCCCATACAGCCGATGCACCAGTTCAGCACCCCAGGGGGCTGCTGCACCAGAAAAAACGGCGAGGTGACGTTCCACGCTACCGACCAGCCGATACCCCACCCTTGGCCCGATCTGCCGTTCGGGCTACTGGCGAGCAGGATAGCCGGGTTGCGCTCGGTCCCGCCGGGGAATTGCCCCCCATCCACCAACAGCCCGGTGGTCCAAGGCCGGTCCGGTGCAACACCGCCGTGTGCGGCGGACGAGTTCAGTACAACCAGCGGCCCGGTCGCTCCCGACCGCACCGTCACCGGCCAACTGTCTTCGCCGCTCACGCGGCACCGGTCCAACAGAATCTGGGTCCCCTGCAGCGTAAAATCGACCGCCTCCGCGGGGCCGAGATGTGCTTTCGGGTGGGATATGTGGATGTTTGTGAGGGAGAGGCGTTTGGCGGCCTGGCCGATCACGATGCCATTCTGCGTGGTCTCGATCTCCAGGTCGCGGATCCATCCGTCCTCCACCGCATCCATGCGAACAATTGCCTGTTGGGGGATCACTGGGTCGTCGAACGCCTCTGTGATTCGCAGTCCTTCCACACCTACCTCGGCGATGCGTCCGGGAAAGCTGTAGCGAACCAGTGAGGAGGCGGTAAAGTGAGAATCCAAGGCGTCACTGAGCGGCACGTCCAGAGTCACGAGATCGCCTTCCACGGAATCGATGATCCTATCGGTACTGATGACACTGCCTGCGCTGGTCGAGGCTTGCCGTGGACTTTCCGCTGCCGGCACATCGATGCCCATGAAGTGAATCCATGGGGCAGTTACCGGGCGAAGCACGAGCACGTGATCGCCTGGATGGAACTCGGTAGCGCCGCGAATCCGAAACCGGCTAGCGCCGGCTGGAACGAAAGCGTCGAGAACCGGCGCGGGGGCGCCCTCCTCGCGCCAGGTGCCCGAGCCCTGAATTTCCAGGAAAGAGTGCGGTTTGCCCGTTAAACGGATCCTGGCGCCTTTCTCGCCCCGCAGCACGATTCCGCTGTGTGTCATGCTCAAGTTTCCCGCAAGGTCGTAATCTCCCGCCTCTAGAACGACCGCACCCGCCGCACGATCCAGAGCGGCCTGAATGCGCGCCGTGTTGTCGCCGTCCACTGGGTGAAGCCTCTGGCATACGGCGGCGGACGGCAGGGTCACTCCTCCGGCGCGATATCCGGCAGCGGAAAAGTCCATGATGGTGTTTCCATGGCCATCGGGTAAATAGTGCAGGCGGTGGTCCGGGCCGCCGAAGGCCCATCCACTAATCACCTGCGCATATAACGAACATAAGATGCACGCAGCCATCGTCCAGAAGACTATGTTCAGCGTTCTCCAATACCGCACAGCCCTCTCCCTCGGGCGTACGGCCCAATTTGTCGCCCGGTACTACGGTAGATTCGGCGGCGCTTGGGCTCGCCGTATTTTGTGGGAGCAGGGACGGGTCCGGCGCAAAATGTATGCTACATAGTATTTTTTTTATTACGTTATGTTTATTACTTTTAGAGTTTAGGTTAATTAAAGTACGTTACAAAAACTGCGAGTTGTTGCTTTTAATGTTCACTTATTTAGCCGTCAATCCGGATCACGAATATAGTGATTTACACTTTGTACCGATGATGCCACATTCCGACTGTGATAAATCACTGGAATGAACATGACATTCTCTCGAAACGTTTGATTGACTATTAACTTTCTCCAGCGTACTTATAAGGAGCGTCAATTTCAACTCAAGGAGTAATGATGACACGGAGCGGATTGGCTCTCACGTTCAGTCTCCTGGCATCGGTCGCCAATATGCATGCGGCTCTCATCCCGTGCACCGACCCATCACTATCAACGCTGTCAGGGCTGATAGCTTTGGGAACGGGCACGGGGAATGGGTGTACCGTCGACGATAAAGTGTTCAACAACTTCACCTATACGCCTCAAACCGGAGCTCCAGGCACGTCAGGAGTGTCCTCGGATCTGCTCTTTGATACAACTGCGATGACCTACGGTTGGGAGTTTTCCACACCGAGTGGCGGGTTCATTGGAAATTTCACTCTGGGATTCACTGTTTCCATTAATGAGGCACTGTGTCCTGTCGCGGGCGAATGCACGGATGTCAACGCAGAGCACCAGATATTTCCTGGAACCAGCCCTCCGGGCACGCAGGCAATGTCGGTCGTTGACACTGGCAACGGTTCTCCTGCTAGCCAGACGGTCTCCCTCAACAACAATTCGCTTGCGGGAACCATCGGCGAGGCCTTC
>Ga0126381_100006109_pt1 | contig 13316 bp, 11 predicted proteins | sample PanSoiMetPlot_28_FD_96465 | JGI IMG/M metagenome (GOLD analysis project Ga0126381, IMG submission 96465) | Tropical forest soil microbial communities from Panama - MetaG Plot_28 | ecosystem: Environmental > Terrestrial > Soil > Tropical forest > Bulk soil | place: Panama | collected 2016-02-17
ACCGGAGCCGAATGTGACATATTCCGCGTGTTTGATGAACAAAGTGGAAGAAATGTTTGTGAGCGGGCGCGCTCCATATCCGGTGGAACGTACGCTCCTCACCAGTGGAATGACCGAGGCCTGTCACACATCCTTCGGTAAGGGAGGGAAAAGGCTCGAAACGCCTGAACTGTCCGTGCGATATCACCCACCAGAATCTTCACAATACTGCCGCGCGTAAAAGCGAGCGTCGCATAAAATCGCCATCATGACCAAACTGTTCCCGTTACTGGCGCCGGGCATCGCTGCGATTTTGTTCGCGGGCACGAGCAACTCAGGCGATTCGGTCGCGAATCAGATTCGTTCGCATCACAAAGGCACTGCAGTCTGGTGGACAGGAAATGCGGGATGGCTTATTAAGTCTGACGATCTTTTGATCGGCACGGATCTCACGCTCGACAATGACGAAAAAGTCCAATCACCGCCGGTTACGGCTTCAGAAATTGCCCCGGACCTCGACGTCGTGTTCGCGACTCATCACCATAGCGATCATTGCAATCCCGAAACACTGAGGATCCTTGCGGAACGCGGAAAGTGCATCTTCGTTCTACCCAGTCCGTGCCTGAAAGAACTGTCCGGAATTCACATACCTACCGATCGCCTTATCGTGCCTGAGCCCTTGCATCCGTTTACCGTAAAGGGAATTCGCGTTGAGCCGGTCCACGCCATCCACGGTAACCAGGAATTCACGGTGCTCACGCGCGAACCCGACTTCGTCGATAAAATTGCTCACAATTGCGGCTACGTCTTCGACATTCATGGCAAGCGCTTTTTTGAACCGGGCGATTCCGTGCTAACGGAAGAACATCTGTCCCTGAAGAACATAGATGTGTTGTTCGTCTCGCCAACGGTTCATGACATGTACATTGATCGCTCAACCACACTGATAAATTACCTTCAGCCGGCGTACATCTTTCCCCAGCACTTTGGCACTTACAAAGAAATTGAAGACGAGTTGTTCTGGAGGCGTGGCTATCCAGACGAGCTTAAACTTCGGCTCACGCCTGAATTACAAAAGCGCTATCACAAGCTGAGCCAGGGTCAGATGTTCGAGATCAAATAGCCGTACTTTCCAGGCCCTTACCTGGCAGGACCCAACGGCGTCTCAATGACGCCAAAGGCGAGGTCCGGACAGAACTGGCACGAACTCGATGTCCTCCGCCTCAAATTTTGTTCGTCGACACAATCGTGCCGACGAACTTTTACAACTGCTAATTAGCGAACGGCCGCTTTCACCTTGGAGGACACAGCCGGACGAGTCACTTTGACAGCACGGGTTGCTTTTTGCTTGTGCACGGCTCCGGAACCGTTGCGCGCAGCGCCACTTACACCATTCGTACCGTTCGTGTTCCCGTTTCTGGACTGCCCATTTTGGGTGACCTTCCCGAGAACTACCGGCCGCTTGGCGCCTGTGGCCATCGGAATGTTAGATGGCCTGCAATGGGCGGTCTCATAGGCCATCACAGCGAACGCGATAGCTTCTTTGGAGTCCACATCGAGTCCGACCTGGGTACTCTCCATAACCGGAATTGGATCCATCGCCTTGCGCAGCATAGCCATGAGCGTCGGATTGTGAGTTCCGCCGCCAGAGACAAAAATTTCATCGACACGCATATCGGGTAATACGAAATTGCGCACCGCTAGCGCGATACTCTCAGCCGTGAGAGCAGTTGCAGTGGCAACCAAATCCTCGCTGCTGAGTTCCGTATCGAGCAGACGTGAGACAAACTCGGATCCGTATTGCTCGCGCCCCGCCGTCTTAGGCGGCCGAGCGCGGAAATACTTGTCGCGAAGCAGTTTTGCCAACAGCTTCGGATCTATCTCGCCTGCCGCTGCCATCGCACCGTCACGATCATAGGTCTGCCGGGCCGCAGTGATGCGTGAGACAAGCTGGTCGATGATCATGTTGCCCGGACCTGTATCGAAAGCGACGACTCGATCCGTGCTTGTGTTGGGTGGGATCGCGGTTAGATTGGCAATGCCTCCAATATTGACCGCAACCCGTCCGCGCCCTCGATGCCGCATGAGCATGTAATCCAAATAAGGGACCAACGGGGCGCCGCAACCACCGGCAGCGACGTCGCGCTCGCGGAAGTTCGAGATTACATCAATTCCAGTACGCTCACTGATGACACTCGATTCACCGATTTGGAGCGTACTCGCGACCTTCTTCCCGAGATATGGCGCACCTTGCCCCTCGTGGAAAATGGTCTGACCGTGGCACCCGATAAGTTTGATCGACTGAAGCGGAATCTCCGCGCGTTCAGCCGTCTCTTCCAAGGCCTCGGCATACAATTCTCCGAGAAGAAAGTTGAGCCGTGAAATATCTCCCGTAAACGCGCTCGTGTTGGACATGGCGAGGAGCGCTTCACGAATTTGTCGTGGATAAGGGACAGAATGGCTTGTGACGACGTTAATTTTCGCTTTGAAGCCTGACCCGGTGATATCGACGATCGCCACGTCGATTCCATCGAGCGAAGTCCCGCTCATGATACCTGCTATTCTCATCTTTTTCGCAACTCTTGCTGCAAATCTTGCAGAATCTGCAAAGCTTCAACCGGCCGGATCTCGTTAATGTCTAAGGCCCGTATCCGATCGGCGAGCCCCTGATTCACGGGCTCGAAAAGTCTAATCTGAAGGGGCGCGTTAGCGTCACCCGGCGCTAGCTCTTCGCTTACCGAGTGTTCCCTCTTTTCATGATGCAATAAAACAGACCTCGCGCGCTCGATTACTTGCAGGGGTAAACCGGCAAGACGGGCGACCTCGATGCCGTAACTGCGGTCCGCGGCGCCCGGTTCTACCTTTCTTATGAATAAGATCTGGTCATTGGACTCTTTTACGGAAACATGTAAATTTCTTACACCAGAAAGTTGATCGGCTAGATCGGTGAGCTCGTGATAGTGGGTCGCAAACAAGGTCTTCGCCCGTATGTGTTCGTGAATATACTCAACGACAGCCCAAGCCAGCGCCAGGCCGTCGTACGTAGACGTTCCACGGCCAATTTCATCTAATACTATGAAGCTACTAGCCGTCGCTGTATTCAGGATGGCCGCTGCTTCCGTCATCTCCACCATGAAGGTAGAGCGGCCCCGAGCAAGGTTGTCCGCCGCGCCAATCCGCGTGAAGACCCGGTCTACAACGGGGAGTAGGGCGCTCTCGGCAGGGACAAAAGAGCCCGTTTGAGCGAGGATCAGGATAAGGGCGGCCTGCCTTAAATAGGTGGATTTCCCTCCCATGTTCGGACCGGTGATAACGCCGATATACTCTTTTGAAGCATTGAGATAGAGGTCGTTGGGGATGAATCGTACGGCCTCGTTCAGTTTTTCGATCACGGGATGCCTGCCGGCATCAATGCGCATTTCGCCCGAATTCTAAAAGCGCGGCCGCCGGTATTGGTTCTCGACGGCAACCTGCGCCAACGTGGCCGCCACGTCCAGTTCCGCGATCACCGCTGCGGCAGACTTGATCCGGGAGGCATGCGAGGCCGCGAAGGAACGAAGTTCCTGGAAAACCTCCCGTTCCAACGCAAGAATCTTTTCCTCGGCCGCCAACACTTTAGACTCCAGGTCTTTCAGCTCCGGAGTGGTGAAACGCTCGGCATTGGCTAACGTTTGTTTCCTCTCATACGTAGCGGGTGCAAGTGCAAGGTTGGTCTTAGAGATTTCAATGTAGTACCCGAAAACGTTGTTGAAGCGGACCTTTAGCGACTGAATTCCGGTCTGGGAACGCTCGCGCGCTTCAATGGCAGCAATGTACTGTTTGCTGTTCCGGCTAATATCCCGTAATTCATCCAGCTCGGTGTTGTAGCCATCGCGAATCGTACCGCCATCCGCCAAGTTCGCCGGAGGCTCGTCTGCAATTGCAGCGAGTATCCGCTCGCGAACCTCTTCCAGGAGATCAATTTCAGGACGCAGGCCCGCAGCCTCGAACTGGCTAGCGCACTTGGCTACAGCAGGCAGCTGCGCAAGCGATCGGCCTAAGCCGAGCACATCGCGTGGCGTTGCCGTTCCTAGGGCGACTTTGGCTAACAGCCGTTCCAGATCTTGTATCGGGCTCAACGCCTTGCGCAGATCACCCCTCAAAATGACTTTGGCCGCTAGTTCGCCAACAGCGTCTAGCCTAGCCTCGATTTCGGACTGATTGCACGACGGTGCAAGCAACCGCCTGCGCAACAGGCGTCCACCCATCCCAGTCGATGTCTTATCGAGAACATGAATTAATGTCGCTTCACGGCTCTCCCCGGCAAACAAGGGTTCTACCAGTTCGAGGTTTCGGACGGTAGCGGCGTCTAGCACCATGTGGTCCGTCCGTTCGTAAAAGGCTGGACGGTTCAGGTGTTCGAGCGCGGATTTCTGCGTCTCCCTGAGATAGTGCAGTACAGCCCCGGACGCGGCTGTGGCAAGTGGCCGATCGCCCAGTCCGCAACCATCGAGCGAGAGCAAGCGGAAATTCTCCAGAACCTGCCTCCCGGCGTAGTCGCCGCCAAATACCCAAGTGTCGAGAGGCGTTTCAAGACACAGCGCGCCTACTGGGTGTCCGTCGGGATGCAACACTTCACGCACATTGAGTGTCTCGAGTGACGCCAAGACATCGGGGGCGTCCAGCTCTGTAGCTCGAAACTCGCCGGTCGACAGATCTGCATAGGCCAGGCCGCTTCGGCCGTTTTTGGTGAAGACCGCGGCCACATAGTTGTTTTCACGCGAGCGAAGCAGGTTGGCATCGGTTGCTGTACCTGGCGTTACCACTCGCGTGACTTCGCGCCGGACCAGCTTTTTGCCGGGTCCGGGTTCTTCCATCTGTTCGCAAATCGCGACCCGGTAACCTCGATGAATCAGCCGCGCAATATAGCCCTCAGATGCGTGATACGGGACACCGCACATCGGCACCGGCTCGCCGCGTTCCTTATTACGAGCGGTAAGAGTGATCTCCAACTCACGCGCCGCAGTCACTGCGTCTTCATAGAAAAGCTCATAGAAATCACCCAGACGGAACAGCAGCAATGTTCCTGGAACTTGTTGCTTCGCGGCCTGGTATTGCCGCATGAGCGGCGTGGAGGCTTCGATCACTGCTTTCTATGCGTACAACCCTCGCCGCTTAATCGCGTACGCTACACGGTCGACGGCAAGCATGTAGGAGGCGGTTCGGTTGTTCACCCCATGCTTGAGCGCATAGCTGATCACATCGTTGAAGCTCGCTACCATGATTTCTTCGAGGCGCTCATTCACTTGTCCGAGATTCCAGAAATAGCCCTGACGGTCCTGCACCCATTCAAAATATGAGACGGTCACACCCCCTGCATTCGCCAGAATGTCTGGTATAACGAACACTTTCTTCTCAGCCAGAATCGAATCAGCAGCGAACGTAGTCGGCCCGTTGGCACCCTCGCAAAGGATCTTGGCTTTGACGCGGTCCGCATTCGCCGACGTAATGACATTTTCGCGGGCGGCGGGAAGCAGGACGTCGCAATCCATCGTCAGAGCCTCGTTTTTGTCGAGATCCTCTGCCTCCGGAAAGCCCCGGATGGAACCTGTTTCCGCGCGATGCTCCATGAGAGCGTCGATGTGCAGCCCGTGCGGGTTATAGACAGCTCCGTCATATTCGATGACGCACGTAATCTTAAAGCCCTTGTGGCTCATGAGCCGTGCCGCCATGCCGCCCACATTGCCGAATCCCTGGACAATGACTCGAGTGTTTTCCGGCGTGAGGCCGAAGCGCTTCAGGGCCTGCATTGTGACGATCATGCAACCCCGGCCGGTCGCTTCCGGCCGGCCCAGCGAACCGCCTAATTCAAGTGGCTTGCCGGTAACCACAGCGGTGACTGTGTGGCGCTGGTGCATGGAATAGGTATCCATGATCCAGGCCATCGTCTGCGCGTTTGTGTTAACGTCCGGCGCGGGAACGTCGCGTTCGGGGCCGATGAATTCTCCGATTTCGGCTGTGTAGCGCCTCGTAATACGTTCCAATTCGCCTTCACTGAGTAAATGCGGCTCGCAGATGACACCGCCCTTACCTCCGCCGAAGGGAATGTTGACGACCGCGCACTTCCAGGTCATCCAGGCTGCCAGGGCGCGGACTTCATCAAGCGAAACATCCGGTGCGAAACGGATGCCGCCTTTCGCCGGGCCGCGCGCGATTGAATGCTGTACGCGGTAACCGGTAAAAACTTCGATGCGTCCGTCATCGAGCACCACGGGAATGTTGACCGTAAGCTCCATGGCGGGTTGGCGCAGCACCTTACGCATACCGTCGTCCAACCGGAGAAGTTCGGCCGCTTCATCGAAGCGATGGGCAGCGGATTCCCATGGATTGATCTCTTGGTCGACTGGCGTGGTCGCTTCGAGCAGCATACATTCACTACACTGTCATGAACGAAACCTTTCTGGCAAGATTTGAAGGTTAGCCTGTCCCGCTGCTAATTAAGATTAGGACTCGGAGAAACGGGGCATCTCCGATCCGTTCCTAAAAACGCTGGGAAACTCATTAGTACCGGACGCAGCAGGCGGAAGGAACTGAACCATCTGGCAGGTCCTTGCGTCTATAAAAGCGTCAGACGAAAGGCATTCCCGATGACCCCCGACGAACGAAACCTGCTGCAGGATCTGGCCGGTAAAATAGCACAAACCCCTGCGCCGCCAAGAGATCCGGAGGCCGAGGATTTTATCCGCAAGAACATCGGATCGCGGCCCGATGCACTGTATCTGATGACCCAGACAGTGCTTATTCAGAATCTAGCGCTGCAGCAGGCCCAACAGCAGATTCAGGCGCTGCAGCAACGCGTTTCACAACCGGCGCCGGTTTCTCCCGGCGGAAGCTTCCTGGGTGCACAGGCCGGCCGGCCCCCTGGATATGCTCAGCCTGGCGGGCAGCCCTATTCGCCTCCGCCGCCGCAGTACGCGCCTCCGGCCCAAAGCGTCCCCAATCCTGGTGGCGGCCCATCCAGCTTCTTGCGTGGCGCAGCACAGACAGCGGCCGGAGTGGCGGGTGGCGTTCTGGCCGCCGATGCGATCTCCTCACTCTTCGGCCATCATGGCGGTTTCGGTGGCTTTGGAGGAGGATCTATGGGTATGCCGGTCGAAGAAGTAGTGAACAACTATTACGAAACGCCCGGATCTGACATGCGTGCCGAAGAGAGTGGTGATTACCGGGATAATGTCAGCGATCAGGATCAATATGTCGATCAGGACCAGCTCGACGACGGTGCGCAGTATCAAGACGCCAGCTATGACTCCGGCGACGACGGTGGCGGGTTCGACGATTCCGGCGATAATTTCGCGTAAAGCCGATTAGGTTCCGTTGGCCTAGTGGTCGTGGCGCGTGCTTCTTAGTGTGCTGTGCCGAACTTCAGTTCGGCATCGCTTCTTATTCGCCCTTCGCCTCTACTTCTTCCGAAACCTGTTCACGTTCTTGCAATTGCTTATCTAGAAATGCATCGCGGCTTTCGGTTATGACCCGGCGCGCCTCGCGCGGCCCGCTCCAGCCTTTCATTTCTGTTTTCGCGCCCTGTAGTTCCTTGTAGATCGAGAAGAAATATTCGATCTCTGTTCGCGTGTGCGGAAAAACCTGGTCGATCGTATGGATGCTGTCGAAGCGGGGATTTCGGTTCGGAACCGCCAGTACCTTCTGGTCGTTCTCCTTGCCGTCCACCATGTGGAGCAGGCCCACCGGCCGCGCAACCATCAGGCACCCTGTAAAGCTGGGCTCATCGACTAGAACCATGATGTCCAGAGGGTCTCCGTCCTCGGCGAGTGTGCCAGGGATGAAGCCGTAATCGCCGGGGTAGTGCATCGGAGAGTAAAGAGCGCGATCGAGGCGGAAGATGTTCAGTTTGCCGTCGTATTCATACTTGTTGCTCGAATTCTTCGGGATTTCAATAATGACGCGAACAAGTTCCGGACTGTCCGGGCCGGGATCGATATCGTACAGCTTCACGGGTTTCAGGGTACCAGAACGAGAGAAAAGCGGGTTCGGGGAGCACCCCTATAATCATGACAATGCCAGTGGTACCAGCAGCCTCCAGCTTCGCTGCAATTCCCGGACTCAAAGTTCTTGAGCAGGCATCGCTCGCTTCGTACACCCGGTTTGGCATCGGGGGGCCGGCCGCCATCTTCTGCGACACCGCCAGTGAAACCGCCCTCATTGCGGCTCTCTGCCTTGCGGAGAACCTGGCGGTGCCGCGCATCGTAATCGGCGGCGGTACCAATTTGGTTGTGTCCGATGGGGGATTCGAAGGCATGGTGCTCCGCTTTACGGGCTCGGAAATCGTGCGCAAGGGAACCGTTCTCGAAGCACAGGCGGGGGCCGTTCTGCAAGATGTCGTGGATCACACTATCGGACTAGGGCTAAAAGGCCTCGAGACGATGACCGGAATTCCCGGCTATCTCGGCGGCGCGGTGTACGGAAACGCAGGGGCATACGGCCATTCCATCGATGAAATCATCACTGAAATCCGTTTCACGGACGGCACGGGCATACATACTCTGACAAACCGTGAATGCCAGTTCGAATATCGGGGGAGCACCTTTAAAGGCAACAAGAACTGGATCATTCTGTCGGCTTCTCTTCGCTTTGAAGAGGATGACGCGGCTGAGTTACGCAAAATCGCAAGCGAGATTCGCGCCATTCGCGATGCGAAATACCCACCGACAATGAGATGCGCGGGTAGCATCTTCAAAAATCTGTTTCTGGATAAATTGCCGGCCGGCGCCCGCGCCGAAGTGCCGGCGAAAGTCGTGCGCGAGGGTAAAGTTCCGTCCGCGTGGTTCCTGGAGCAGGTGGGCGCGAAAGGCATACGCCGTGGCGACATCCAGGTGGCGACCTATCACGCCAATCTGATCTATAACGACGGCGTCGGCACGGCCGCGGATCTCGCAGCGATTATCCGGGAGCTGAAAGAGCGTGTCCGCGACCGCTTTAGTTTTGATCTCGAAGAAGAAGTTCAGTACGTTGGCTTTGATTACGCGGCTACATTGGCTTAAGGTTCGAGAAGTGAAATCGATCGCCGCCGTTCTCGTGCTCGCGGCTACCTCTCTACTGCAAGCGCAGGATGGGGTCACATTGATCTTTGTGAATGGCAGGGTCTGGACTGAGAATCCGCAACAGCCGGAAGCGGAAGCAATTGCAATCAACGGGAATCGAATCGAGGCAGTAGGTACGACCGCCGCGATCTCGTCGATGAAGAATCCAGGCACACCGGTCGTCGACCTGGAAGGCAAACGCGTGGTGCCGGGCTTTAACGACGCTCATGTTCACTTCTATTCCGGCGGAGCAAACCTGGCTGGTCCACAACTCCGATATTCGAAAAGCCAGCTGGAATTTCGCGATACGCTAGCCGCCTACGCGAAAACGCAGCCGGCCGGCCGATGGATCACTGGCGGCAGCTGGGATCACGAAAACTGGCGCCCCGCTCTGCTTCCCACTCACGAATTAATTGACGCCGTCACGAAGGACTGGCCCGTCTTCGTAAATCGCCTCGACGGTCACATGTCCCTTGCGAATTCGTTAGCGCTAAAGCTCGCAGGTATCGTTAAGACTACGAAAGATGTCCCCGGAGGAGTGATCGTCCGCGATTCCCATGGCAATCCAACCGGAATTCTAAAAGATGCGGCGCAGGATTTGGTGGAACGCGCTATTCCACCACCTTCAGCGGACCAAATCCATACGGCGATACTCGCCGCACAAGCTTACGCGAACGCACAAGGCGTCACCAGCGTGCAGGATATGTCCGCGGCTCCCGAAATCTTTCGTGTGTATCAGAAGATGATGCGCGACGGCGAGCTGCATGTTCGGATCTCCGGCCATCAACCCCTTGCGGAATGGAAACGGCTGGCCAACGTCGGGTTGATGGCAGATTTCGGAAACGAAAGGCTTCACATCGGAGGACTTAAGGGCTTCGCTGACGGCTCGCTGGGATCGACAACCGCCCTGTTTTTTCAGCCTTACCTGGATGCCCCTGATACAAGCGGTATCCCGAGCGCGGAACTCGCGCATCCGGACCAGATGTTCCAGAACGTCGAACAGGCCGACGCGGACGGTCTACAGGTGGCCGTGCATGCCATTGGCGATAAAGCAAATCACACCATCCTCGGCTTCTACGAAAAAATCGAGTACGAACACGGCCAGCACGACCGCCGGTTCCGCATCGAACACGCGCAACATCTTCTGGCTTCGGATATTCCGCGCTTCGCACAGCTTCATGTCATCGCCTCGATGCAGCCCTATCATTGCATCGACGACGGCCGGTGGGCGGAGAAGCGCATTGGCCCGGAGCGGGCGAAAACGACCTATGCGTTCCGCTCGTTGCTCGACGCTGGGGTCACGCTGGCCTTCGGATCGGACTGGGATGTCGCCCCTATGAGCCCTCTGATGGGGATCTATGCGGCGGTCACCAGACGCACCCTGGACGGCAAGCATCCGGGCGGTTGGGTTCCGGAACAGAAGATCACCGTAGCTGAAGCCGTACACGCGTATACGATGGGATCCGCCTATGCCAGTTTCGAGGAGAACGTCAAGGGTTCAATCGAGTCAGGCAAGCTGGCAGATCTCGCGGTGTTGTCGGACAACATTTTCGCCGTGGATCCGGAGAAGATCTCGGATGCAAAGGTGTATATGACCGTGCTCGACGGGCAGGTCGTCTTCGGTCCTATTCCGACTCCCTACGGAAGGAGCCCAAAAGGATGGCTTCGGCGTCCAGCAGATCCCTAATCCGTGGTGAAGTAAGCGCCTCCACTTCACGCAGCCGCGACGCTTTCAATCTGGTCTGTGCGCGGGCCAATTCCGGACCGAGATAGCCAGGGTGGCACATGAATTCTGTAGTGCCCGCCGGCAACTTCGATATCGCAGCCGCAAAGGTAGCTTCGGTCAGGGAGCCTGTCAGCCGGAAGCCGAGAAAGTGATCGGTCATGCGCACACCGGATTGTCGGGCAACGCTCCTATAGAACCGCGCCGCAGCCGCGCACGGAAGGCCTGCAAAGGGAATGCTGGCGTCCAGCGGAAGCCTTACGTAAGGAATCTTAAATTCCCTCGCCAGTCGGACAACCGTGCGGAAAATTGCCGGCACAAGGTGGGTGTGCTTATGGGAGTCAAGGTGAGTGGGCTTGATGCCCGCCGAGATGACTTTCTCGACCTGAGCGCGCAACTCGGCGTAGACGTGCAACCGGCCGCGAGCCAGGTCTGTCAGCAGTTTCCCCGGAGACTCCGGGAACAGCTCACCGGTTACTAAAGATCGTCCCTGCACGAGCACAAGATGCACGCCAATGTCGAGACTTGGGGTTTCCTCTGCCAGCCGCACCGCATCGCCAAACGCATCTCCGGTCGCCATTAATGTCGCTGAGGTGAGAACACCGTGAGAGTGAGCATGTACGATTCCGGAGTTCACGTCAGACGCAAAGCCGAAGTCATCGGCGTTCGTAATGAGCCGCTTCAACTTAGAAAATGTGGAGCTTGATACTGAGGAATTTTTTAGGGTTCGCGCGGAAGTCTTTCAGCAGTTCGTGCAATTCGCGAGTCGTTCCGGTGGCCTCGTCATACAAGGCGGGATTTACCAGCAGTTGTCCAATGGTCCCTTGGCCGGAATTCATTTTGTCGAGAGTCAGGTCCACTTTGCCCAGCGTGGTGGAGACTTCATCTCCCAGCTTATTACTGACCAGCAACTGGCCGGCTGTTCCCTTACCAGCGTTCAAATTGGCCAGCAGCGTGTTGAGCTGGTTAATCGCCTTATTGAGATCGTTGTAAACTTTAGGGTCCTTCAAAAGCAATCCCGCGGTTCCCTGACCCTGCTGCAAGCCAGTTATGACTTTGTCGACTCGATCCACCGTGGTTTGTAGCTGAGCGTAAAGTGCGTTGTCATTGATCAGATGCCCAATCGTTCCCGTCTTGGAGTTCAAAGTGGTTGTCAGCAATTGCACCTGGTTCACCGTGGCGGTAAGGCTATTGTAAAGACTCTGGTCAATCAGCAATTTGCCGATCGTGCCGTTGCCCGACTCAACCTGGCTGACGATATTCGTGATCTTGGTGAGGATCACTTGAGCGGAATCCAGGACGTTGAATCCCTGTGCCACTAACTGATCGAATTGCTGCGTGTTTTCGGCCTTCAATGTCGCGCCGGGCTTGACCGTAGCCTGGCTTGTACCTTTTGTGATCTGCAAGAATTTCGTACTGCCGAGAAGATTATCCGAGGAGATCGAAGCGATCGAATCTACGGGAATCTGCTTCAACATGTCTCCGTCGATGGTGAGGTCCACTTTAATGACCCGTTGCGGATTCGTTTCTCCCGAAAGTCCTACGCCGTCGACTGCTCCAGCCTGAATTCCATTGATGCGAACCGGCGATCCAGGGGTCAAGCCGGCCGCATCGGAGGTGTAGACATGCAGCGGGATCTCCGTCTGAAACCATTTCATGTTGCCTGTAAGCAAAAAAATGATCAGCGCGACACACGCAATGGCAACGACGCCTAAAATGCCAACCTTTAATTGCGAGAGGCTTACTCTCTGCTTACTAGGCATAGCTACTCCTCATGCTTTATGAAATGCCTCACGTAGGGGTCATCGGATGCTTCGAGTTCGCCCTGTGTGCCAAAAAAGACAATGGCGCCCTCTTTCATGACAATGAATTTCGTGCGGCTTTTGCGTGGATCCCCCTCCTCCGTGACGCGAATCAACTCTTCGTGCTCGCTGTCGTAACGAAACCCAGCCATCAATTCGCCATCCTGATAGCGGTGAGTAACAATTAGCGATGCGCTGTTGCGCACATCCCGCTCTTTGGCGATGAGCGCCATGATCGTGTTCGCCGTAATCGGGTCCAATCCTGCAGTTGGCGAATCGTACAGGACAAGCGGAGGCTCTGTCACAATTGCTCGTGCAATTCCAACGCGCCTGCGCATTCCGCCTGAAATCTCACTCGGAAATTTTTCATAAGTATGTTCGAGTTCAACGAATCGCAGCGCATTCCGGACACGTTCGTCGACATCATCACTCGTTTGTGCGCCGTTCCCATGCGCGGTAGTTTGCCGGTTTAGCAGCGGGTATTCCACATTTTCCCCTACGGTAAGGGAGTCGAAAAGACCACCCTCCTGGAAAACGATACCGGCTCGGCTACGAAGCGCGAACAATTCGGCCTCTCTCATTGTTGTAATATCTTCGCCAAAGACCTTTATATGTCCGTGATCGACCGGGACGAGTCCGATAACTGCCTTCAGTAGCGTGGTCTTGCCGCTGCCGGCGACGCCGAAGATGATGCGTGTTTCTCCAGGCCTTAACGTCAGACAAACTTCCTTTAAGGCC
>Ga0126381_100006110_pt1 | contig 13314 bp, 11 predicted proteins | sample PanSoiMetPlot_28_FD_96465 | JGI IMG/M metagenome (GOLD analysis project Ga0126381, IMG submission 96465) | Tropical forest soil microbial communities from Panama - MetaG Plot_28 | ecosystem: Environmental > Terrestrial > Soil > Tropical forest > Bulk soil | place: Panama | collected 2016-02-17
ATCCCACGCCACCGACAGTGGCACCATGTGGGGAGTACCGGAGGCGGACGCCGAGGCGACCCATGCCTCGGCGAAGCGGGCCTGTAGCTTGGCCAGCGCATGAGCCTTCCGCTCCGGCCCGCTTCGCACCGAGTCTGCTTGCATCCGGCAAGCTTAACGGCGCGTACGAACGGCAGACGCGCAGGTTGCTGAGAGAGTTCATCGACGCCGACACCGGGGCGAACCCGCCGGCCGACACCTACCCGAGCCGGTCGAGCACTGCGCGATCTGCCGGTGGAGCCCGGCGTGTACCGCGCGGCGGCGCGCCGACGATGACCTGTCCCTGGTCGCCGGGATCACGAAGGGTCAGCGCCGGCGGCTGAAGGAGGCAGGGGTCGCGACCCGCCGGGGCTTCGCTGCCCTTGACCCGCTCCCGACGCTGCGCGGGACTACCCGGGAGTCGCTGGAGAGTGCGCGTTCCCAGGCGATTGTGCAGGTTGCCAGTGAGTACGCCGGCTCTATCGACTACGAGCTGCTGGAACCCGAGGGTGAGCTGGTGCCGAGTCGCGGGCTGCCGGCGCTGCCAGAGCCAGCGGAGGGTGGCCTGTTGTTCGACATCGAGGGGGCGCGGTACTACTCCGAGGACGGGCGCGAGTTCGGGCTGCAGTACCTGTTCGGGATCGTCGATACGGCGGAACGGCCGCCGCGGTACACGCAGTTCTGGGCGTTCGACCGCGCGGGTGAGAAGCGGGCGTTCGAGGAGCTGATCGATTTCATCACGGAGCGGCGGCGAGAGCGGCCGAGGCTGCACGTGTACCACTACAACCACTATGAGCCGACGGCGGTTGATCACCTCAGCGAGCTGCACGAAACGCGACAAGAGGCCGTCGGGCGGCTGATGGGGCGGTTCGCGACGCGCGAGGACGAGGTGGACGAGCTGTTCCGGCTCGGCGTGTTCGTGGACCGGTACCGGGTGGTGCGGCAGGCGCTGCAGGCTGGCGTGGAGTCGTACTCGATCAAGCGGCTCGAGCCGTTGTGCGGGTACTCGCGGGTTGTCGGGTTGCAGGATGCGACTTCGGCGCTGGTCTCGTTTGAGGCGGCGCTGGAGGACGGGTCGGCAGTTGCTGATGCGGATCGGCAGCGGGCGATCGCGGGCTACAACGAGGACGACTGCCGCGCGACGCTGGCGCTGCGGGACTGGCTCGAGTCGCTTCGTCTTCAGCTCGCTGATCGGCTCGGACTTGGCCTGGCGGAACTTCCTCGGCCGGTCGTCGCAGAGCCTGAGCCTGATGGCGAGGATTCGGAGGTAACGCCGCTGCGTTTGGCGTTGCTGTCGTCTGTCCCTGCGCGGCAGCTTGGGCGCACTCCCGAAGAGTCCGCTCGCGTGCTGCTGGCCGACCTGCTGGAATGGCACCGGCGGGAGAACAAGCCCGCCTGGTGGCGCTACTTCTACGTGCGCACGCTGTCGTCGTCGGATCTGGTGAACGAGCCAGATGCGCTGGGCTTGCTTTCTGGTGGTGAGGTCGTCGGGGCGGTGAAGCGGTCGGTGCTGCGGCAGTTCTCGTTCCCGCCGCAGGAGCACAAGTTCGGGCCGCTGTCGCAGGCCAAGGATCCGATCACAGGCCGGGGCTACGTCGTGGACTCGGTCGATGACGCACGCGGCGAGATCGTGCTGAAGGTAAGTCGCGACTACGACGGGCCGCTTCCGTCAGCGCTGGTCCATGACGGGCCGCCAGGAACCAAGCTGCAGGCGGAGCGGCTGCGCGATCTCGGCGCGCGTGCCCTCGCAGATGGCGTGGCCGGTCTGGACGCCGCGACCGCGCTGCTGCTGCGCCGCCCGCCCACCGACGGCGCCACAGCGCGCTGCCGCTCCGCAGCGAGGGCGAGTCAGCCCAGGAAGCGGCTGTCCGGCTCGCTTTGGCGCTCGGGAACTCTTACCTGCCGATCCGAGGCCCGCCAGGGACCGGCAAGACGTATACCGGCGCGGAACAGATCCTGGCTTTGGTCAAGGAAGGCCGGACTGTCGGCATCACCGGCCCGCCCACGCGGTGATCTGCAACCTGATCAATGAGGTCTTCAAACACGCGGCAGCCCGTCAGGACGCGGTCCCGAGAGTCGGCCAGCGCGCCGACAAGGACAACCCTTTCCTGCATCGCGACGCTCAGTTCTTGGACTACCCGAAGCTTGTCACTGGCATCGCTGACGGCGACTTGGACGTAGCGGCAGGCACGACCTGGATGTGGTCTCGCCCCGATCTCCAGTGCAGCGTGGACACACTCTTCGTCGACGAAACGGGCCAGATGTCGCTGGCCGACGTCCTCGCGGTGGCAGGTGCAGCGCGCAACGTCGTCCTGCGCGGCGATCCGCAGCAGCGCGCCCAGCCGAGTCAGGCAACTCACCCGCCAGGCTCGGGCGTATCTGCGCTAGAGCACATCCTGGGCGACCGCGCCACGATGCCGCCAGACGCGGGCCTGCTGATCGACAAGACCTGGCGGATGCACCCGGACCTTTGCCGGTTCACGTCGGATACCTTCTACGACGGCAAGCCGACCGCGATGCCCGATCTCGTCCGCCAGGAGATACTCGGCGATCCTCCCCTCTCAGGGAGTGGCCTGCGCGTCATCGAGGTGCCACACGAGGGCAACTCGAACGCGTCGCCCGAAGAAGCTGCTGTCGTCGCGGAACTAGTCGGCAGCCTGCTCGGGCACCAGTGGCGCAACCACTCCGGCGCGCTGCAGCCGATCGGCATCGAGCAGATCATGGTGGTGACGCCTTACAACGCGCAGATCCGTGCTATCCAGTCCGCAGCCGTTGGGGCCGGTGTAACCGGCCTCCGGGTTGGCACCGTCGACAAGTTTCTGGGCCGCGAGGCTCCCGTCGTCATCTACTCGATGGCGATGTCATCTGCCGACGACGCCCCGCGCGGCATGGAGTTCCTCTACGACCTGCACCGCCTTAACGTCGCCACCTCCCGCGCCCGCGCCCTAGCGATCATCGTCGCCAGCCCCGACCTCGCCCGCGTTCATTGCCAGACGCCCCGCCAGATGCTCCTAGCCAACGCCCTCTGCCGTGCATGGGAGTCAGGCATGTAGCCATTGCCGTCATGTACAAAGGTCTTCCCGGTCGCCGGCTTGCGGACGGTCGACCTTCCGAAGTTTCTTGGACGCGAGGCGCATCTCTTAGCAAGATGCAGCAACGGCCTCCGAAGCCGTGTGCGCGGGTTCGAATCCTGTTGGGGGGCCCTTAGCTCCACCAGGCGTTTCTTGCGTAGGAAGATCTTGAAAATAACGGCTGACATCCATTTCTGACATCAGTAGGGCCCTTAGCCGTCTGGACTGAGCAGGTCGTTGAGGCCGGTCAGAGCCAGCTTGCGGGCTTCCTCGTCTACGTGGGTGTAAACCTGCATAGTTGTCGTGAACTGCGCGTGGCCCAAGATCATCTGAGCATCTCTGGGCGCGACGCGGAGGCAGGTAGTCGCCGGAACCATCCGGCGCGAGGCGAACAGTGATTGACGTCAGCACGCCGAACTGTGCGATGGACTGTTGCAGTTCTCGGTGGCCGTCGCGGTCGCGCATCCGTCCTAGTCCCTCTTCCGGGCGGATGCTGCTCACCGGCACATCCTTCACGGCAAAATGACCGGCCGTCCGGGGACCCGACACCGGTCTGTGAGAGCCGCTTCGTCCCGGTATCAGGGAGGTTCATCGCTCCCATCAGCTCCTAAAATTACACCACTGTCATTCTGCCAGGCTCGGTCTTTAGCTCCTTGGATTGGAGTCCTGGCAGTCGAGGCCACGTCGCCAGCGGGGACCGCGTCGAACCCTCGTTCGAACGTTAGCGGAAGCTACTGACGGTCTGTGACCCTCGTGGCCCACTGCCGCGTCCTTATATGTGGCGCAGCGCGCCTAAAGAGAAGAAACTGTCGGGTAGAAGGCGAACCCGCTGCAGGCGGGATATGTTTCTACGTGGGGGACTTGTCATGAGCGAAAGATCGAGGGATCTCCGCTCTGTCCCGTTTCGCGAGAATTATTCCAGTAGCGGCAGCTCTCTGCTGAACGCGTTTTACATCCCTGCCTTGTCGAACGCTGTCAGCTATGACCGGGCCAGTGGCTACTTCTCTTCCGCGATTCTGGCGCTTGCCCCCGTAGCCTTCAGCGACTTCGCCACCTCGGGCGGGAAGATGCGTCTGCTCTGCTCGCCGCACCTGAGCGAGGCAGATGCCGAGGCCATCCTCGGCCTAGCGGAAAGCCATCAGCCGACACCACTTGAAGTTGCCACGACGTCGCTCGGCGCGTTGACGCACGGCACGCATCTCGAAACGCGAGCCGTGGCATGCCTGCGCGCTCTCATCGATGCGGGTGTCCTGGAAGTTCGCTTCGTCACCGCTGGCCGCTCCGGTTTGTTCCACGACAAACTCGGCATCTTCACGGACGAGTTCGGTAACAAGGTGTCGTTCATCGGCAGTGCCAACGAAACCGCTGCAGCGTGGTCGGGCTTCGCGAACCACGAGCAGATAGAAGCGTTCAGGAGCTGGATAGGCACTGCCGACGAACGACGGTGTACGCGGCACGAGGATCAGTTCGATGAGACGTGGGAGGGACTCCGTCGCGGCCTGATTGTCATTAGCTCGGCGGATGCTGCTGAGGTGATCCGGTCGGTCGTCCCCAGCGAGCCCATCGAAGATATAGTCGCGTCGCTGCGCCGGGCTGTCGGTCGTGCCGAGCTACAGCCTGATGCGATTCAGCTACGCGACTACCAGGCCGACGTGCTCGACTCGTGGGAGACAGCCGACCATCGAGGGATCATCGCCTTTGCAACTGGCGGCGGGAAGACGCTGACTGCCTTGGAAGCCGTACGTCGGTGGACCGCCAGCGGACGTCCGGCCTTGATCATGGTGCCGTCCGAGTTGCTTCACCAGCAGTGGGCTGAGGCGATCGCCACGCATCTCGGTAACGCAGCCGTCCTGCAAGCGGGGGCCGGTTACTCCCGCGAAGGCTGGAGCCGCCGGTTGAGCGACTACACGCGCGATGACACGAGTCTTGGTCAACGCATCGTGCTGGCGACGTATCAGACGGCAGCCACCAATCGCTTCCTCGAGTTGGTACATGATGGGCCGCATCTCCTCGTCGTGGCTGACGAGGTCCATCGGGTAGGCGCGCAAGATACCCGGCGCATCCTCGAAGAAGTCGATGCGGGCGGCCGTCTGGGACTCAGCGCCACGCCGCAGCGATTCGGAGATCCGGTCGGCACGGCCGCTATCGAGGATTACTTCGGCCAGATCCTTGAGCCAGTGTTCACCCTGCGCGACGCGCTTGACGCGCGTGTGCTCGTTCCCTACGACTACGACTTCATGACGTGTCCGTTGACGGAGGACGAAGAGGAGCAGTGGCAGGCGCTGACCGTCCGCGTCGCGCAGGAGATTGCCCGCAACAAGGGGGACATGACCGACTTCGCGCTGCACCTACTGCGGCAACGAGCCCGCATCGCGAAGCGGGCAGCCGGCAAAGCCCCCATCGCCCGCACCGTCCTGTTGAAGCACTACCGGCCGGGCGACCGCTGGCTCATCTACTGCAACGACGTCGACCATCTGCGGGAGGTCCGTCGCGAGATGGAAGGCATCGACGTCGACCTGCTGGAGTATCACTCGCAGGATGCCGGTGACCACGACGCGACCCTGAGCTTTTTCACGAACCGCGGCGGCGTACTGCTTGCGATCAAGTGTCTGGATGAGGGGATCGACATCCCACTGATCAATCGCGCACTCATTCTGGCCTCATCCACGAACCCGCGCGAATACATCCAGCGCCGAGGCCGTGTCCTCCGGCGGACAGCCGGTAAGTACAGCTCTGCAATCTTCGATGTGATCGTGGTCGGCAGCGACGGTAAGGCCATAACCCCGAGCGAGGTCCTGCGGGCGATGGAGTTCGCTGCGGACTCCCGAAATGTCGCACCCTCCCTTTATCTTGAAGACCTGCTGCCGACAGGAGCCGCGGCTCCATGGGATATCGAGGAAGAGTAGGCAGGAGAAGGACCACACCGATGACGCCATTGAAACCACTGTCGCCCCGACAAGAGGCGCTGGACTCCATACTGCAGGTGCGCCAGGCGTACAGCGGCGCAACTATCAATGCCGATACTTGGTACAAGATCGTCGGTATCGCCTGGGACAGCCGCATGCAGGCGGGTGACCGGCGTGAGATACAGCGCAGCCTGCGCGCGGTTCTCCTCGAAGCGGCTCGGACCGGAGGCCAGCACGATGCAGCTTCTTGAACTCAAGCTACGCAACTGGGGGCCGTTCTACGGCGAGCACAAGGTTGACCTGGCCGTTGACCCGAGCGCGCCGGTCATCCTCTTCCGCGGCGAAAACATGCGCGGCAAGACGAGTCTGCTGCGGGCAATTGTCTGGTGTCTGTATGGACAGCTGCGCGAACAGGACGGTAGAACGCCGCTGCCGGTAGGAAAGATGGTGAATCTCGATGCGCTCCAAGCGGGCGACACACCATTCGGTGTCACGCTGCGGTTCTCGCACAACGGAGTTGAGTACGTCCTGCACCGCTCCGGCACCGCAGACTCGGATCAGCCCGATAAGGTGATCGTCTCGCAGGTCGTGGTCGATCTCATCCCGGTCGGCGGCTTGCCGTATCCGGCGGCGAACATACCCGAGATCATCGACGGCATCATCAGCCGCGACATCGCGGACTTTTTCTTCTTTGACGGCGAGATGCTGACCCGGTTCGAGGAGCGCCTGCGCGAAGAGCGTGCCACCTCACAGGGCTTCGTGCGGGCGCAGGTGGAGCGGGCCCTCGGCTTGCCGTTCATGACCAACCTGGCGTCAGACCTTGAGACCATTCAGGACGCGATCACGGCCAGCATGGATCAGGTTCTTCGCAAGGAAAAGAAGAACAACGCGCTGAGCGAAAAGTTCCGCGACAAGACCGATGAGCTTGCCGGCGTCGAGAAGGACCTGGCAGACCTCCGGGCACGGGACACCGACCTCGTGGCACAGATCGCTGACTATGAGGCGCAGCTCTCCAAGGTCGAAGAGATCAAGGAGCTGTACTACGAGCGCAAGGCGCTCGAAGCCGACATCGAGCGTGGCGAAGACACGATCAAGGACATCCGCGCGTCGATTGCCAACCTTGCTGAAACCAACTGGTGGCTGCCTGCCGCTGACACCCTGGTTGCAAAGCTCGAAGCGGCAGAGGCAGAGATCGTGGCCGCCGAAGATGCTGATCGAGAGCGGTACAAGCTCCAGTTCAGGATCGATCAGGTCGAAAAGCAGCTCGGATCAGGTGTCTGCCCGGCATGCGGGCAGCCCGTTTCGGTGCACAACGAGGCCGAGCTGAACGCCGAGCTTTCGCAGTTGCGGCAGGAACTCGCAGCGTCGCCGACCAAGAGCGTCGACGACGCGCGGCGGCAACGGGACCGGCTGCGCCCGTTCGGCCGGGCCGCCAGCGTGTTGCAGCGGGTCTTCGAGCAGGAACAAGACCTTGGTCGGGAGAAACTGCGGGTCGATAAGAAGCGGCAGCGCACGCGGCAGATATCCGAGCAGATCAGTGGGAACACGGTGAACATCGACGCCCTGGAGCGCACGCTCGTTCACCTCAAGGCCACCAAGCAACGCTCCGGTTTGGCCCTGTCCGGCCTGGAGGACAAGCGCCAGGCGCTCAAGAACGAGGTCAATCGGATTGGCAACCAGATTGCTGACCAGCCCGAGGTAGATGAGACGGAACGACGACTGCAGCGCTCGGTCAACGAAGCGCAGGAGATCGTCAGCAAGTCCTTCGACCACTTCCGCGAGTCGATGCGGGATCGCGTCGCTAAGGCGACCTCCGACCTCTTCCTCCGCCTGACGACGGAGAAGGAATACTCGGGGGTCAGCATCAACGAGGATTACCTCTTGTCCGTCATCGATCACCAGGGCCGTGCCCTCAGCATGATCTCCGCGGGCGCGAACCAGATTCTGACGATGGCCTTCATCGGCGCACTTGCGGAGTGTTCGGTCGACGAGGCGCCGATGGTGATGGATACGCCGTTCGGCCGTCTGGACACCGGACATCGGAACGCGATCCTGTCATGGGTGAGTACCTTCAACACCCAGGTCATTCTGTTCGTGCAGTCCGGCGAGTACGAGCCAGAACGTCACGCATATCTCCTGGACGGCAAGATCGGGCGCGAGTACACGATCGACCGGCTCTCCCCGACGAGGTCGGAGGTGCATGCAGCATGACCGTCAACGACAGTGCCGAGCAGGCAGTAGACAGCGACAAGGTCACGATCGGGCCGTCGGCAGCCAACAAGGACGTCCTGGACTTGCTTGTTACCCAAGGGCACTTCAATAGTTCGCTCGCAGCGTTTCAGGCAGCTGCCATGTTGGCCATTCGTAAGGACCTTGAAGCAAGCTCGGCCCCCGCTTCCGCCGGAACGATGTGGAACCGCGGCTCGGTTAACCGGCAGATCCTGGACTTCCTCGCCTGGTACATGCCCACGACCATGCCTGCGCGTGTCCTGGAGCAGCTTGGGAACGCCGGGACGGCGTACATCGCGGAGAAGGTCAAGACCGGAGGCTACCGCTTCTCGGAGATTTTCGACCTGCCGCACATGGCCGTCGAGTAGTCGGAGCTGTAATGCGGATCGGGGAGCGAGCGTGGATACGAGTCAGTGCACCACCGCCGCTGGCGTGGCGCCGATGATCGCTCCAAAGGGTTAGATCTGGCAGCGACATGACCGCCGACATTGACAACGATGCGGAGGCGCCGCATGCGGATATCGAGGCCGTGCTTGCGCGCGTAGAGCGCGACCATCCTGACCTGGCGGCCGCCGCACTTACACGCGAGATCGACAGCCTTCTCGGCCGCATGCCGATGTCGGTCCAGCCGACGCGAGCCGCGGAAATGCGGGCGCGTAGGCGCAGCCGGCCACCGGAGGATTCACCGTTCGCGTGGTTCCAGACCGTCGCCGCGCAGCTACCGCCGCTCTTGAGCTACGAGCAGACGGTTGCGGCGGCGCGGGCAGTCGAGGCTGGGCTGCTTGCTGAGGAACGGCTCGACGCGCTCGATGGGGCGAGGGTCACTGCCAAGTACCTACGTGAGTTGCGTGAGTTGCGCACCTTGGTCGATGAAGGCCGCGAGGCTTTCCAGGCACTCATCGCGTCGAACCTTCGCCTCGTCTTTCACTGGAGCAAGGGTTTGGCGTCATCGCTTGGCGAGCATTGGGCGCAGGATGCCTTTCAGGCTGGATGTATCGGCCTGATCCGCGGCCTCCAAGGCTGGGACTATATGCAGGGCTACAGTCTCAGTACGTACGTGTCTTGGCACATCCGCCAGCAGATACAACGCTGGCGTTGGAATGAGGTCGCGCTCATCCGGCTGCCGGTTCACGTCTGGGAGCGGCTGCAGTCAGATGCGGGAGACCTGTCGGCAGCGACTAGGGCCGCTGCACTGCGCGCTCTGGACATCGTTGCGCTGGAGGACGTCCAAGAGGAACCTTCGCTCGCCTGGGACGGCGGTCTTGAGGAAGCCACCAGACGAAACGATCTGCATCGGCTCATCGCCCAACTTCTCGAGGACCTGACCCCGCGTGAAGCAGATGTCCTCATGCTCCGACATGGTCTCGGCGCCATGTCGGATGGTCCTATGACGCTCGACGCCATTGGCCATGTATACGGCGTGAGTCGGGAGCGCATTCGTCAGATCGAGACTCAGGCGCTCGAAAAGCTACGCGGGCATCGTCTCCACGCGGCACTGCTCGACCTGCTGTAGACAGGGTGACAAACCCGAGTCCTTAGCGGAAATGGTTAAGTCCATCTGGCACCGACGCCCGGACGCTCCCGCCAAGCTGTGACACCCACCGCGTCAAGGCATGTGCCCGGCGTTCAAGCCCAGTCTTTGGCCACACGATAAAGAAGTACGAGCACGATCAAGGTGGAATCGATTGCCGCGACCCAGGAGTTGCCAGTCGGAGAAAAGATGAACGATAGGATCATGACAAGCAACACCATTATGAAGAAGATTACCGATGCTCGCCGCCGCGAAGTGTTCCACGCACCCCGTTCAACACCCTTACTGGCCCAGGAGAGCAGATCCCACAAGACATAGATAAAGAAGACCGAGGCCGCGATCGCCGTGCTCCATCGATATGACGGGGACTGATGGCGGGGGCTGAAGCCCCACTCGGCGGTCTGCACGGCAACCCAGTACAGAATTACGAGGACGATATCTAGAAGAAACTTTGCTAGATGCACTAAACCGGCGGGCTTGTGGACGTTGAAGTTGATTGAGCCGGTATAGCGGTAAGCGCTCCGATGATAGCCCACCCAACTGGTAACAGTAAGAATCATTGCAAAGATCAAGTGCGCAATGCCAGCAGCGGGCATATGCAATGCACGGTTGAGCGCAAGAAGCGCTTCACCAATCACTAGAGCAAACAGAATATCGACAAAGTTAATACCGACTTCGTCCTCATCCGCGGCGTCGGCGGAACCGGCTGTATTAGCCTGCGAGTCGTCAGCGGTCAATGGCCGAGCTCACGGAACTAGTCGAATCAGTGAACCTGTACTCCAGCAGTATCTGCGCGGCGGAGCTGAGGTCGGGTGCCTTAATCGAGTCGCCAGGTCCAATCTCACGTTCCCGCTGCTCATATTCCCAGACGTGCGCGTCTACCCATATCGCATGCATTCCAATTCGCAGCGCGGGATTGATGTCCGAGGCCAGGCTGTTGCCCACCGACCAGGCAGAGGATGCATCTGCGTGCATTGCCGACAAAACCTCTCTGAATTGAGGTATGCCTTTGTCTGGAACGATAGCGACAAGGTCAAACGCATCAGTTAGCCCAGCGTCAAGGATTCTCTTATTTTGAACCTTTTCATCACCCTTCGTAAGCAGGATGACGTGAAAGGCCTCGCGCAGTCGGCCGACGATGTTGCGCACATCGTCGACAGGCACGGCAGTACGAAGAAACACGCTGTTCGCGGCAGCACGAACGCTAGCCTCAACTGTAGAGTTGATGCTGGTTGAGCGGGCGGCGAGACGACCGTAAGCCTCGGCACACGACTCCGGAAAGCGTTTCGGACTAACCCCAAGGGAGGCTACATATCGGACATCAAGCCGACGTTGAAGGGCTTCCCACTGGCGAGGATCCAGGCCCGCTGCGGCAACTACCGCTGCGGCTGCGGCTCGCGCCTCGTCGTAAAGCGGCTCGACGAACCACAAGGTGTCGTCGCCGTCTAGCACGACCACAGGCTGCCCCATTGCTCTAGAGTAACGACAGACTGTGACAGTGCTACCTCATCGCTTTGACTACCATCCTCCCGCAACGGCTGCCCCCACCTAGCTGTACTGCCTGAGAGGTGGACAGCACGACGGTCGATCCGGAGTCGGACAATCCGGCCGATCCGGATGCCTAGCTGCACTTGATCGTTGACGGATCGGCTTCAGTTGATCCTTTACACGTCCTTGGTGCTCCAGCTGATCACCGTAGCCTGGGACTAGACGACCCCGCCATAGCCGCCTAAGTCCCACTGCCTAGGTCGAGCTGATCGTTGACACATATCTAGTCCCACTGCCTGCCTAGTCCGACTGGCTAACTCCGACTGCGGCGCCCATTGCCGATCCGGATACCGTGAGAACTTTCTTTACGTCTTCAAGGGCGCGGGGCGCCGATCGAGGTCTGGGTTCCGATCTTGAATCGGATCGCGGCGGAACTGTGTCACTCGGTTTCGCGCAGCGCTCGGCCATCGCAGTGGCTGAAGGCCTCGGATGTGTATGATGGGCGTTGGGTCGACCGATTGATCCGGTACATCACTATTTCGTAAAGCTGACGAAGATTGGCTCAAGAAGTTCGCCGCGGCGCTTCCTCGGCGCCGTTGTTCATGTCATTCTCTTTGTGATCGGAGGTCCTCTCCACCACACCAGCAGGGTGTGACGGAACAGATGGGCCGTGCGATAGTCCCCTCCTTGGGCGACCTCCGTGGAAGTGATCCACCCGCGTCGAGGAACCTGAGAGAGGTAAGGCAGTGAGCCAGCCTTCAACCACGCCTGCAGATGAGGCTGACATCTGCAACAAGTACACGCCGCTCGTCTACGGCATGGTGCATCGTCTGCGCGTGCCGGTCGCGCTCCGCGATGACGCCCGCCAGGAGGGCTTCATCGGCCTGATCGAGGCCGTGCGTCGCTACGACGTCACCTCGCCCGTGCACTTCTCCGTCTTCGCGGAGCCCTACGTCAAGGGCGCCATCCTACGTCGCATCTACACCCGCACGCAGCTGACGGAGACTGCAGCGGAGGAACCGCGTGCCGGTCACCCGGTCGCGGACGGCACGTTCGAGATCGATACGGCGGTCGTTGAGGCCGTTCACCTGGAGGCTTGGCTGGCGACGCTGCCGCTGGCCGACGCCTGGCTGTTGCGTCGCTTCTACTGGGATGACGCCGACAGCGGCCAGATCGCTGCCGATCTGGGGCTCACACGTCGCCGCGTCAACCAGATCCACGTCAAGCTTCTTCGCCAGGGCGCCACTGCCCTCGGTGAGAAGGGGTGAGGTCCAGATGGCCGATCACCCGAGCAACATCCCCAACACCCAGGAGACGAGCAGCGTCTCCGGAAGGAGTGTCACCATGTCCAGTCCCAGCCTGTTCATCAAGAACGAGTTCGAGGCCCAGCAGGCGTACGCGAAGAAGGTCGCCGACTCGGACTTCGACTACACCGTTGTCGTCGCCGGCGCGTTCGTGCGCGGCATGCGCGACGTTGGCTACAAGAGCGCGGCCTCAGCCATCAACGAGCTGAACGACAACGCTTACCAGGCCGGCGCCTCTCGCATCTCGGTCTGGATGAAACTCAAGGGCCAGCACGTCGAGGCCATTGCCGTCATCGACGACGGCCACGGCATGTCGCCCGAGGCCATTCGACTGGCGATGCTTTGGGGTGGTACGCACCGCGAGGGCTCGCGCGACCTCTTCGGACGGTTCGGCTTCGGCTTGCCGAGCGCTTCGGTAAGCATCGGTCGCAGCTTCAGCGTCTACTCCAAGCCGGAGGGTGGCAGTTGGCACACCGCGACCTTCGACCTCGACGAGGTGGAGAAAACCACCTACACCGACGGCAAGGGTCGGATCGTTATGCCCGAGCCGAATGAGACGACGCTTCCGTCCTGGGTAGTCGACGGCATCGCGCACAAGGCGGCATGGGGGACACGCGACCTTGAGCACGGTACGGCGGTGGTCATCGAGAAGCCGGATAAGCTGCGCCCTGTCACGATCACGGCGCTGGCTAGCCAATTCAAGCAGACGTTCGGGCTGGTGTATCGCAACTACTGCGTGCAGCGTCCGATCCTCGTCCAGGGCGAGA
>Ga0126381_100006111_pt1 | contig 13314 bp, 6 predicted proteins | sample PanSoiMetPlot_28_FD_96465 | JGI IMG/M metagenome (GOLD analysis project Ga0126381, IMG submission 96465) | Tropical forest soil microbial communities from Panama - MetaG Plot_28 | ecosystem: Environmental > Terrestrial > Soil > Tropical forest > Bulk soil | place: Panama | collected 2016-02-17
CCTTCAGGGAGTAGACAAACTAGATGCATGCCAGCTTGGGCGCTGACTATCTCAACCGCGGCACCTAATTGTTTTTCGATCTCTGCCACCAGCAGCTCGTTACGTTCCATGTACAGCACGCGCATCCGCCGGATATGCCGGGAAAGGTGCCCTTCTCGGATAAAGTCGGCTAGTACAACCTGTTCGAGCGTGGAATGAGTAATATCCGAAGCTTGCCGAATCCGGCAGAAAGCGGAAGCCAGGTCGGATGGTATGACCAGGTAGCCAATCCTGAGAGCTGGAAATAACACCTTATTAAAGGTGCCTACGTACATTACTCTCCTATGCGTGTCCAATCCTTGGACTGCTGCGATCGGACATTTGCAGAAATCACACTCACTGTCGTAGTCGTCTTCCACGATCCAGGAGTTGTTACGAAAAGCCCACTCTACGAGCATCATTCTGCGCTCCGCGCTCATGGTCATGCCCAGTGGGAATTGATGGGACGGAGTGATAAACGCGGCCCTCGCTTTGGGGCAACGCCGAAGACCTTCTTTCACGTCTAAGCCCTCGTCATCGACCGGCACCGGGATCTGGCTGGCGGTTACACTCTGGAAAGCTTGAATTGCACCTGGATAGCCGGGTTCTTCGATCCAGACCTCGTCACCAGGGTCCAGCAGCGTCCGTGCGGCAATCTGAAGACCTTGCTGAGAGCCGTTCACGATCATCACCTGCGATCCGTCGCAACGTACTCCTCGGACTGTTGTCACGTATTCGGCAATGGCTTCCCGGCAAGGCCCGTATCCCATGCGATCGCCGTACATCAGCATGTCTTTTTTAGGCTGTCTCCAGTGCCGAGCTACGAGCCGCGACCAGGTCGATACTGGAAAATGATCGAGCGCGGGTAACCCGACCCGGAACGCGTCCAGACCGAATGGCAGAGTCGGGAAGGGAACCAGCTTAGCGCTGAGTTGGGAAATCTGGCGCAATCCAGAGCATTCAGAACGATCGATTAGTCTTGGCGGTTTGCTGATACCTAGCGGGTCTATCTTTTTCGGGATCGATTTTGTTACGTAAGTTCCTGAACCGGTGGAGCTTTCGATATAACCTTCGGCGGTTAACTGTTGGAACGCGTACAACACCGTAATGCGCGAAACCTTTAGCTCAGAGGCGAGGTAACGTGTCGAAGGAATCTTCTGCCCAGGATGTAATTGACCCGTTAGTATCGCTGATCGAAACCAATCGCATAGCCGGTGATATATCGGCCTCGATTTCTCCCGCTCGAAAGTAATTGAAGGGAAAAAGCCGGCAGTGAGTTGCTTCATAGTCCGAGGAAACGACGGATGAGAACCGCCGTTTAGGACGGACTGGGCCGATTTTTTTTGAAAACACCGCAGTCGAAACCCGGCGACGATGCTCGTTTGGTGGGGCGAGGCTCCCTTCCGGCGTTACGATGTTAGCAAAGCTACTGATGTGCTTTTTCCCGAGATTTTGCTAGGCCGGAAGTCTCGCCGAGCCGGGGGTTGTAGTGCGGCAGCGGATAGGGGTCCGCTTGACTAATCTTATGTCACCGTTTCCCGAGTCCCCACCTAAGTAGCTGCAAGACGTAGACCCACGGCTCGGCGCGTCATCGGCCTTAGAGGATCAGGTAATTATACAAGGGCTCATTTCTCCGCAGCCGCTTCTAGGACGATCGGGAGCCTAGCCCTACCAGATTTGTGCGCAGAAAACCGAGGAAGTCCCCATTGGACAGCACCACTGCGAAACTAGATTTAGAGGCTGTCCTGAATAATCGCGGCGAGCTTCTTTACGCCATCCTCGATTTGCTTTTGACCGACGCCGCCGTAACCAAGGATGAGGCCCCCTCGCTCCGGGTTTCTTTGATAGCAGACGGATAAGGGCCAGGAGGCGACACCTCCCTGGGCAGCGCGTTGCCAGATGATCGTGTCTTCAACCCCGGAAGGGAGTAGACAAACCAAGTGCATACCGGCCTGGGCGCTGACTAACTCCACCGTCGAACCGAGTTGCTTCTGGATTTGAGTCGCCAGCGTCTCGTTTCTCTCCATGTAAAGCATACGCATTCGGCGGATATGGCGGGCTAGATGCCCCTCTTGGATAAAGTCCGCCAGCACGGCTTGCTCCAGCGTAGAATGAGATAGATCCGAAGCTTGGCGAATTCGGGAGAAAGCAGAAACCAGATCGGAAGGAACGATCAAATAACCAATGCGCAGCGATGGGAATAAGACCTTACTGAAAGTGCCGACGTAGATTACCCTGGCATTTGTGTCCAGGCCCTGGACCGCTGCGATTGGGCGTTTGCGGAAATCATACTCACTGTCGTAGTCGTCTTCCACGATCCAGGAGTTATTGCGGAAAGCCCAGTCTAGGAGCATCATTCTGCGCCCTGCGCTCATGGTCATGCCCATCGGGAATTGGTGAGAGGGGGTAATGAATGCGGCTCTCGCTTTGGGACAACGTTTGATCCCTTCTTTGACGCACAATCCTTCCTGATCGACCGGCACTGGGATCAGGTTAGCGGTTACCGCGGCGCAAGCTTGCACTGCACCCGGATAACCCGGTTCTTCGATCCAGACGTGGTCGCCGGGATCCAGCAGCGCCCGCGCGGTAATCTCCAAACCTTGCTGGGAGCCGTTCACGATCATCACCTGCGATGCATCGCAACGTGCACCTCGGACCGTTGTCACGTATTCGGCAATGGCTTCCCGACAGGGCCCGAATCCCATGCGATCGCCATACATCAGCATTTCCTTCTTTGGCTGTCTCCAGCGGCGAGCCACCAGCCGGGACCAGACCGTGACCGGAAAACGATCCAGCGCTGGCAATCCGACTCGAAACGCTTCGAGGCCAAAAGGCACAGTCGGGAATGGAGATATTTTAGCGCTAAGTTGGGAAATTTTGCGGGACCCGGCGCATTTAGAATGATTCATCAATCGCGGCTGCTTGCCGAATCCTAGCCGAGTTACCTGGTCTGGGATCGATTTCGCTACGTAGGTTCCCGAGCCGGCTGAACTAACAATATAACCTTCAGCGGTTAGCTGCTGAAATGCACACAAGACCGTGATGCGGGAAATGTTTAACTCGGAGGCCAGGTAACGAGTCGAAGGGAGTTTGTGACCGGGCCGTAGTTCGCCGGTTAGTATTGCCGATCGAAACCAGCCGTATAACTGCCGATACATCGGACTCGAATCGTCGTTTTCGAAACGGATCGAGGGGAAAAAGCCCGTGCTGACCTGTTTCATAGCTGACCAAGTGGACATACAACTTTTTCAGAAAGCGGCCACCTTGTCGACCCAGTTTTGTAGCTAATTTCTTTCTGAGAAATCGCCAATCACCCATGCTTTAGGCCAGGCTGAGAGCAACTGGGACTTCTGCGAGACAACTATACTCAGCGGCCTAGGAAGGATCCTCGATTAGATTTTCGCTCCTACTGAACTGGGCATCACAGCGACTGAATCGGTCGGGGAGGCCGGGGCTCTGCGTCATCATGGTCGCAAAAGTGGTAGTATCATTTTTTTTCGAACCGGCTATTTTGCCGACCCACTTTTTAAGATAGGCCTATTTGCCGGACGGCAGTCGCAGGCCGCTTCTCCTCTACCTGAAAGAAGAGAGAACCAAGGAAGACTAATGATCAACAATCGAAAGCTATGCTTAGCTGCGGGGTTAACCACAGTTTTGAGAGTCCTCCTGGTCGCCGCTCAAGCGCAAAACAGCGACACTCCAGCTACGGCTGCCAGTCAGCCCGGCGCTACACCTGTTGAAGGCAACGAGCTTCAGCAGATAACCGTGACCGGTTATCTTATTCCGCGAGTGGGTGATGGCCCCCAACCGGTGACTACCTACGATCAGGACTACATCCAAAAAACCGGCTACCAGACTGCTACTGACGTTTTGCAGAGTTTGCCGGGCGCAGTCGGCAATTTTGGCCCGAATACAACCACTGGATTCAGTTTCTCTCCCGGATCAGCCTCAGTTGGCCTGAAGGGGCTTCCGCCTAACGATACCCTCGTATTAGTCGATGGTCTTCGTTATCCGGCCTATCCTTTCGCTCAAGCCAGCACGGTCGCGACCATCAGTTTTGTTGATCTTAATTCATTCCCTTTGGCAGCGATCGACCGGATCGAAATCTTGAACGATGGAGGCAGTGCTACCTATGGCACGGACGCAGTTGCTGGCGTTATCAACCTCATTCTGAAGGATGATTATAACGGCGTCGACATCTTCAACTACTATGGCATCAGCCAGAGAGGCGATAACGAGACGTATCATGGCAGCTTTGTCGGGGGAATCACCCAGAAACTCAGCGATACGTCGAAGGTAAATATTACGGCCGCCCTCGATTATTATTCCGCGGGACCAATCATGTTTTCAGATCGGCCTTTCAACAACGTCAATTTCAATCTGCTGAGCTTTAAGTATCCGAGCCATCCAATTTTCCCAACCTATGCAGGCAGTTTCAATGATGCGGCCGGTAACTTCTACCAGGTTCTGCCGGGGACAGTTCCGCCGGTAACTGCCGCTGACTTTTCGGTCAATGGTCCGCCGATCCCTAGTTTCGATGAGAAGTACGTTCAACTCCTTCCTCGCGAAAGCAGGCTAGGTGGGATGGTTAAAATTAACTATGAGCCGACCAGCTGGCTCAAGCTATACGACAGCATCCTGATTCAACGGAACGAAGAGCTAAGCTCATTCGGCCCGAACCAAGGGATTTATCCTCCCAGCCCGTTCAATAGCGGCGGCGTTACCGTCCCGGCAAGTAATCCCTACAATCCTTTTCATATACCCTTGACTGTCGATGGTTTGGCGCTGGGTGAGTTTGGTCCGCTCCGAAGCGACACCACCATTACCACAATCCGGGAGGTCGTCGGCGCCACTATTCAACTGCCCTGGAATGGCTGGATCATCGACGGCAACTTTCTCTATGGGGAGAGCGACGGAACTGAAACAAACGATAACTCTTTTACCGTTAGCGGTCTTAACGCGGCTCTCAACGGCACTTTACCCGGTCATATCGGCCAATACTTCAATCCATTCGCAGACGAGTCGGTAGTTGGACCAAATCGCGCTTTCTACGGCGACAAACAGCTTGTTGCCAGCATTTGGGAGGACAATCGCACCAGTATCCTCCAGTATCACCTCACCGCGGGCGGCACCCTGATCGAGCTTCCGGCTGGTCCGCTAGCGGTGGCGGGCGGGTTCGAGTACCGGAGTGAGGAACTAATTCAGAATGAAGACGCAAATAGCAAAAATGGGAACGTAGCCGGCTTTCAATTTACCGTTGGTCAGTTGACCAGCGCGCGGCGTTACATCTGGAGCATCTTTGGTGAAGTCGACATCCCGATCGTTGGTAACCAATGGTCCTGGCCCGGTCTGCGTAACCTTGATATCCAGCTGTCAGAGCGCCAAGATTACTACAGCGACTTCGGCAGTGCGGCCAAACCCAAATTCGCGATACGCTATAAACCCTTTAATGATCTGACCTTCAGAGCAACGTATTCGGAAGGCTTTGTGGCGCCTTCGTTAGCTGAGCTATTCGGCGCCCCACTGCCGGCAGAGGCCGTGGTGGTTGACCCTAAGAACCCCCAACTTGGGCAAGAGACCGTGGTTGCGCCGACAAACGGTAATCCCCAGCTTAAGCCTGAGAACGCGTATACCTACTATTTAGGAGCGGTTTGGAGCCCCGGTTCGACAGATCCTGACCACAGTCCTTGGGGTTGGGCAAACGGGCTCAGCATTTATATTAATTGGTTTCAAGTCGATCAGCATAATGTGATTGGTACGCTGACCCAGCAGGACATTGTTGACCTAGGCAGTAGTGCGCCGGCCGGCAATTTTGTGGTCCGTTCTCCTAACGGCCAGATTACTGAGATAGTTAATACCTACCTGAACTTAGGGGACAGTCGAAACAACGGAGTCGAGTTCGGGTTTACTTACAACACCAAAGAATTCAATTGGGGTAAACTCGAATTGGAGTTTGATGGTAGCTACCTCTACAATATCAGCGACAAAACGGTGCAGGGTCTGCTGCCGAATGGCGCATTTTTTTATCGGGTTTTTGATGAAACCGATACGTTCGGTGCGCCGAATCTCAAACTGCTAGCAAGTGCTTTCTATTCGAAGACCATCTTTGGTACCGATACCGTGAGAACCGGGTTCACGCTTCACTATACCGGATGGGAGCTTGATGCGAACAATACATTCAACGGAACTAATCCGGCAGCGGCAGCCGGATTGGATTTCCCGGGTTTCATCCATGTCATTGGGAACTGGACGACGGTGGACTGGCAGATCTCATACAAATTTGGTCAACCAGAACTGATTACGCCAGAGAGCCCGAAACCGGGCTATGACAAAGAGGGAAAAAAGGTTGTGGGAGAACAAGCAGTTGCTCCCCCACGGCAGGCTTCGCCTTGGGGCTTGAGGAATTTGCTAGCGAATACCACGCTCACCTTCGGCATCAACAATATCTTCGATACTTACCCGCCACTCTCTGTTGACAATGTGCAGGGTAACTATGATGCCAACGTCGGTAATCCGGTGATGCGGTTCTTCTATGTTTCAGTGGAGAAGAAATTCTAAGCTGCTGCTCTATCCCGCGGGCCGATAAAGCAAAAGTGGTTCTATCTTTATTTCAAAGAGTGGTCCTACCGCAATGCCACTGCTTGCCTTATGAGTCCGTCGGAGTAGGCCCATGCCGGCAAGCTTGTCGTGGCTATCGAAAATCCTGCTCTTCGATGAAGCGATCTGGTTTGTCCGGCTGGGCTGTTTCCTCTCCGGGACGATTTGTTAGTCGTCAGGCTCAATCCCCAAAATTCACGCCTTCAGGATTTTCGAGAGTTTGCTCATTCCGTTTTGAATCTGTTTTCGATTGACGCCGGCATAACCTAGAATCAGGCCCTGTTTGCGAGGCTCTTCTTGGTAGCAAATCGATAGGGGTACCGTGGAGATATCCGATTGAATCGCTTTCTCCGCGACAACGGTATCTTGGAAATCTTCGGGCAAAAGCATAACCAGATAAGTCCCCGCATTAGCCGTTACCACCTCGAAGCTTGGTCCCAGGCACTTTCGAATCTCCGCCACCAACGTGTCATGCCGTTCCATATAAAGCGTCCGCATGCGTCGTACATGCCGCTCTAGATGTCCTTTCCGGATGAAGTCAGTCAAGACTTCCTGATGCAGGGGGGCCGGAAAAATATCCGATGTTTCCCGAATGCGCGCGAACGCTGGGACAAGATCGGTAGGAATAATCAGATACCCGATCCGGAGCGATGGGAATAGAACCTTGCTGAAGGTTCCAACATAAATGACTCTTTCATCTGTATCCAGGCCCTGCAAGGAAGCAATCGCCCGTACGCCAAAGCGAAACTCGTTGTCATAGTCGTCTTCGACAATCCATGAACCGTTACGCGTGGCCCAATCCAGCAATAGAACGCGGCGGGTCGCACTCATGGTCATTCCCAGTGGGAACTGATGCGAGGGAGTGACGACGGCAACGCGCGCGTCGGGACATCGCTTGATACCCCGATTTACGTCTAGTCCTTCTTGATCTATCCGTACCGGTACTAGGCGAGCGCCTGCAGCAGCAAACGCTCGGACTGCTCCTGGATAGCATGGTTCTTCGAGCCAAACGGGGTCACCGGGATCTAGCAAAACGCGCGCGGCAATATCCAAGGCTTGCTGGGAGCCAGTCACGATCATGATCTGGGCCGGCTGGCATCGCACTCCTCGCACCACGCTCAGATATTCCGCAACGGCTTCGCGACAGGCTAAGCGGCCCATGGGGTCGCCATACGCCATCAACTCTTTCTTGGTCTGTCGTGAATGCCGGATCAGGAGCCTCGACCAGATTGTTCTCGGGAAACGGTCAAGTGCGGGCAAACCCACCTGGAAGGGGCGAAATCCTCGCGGTATCGCCGGTGATGACAAGAATTTCGTTCCCAATTTTGAAACCCTGCGCGGCCCGTGCTGCTCGTCCAAAGGCAACATTCGCAGAGCATCACCTAGGGTCAGTTTGACGGCATGATCCGGGATAGATTTTGCGACGTAAGTCCCCGAGCCGACCGACCCCTTTAGATAACCCTCGGCGTGCAACTGCTGAAACGCGCTCAATACGGTAATCCGAGAAACTTTTAGCTCTGCGGCGAGTTGTCGACTGGAGGGAACTTTTTGTCCGGGTCGCAACCGGCCGCTGATAATGGCAGACCGAAACCAGTCGTACAATTGGACATACTTCGGCTTCGACGGGTCGTCATTGACCGCGATTGGCGGGAAGGAGCCAGGAGTGACGTGTTTCATCCTGAGGGGGAATGGTTATGTCGAGTTTCCACGGAACCTTTTTTTTGTCGAGCCAGTTCAGGGGTGATGAGAGCCGAGGTCCAGCTCCGTAGGAGCGAAATCTTTGTAGGTATCTTTTCCCAAAAAGGGGCGAAAGCTCCGTAGGAGCGACATATTGCCTATTCCGGTGCGTCGTACCGATTCGATTTCGCTCCTACGGAGCTATGCGCATTTTTACAGGCGTGCGGCTATAAAGATTGCGCTCCTACGGAGCTCTATTTTGTCCGTGGCCTTTCCACATCTGATCCTAGCACCGTTGCCCACCAACCTTGAAACCCGCATTCGGTCCTGGGAGACTACAAAACTAACTAAGATGAGAAAGCCATCTCCTATATCTGTCCGATTTGGTAAGAGTGAGTTTTTAAAAATCAACGCCGATCGGTTCGATTGGCGTGATACTTACCACTGGGTGCTTAGCCTCAGTTGGTCCCAATTTGCCGGTCTGGTGTTTGGGACTTACATGATCGTTAACGTGATCTTTGCCGTGCTCTACGTCTTGGGCGGCGAAAGGAATTGCAGAAATGCATCCAGGCTCATTCTTGGATGGTTTCTTTTTCAGCGTCGAAACGTTCGCCACCGTTGGCTACGGCCATATGTACCCGAATTCTCTCTACGGCCACAGCATCGCGACGTTGGAAATCATGGTAGGAATGTTTGGAATGGCCGTTATCACTGGCCTGATCTTTATCCGCTTTTCCCGGCCGATGGCCAAGATCTTGTTTAGCAAGGTTGCGGCCGTAGGTCTCTTTGACGGTTATCCGAATTTGATGATCCGCATTGCCAACCTGCGCCATCACACCATGGCTGAAGCCGAGTTTCGCGTGATGATGATTCGCAACGAACCCACGAAAGAAGGAGATGATATGCGCAGATTCTACCACCTCAAACTGCACTTTGATCGAGTGATCTCGTTCCCGGTTGCTCTAATCGTCCGGCATCGGATCGACGAGACCAGCCCACTCTACGGCTGGGCCCGGGAGCAACTCCAACGCGCCGACATGCGCCTCTTCGCATCTGTCGTTTGTATCGACACGGTGATCGTAGCGCCGGTCCAGAGTCACGCCGACTATGTATTCGAAGAGATTTTATGGGATCACCGTTTCGTCGATATCTACAGCGAAAACCCGGATGGCACTTACACCGCGGACTATGGCCGGATTCACGATACAGAGTTCTTTCCAGCTGGCGCCTAGCGGCGGAGAACAGCAGACGGCAGATAGCAAATAGCAGATGGGCGCTTCGTCCTCGTCCTCGAGAATCGTTGTTGGGCCGGAGCGGTTAGAATTTCGAGATCCGAACAACGCAAAACCCCGTTATTCTATACTCCGCATCACGGGTGAAGTAGAGCCCAGCCGAGAATGACGACGACGATTAAGAGGACGAAGCGCCCACCAATCTCCTCTGTAGCGCTCCTGCCTCTTGGATTAACCGCTTCATTGTCACATATTCTGATCAGGAGGCATTAGAAGAAGATGGCGTTGCAAAGAGTTTGCCGAATATCTGAGCTGAGTCCCGGTGATGTTAGACGGATAGACAACCCACCGATCGCGGTATTTAACGTGGAAGGAGCGTTGTTTGCCATTAGCGATGTCTGTACGCACGCCGAGGCATCTTTGTCGGAGGGACAGATTGACGGACAGACGGTCGAGTGCCCGTTGCATGGTGCTTGTTTTGATCTGCGGACCGGAGAAGCGTTAACGCCGCCAGCAACAGAGCCGGTACAGACTTTTGCCGTGGTCCTGCAGGATGACGATGTCTATGTGGAGGCGGAGTCGGATTAAGACGCGGGGGGCTTCCGCCGAATGCAAAAAATTGCGCTTTGGCGCCCTGGACGAGTGATGCGGCCGACGAGCAGGAGCTGATCCCTACCAAAAAAGCAGCCAGCCCCGAAGGCTTTCGGGGCTGGCTACCTTCAATCTGCCTCGATAGAAAACTAAGTGCCGGCGTTCGCTGCGCTAGACGCCCGGAGCAGCAACTGTTGCCGGTTCTCGCGTAGGTTAATTCCGGTACGCTGCGTGGGATAAGGGGCTGATCCTTTTAGTCCCTCCCAGACGATCCGATTGAACTTCTCAACGTTCCCTAAATGATCCTCAACGCTGAAATCGAATCCTTTGGTCTTTGATGCCCAATACGCAGCGTCGTGAGTCGGTCGTGGAGTCGCTTTACTGGCGTACGCTCCACTTGGGATTGGTAACGTCGTGTTCTTCAGGTAATCAGAGGCGATCGCCTTGAAATCCCACTTCTTTTGCGAGAGATCGAAAAGATCACTCATCGGCTCTGCTGTGGCAGTGCGAACATTCAAGTGATCCGTTCCCAGAATATCCTCGATCGTTCTCAGAAGATTAACCGTGGTGTAGGGCGTCGAAACTACGGCGCCGTGTTTAACGTAAGGACCCGCCACGAAAAAGATCGAACGGTGTGCGTCGACGTGGTCTGCCCCGTCCTGGGCGTCGTCCTCCAACACAAACACTAACGTATCATCCGCGTACGGACTCTTAGATAGTGCTTCTACCAATGCCCCGACCGCGTAATCGTTATCGGCTTGCTGCAGCTCCACTGTGTTTACCCCATTGAGCGCCGTGGTGAAGTTACCAGTGTGATCATGCATGAAACGGACGAGCTCTAGACTAGGCAATTGGTTGTTGGACTCGAAGCCACTGAACTCTCGTTCCCACTCCGTTTCCCGGTAGAAATCCGGAAACACATTGTCGAATCCACGGAAATAAGGGTCAAAGAAGTTCTGCAATTCCGGCATGGTTACCCAGGAGACCTGAACTTTGTCCTGAAAAGCATTAGGATCTTCCGGAATACTAAGCCCAGGGATCCCTTGCGGAGCAGAGTAACGCGTCAGATCGATGAACATCCCGTAATCACGCACCGATAGCTTGGCGCGCTGTACGGCGTCCCAGATGTAGCCGGCTTGTGTGTTATCCGTTCCGGGACCATCGGGTGCAGCCACGTTACCAGTTCCGGGCAGAATGTCAGGATCGGTCGGCGTCGCCGGATCGGCAGCGATGCGGTCCGCGAGATTCCCAATCCCGACGTTGAGCTCGCGATTGTCACCTTCATACTCATAGTCTGTTCCCCGGCCGCCACCTTTGGGTTCTGGGCTGGAGCCGTAGTTCAATGGAACAGACTTGGTGCCGAAATCGCTCTCCCGAGCGGCAGTACTCCAAGGCCATCCGTTTGCGCTGACGTCGCCCGAGCAATAAAAGTTGTCGGCATCGACAAAATTCGTAGCTAGTGCGTGCTGGCTCGGTGTGTAGGCCTGGCCGAACTCTGTGATATAGGGATCGCCATTGCCCCGGTCCAAATCGCCCAGCACCTGATCATAAGTACGGTTTTCTTTGATGATATAAATTACGTGCTTAATCCGCTTGTGTAATTCCTTCATGATCCCGTTATCGTTAGATGGGGATCCGTTGCTGAAGTTGTCATTCTGTGCGACCTGGCGGGTGAGCTTGGCCAGCGTAGAAGAATTCGGTACGGGGAAGCTGAGCAAAGACGATTTCTCGTCTTTCTCTATGTATTGGTTACTAGCATTCTCCGCCGGCGTATTTTTCGGAAAATAGTCGGGGTCGGGACCGGTGACGCTCTTGGCATTTACGACGTAAAGAGTTTTACCGTCTTGGCTGACACTGACATCGTTTGGATAGTAACCCGTCGGTACGAGGCCAACGACCGCGTTTGGGGTCTTCGTCAGATCGACCACCGCTAAGGAGTTGGTACCTCCAACCGTGATATAGAGACTTTTCCCGTCTGAAGATAGGGTCAAACCGTTCGGGGCAAACCCGTGATAGGTGTCGAGGCTGCCAATCACCTTCTTGGGGCCAGCCGTTGAAATCGAGTTCACAACCTGATTGGTGCTCGTGCTGATGACGTCAACCTGATCGCTGTTGTCTTCGGCCACGTACAGGTTGGCTTGCGCCGAGTCCAAAATCATTTTGTTCGGATTGCCGGTTACCGGGATTCTCGTAACGAACTTCAATTGGGAGCCGGTAACTTGGACCACATCAACTTCGCGGTCGCGAACCGACGAAATATAGGCGACCCCGGCTTTCGTGATAGCGACCCAAAACGGATATTCGCCACCCGCTTTTCCGCTGTCCGCGGGATTAACCTTCCCAGGGCGGAGATCGAGTTCGGCGAGAACTTGACCGGTTGTGCCGGTAATCCCGACTAGTGAAACCGAGTCATTGTAGACATTGGTGACCAACGCATTCACGGTCGTGTTGGGTACGACCGCGACGCCGCCTGCAACTGGTGGATCTTCGCCGGCGGTAAGCGATGAGCCGTCTGAAACGATCCCGATTCCCGTTTTATGTCCGAGCGCTAAGGGCGTTCCTGTGTCGGCCCACTGACCGCTGTTCTGGAGTTGAAAGATGTGTACATTGTCATCTACGCCGCCGGCGGCCAGGAAGGTTTGGCCGCTGGCTGCGAATGCAATTCCTGTATAGCTGTTGGGCAACTGGAGAACCTGTTTTTGGGTCGGGGCGCCCTTGCTGATGTCGAAGACAAAAATGTATTCCTGGGAGTCGGCGGAGACTAAAGTTCCAGCGCTATTGTCCAGGTTATTATAGCCCGCGGTGAGGACCAACAGCGTGTTGCCATCAGGACTGACCGCAGTGCTAATCCCTCCGCTGGCGATATAATTTGGGAAATCGGTGAGCCCCGGATTCAAGTACAGCAAACTCGAGCCCGGCGCTGCGGTCGGGGTGATTTCTTGGCTGCTGGTTACAAAGATCGGCTTGCTCTTAGCAGTGTCGCTCTGTTGAGCCATGAGCTGGCCGCCGGCAAGCAATAATAGTGAGGTAACGAGTCCGCGCGAGCGGAGGCATGGTTGCCACATCATGTGAGAATTCTCCTTTGAGTGAGTTGTGATTTGATCTGCACGAGCTCTTGTCCGCCCCAGTGGATTGCCCCAGTGGACAAGGAGCTCGTTGGTTTTACTCAAGCGGGTCTGGCCTCGAAATCTTCCTCGGA
>Ga0126381_100006112_pt1 | contig 13313 bp, 11 predicted proteins | sample PanSoiMetPlot_28_FD_96465 | JGI IMG/M metagenome (GOLD analysis project Ga0126381, IMG submission 96465) | Tropical forest soil microbial communities from Panama - MetaG Plot_28 | ecosystem: Environmental > Terrestrial > Soil > Tropical forest > Bulk soil | place: Panama | collected 2016-02-17
TGCAATAATCCGTCTTCAGTTCGGCGATCAGCTCCTCGATGCGCTGCGTCGAAATCGGATCGAGTGCCGAGGCCGGCTCGTCGAGCAGCAGGATCTCCGGCTGTACCGCCACCGCCCGCGCGATGCACAGGCGCTGTTGCTGACCGCCGGAGAGCCCGAGCCCGCTTTGTTGCAATTTGTCCTTGACCTCATCCCAAAGAGCGACGCGGCGCAGCGCCGACTCGACGCGGTCGTCGAGCTCATGGCGTGGGAGTTTTTCGTATAGCCTGATGCCAAACGCGATATTGTCATAGATAGACATTGGAAATGGCGTCGGCTTCTGAAACACCATGCCGATCCTCGCCCGCAACAGGTTGAGATCGAGCCCAGGCGACAGGATGTTCTCGCCGTCGACGATAACCTCTCCCGTCGCGCGTTGCCCGGGATAGAGTTCATAAATGCGGTTCAATATCCGAAGCAATGTCGACTTGCCGCAGCCCGAAGGCCCAATGAACGCTGTCACCCGCTTGTCGTGGAGCGGCAGCGTGATGTTTTTCAGTGCCTTGAATGTACCGTAGTAAAATTCGACATTGCGAATGAGGACCTTTTGACGCGAGGCCGGCTGCGCCTCGGCCTCGCGCGGGTTGGTCGATGAGACCGGCATTGGGTACCGGGCGGTAGCTGTACTCATCGTCTAAACGTGCTCCAGGAAGCGAGGGCTCGCGCACCGATATTGAGGAACAGTACCGCGATCGTGATCAACAACGCGCCGCCCCAAGCCAGCACCTGCCAGTCCGCGTACGGGCTCATTGCGAACTGAAAGATCACGACAGGCAAATTGGCCATCGGCGCATTCAGATTCGTGCTCCAGAACTGATTGTTGAGTGCGGTGAAAAGCAATGGCGCCGTCTCCCCGGCAATACGCGCAACCGCAAGCATTATACCTGTCACCATGCCCTGGATCGCCGCGCGGTAAGAGACCATCACGATCACCTTCCACTTTGGCGAGCCCAGTGCCGACGCCGCCTCACGCAGCGCATTGGGGACAAGGTTCAGCATGTCCTCGGTCGTCCGCACGACGACCGGGATAACGATAATGGCGAGGGCCACCGCCCCGGCCCAGGCCGAGAAGTGTCCCATGCGGATCACCATCAATTCATAAACGAAAAGCCCGACGATGATCGACGGAGCGCTCAAAAGAATGTCATTGATGAAGCGCACAACTTCGCCAAAGCGACTGCCACCGCTGTATTCGGCAAGAAAGGTGCCGGCGAGAATGCCGGTGGGCGTCCCGATCAGGGTTCCGATCAACGTCATCACCACGCTGCCAAAAATCGCATTTAGTAATCCGCCGGCGCTTCCCGGCGGCGGGGTCATCTCGGTAAACAATACCGGCGAGAGCGCGGCGACGCCGTTCCACAGCAGCGTCGACAAAACGAGAACGAGCCACAAGACGCCAAATCCCGTCGCGGCCACGCATAACGACATGACCAGTCCGTTGACGATGCGGCGTTGCGCATAGATGTTCATCGCCCTCACCCCCCTGCCCGCTTTTCCAGCCGCAGCAGCATCACTTTGGCGACAGCCAGCACGATGAAGGTAATGGCGAAGAGGATCAATCCCAGCGCCACCAAAGACGACAAATAGAGATCGCCGACGGCCTCGGTGAATTCGTTGGCCAGAGACGCGGAAATGGTGGTTCCCGGCTGCAGGATCGAAGCACTGACACGGTGCGCGTTGCCGATGACAAAAGTCACCGCCATTGTTTCTCCGAGCGCCCGACCGAGGCCTAGCATGATGCCGCCTACCACCCCGATGCGGGTGTAAGGCAACACCACCTTCAAGACGACCTCGGTTCTGGTTGCGCCGAGGCCGTAGGCGCTCTCTTTCAGCATCGGTGGGACGGTCTCGAAGACGTCACGCATGATCGACGAGATGAACGGGAGCACCATGACCGCCAGGATAAAACCGGCGGTCATGACCCCGATGCCGAGCGGCGGGCCGGCAAACAGCGCGCCGATCCCCGGCAGCCGTCCAAGCGAGTCAATGATCGGGGGCTCAATGTACTCTTGGACAAAGGGCGCCAATACGAAGAGGCCCCAGATGCCGTAGATGATGCTGGGAATCGCGGCCAGCAGCTCGATCATTGTGGCGAGCGGCCGTTTCAACCAGATCGGGCAGATTTCCGTTATAAACATCGCCACCCCGAACGCTACTGGAACGCCCACAAGCATCGCGATGGCCGAGGTCATCAGAGTGCCGTAAATTGGCGCAAGCGCGCCGAACTTCTGAGTGACCGGATTCCAGATGTCCGTTGAGAGAAAGGCGACGCCAAACGCTCGCAAGGCCGGGAACGCACCTTGCACCAACGCGACGATGACGCCGCCCAGTATCAGAAGAACTAAAAGCGCAAACAAAAACGTGAGTAGGCGGAAAACGAAATCGCCGGTCACCCCACGGGGCGTTTTCCTGGCAGTCACGCTCGGCAGGGCGATGTCAACAGGCACTATTTCATCCCCGCGGTTCGAAATAAACCTCAGCTGCACCCCATCAATCGCGAGCCGCAACCCGGACTATCGCTGCGTGCCACGGACGGTCCACGGAGGTCGGGGCCAAGCCGCATCGACGAGCGAGCGATCCTCTGACCGTTATGAGGGGCGTCCGACCCACACCGGCTTAGCGTCGGGACCCTGGATCTTCTGCCAGCTCTGTTCCACGAGTTTGACAACATTGTCGGGCATCGGCACGTAATCGAGCTGCTCCGCCAACTGGCCGCCGTTATGATAGCACCAATCGAAAAAGCTTAGTGCCTCGCGCGCCACATCGAGCTTAGACTGCTTCTTGTGCATGAGGATAAAGCTCGCACCAGTAATGGGCCAGCTCTCTTTGCCCGGCTGATTCGTCAGCAGCAGGAAGAATTCCTGCGTTTGTGTCCAATCTGCATTCGCCGCTGCCGACTGGAATGCTTTGACGTCGGGGCTGACGAATTGGCCGTCCTTGTTCCGCAATAGAGTATAAGTCAGCTTATTCTGTTTAGCATAGGCATACTCAACATAGCCGATGGCGCCGCTGGTGCGGCTCGCCATCGCTGAAACGCCCTCATTTCCTTTGCCGCCTATCCCGGTCGGGAATTGAACCGAAGTGTTCTCACCAATCTTGTCCTTCCATTCCGGGCTCACCTCTGAGAGATAATGCGTAAAAATGAAGGTGGTCCCCGATCCATCGGAGCGATAGACCGGCGCGATCGCCTGATCCGGCAGTTTAAGCCCGCTGTTGAGGGCTGCTATTTCCGGATCATTCCATTTGGCGACTTTGCCCAGATAGATGTCCGCGAGAACTTTCCCGTCGAGTTTCAGCTGACCGGGTTGTACCCCCTGCAGACTGACGACGGGAACGACCCCGCCCATAATCATTGGAAACTGCGTGAGGTTGTCCTTCTCGAGGTCCGCAGGCTTCAGCGGCATGTCCGAGGCGCCGAAATCGACGGTATTGGCGGTGATCTGCTTGATTCCTCCCCCCGACCCGATCGACTGATAGTTCATCTTCAGTCCGGTCTTCGCCGCATAGGCTTCCGCCCATTTTGCATAAATCGGGTAGGGAAAAGTGGCGCCGGCACCGTTTATCTCGGCCGCTCGCGCTCCAAAGCAGATCGCGGCGAGGGCAGCTACGCCAAAGATTGCTGTGCGAAATACGCTCAAGGTTCGCTCCATCTCAAATGCAAGGGCCGATCGAGGTGGTCGCAACCGTTAACACCACACTCATAGGGAGTGCAGCGGAAGGTTCAATGACGTTTTTATTGCACTTCTATTACAATAAACTACCGTCGAGGCGAATACGCTGACGGGTCGGGATGGACGCGAAGAAACACGGTGAAGGACGAACCCACTCCGGGCTTGCTGTCGACATCGAGATATCCCCGATGGTGATTGAGGATATGCTTGACAATCGCCAAGCCGAGGCCCGTTCCACCCATCTCCCGCGAGCGGGCGGTGTCGATCCGGTAAAACCGCTCAGTCAGGCGCGCCAGGTGCTCGCGAGCGATGCCCTCACCGTGATCTCGCACCGCGACTGATACAAAGGGGGTCTTAGCTCCATTGCCGTTCCGCGAAGGTGGTAGCGCGGTCCCTGCGTCAATCAGGATTTCGGTCCCGACGCGGCCATATTTGATCGCGTTGTCGACGAGGTTTTGAAAAACCTGCGCGAGCTCATCATGGTCGCCAAGCACCTCGGGAAGATCAGGCGGGAGCGCCAGACGGATCTGCATCCCGCGTTCGCCGGCTCGCAACTCCAACGCCTCGGCGACGTGTGCGAGGAGCGGACCGAGTGGCACTTGGTCTTTGGGCATCACGTGCTCGTTGAGCTCGATCCGGGAGAGGGAGAGCAGGTCCTCCACCAACCGACCCATGCGCGACGCCTGTTCGTGCATGATAGCGAGAAACCGATCCCGCGCTTCGGCATCCTCACGCGCCGGCCCGCGCAAGGTCTCGATAAAGCCGATCAATGTAGCAAGAGGCGTTCGCAGCTCATGGCTTGCATTGGCGATGAAGTCGGCCCGCATCTGTTCGGCTCGCTTCAGCTCCGTAATGTCGTGCAAGCCCAACACCGCCACCGCACCGTCGAGCGACGGACGGTCAATCCGCGCAATTCGCGCCCGTAACTGCCGCTCCACCGGAGCGGTGAGGCTGAAGTCGACGATCCGTGCTCTTTCGCCCCGCAGCACAGCGTCGGCTGCTGCAAGAACTAGCGGGTTCCGCAGTGCTACGGAGAGGTCGCGCGGTGCCGTTATGGCTCCGACGAATGCCGCAGCCTGCGGGTTGGCGCGGACAATTTGCCGCTTCTCGTCGAGCAGGATCAGCGGATCCGGCACTGCGGCGATGACGCTCTCCGCCGCTTCGACCTGAGATTCAGCCTTATTGAGGCGCTGCCGCCAAACTCCATCGAGCCGAGCGATGGCGAGCCAGAGTTCGCGGGCGATCGGGGCGAGCCTGCGCGCAATCTGCCGCGGGGTTGTCCCGATATCGCTATCGGGACCGAGGATATCGATCGCGTGACGGACGACCGCCAGATTGCTCACCGTGCGGCCGATAATCAGCGCTATCGAAACCAGTACAACGGCCCCAGCGATTAATCCTGGTCGGACCGCTAGAAAGCCCATCCCCACAAAAGCCGCCAGGACGACCAATCCAGGCGTGCTGACCGCCAGCGACAGCACGGCGACGCGCGACAAGTCTGGGCCCCATCGCCTGATCACCTGTCAGCGAGCCCGATTGTTGCGCGCCGCGACGCTTCTGCGATCAGCGGATCGCGTCGTGCGCCGAAAGAGCGGCAAGGTTCACGAGGTCCGACACCGTCGCACCCATATTCACGATCTGGACGGGGTGCGCCAGGCCAAGGAGAAGCGGGCCGACGGCCGTCCCGCCGCCGAGTTCGGGCAACAGCTTCGCCGCGATATTCGCGCTGTGCAGCTCCGGCATAACGAGAATGTTGGCAGGACCGCTGAGACGGCAGAACGGGTAGAGCTGGCGCATCAGCCGCTCATTGAGCGCGACATCGGCACTCATCTCGCCGTCGTACTCAAAACTGACGCCGCGCTCGTCCAGCAGCGCAACGCTGTCGCGCACGCGTTGCCCATCCTTTCCCATTGGATTGCCGAAATTGGAATAGGACAACAGAGCGACCCGCGGCACGAGCCCCAGCTCGTGCGCCTTTGCCGCGGCCTGGATGGCGATGTCGGCGAGTTGCGCCGAGCTCGGCGCTTCGTGGACGAGGGTGTCGGCCAACAATACCGTCCGCTCGCGAGCCAGGAGAAGGGTAAGCCCGAACAGCACCGAATCCGGCTTGATCGCAATCACACGAGAGATCTCGTCGAGGGCATCAAAGGAATTGCGCGTGACCCCTGTCACCATCGCGTCGGCGTCGGCGCAGGCCACCATACAGGCGGCGAACACGTTGCGATCCTGATTCACCATGCGCTGGCAGTCGCGGTAGAGCATCCCACGGCGCTGCTGACGGGCATAAAGGAAGTCGGTATACCGCTGGTTGTTGCGTGACAACCGAGCATTGTGGATCTCAAGTTCCTCGGGAGAGCTCAGCCCGATTGCCGACATCGTCGCCCTGATCCGGTCCTCGCGGCCCACCAAAACCGGCGTTCCATAGCCGCTTTCGCGGAACACCAGCGCTGCGCGGATCGTCTTCTCCTCCTCGCCTTCGGCAAAGACGACGCGCTTTGGAGCACTGCGCACCCGCTCGAAGATCAGCTCGAGCCCGGCAGCGGTCGGATCGAGGCGAGCGCGCAAACTTCGTTTATAGGCGCCCATATTGAGGATGGGTTTGCGTGCGACACCCGAATCCATTGCCGCCTGCGCAACCGCCGAGGGCACCGCCCAGATCAAGCGCGGGTCGAAAGGTGTCGGAATGATGTAGTCCGGTCCGTACCGCAGGCGTTCGCCGGAATAGGCAGCGGCAACTTCGTCGGGCACATCTTCCCGTGCCAGGGCAGCCAAGGCCTCAACCGCCGCGATCTTCATCGCGTCGTTGATCGTCGAGGCATGGACATCGAGAGCGCCCCGGAAGATGTACGGGAAGCCCAGCACGTTATTGACCTGGTTCGGATAGTCGGAGCGTCCGGTGGCGATAATCGCATCAGCGCGCACGGCGCGCACCTCTTCCGGGGTGATCTCCGGATCGGGATTGGCCATCGCGAAAATGATCGGCTTGTCGGCCATTGCGCGGACCATGGCCTGGTCGACCGCTCCCTTGGCGGAAAGCCCGAAAAAGACGTCGCTGCCCTCAATGGCCTCGATGAGGGTCCGCGCGTTAGTATCGGCCGCGTGTGCCGACTTCCATTGGTTCATGCCCTCGGCGCGGCCGCGGTAGATGACGCCCTTGGTATCACACAGCACGACATTGTTAGGAGGTAAACCCATGGCCTTCAGCAGCTCGACACAAGCAATTGAGGCTGCGCCAGCGCCGTTGACGACCATCTTGACGGTTTTGATCTCCCGACCGGTCAGATGTAGTGCATTGATCAGACCGGCCGCGGCAATAATCGCCGTCCCGTGCTGATCATCGTGAAATACGGGAATATCTAGCAACTCGCGCAGCCGTTCTTCGATGATGAAACATTCCGGCGCTTTGATGTCTTCGAGATTAATGCCGCCAAAGGCGGGATGCAAAAAGCGCACGCAGTTGACGAATTCGTCGACGTCTCGGGTATCAATCTCCAGGTCGATCGAATCGATATCGGCAAAGCGCTTGAACAGCGCGCATTTTCCTTCCATTACCGGCTTCGCAGCGAGCGCACCGAGATTGCCAAGGCCCAACACCGCGGTGCCATTCGAAATCACCGCGACGAAATTGCCTTTGGAGGTGTAATCGAACGCCGCGCTGGGCTGGCGCTCGATATGCAGGCAAGGGAAGGCGACACCCGGCGAATAGGCAAGCGCGAGATCGCGTTGCGTCGTCAACGGTTTTGTCGGTGCGATCGACAGTTTTCCCGGCCGTCCGTTGGCGTGAAACTGCAGGGCCTCGTCTTCGGTCGCGCGAATAATACCGGTGTCCATGCCTCTTTAGGCCCCTCCTAGAATGAAGCCCTGCCGGCTCGAGGCCGACGGCTGTATCTTATATTAATCCTAGAGAGCGGGCGATCCGGCGTCAAAGTGACGCCGGGGTGGCGCCGCAGTTTGCCTCGCCCGCCTCACTTGATAAAAGCGCAAGACTATGCTACGATCGCAATCACGATCCGAACCGTTTGGAGGCCGCTTCCTGAGCAGCGAGTACTGTAAATTTGGTTACAGGCATCAACGGCGGGGCCAGTGCCTCCTGTAGATCACCTACCAATGCAGGAGGACCGTGCGATCAAATACGGTTCGAGGCCGTCGCCATTTAAACTGAGACGGACCCGCACCGGATGATCCGTTGACAGCGTGCGCTGCGGAATTATAGTGCGCGCCTCGCGGACGGGTTCTCCCGCCGGCGAGTGCGTGCGCCCGATCGCGGTTGCGGCCGGTGTGCGGCTAGCTAGATCGGCGGTACAATGTTCGCAGTGATCCGGACGGGCGGCAAGCAATACAGGGTCGCAAAAGACGACTTCATCTCGGTCGAGAAGCTTTCAGCCGAGCGTGGCACAACTGTCGAACTGACCGAGGTGCTGATGATCGGCGACGGCGCCGAGGTGACGGCTGGCGCGTCCGTGCTAAGCGGCGCCTCGGTGACTGCCACTGTGGTCGAGCAGGCGCGGGCGGCGAAAATCATCGTCTTCAAGAAGAAGCGGCGGCACAATTATCGGCGAAAGAAAGGTCATCGCCAGCAGCAGACCGTGTTGCGGATAACCGACATTCGCAGCGCCGACCGTTCGCAGGGCGAGAAAGGGTAGAAGATGGCACATAAAAAGGCAGGCGGTTCCTCCCGCAACGGACGCGACAGCCGCGGGCGGCGGCTCGGCGTCAAGAAGTTTGGCGGCGAGATCGTCATTCCCGGCAACATCATCGTCCGCCAGCGCGGGACCAAATTTCATCCTGGCGACCATGTCGGGATGGGCCGCGACCACACACTGTTCGCGACTTCCCAGGGCGCCGTCAAATTTCACACGGGCCTCACCGGTCGGACCTATGTCTCCGTCGTTTCCCCGAGCGCGCCCTCAACAGCGGGGGCTGCCGAATAGGCGTTCCCCAAACGGACCAAGGACAAAGGGGGGCGGGTCGACGTTCCCCTTTTTGTTTCTATACGGATGCAATTCCTCGACCAGTGCAAAATCTACCTCAAGAGCGGTGACGGTGGTCGCGGTGCGATGAGCTTTCGCCGCGAGAAGTTCATCGAGTTCGGCGGTCCCAACGGAGGTAACGGCGGGAAGGGCGGTGACATTGTCTTCGAGACCGTCGAAAACCTCAACACGTTGATCGATTACCGCTATCGTCAGCATTTTCGGGCGCAGGACGGCCAGCCCGGCACCGGGCGTGAGCGCACAGGCGCGAGCGGCGAGGATCTCGTACTGCGGGTTCCGATCGGTACCCAGATCATGGATGGAGACAGCCGGGAGGTGCTCGCCGACCTTGCCCACTTCGGCGCGCGGCTTGTCTTTCTGAAGGGTGGCGATGGTGGCTTTGGCAACGCGCATTATAAGAGTTCGACCAATCGCGCTCCGCGTCGCGCGGATCTTGGTTGGCCTGGCCGCGATGCATGGGTTTGGCTGCGCTTGAAGCTGATTGCGGATGCCGGTCTCGTCGGTTTGCCAAACGCGGGAAAGTCGACCTTTCTCGCCGCGGTGACGCATGCCCGGCCTAAAATCGCCGATTACCCGTTTACGACTTTGAAACCGCAGCTTGGCGTCGTGCGCTTAGGCGATCAGGAGTTTGTTCTCGCCGATCTTCCCGGACTGATCGAGGGGGCGAGCGAAGGTGTCGGGGTCGGCACCCGTTTTCTCGGTCATGTGGAGCGCTGCTCGGTCATTCTTCATCTGGTCGATGCTACCCTAGACGATGTGGCCGGCGCGTATTGCGTGATCCGCGAAGAACTCTCCCGGTATGGTCATGGCCTTGCGGAAAAGCCTGAGATTGTCGGCCTCAATAAGATCGACGCAATTGATCCTGAGAGAGTGAACGCAAAGCGCCGGGATCTTTTTCACGTCGCACAGGGAGATAGCGAGGTGCTGCCGCTGTCGGGAGCGACTGGCGCAAACGTCGCGGATGTCCTGGCAGCGCTGCTCTCGATTGTGTCCGGCCAGCGCCATGGTGAGGCTAGCACCGAGGCGGTGATGAAGCCGCTGGTGCATAATCCATGAATGTAAAGGCCGCCCTTCCCCGCGTGCGGCCGTCCCCTGCCGTGGGGAGGCTCGTACAGCGCACCGCGTCGGGCCACGCTGAAGCGCTGGTTGCGGCACGGCGAGTTGTAGTGAAGATCGGATCGGCGTTGCTTATTGCCGAAACTGGCGAAATCCGCCGGTCGTGGCTTGACGCCCTCGCTGACGACGTCGCCCGCTGCCGGTCACGCGGTCAGGAGGTGATCTTGGTGTCCTCCGGTGCGATCGCCGTCGGACGCCGGCATCTCGGGCTCGTCGGGCGGCGAATGAAACTCGAGGAAAAGCAGGCTGCTGCAGCCACGGGGCAGATCCGTCTCGCTCACGCCTATCAGGAAGCGCTCGCCCGTCATAACATCACCGTCGCGCAAATCCTCCTAACCCCGGAGGATACCGAGGAACGGCGGCGACACCTAAACGCACGCGCGACGTTCGCGCAGCTTCTGATGCTCGGCGCCGTTCCGGTGGTCAATGAGAATGACACGATTGCCACTGCAGAGATCCGCTTTGGCGACAACGACCGGCTCGCCGCGCGCGTCGCGCAGATGACGAGTTCCGAAATGCTGGTGCTGCTTTCCGACATCGACGGTCTTTACACCGCCGATCCGCGTAGGGAGCCGAACGCTCAGCATGTTCCGGTTGTGCACGACATCGGGCCGGAAATTGAGGCAATGGCAGGCGAGGCGCCTCCTGGATACAGCTCTGGCGGCATGGTGACCAAACTGGCCGCCGCCCGTATCGCGATGAACGCCGGCTGCCGAATGCTAATCACACAGGGAAAAGTTCCAGGCCCTCAGCGGGGGCCGCTCGCAGCGATCGAGGCCGGCGGCCGAGCGACCCTGTTCCTCCCGCGTGGCGAACCACGCTCAGCGCGCAAGGCATGGATCGCGGGGACCGTAAATCCATGTGGGACAGTCATAGTCGATGATGGCGCAGCACGGGCGTTGCAACGTGGCACCAGCCTGTTGCCCGCAGGAGTCGTGGCGGTCGAGGGGAGCTTTGAACGCGGCGACGCGGTCATCATCCGCACCCGCGCGGGTGTCGAAGCTGGCCGCGGCTTGTCAGCCTACTCGAGCGCCGATATCCAGCTGATCGCCGGTCACAAGACTGGTGAAATCGCCGATATCCTCGGATACCGTGGTCGCCCTGAAATTATTCACCGCGACGATTTGGTGGTGACCGAATTGCGATGACGATCGAAACCCTGGCATCGGACCAAACCGCGATATCGGAGGAAGATCTCCGGTCGGTTATGGACGAGATTGGGCGACGCGCCCGCAAGGCCGCCGCCGCTCTCAACTTAGCACCAAGCGAAGCGAAGTTCTCGGCGTTGCGCCACGCCGCGATAGCCATAAGGGATCAGGTCGAGCATATCCTTCGCGCGAATACTGTCGACCTCGACGAAGCCGATCGGCAGGGCATCTCGGCGGCGCTGCGGGACCGCCTCGCCCTCGACTCCAAACGCGTTGATGCGATAGCTGCAGGGCTCGACGCGATCGCCGCGCTTCCTGACCCTGTGGGCCGCGTACTCGATCATTGGACGAGGCCGAATGGTCTTACGATCGAGCGGGTGAGCGTGCCGCTGGGCGTCATCGGCATCATTTATGAAAGCCGGCCGAACGTGACCGCGGACGCCGGCGGACTCGCACTCAAAGCAGGTAACGCTGCAATTCTGCGCGGCGGCTCCGAGGGCTATTACTCGTCGCGCGCGTTGGTTGCAGCGCTTGTCGAAGGGCTGCGTTTCGCCGGCCTGCCCGAAACCGCGATTCAATTGGTGCCGACGCGCGAGCGCGCCGCAGTCGGGCTGATGCTGGGCATGAGTGAGCATATTGACGTCATCGTGCCGCGCGGCGGTCGTTCGCTGATCGAGCGCGTTCAACGGGAGAGCCGGATTCCGGTTATCGCGCACCTCGAAGGCATCTGTCACACTTACATCGACGCAGCGGCTGATCCGGCAAAGGCACGCAATATAGTGCTCAACGCCAAGATGCGCCGCGTTTCGATCTGCGGGGCAACGGAGACACTCCTTGTCGATCGGCAAGTGGCTGCCGACCGCCTACCGGCGATCCTCGCCGATTTACGAGCGGCCGGTTGCGAGTTGCGAGGCGACCCGGGGACCCGGGCTATCGATCCCACCGTGCTGGCAGCAACGGAAGAGGATTGGCGGACCGAATATCTCGACGCGATCCTTTCCGTTAGAGTTGTCGAGGGGGTCACTGGCGCGATTGCACACATCAACTGTTACGGGTCTCATCACACTGACGCAATTGTGACTGAACAAAGCGAGATAGCGGAGCGCTTCTTGCGCGAAGTCGACAGTGCCATCGTGCTGGTCAACGCCTCGACACAGTTCGCCGATGGCGGAGAGTTTGGCATGGGCGCCGAGATCGGGATTTCGACTCAGCGACTTCCGCCGCGGGGTCCGGTTGGTGCCGAGCAGCTGACGAGCTACAAATTCCTCGTACGCGGCACTGGGCAGGTGCGCCCCTGAACGCGCCGCTAGAGACCTCACCGGCCGGGAGAAGGCGCCGCCGTATTGGGCTGCTGGGTGGCTCGTTCAACCCGGCTCACGGGGGACATGTCCATATAAGTCGACTTGCGCTCAAACACCTCGGTCTTGACGAAGTTTGGTGGCTTGTCTCGCCGCAAAACCCGTTGAAGCCGGTCGATGGCATGGCGCCGTTCACGGCCAGGTTGGAAGGCGCGCGCGTTGCGGCCGCCGCGCATCCGCGCATCATCGCCACCGACCTCGAGAGCCGGCTCGGATCCTCGCATTACACCGCAGATACCTTGAAGATATTTCGCCGCCGCTTCTCCGCGTTGCGCCTCGTCTGGCTCATGGGGGCCGACAATCTTGTCCAGCTGCCCCGCTGGGAGCGCTGGAACGAGATCTTCCGGGCCGTGCCCATTGCCGTGTTTGATCGCCCTTCCTACTCTATAAAGGCGCTTTCCGGCCTGGCTGCGAAACGGTATTCGCGACACCGAGTCCCGCTTAGCGGGGCGCGCTGGCTCGCAGAGAAACGACCGCCGGCTTGGGTATTCTTTCACACGCCGCTCGATGCCCGGTCAGCAACGAGAATTCGATCCAGGCGGAAACTAGCACAGGACGAAATCCATACGGAGCAAAGAACCCAATTGTCCACGATTACTGCTCTCTCACCCAGCACCAACTCCGCGGATCTCCACCAATCGAACCCGGCAATTCTCGATCTTATCCTGCAGTCCCTCGATGATGGGAGAGCCGAGGACATCGTCACGATTAATCTGGCCGGCAAGACGACGATCGCCGACCAGATGGTAATCGCCAGTGGCAGCTCTACGCGGCAGGTTTTGGCGCTGACCGAGCGGCTCGAAGAAGCACTCGCCCGCCGTGCTCGGCTCTCGATAGAGGGTAAGACGCAGGGAGATTGGGTGCTGATCGACGCGGGCGACGTGATCGTACATGTGTTCAAGCCAGAGATCAGGGCCCATTACAATCTCGAGAAAATGTGGGGCGAAGCGTTATCCGATAGCGAGGCAATTCGCCTCTAGCGGGTCACCA
>Ga0126381_100006115_pt1 | contig 13307 bp, 9 predicted proteins | sample PanSoiMetPlot_28_FD_96465 | JGI IMG/M metagenome (GOLD analysis project Ga0126381, IMG submission 96465) | Tropical forest soil microbial communities from Panama - MetaG Plot_28 | ecosystem: Environmental > Terrestrial > Soil > Tropical forest > Bulk soil | place: Panama | collected 2016-02-17
CAACGCCAGCAAAGGCTTTGGCTTCATCCAGCGCCAGACCGGGGAAGATGTTTTCGTACATTTTTCCGCGATCCAAGCGGATGGCTACAAGTCGCTGAATGACGGCCAAGCGGTCGAATTCGAAGTCGTCCGCGGCCCTAAGGGCCTGCAGGCCTCGAACGTTCAGCCTCTGTAAACCGCTTCACATTCTGTTCAAACGGGCGATTTGAGCGATCAAATCGCCCGTTTTCCTTTCTGTAGCGGCTTGTTTCCTCCGCTCCGGTTCTCACAAGGAGCGGTTTTTTCTGTTCGAGCCCTCTGGTGTCCCTAGCATTGCCCTTTCCGGAACACCTGTTCCAACGGCCAGATTGCCCCGCGCAAATTGGCCCTCCAAGATGGAGGCACCTCACGGGGTGTCCGTCGAGGGCCAGAAGGAGCCGTGGAAATGGGTCGAGTTGACCTACTGAACAAAGAGGAGCTGGAGAAGCTGGAGCGTCGCGGGCTGCAGGTGACCATTCTCTCCGTGGTCTTTGTTCTGGTCCTCGCCGGCGGTCTGGCCGCCTTCATGTATCCCCTGGTCTTTGTGCATCCCGAGGGCAGCAACTGGACCCTACGCGTCGCCTTTTTCGGGTTTTGTGGTCTGACGCTGCTCTTTGTGAGCTATCTGCTCGAACGACAAAAGACGCTCCGCCAACTCAAGCAGCAGTTACTGGCCGAGGTCGAACGCAACATCGCGCTCAAACATCAGGCCAACGTGGATCTGCTCGGCTCGATGCCCGACGCCAACCAGTTCTGGGACCGCCTGACCATGGAGTTCCGTCGCGCCAAGACCATGCAAAAGACACTTTCTCTGGTGCTGTTGAAAGTGAACAAAGGCGCTAGCGGCAAGAACCCCGACATGACCGCCGTGGGAGGCGCCTGCGCCAAGGCCATGTCGCGCCGCCTGCGCCCGTCCGATTCCATTTTTCACCTCTCGCCGGATCTTTTTAGTGTGGTCCTGCCGGAAACCGACGCCACCAACGGAAAGCGCGTCGCCGTTCGACTGCAGGACGAATTGCAGAACGCCCGAGCGGCGTTTGGCGTGGTGTTTGAACTGAGCGTGTACAACTACCCGGAAGATGTGGTCAGCGCGCACGAGATGGAAGACTTGGTGAAATCGCTGTTGCCCGAACAGCAGCCCTGGAGCGCGGGTGTCCCCGCACTGGCGGATTAACCGGCGCCGGATGGTTCTCCAGGCGCCACGCGTGAAAGCCTCAGGGCATAGCCCGATGGAATACCGTACCCGCTGGAATCCATTGACTGGCACACAAGGGCCTCCGTACCATCAATAAATGCTGCTTTGGCGCACATCGTCTATCGAGCGGATCGCGAAGCGGTCATGGTTGTTGCTGACCGCGGCGGCTCTATCGTGGTGCCTTGCTGCGCTTGATCGAGCTTCGGTCGAAGCGGCCATCCCTTCGCCGGCCAGATCGCAATCGCAGTCCGCGGTGCAGTGGATCTACGTGCCACTCTGGAGCCGTACCACACCGCCGCCTGTTTGGTTGCTTTCGATTCCCGACGGCCGCGCGCTGCTGATCGCGAAAGTGGAAGAAAAATTCGCCGCTGGCGAGCAGAATTTCAAAGCCGGACACCTGGAGGCCGCCCGCCGCGATTTTGATGATGCCGTCGATTGGCTGCTGGAAAGCGGTTATGACCCCAACGGCGATCCGAGGCTGGCCGAGCTGTTCCACCGGGTGGTGGACACCGTTTATACCTACGAACTGCAAGCGTTCCGCGCCGGCGATGGATTCCAGGAGACCCCCGCCGTTCCCGCGCCGATTGACGAAGTCGCGGAGATGACGTTTCCGGTCGATCCCGGGCTGAAGGATCGCGCAGAGCAGGCCGCCAAGAATATCTCGCATGACCTTCCGCTGACCGTGAATGACGAGGTACTGTCGTTTCTCAATTTTTTCCGGACGCCACGCGGTAAAGCGATCGTCGAAACCGGCCTGCGGCGCTCCGGCCGTTACCGTGAAATGATTTCACGGGTGCTCAAGGAAGAGGGAGTGCCACAAGACCTGATCTATCTGGCGCAGGCAGAAAGCGCGTTCCAGCCGTTGGCGCTATCCCGCGCGGGAGCGCGCGGGATCTGGCAATTCGTGGCCTGGCGCGGCAATGAATATGGCTTAAAACGTTCCTGGTGGGTCGATGAGCGACAGGACCCGGAAAAAGCGACACGCGCCGCAGCCCAGCACCTGCGCGACCTGTATGGCCTGTTCGGAGACTGGTATCTGGCCATGGCTGCCTACAACTGCGGACCGGGCAACGTGCAAAAAGGCGTCGAGCGCACCGGATACGCCGATTTCTGGGAGCTCTACCGCCGCAACGTTTTGCCTCGCGAAACCAAAAACTATGTTCCGATCATCGTGGCGCTCACGCTGATCGCCAAGGACGCCGCGCATTATGGTATCCAGACGGAATTGGAACCACCAGTGCCTTACGACGTAGTGAAGCCTGGGCGGGCGATTGACTTGCGGCTGGTCGCCGAGACCATCGATGTGGACCTGGAGACGCTCCGCTCCCTGAACCCATCGCTCCTGCGCATGGCCACACCGGATGATCCCGCATTTCAACTTCACCTGCCGGCAGGTACTTCGGGGAGGTTTTCCGCGGAGATTGCCGACATTCCGGCGGAGAAATGGGTAAGCTGGCGGCGGCATCGCGTGGAAGCCGGCGACACGCTGACGTCGCTGGCCAAGAAGTACCACGTGACGGCACCAGCGATTGCCGCGGCAAACAGCCTGACGCCGCACGAGATTCTCTCGCCCGGCGATAAGCTGATCATCCCGGCTTCACAACCGGTCAGCGAGACTAAGAGCCGTCTGGTGCGCTACCGGGTACGTAAGGGCGATACGCTTGGTGGCATTGCCGACCAGTTCAGCGTGGAGCCGGAGCAAATTCGAAAGTGGAACGGTCTCCAGTCCGCCCGAGTCAGCCGGGGCATGATTCTTCGCGTTTACACCGTTGGCGGGACCCCTGAATCCGTTCCCGTGCGCAAGCGATCGACCAGGAAAAGAACCCCTAGCGTGGCGACAGCCTCTTCGGCCAATGGTACCAGCAAAACACCCTGAAAATGCGGTTTTGCCGGGTTTTCAGGGCTTCCGCAGGCTGTCAGTCATATCTTTTCGTCTCGTAACACCCCGTTGCGCCACCACCGCAACCTGGAGGTATCGTTCAGAATCCTTGACATTGCCGTCTGAATACGGTACGAACGCGAAAGGAATTTGCCGGGCATGTTCGGAACTTCAGCCGTGCCTTGCCCCGATACGTCGGGCGAAACTCTCCCAGGGGAGGATGGAATGGATTTAGAGAAGGATCACTTCGACGATGAAACCGAGCTGTCTCCGCTGGAAGAAGAAGAACTGGGCGGCGATACCGATGAGGTCGTGGAAACCGAAGAAGTAGACTTGATTACTGCCGACGAAGGAGACGATGAGGAAGGTGCGACAGCCGCAAAGCCCGCCGCCAAAGCCGCCCCCAAGAAGTCTGCCTCGGCAAAGCCAGCCAAGAGTGCTTCATCCAAACTGAAGCCTAAGAAAGCACTCAAGAAGAAAGCCGCGAAGAAGCCAGCCAAGAAAGGCAAGGCCAAGAAAGCGGCAAGGAAGCCGGCGAAGAAAAAGAAGAGACGCTAACGGCCAAGCCCGGTAACTCTTTAGCGTGATTAGCAGACGGAAGGACTGCAGCCGTAGGCTTAGCCGGCCAGCCCAACGCGCGCCCCGAGAGCAGTATGTAGAGAGCCGAGGTCGAGAACAATCTCGCCGGGATTCAGTTTTGCGAATGCTGTCGGATTGCCGCACCAGAGCGAAGCAAGCAGTGCTTGTTGAGGAATCTGATCGGCTTCACTTCTGTCATGAAGATTCGGCAGGATCGGGTCCACGCCGCCACTCGCAACAGGACCTCCCGCCACTTCCAGCCCGAAGTGCCGCCTCCGCTTACTTTTCTCTGACAACTTCCTTGATGTCACGGCGTACCCGCAGCGGATCTTCTGCCTTTAGCTTCTCGAAATGATGAGACAGCGTGGAGGTTGGAATTTCCAATTCTGCCTGAATCCCGCTGACCACAAGCCCGTCTGGATGTGCGGACAAAAGCAGTTGCATGATACGGAGCCGCGCTTCGAGTTCGGGAGATTTCCGAATTGTGGCTGCCGTATTCCACCATGAGACAGGCTTCGAATTCACGGTGGTCACAGATATAGAATTTTCTTGATCTACAGCAGCGGTTCCGACCAGTTCTCGAGGGTTTCTTTGACCTTGTGCAGGAACTGGTGAGCGATAGCGCCATCGACTACGCGGTGGTCATAGCTGAGCGTGACATAGCACATGGAACGGATGGCGATGGAGTCGTTGATCACTACTGGGCGCTTTTCGATAGCGCCCAATCCCAGGATGCCAACGTTCGGCTGGCTGATGACCGGCAATCCAAACAGACCGCCAAAAACCCCGGGATTGGTAATCGAGAATGTGCCTTCCTGCACTTCTTCCGGACGGAGCTTCTTGGCGCGGGCACGCTCGGCCAGATCATTCATGCTGCGCTGGATACCGAGAATGTTTTTCTCATCGGCGTTCCTGATGACCGGAACGATCAGCCCCCAATCGAGCGCTACGGCGATGCCGATGTTGATCTCCTTATGCCGCACCACACTGGTGCCGTCCAGCGAACTGTTGAGCGCCGGGTAGGCCCGCAGGCCGGCGACCGCGGCCTTCACAAAGAACGGCATGAAGGTCAGCTTGGTGTTGTAGCTCTTTTCGAACTCGTCCTTGGATTTGGCGCGCAGCGTGGCGACTTTGGTCATGTCGATTTCATCGACCGAGTACACGTGCGCGGATACGTGCTTGGAAGCGACCATGTGCTCGGCAATTTTCATACGCATGTTGGAAAGCGGTTCGACTTCGTAGTTGCCGAAGTAGATTCGCTCGCGCGGCACACCGAGCTGGAGCGCGGGTACGTACTGCGTGCCGTGCCCGGCGGGAAGGCCCGGGCCGGCGACCGGAGCCGGCGCTACCGGAAGCGGAGGAGATACTGTGACGGAACGCGTCGGCGGCAGCGCTGAGGGGCCCTGGTAAGAAGGAGCGGCCGCTGCGGGCGCGGAACCTCCGGCGATGACGGCTTCAATATCCTGTTTGCTGATGCGGCCACCGGAGCCGGTGCCGGGCACGCTGGCGAGATCGATGCCGTGTTCCTTGGCCATGCGGCGAACCAGAGGCGAACTGTGAATGCGCGCGCCCTCGCGGGCGGGAGCGGCTGCGGCAGCCGCGGCTGATGCGGGAGTGGAAGGAACCGGCACCGGCCCGGGCTTGGCCGCGGCGGGAGCGGGCGCAGGTACAGCGGGGGATTTGGGAACTTCTGCCTTTAGAGCAGCAGGCGCTGCCGCGGGTGTGGGAGCGGGGGCGGCGGAGCCGGCCGCGTCAATCGTCGCGACCACCGTGTTGATGGGCACAGTCTGGCCTTCCTTAATCTTGATCTCCTTCAGCACGCCGGCAGAAGGCGACGGAATCTCGGCGTCAACCTTGTCGGTGGAAATCTCAAAGAGCGGCTCGTCGCGTTCGACTTTGTCGCCCGGCTTCTTCAGCCACTTGGTGATGGTTCCTTCGAAAATGCTTTCCCCCATCTGGGGCATTACTACGTCGGCTGCCATTGTGTTTCTCCCATGTACTTCCAGAACTTCGCGCAAACCCGTTCGTCTGTTCTTCTGCCGTTTGTCGTTTGCCGCTAGAGCTCAAAACCAGATCCTCTAGACCAGCGGTCAAGGGCAAACGGTAAACGCTGTTTTCAATACTTCGCCAGCATCCTGGCTGCGTCGAACACCTTCTCCTTGTTCGGCAAGAAATATTCTTCAAGAGACGGAGCGTACGGAACCGGAGTATCCAAAGCCGTGACGCGCATCAGCGGGCCGTCCAGGTCGCTGAAAGCGCGCTCACACAGAATAGCGGCAATCTCGCCGGCGATGCCGCCGGTTTTGGTGTCTTCGTGCACCACCAGACATTTGTTGGTTTTCTTCACTGACTCCAGAATCGTTTCCTCATCAAGCGGCAGCAGCGTGCGCAGGTCGATGACTTCGGCCTCGATGCCTTCCTTTTCCAGATCGGCGGCGGCTTCTAGCGTGGTGTGCATCATCGCCGCGTAGGAAATGATAGTGAGATGCTTGCCTTCCCGCCGCACCGCCGCTTTGCCAATGGGCACGGTGTAGTCTTCGGCTGGAATCTCTCCTTTGATGCGCCGGTAGAGAAACTTGTGCTCGAAAAACAGTACCGGATTATTATCGCGTACCGCTGCCTTGAGCAGGCCTTTGGCGTCGTATGGCGTCGAGGGATAGATCACCTTCAGCCCGGGCGTATGCACGAAATACATTTCCGGATTGGCGGAGTGAAACGGCCCGCCATGCACTCCTCCGCCGGAAGGTCCGCGAACGACAATAGGCGCTGGCGCGTTCCACAGGTAATGGCCCTTGGCGACAAAATTTGTAATTTGATTGAACGCGCAAACGATGAAATCGATGAACTGCATTTCGGCGATCGGCCGCAAGCCGAGATAGCTCATGCCGCAGGCCGCGCCGATAATCGCGGATTCACTGATCGGTGTGTCGATGACCCGTTCCCAGCCGAATTTTTCCAGCAGGCCTTCGCTGGTTTTGAAAGCGCCGCCATACACACCGATATCTTCACCGATCAACACGACCGCCGGATCGCGCTCCATCTCTTCGTACATGGCCTGCTTGATGGCTTCGAGAAAAGTGACCTGCGCCGCCACCGCGGGCTTGATGCTGGTTTCCTTGGCTGCCGTGGCCATGTTCAGCGCCCCGCCTTCCTGGCGGACTTGCTTAGGATGGCCGCCGGCTTGGGCGCTTTTTTCGCTCCCGCCTTTGTCGCGCGGCGTTTGCCACTGACCCCGGATGCCTCTTCCGCCGAAGCCGCGTCTTTCGCATGCTTTTCCGTATCGCCAAAATGAATCGGCGCGCTGCCGCCGTCGGAAGCTCTGCCACTGCCGAATCCGGCTACGGTCCATACGGCGGCGACGCTCGATTTGGGCGGCGTCACTTCGCTGACCGGGCGCTCCCACTTGGCGCGAATCTTGTGGCAATCGTCACCGCTGCAATACACGCCCTGAGCGGCGAATTCCGCCGGCGGCATTGGCGAATTCTCGGCAAAGTCACGCTCTTTGGACAGCAGCCTCCCGATCTTCTGATCCATCTCTTTGCGGTTTTCTTCGTCCAGCAGTTTTTTGTTGGTCAGATATTTTTCATATAGCACGATAGGATCGCGCGCTTCCCAATACGCACGCATGTCCTTGGGAACGTATTCCGCGGGATCGTGCTGCGCGTGGCCCATGCGGCGGAAGGTTTTTGCTTCGAGAAGGATCGGGCCTTGGCCGCGGCGCGCGCGTTCCACGGCTTCCTTCGCGGTCTTGTACACTGCGACTACGTCGTTGCCATCCACGGTGTAACTTGCAATCCCGTAAGCTTTGGCGCGGTCAGCGAGATTTTCCAGCGGTACTTGCCGCTTTACCGGCGTCGAGTACGCCCACTGATTGTTTTCGAGCACCAGCACAAAGGGAGCTTTTTGCACCGCCGCGAAGTTCAGTCCTTCGTGAAAGACGCCGGTGGAACTGCCGCCGTCGCCAATCCAGGTCATGGCCACAATTTTTTGCCCGAGATAGCGCCCGGCAATCGCCACCCCAGTCATCACCGGAATCAGATCGCCGAGCATGGAAATCGGCGAAACAATGTGCAGATCTTCCAAGTCGCCGAAATGACTGGTGCCGTCTTTACCTTTGGTCGGTGAATCATATTTCGCCATGTGCTGCATGAAAATATCGCGCGGCGGCACGCCTTTGACGAGCAGGGCGCCGATGTTGCGGATCATCGGCGCAAGCCAATCTTTTCTCTCGAGTGCGTAGGCGGTGCCCACGGAAACGGCTTCCTGCCCCAGACTGCTGTAGAGTCCGCCGACAATTCTGTTCTGCCGGAACAGCTTAACCATGGTGTCTTCCACCGCGCGGTTCAGCCGCATGTAGTAATACAAGTCGAGATACTGTTCCCGCTTCAGACCGTTCGCGCCGTTCGCCGCTCTCGCCATGCCGCTCTCCGATCTTGCTGCCGACCCTCTCCTACCGCTTGGTCTGCGTCTTCTGTGTACCCCTTTGTCTTAGGCCGGAACCGCCGCCCTGCCCTCGGCCTCGTCCAGCTGTTCCAGCAATTCCGCGCGTGCGGCAACGCGCATCTCCAACCCTAAAACTTCGCCCAACTGTTTGGCCAGTCGCGGTTTGGCTTCTTCCAGGCCTACCCGCCGTCCCAACAACTTCTCCAGCGAAGTCGCCTTCCGTTCGGCGATCCCACAAGGAACGATCAGATCGAAATAACGCAAATCCGTCGCCGCGTTGTAGGCAAACCCGTGCGACGTCACCCACCTGCTGATATGCACGCCAATCGCTGCCAGTTTCTGCGGGGCTTCCGCCCTTCTCTCGGCGCCTTGTGCTGACATGCGATCTTGCACCTCCACCCAAATTCCCGTTTTGCCTGCCTCGCGCTTGGCCACGATGTCGAATTCCGCCGTAGCGCGAATCATGGCCTCTTCCAGCATGCGAACATACCAAACGACATCACGCTTGATCGCACCGAGATTTAGTATCGGATATCCTACAATCTGCCCGGGCCCGTGATAGGTAATGTCCCCGCCGCGCGACGTCTCAAAATATTCCACGCCTTTCTGGCGCAACACGTTCTCCGTCGCTAACAGATTTGTGCGCTTGCCGCTGCGCCCCAGTGTGATGACGTGCGGATGTTCGCAAAACAGCAGGACATCCTCAATCGCACCGGTCTTGCGCGCTCTAACCACGCGCTTTTGCAGCTCCCACGCTTCCGCGTAGCGAATCAAGCCAAGATCGATGATCAGGCACTCATTCATGCCGCCTGCTGTCAAGCTAAACGTTAATCTGCAACCCGCGCACACTGGCGAAGGCATCGCCCATGGCTTCCCACACCGTGGGATGCGCGTGCACCATGTTCATCAAATCGTCAATGGTGCCCTCGAGATTCAGCACCGCTGCCGCCTCCGAGAGAATCTCCGTCGCCAGCGGCCCGATGATGTGAATCCCCAGCACCTCGCCGTACTTTTCTTCGCTGACGACCTTTATGAAACCGCCATGACTGCCCAGGATCGTCGCTTTGCTATTTCCCACAAACGGAAACTTGCCGATCCTCACGGCCTGGCCGGCTTCGCGGGCCTGCTTTTCGGTCAAGCCGATCGAGCCAATCTGCGGCTCGCAATATGTCGCATTCGGAATGCGGTCTTTGCGAATCTGCTGCGTCGGTTGGCCGGCAATGTGCGTTACCGCGATGATGCCTTCCATCATGGCGGCGTGCGCCAGTTGCGGCAGGCCCGCTACGATGTCGCCAATCGCGTACAAACCCTTTTCCGCGGTCTCCATATTTTCGCCGGCGTGAACAAATCCGCGCTCGAGCTTGGCTTTGGATTTTTCCAGTCCGCAGTCCTCCGTCTGTGGCATGCGCCCTACGGCCAGCAGTAATTTTTCCGCCTGCATTGTCTGCTTTTTGCCATCCTTGTCGGTAAAGGATACGCTCACGCCCTTGGCGTCTTTCTTTACGCTTTCCACTTTGCAGTTGGTCTGAATCTGAATGTTCTTTTTGCGGAAGGATTTCTCCAGCTCGGCGGAAATCTCTTCGTCTTCAACAGGCACTGCGCGCGGCAGCGCTTCGAGGATGGTGACTTCGCTGCCAAACGAATTGTAAATCGAGGCAAATTCGACGCCCACGGCACCGGCTCCTACCACGATTAATGATTTGGGAATTGTTGGTAGCTCCAGAATCGATCGGTTGGTCAAAATTTGTTTGTGGTCCGGCTCAATTCCCGGAAGCGCGCGCGCTTCGCTTCCGCTCACCATCAAAATATTCGCCGCTTCAATGGTTTCCTTCTTGCCATCCTTCTCCACACTGATCTTGCCGGGACCCTCGTAGCGTCCCCGGCCCTGCTTCCATTCCACTTTGTTCTTTTTGAATAAAAACTCAATGCCCTTGGCGTGCTTTTTGACGATCTTCTCTTTGCGGGAAATGATGTTGGCCCAATTCACCTTGAGACCGCTGACCTCAAATCCCAGCTCCGCACCGTTCTTGAAGTGCTCGTAAACGTCGGCGTGGTGAAGCAACACTTTGGTGGGAATGCAACCGACATGCAGGCAGGTGCCCCCGAGAAACGGATCTTTCTCCACCACCACGGTTTTCAGGCCAAGCTCGCCGGCGCGGATCGCGGCCACGTAACCGCCCGGTCCGCTGCCTATAATCGCTACATCGTACGTCGCCACGCACCCTCTCTTTTTGCAGAGCTCGCTCCGGCGCGCGTTAAAGCCGGCAGCCGGATTTGAGCCGCGGTTGCTCTGCGGTCCCTCTTTGTACGGTGAATCTCTTCACGCGGGCCCACGCGAAGGAAAATCCTGACGGGATGAGCGGCCAGCGGGGCATCCCGCACACGGTGCGGCCTGCCACGACCCGACAAATCAGAAATTTTAGCAGCGGGTGCGGCGCGCCGCAACCTGGCTGCTGGCAGCGAGCGATTCATCAGCCGGTACCACCCCGTACTGAGGTACTGGCGGTCGGTACCGGGCCGAATGAACCTGGCGGTCTAGTGACCGCGGCGGGCGGGAACCACATACTTGGCATGGTAAGCGGCGGCCCTGAAGGTAGCATTCAAAGGCCGCTTCGAGCGGAGGCCGCAGTGGTCATCTCCAGCCTGGTGCTCTGCATGATTTTGATTCTGTTGAGCGGCACAGGAAGGGAATTGCCGCAGAAGGCGCGGTTGAAGCCAACCAGGAATTGATCTTCAGGTTGTTTCCCTCCGACCCCTACGCCCGAGCCGCCGGAACCCCCACCGGCGGCTCACTTTTTTGGCAGCCCAGTTTTTCTTGAGAACAACACAGCGGCATAATGCCGCTGCTAGCAGAGGTCACGGAAGGGAGAGCAAACGCTCAGCCCTCGAGAATATCCTGGAACGCGTTGACGGCGACCTTCTTGGGCGCCCGATCCATGTGAAAAGTTATGGTCCGCGTGGCGCTCCCGATCCTTCCTTATTTGCGCCCGCATCATGCCATTTCCAAAGTCGGCAAAGAGCGCAACGAACATGGCGAAATGCTGATCCACTCGCTCTGCGTGAGTTCAACCCGCACGTCCTCCATGAGACCAGGCAGGAGCCATCGCCGGGGAAGCGATGCTTAAGGCGAAACGACCCATTCGGAATTTAGGCTGGGAGGGCGGACGAGGGTCTGCATCACTACACAATACTGCTCGGTTTTCTGGCGCAGAGCTTCCAGCTGCTTTGTTGAGGCCTGGGGCGCCAGGATGTCGAAGCGAAGGCGAATGCTTTCAAAACCCACGGGCACGTCCTTAGCGATACCCAAAGTTCCCCGCAGATCCAGATCTCCTTCGACGGTGACTTCAATGCGCTCAGCCACGATTCCCATAGCCGAGGCGACCATCTGGCAAGTGATTTGCGCACAGGCCGACAACGCTCCGAGCAGCAGGTCACCGGAACAGGCGCCGGTGCCGGCGCCTCCGACTCCGGTGTGAGCTTCCGCCCCGTAAATGGCGCGCCCGATGTCGATGGAGCAGGCGATAGGAGCGCCGGTTTGCCTGGCTTTGGCCGTTAATTTGATTTTCGAGGAAACCGGGGCCGCTCTGTACTGTTCCTTCAACGGTTTTTGAACGGCTCTGAGATCCATACTCGCCTCCGTCTTTATCTTATCGAAGGTTCAGAGCTGAGTTATGGCCCCAGCAAATAAAAAAAGGGGGCCGGTGCAAGCCCCCTTCGTCAACTGACCCCCCAAAACCAGAACACAGTCGAGGTTGTGTTCCGGCCACCCCGGGAAGCCAATATTTTGTTTGCGTGGATAGAGTGCAAGTCGGGTGCCAGCTCAAGCTGCCGGCTCGTTTCTCGTTCATGCGGTTGAAACAATGGGGGTTAGCTCTAAGGGAACGACAGCCGGAACGCCTGAACTCTACAAAATCTCACAGATGAAATCGCTGTGCTATCCATTCTTTGGGAGAAGACAACAGCGAGACACCGCGCTTTGGCGCCCGCGCTTACACACCAATCGTCGCTCGAATCGCCGCCGCGATCGATTGGCTGAATTTATCAACGTCTGCTCGGTCTTCGGCTTCGACCATCACCCGCGCCAAAGGCTCGGTGCCAGAATAACGCAGCACAACGCGCCCATTGTCGCCCAGCGCGGCTTTCGCCTGGCGCAACGCCTCCGCTACTTCTGGCACCGATTGCAGCGGCGGTTTGCATCTCACTTTTACATTCACGATGGTTTGCGGATAGTCTTTCAGGTCGGCCACCAGATGATCTAAACTTCCCTCGATCGCCACCAGCGATGCGACCTTCACCGCGGTCAACAAGCCATCCCCGGCAGGAGAGTCTTCGAGAAAAATAATATGCCCGGACTGTTCTCCACCCAGAGTGTTGCCACTCTTTAGCATTTCCTCCAGGACGTAGCGGTCGCCGACATTGGCGCGCGCCACCACAATGCCTTCTCTTGCCAGCACACGCTCCAGGCCCAGGTTGGACATGGAAGTTGCCACCACGCGGTTTCCCGGCAGCTTTCCGGCAGCTTTCAAGAAACGCGCTGCCGCCAAAAGGATCCCATCTCCATTCACGACTTTTCCCGACGCGGAAACAAACAGCGCGCGGTCAGCATCGCCATCAAAAGCTACTCCCAGGACCGCCTTTTCCGCTGCAACCCGGTGTTGCAGCTTTTCTAGGTGCAGCGATCCGCATCCGGCGTTGATATTCCTGCCATCTGGCTGCGCTCCGATGGTCACCACGTCGCAGCCCAGCGAGCGAAACAACTCGGGGCCCAGCCGATATGCCGCGCCGTTCGCACAATCTAAGACCATCCTGAGGCCCTGCAACCTGGCGCCCGCCAGTACCCGGCTGCGCAGAAAATCCAAATACTCCACATCCGGCGACTCGTCGGTCACCAGCGTGACGCCCTGCGGCTCGGACACTTCCGGTTGGAAGCTTTCGACCTGTGATTCGATTTCTTGTTCCACCGCATCCGGGAATTTCATTCCGGCGTGCGAGAACAGTTTTACGCCGTTGTCGTAAAAGGGATTGTGGGAAGCGGAAATTACCACACCAGCGTCAAAGTCATTCTGGCGAACCAGGCAGGCCACGCCCGGTGTGGTCAACACACCGGCGAAGGTCACCTCTACTTTCGATTCCTGCAGGCCGGCGGCAAGAATCGCCGCGATGTGGGGCCCGGATTCGCGCGTGTCCATGCCA
>Ga0126381_100006116_pt1 | contig 13307 bp, 8 predicted proteins | sample PanSoiMetPlot_28_FD_96465 | JGI IMG/M metagenome (GOLD analysis project Ga0126381, IMG submission 96465) | Tropical forest soil microbial communities from Panama - MetaG Plot_28 | ecosystem: Environmental > Terrestrial > Soil > Tropical forest > Bulk soil | place: Panama | collected 2016-02-17
ATTGGGGACTCCAGGCGCAGCAGCGACGCCACCATCTTCTGTACCTGGCACTTTTCCGCGCGCCCGTAACCCACGACGCAGGTTTTTACTTCGAGCGGGGAATACTCCGCCAGGTCGAGACCGGCTTCCGCCGCCGCCAGCAGCGCGACGCCACGCACGTGCGAGAGCTTCAGCGCCGTCTGTACGTTCACCGCGTAAAAGACCTCTTCAATCGCGACGTAATCCGGGCAGTATCGTTCGATCTGGTTGCGCAGTCCCCTGGCGATCTCGAGCAACCGCAGGTGCAAAGCCTTCTGGCGCGCCGCTCGGATCACACCCGCGCTGACTAGAACGTGCGTCCGGCCATCGCTGTCGATAATGCCGTAACCCGTGCGCTCCGTCCCGCAGTCGATCCCGAGAACCCGCACCGCCTTGGCTCTAAGCGAGCGCCTCGACCTCAGCCGGGTCGATGTCGAAGTTCGAGTAAACGTTCTGCACGTCGTCGTGCTCTTCGAGCGCTTCGTGCAACCGAAGCATCCCGGCAGCATTCTTGCCTTCGAGCTTCAGCAGATTCTTCGCGACCATCGCAACCGCAGCCGTTTCGGTCGGGATCTTGGCCGCCGCGAGAGCCGCCACCACCGCCTCGTGGGCTTCCGGTGCGGACAGGACCTCCCAGCTGTCGCCCTCGTCCTTGAGATCGTCGGCGCCGGCTTCGAGCACCAGGTTCATCAACTGATCTTCGGTCGCCTTGTCGTGCTCGATCAGAATCTGGCTCTTGCGCTCGAACATCCACGCCACGCTGCCTTGCTCACCCAGGTTTCCGCCGTTTTTCGAAAACATGTGGCGGATTTCACTGACGGTCCGGTTGCGGTTGTCGGTGGCAACATCCACCAGCACCGCCGCACCACCAGGACCGTATCCTTCAAAGGTCACTTCTTCGATTTGGCCGCCTTCCAGTTCACCCGTGCCGCGCATGATTGCCTTCTTGATGTTGTCGGAAGGCATGCTGACGGCCTTGGCAGCTGTAATGGCGGTACGCAGACGCGGATTACCGTCGGGATCGCCGCCGCCGCTTCGGGCCGCGATCTGGATTTCTTTGATCAGGCGGGTAAACATCTTGCCGCGCTTGGCATCGGTCGCAGCTTTCTTGTGCTTGATTGTGGCCCATTTAGAATGTCCGGACATGATTAGTAACCTCAGGTAGGTCCGGCTCACTAGCCGGATTCAGATGTCTTGTTTCCAACCAGTTAGCATACCACGCGGGCGCACACTTTCCGACCCGCGCACCTGTCCAACTGCTGGCGCAACGCATTCTTTTCAACTGTGTATCAGTCTATCGCGACGGCAAACGGCGGATCACAGCCGCCATCTCTTCCGGTGTGGCTCGTGTGTAGGATCCGTGTTCGGGAACGGAATGGGAACTCACCGCACTCTTCGCAACCGGTTTGCGCTTGCCCGCGCCGCGTGCCTTCACCGGCGCAGCCATTGGCGGAACTTCCACCACGTAATCGTAAACGCCGCGTCGGTTCTCAGCCGGCTGAGGCGCGATCACCACCCGCTTCTCCAGAATCACGCAGCCTTCTACTCTTTCGCCGACCTTGTGTTCGAATCGGGAGCGAACCGTTTTTGTAACCATTGTTCCTTTTATCTTTGCGATTGAATGCTCTTCTTATTGTGCCACGCCAGGCATCGGGGCTTCACAAGTTCGGCACGCCAACCGAATATTTACGATTCTCGTGCTGAATCTCACCTTCGAAAATACGAATACCCCCAAGGCCCCCGAATCCCTGGCGAATCCCCTCATTGGTCTCAGCCCCAGTTACGAGGGCACGGTGGCCAAAGCAGCCTATTATTCCTGCCCAGCCCGGTGGATTTGAAGTCGGCGAAATTACCAAATGGCCCTTGTCTTTCCTTCTGCCGGTTGCATAGAATAATCGAGCATCCTCGGGGGCCTTCTTAACGGAATCTTTGTAGCAAGCGAACGTGGGATTCGGTTGCCGGTACAAGGGGGGAAAATCCATGACACTTCAGAGTGTATTCACACTCTTGGTTCTCGGAACAGGATTGCTCGCGCAGGACTTCCGGGCGACTATAACAGGCAGGGTAACGGATTCATCCGGAGCCTCTGTCCCAAACGCCGTCATCAAGGCTATAAACAAAGCCACCAACACCACCAGCACAACCAAATCCGAAAACGATGGACTCTATGTGATTCCGTTGCTCGATCCCGGCGACTACGATGTCGAAGTGTCGGCACAGGGCTTCCAGGTCCTGAAACGAGCCAATATCACCCTCGTAGTCTCACAGCGCCTCAACCTGCCGCTTCAGTTGACCCTCGGACAAATCACCCAGGAAGTCACCATCAGTGGCCAGACCGAGTTGATCGCCACCGGCGATGCCAATAATGGCCTCGTTTTCGATCCCACCACCACCCAGGAGATGCCCCTCAACGGACGCCAGAGCTACATGCTCCTGACCCTGACACCGGGCGTCATCTTCACCCAGGAACAGTTTGGCGCCAGCGGTTTCTCCGGCACCCGCGGCTGGGACGTCAATAACAGCTACAAATTCAATGGTGCGCGCGCCGGCAACGGTAATAATGCGTTCCTTCTGAACGGCTCAATTATCAGCAACGAAGGCAGCACCTGGGAATTTGCTCCCAGTGTGGATGCTATTCAGGAATTTAACGCCATTACCACCGTATTTGATGGCCAGTACGGCCACGAAGCCGGCGGTGTAGTCAATACCATCATTAAATCTGGCACCAATAGCTGGAAAGGCGATGTCTACGATTACTTCCGCAATCGTGTGCTCGACGCCAACAGCTTCCAGAACAACTTCGCCGGTCTCGGCAAGGGCCGTCACAATCAGAATCAGTTCGGCGGCGTGGTCGGCGGGCCCATTCGCAAGGACAAGGATTTCATCTTCGGCAGCTACGAAGGCTGGCAGGAAGTCGTTCCTTTCCCCGCGCAAGGGACCACCGTGCCAACGGATCTGCGCAACGGACAGAATTTCGCCAACTACGGAATCACCGTCTACGATCCTCTAACCACTCATCCCTGCGGTGCGGCTGGCGAATCGTGTTCGCAATCCGCGTACTGGCGGAACGCTTTCCCCGGTAATGTGATTCCGGCGAGCCGCGTCAGCGCTGTCGGCCAGAAGATCCTATCCTACATGCCCGCACCCAATAGCCCGGGACAGGGCGCCGGCGGCATCACCAATAACTTCGTCGCCAACAAGAACGAAGGCCGCTATTGGTACAACCAGGAGATCGCCCGCTGGGATCACGTCTTTAGCGATCGCGACCGCATCACTGCGATGTATTCCAACTTCCACGGCTACGAGTTCCGCTCCTCGGTGGGATTCGCCAAGCCGCTCGCCACCGGCAACACCGACAACAACCGCACCTTCAATGGCGTCAATTTCGATTACACCCACGTGTTTTCGGCCAATATGGTGTTCGACCTCCGCGCCAACTACTTCCGGTTTACCCAACTCACCCCTGGCTACAACGACCAATCTCTGGCAATTACCGCGCAATCCGTCGGCATGACCAACATGATCCATGCCCCGACCGTTCCCACCTCCGTAATCCCGAACATCAATATCAACGGCATCAGCGGACCGCTGTTCGGCAGTGGCAGCTACAGTTGGTCGCCCTACAACTCGTGGCAATTTCTGCCCAATCTCAGTTGGAATCGCGGACGCCACAATCTGCATTTTGGCTTCGAGTTTCACTACGAAGCTCGCGGCAACGTGAGTCTCGGTAATGCCTGGGGAACCCTGACCTTCGGTTCCGCGCTGACCCGCCAGGCCACTGATCGCTCGCTCACTGCGACCGATGGCTTCGGCATCGCGTCACTCCTGCTCGGTATTCCTACCAGCGGCAGTGTCGACACCAATGTGACTTCCTACGGCACGCGCCCTTACTACGGCGGCTACGTTCAGGACGACTGGAAAGTAAATGACAAGCTCACCATCAACATGGGCATTCGGTACGACGTGCAGCTGCCCTATCTCGAACGCTACAACCGCATGAACTCGGCCTTCGATCTGACGAAGGTGAACCCGTTGAGCGACCAGATCATCGCCAATTGGAACAAGATCGCCGCCGCCTACAACGCCACCAATCCTAAGTATCCGTATCCGGCGCCTCCCGCCAAGATCATGGGAGTCTTTACCTTCGCCGGGGTCAACGGCATGCCGCGCCGTCAGTTCTACACCGACTGGACCAATCTCGCGCCTCGCATCGGCTTCGCCTATCGCTTCGGCGAAAAGACCGTGATTCGCGGCGGCGTGGGAGTCTTCTACCAGTCGATGACCCAGACCGGTAACTCGACCACGGGGTTCAGCGCGACAACCAGCTATATCTCGTCGTTCGATAACGGCGTGACTCCGTCGGCCTGTTCGACCGGCGGTTGCCAGAGCGGGGCGCCCACCGGCGCATACTCCATCGTGAATCCGTTCCCGAACGGACTCATCGCTCCCTCGGGCTCATCCTTGGGGGACCTGAGCAACCTGGGCCAGGGATCGAACGGAAACACCCTCACCTATAAGATTCCGCGGACTTATCAATACACGCTGGGTGTGCAGCGCGCGCTGCCGTTCAGCATGATGATCGACCTTCGGTTCGCCGGCAATTTCGCGGGCAATACGACTACCACGCACGACCTCGGGTTCCCGCAGGATAGCGCAGGAATGGCCCTTCAACTCGCCTCCATCGCCGACCCCTCGATCTTTAGCACCGCAATCACCAATCCGTTCCTCGGCATTTTGCCCTCCAACACCAGCCTCGGTTCCTCATCCACCGTTACCCGTTCCAGCCTCTTGCAGGCGTGGCCAATATGGGGCGGCATCAACGACAGTAACGTTGCCCGTGCGACCTTCCGATCAGACGCGCTCCAGACCAAGTTCACCAAGCGCATGAGTTCGGAATCCGTCGGCAACATGAATTGGACGTTCTCCTGGACCTTCAGCAAGGAATACTCGCTGACCTGCTGTGCCGGTCCTAACTGGATCAACGGCGACGACAACTTCCGCTACGCCATGGACTCCAACAACAAGACCCAGGAATTGGCCTTCAGCGGAGTGTGGGATCTTCCCTTCGGCAAAGGCAAAAAGTACGCCAGTTCGTACAACGGCATCGCGGATAAGCTGGTCACCGGCTGGCGAATTGACTACATCTATACCTACATCTCCGGATTCCCGGTCGGTTTGCCCAACCTGATCAACTACTGCGGCAAGTGGGATGCCGGCGATGCCCAGAACGAATTCCACTGGTTCAACAACAACGCGTCCTGCTACGCCCAGTTTCCGGCCAACGCCGGCGCGCTGTCCTATCTCCCGCCGCGTTTCTCGGGCAACGTGAACAACCCCGCGGCTCCGCAGTTGAACCTCGCCATCGCCAAGGACACCAAATTCCGCGAGCATTACATTCTGAATTTCCGTATCGAGTCATTCAATCTGACCAACACCGCGATCCGCCCGGGTCCGAGTACCAGTTTCCCCAGCACGACTTTCGGTGTGCTGCCGGAAAGCCAGCAGAACTTCCCGCGGCTCGTGCAGCTTGCCGCCAAGCTCTTCTTTTAAAATATGATTTGGCGAATCAGATCAGGTTGTTCTCATCGCTTCTGTGCGCGGCCGCGCTGTTTAGCGCGGCCGCCCTCCCGGTGTTTCATCACCGTTCTGTCATCCTCGACTACGCGGGCCTCAAATACAACCCGGCGAACGACGTCATCGTCCCCAGTGTGATCCGCGCCGCCGGCTACCTGGAACACCCGCTCGGACGCTATTACCTCTACTACGCCCCACACAATGCACCCGGCGGCATCTGCCTCGCCTTTGCCGACAAACTCGAAGGTCCGTGGCATGAGTATCCCGCGAACCCCATCGTCACGCGCGATTGGCAGCCTCACTATCGCGTCTCGCACGTCTCCGGCCCCCACGCCATCTGGAATGAAGAGGAACACAAGCTGTTCCTCTACTATCACGGTGAGAACGGTGTGACGCGCCTTGCCAGCACCCGCGACGGCGTCCACTTCGTCTACGAAGGCGTAGCCGTCACCACCGAAATATTCGAAGGCGTCAGCGAAGCCTCCTACGCGCGCGTCTTCCGCCACACCATTCCCGGCAAGGACAATCGCTACCTGATGCTGCTCATGGGCAACAACCAGGGCACCCGCCGCATCTACCTCGCCTGGTCGCGCGACGGGCGCAAATGGGAAGCCCGCAAAGCGCCGCTCATCGATCCGCCGCCCGGGACCTCGCAGGTCGCGCAAGCCTGGTACCTGCCCTGGAAAGGCAAAGAGTACATCGTCTATCACGCCCACGTGAAGGGAAACGAAATCGTCGCCGACCTCCACGTCAGCGAAGTAGACGCCGCCTTCGAGCACACCCGATACGTCGGCATCCTCTACGGACACGAAACCGCCGGCCCCTCCAACGTCGCGCAAATGAGCCCCTGCTTCATCGAGGAGGACGGCAAGCTCTACATGTTCACCAATATCGGACCGCGCCTGAACCAGAAGATCGCGCTCGCGATCGCCGAGTAGCTCAACCCGCCGCGTTCGGACCCCACGGCTCGATCATCCGCAACTTCCGGCCCTCCAGCGCCCGGTAGCAATCCGGCAAATCGAGCCGTTCGAGCACGTGTGGCACAAGTACGGCGAGCGGCCATTGATAGCTCATCGATTCCGCGACCGCCGAATACGAAGTCAGTGCATTCTTCAAAGTCACCTGTTTCACAGCGAAGTCACGCACCGCCGCAAACGTGGCAGGCACAGCGCCCCACCCCTTCGCCGCCAGGTGGATCTCCGAATGTCCCTGCGCCTGCAGCCACTCGATAACACGCACCACATCATACGTCCGCTGCCCGGCGTACGGACGATCCAGCATGATTGAATGAATCGCATAGAAATAATCGCTGCCATACGGACTCAAAAACGTGTCCATGCCGCAAGTATTCGGACGCGACTCTCCGATTCCCCGCACATCGCACGCGAAGAATGGCACATCGGGCTCCGCAGCCAACAACTCGCGAACCAGCGGTTCCTCACGCAACTCCGCATCCGCCGATTGGTGCGACACATATAGAATCGCCCGCTTCGATCCTCGCGGAGGCCGGGATTCCAGTTCGTCGTCGCTCAACCGGTAAACGATTGCCTGAATCCCGGGCTCCGTCTCGATCGCGTACGTCGCGAACCGGTTCTTCGGAAATGCACGGTTCCCGATCGGCCGCAGGATCCGGTAATCCGGAATGCTGTTTCGCTCCGGTAGCCGCAACGTCGTACGCACCGCCTCGCGCAACGATTCGCCCGATAAGCTCTTCCGCTGCCTGCCCAGCGCCTCCGACTTCTCTTTCGTAAAGCTGAACAGCGTCCGCGACTTCAACTCCATCACGCGCCCGCTCGCGGTGCAGTTCAGCGTTGCGTCCTTCTCTATCACCAGTTCCGGTTCTTTTTCCGCGTGCGACACGCCCGTCTGCTTGTTGAACCACCGGTACATCGCCTCCCGATTCTCCTGCGTGTACCCGTGATACCCCGGACCCGCGAACATTGCGATGTTCTCTTCCGCCCCCAGCAATCGATACAACCGCTTCAGCCGCCCGTACGCCTCCTCCAGTCCGCGAATATCGAAGAAGTCTTTCTCCTTGCCGAGCAGGATCACCGGCTTTGGCGCCATCGCCGCAATAAAGTCGGCATGGTCCAGCCCAAGTGCCAAAGCCGACGGCGGGCACTGTTCGGTGTCGGCCGGAAGTTCGTTCTCCATATTCCGCCGAAACGTCGTCACGAAGCACCCGGGCGCAGCCATTGTCCACCGCGGCTCCAGCCCGCACAGCCACGTCGTCTCCGTCCCGCCGCCCGAGTTGCCCGTGACTCCGATGTGCCGCTTATCCACCTCAGGACGTGTCAGCAGGTAATCGAGCGCCCGAATCCCGTCCCACGCGCGCCACGTACCTGTGAACTCGCCGACCAGAAACTGCTGGTTCCCGGCATGAATGTGCTCTCCGGTGCCCGGCCGGATCTTCGGCCTCCCGTCCACCGCACCGTACTCGATCCGTTCGCCCTGCCCGATCGGATCGTAAATCAGACAAACATATCCTAAACGCGCCAATCCCTGCGCGAACGCCTGATACGTGTCGCCCGCTTTTCCGGTGTCGGTGTGTCCGCAAGTCCCCACCACTCCCGGAGCCGCCGTCCCTCCATTCTTCGGCAGATACAGATTCGCCGTGACCAGATACCCCGGCCGGCTCTCGAAAATGACCTTCTCGATCTTGTACCGGTCGCGCTCGACCACTCCGGTCGTCCGCGCATGCAAGGGCGTCTTCTCCGGCATCGGCCCGAAGCACCGCCGGATCTTCTCCCGCACCCCCCGGACGTAAGCCTCCGCATCCGCCTTAGTGCGCAACGCCAGTTGATCCTGGAACCCTCGCTGCTCCACGCTCCGAACCTGCGAGACAAAATACTCCTGCGCCATCCGGGGAAATCGGTTCAATGGGGGCAGGGAAGTCCGCGCCGCCTCACCGGACTTCGCCGGCGACTGCGCCGCTCCACCCGCCGGAAGCATCAACCCGGCGGTTCCCGCCCCCATCGTCTCAAACAAACCGCGTCGTGAAATCCTGTTGGCCATCGTCAATATTTCTATCAGATCGGCGAGCGGCCAAGCGGAAATCAGAACTCCAGCCGCAACCCCATCTGCAACTGGCGCGGAGATTTCGCCGTGCTGATCGTCCCACCGTTCAAGACGTCAACATTCGTCACCGGAAGCCCGAAGCTGGTGCGATTCGTCAGATTGAAAGACTCACAACGGAACTGCAGAGCCTTCGTTTCCGTGAATCGGAAGCGCCGCGACAATCCCACGTTCAGCGCAAAAGCCCCGGGAGCATCCAGGATATTACGTCCCGACGTGCCGAACTGGAATGCTCCGACGGGAACTACCGGAAACGCCGTGCGATTGAACCACTGGTCCGGCGTCGGATTATCCAGTATCCCCGATCCGATCCGGTTCGGTCGTGCCGCGCCGCCCGTGGTGATGTCGTAGTTGGCAACCTTCGGCGTGAACGGCGGACCCGTGTAGGCCGTCGTCGTCCCCGAAACCTGCCAGTCGCGCAGGAAACGGTTGTGCCAAAGATTCGGCGCCCAGATGAAGCTCGCCATGAACGAATGCCCGACATCGAAATCCGATCGCCCGCGTTCCGCAGCCAGGTCGTATGAGTTCTGAGCCGTCGGGAATCCCGCCGCGATCACGCCGCCGGTGTTCGAACTCGCGTCGATCGACTTGCTGTAAACGTAAGTCGCCCGCACGAAGAACTGCTTGCTCAGCCGGCGCCGTATCGTGAGTGTCCCGGAATTGTAAATCGAGTTCGCGACATCGGCAAAAATGTTGACGGTCGAAAACACCGGATAAGGCCGCGGCCCGACGCCCTTGCCCGCAAAAAGGTACTGCTGGTTGACGTTGTAGTAACGCGGCAGGTGAGTTCCCTTCGACCCGGAGTATGCAACCTCCAGTACCGTGGAGGCGCCGAAATCGTGTTCGATGGTCGTGCTGAACGTCTGCAGGTACTGCGTGGGATTGTTCTCGGGTATCCCGTATGTGGTCGTCACACCCGAATTCTTGGCCTTTGAGGCAGGAAACGGATTCGACACTGTCAAAAGAAGCGGGTTCGTTGACGTTGCCGAGAACGTAAGTGTGTTGACAAACGGGAACGTGTCGCTCAGCGGGTCGTAGCGGTAGAGCGAATCCAGGCCGTAGAAAATCCCATAGCCGCCGCGGATCACCGTATGGTTGTTTCCGAACGGCCGCCACGCGTAGCCGAACCGCGGCGCGAAGTTCTTGTAGTTGGTGTGCACCAGCGTTCGCGGCAGCCCCACGTCGGACGCCATCGCGATCGACGTCGTGATTCCGGTCGAAGCGATAAGAGCATTGAAGTCGCTCTGCGAGAGGCCGCCGGTTCCTGCCATCACCAGCTTGCCCAATTCGGGAATGAACATCGACCGCGCGTTGTACTTTTCCGCCGGCTGCTTCATCAACTCATAGCGCAGGCCAACGTTCAGAGTCAGTGACGGAGTCACTTTGAAGTCATCCTGCGCGAAGCCCGAGTAATTCGACACCAGCAGATACTCGGTCCCGACCGCCGTCAGCCGGCGGCTGGTCTGCGCGTATCCCAGCACGAAATCCGCCATCGGGTCATTGGTGAAGCGGCCGAGGAAGGTCATTCGCCCGCGCAGATCCGCATAATCGTGATTGAAGTATTGGTAGTGCAGAAAATCGGCGCCAAACTTGACCGTGTGCCGCCCCTTGATCCACGTCATGGCGTCGGCGTACTGAAAGTTGTTGTACGCCCAAACCTTCGGCAAATCGTAAGCCTGTCCCAGATCGATGTAGCCACTCACCGACATGTACGGCAATCCCAGATCCGTCGGGTCCTTGGTCGCGCCGAGATAGCCGGCCTGCGCCGACCAGTCGTGATCGCTCCCGATCGATGCCTGGTCCAATGTGTTGCGCGAAAAATTCGCGCTCGCCTCGTTGAAGAGCGATGGCGAAAACGTGTGGATGTAACGGATGCCCGAAAGCAGGCCGAACGTGTCGTTCGTCGCCGCAAAGATCGCGACTGGCGACCGCTGGAACGGATTCATCGATTGATTGTTGTTCCACATTGTGCTGAACGTCAGCCGGTCATTGGCACCCAGCGTGTGATCCACTTTGATACTGTACTTATCGAAATTACTGGTTGAGTTGGCCTGCGCAATGTAGTTGTTCACCGATCCGAACAGGTTGGGTTTCGGATAGTAAGACGCGATCGCCAGAGCCACCGGATCAAGCCTCGCCGCCGGGATCTTGTTGCCCGGGAATGGCGCGTTCTTCGCCAGCGGATCGATAACCGTTTCCGGCTTCCCGTAGGCGTCGACCGCCTGCGAAAAGTCGCCCTGCAGCATCTGCGGCTGCGGCACGATTCCGCGCGTCGTCGAACCGCCAATCCGCCGCAGCGATTCCCAACTCACCAGGAAAAATGTCTTGTCGTGGCCGTTATAGATCTTCGGCAGCACCACCGGACCCGAGAGCGTCGCGCCAAACTGGTTCTGGATCAGCTTGGATTTCGTCACGTCGAAATAGTTCCGCGCATCCAGCGCGCCGTTACGCAGGAACTCGTACAGCGACCCCCGCACGCGGTTGCCTCCGGCCTTAGTCACCATGCTGAGCACGCCGCCGGCGAACCGCCCGTACTCTGCCGAGAACCCCGACGTAATCAGCTTGAACTCCTGAATGCCTTCGAGCGGCGGGCTGACCATCACCGTCGTGTTGCGACGCTGCGTGTTGTTCATCCCGTCCACCATGAAGCTCACGTTGTCGGCGCGCGCGCCGTTCACCGCGAACTGGCCGTCGCCGTCGGCGCCTTTCGGCACTACGCCGCCCGTGAGATAGGCCAGGTCGCTATAGTCGCGGCCATTGAGCGGCATCTCCGTCAGTTCCGCGTTGGATGTGACGTCGCCGCGCTCACCGCTTTCCGTGTTCAGTGCCTCGGGAGTCTCCACAACCGTGACAGTTTGCGAGGTCGCTCCGACCTCCAGTTTGATGTCGATACGCTGTTCCTGGTCGACTACCAACGTGAACCCCGAGTGCTTGTACGTGCTGAATCCATTGGCTTCCGCCTCCATCGTGTAGCGCCCTGGATTGAGGTAGGGAATCGTGTAGTCGCCCGCGCCGTTCGTCACACTGTTACGGGCCTGATTCGTATCCTGGTTGGTGACCTTGATCGAGACTCCGGGCACAACCGCACCGGATCCGTCGACCACACGTCCCAATACGCTCCCGGTCGGCGTCTGTGCCATCAGACAGCCGCCGCTGACGACGGCCAGAATAAGTAAGCGAAATCCTGACATAGCTCCCCTCTTGATGTGTTGCGTTTGCAGGGAAGTATATCAGGATTTCTTAATGACCTAGGCGCGGAGGATATGTTCGAGGTGGTGCTTCATGTGCCTCACGTAATCCTCGATAACGAAGCCGAGCGTGACTTCCGGGCCGTCGGCAATGCGGCACGCCGTGCCAAGTTTCTCGTCCGGAATCCGGCTCACCAGTTTCACTAGCAGCAGGTTATAGCGTCGCCAGAATTCTACCAAGTCGGACCAGGGGAGATTCTCATAGCCATGCAACTCGACGCATCCGTTCTGATCGTATCCCGGCCCCTGATACTCCGGTTCCAATGCCGCGCGCACGAACCGGAGATGGTTGTTGGATGCGGAATCGATCAGGTGCCCCAACTCCTGTTTGCGCGACCACTTGCCGTCCGCCTTCGCGGCCGCTGCTTCTTCGGTCATCGCGGACAACCGGCGGAACTCGCCGTCAACAGTCGTCTGCAGCAATTGTGCAAGTTCGAATACCATGCCAAATTGTCGCACTGACTGAGGAAATGTGCGCCGTCGCTTGATATTTGCCGGTTTTCCAGCAATCATGTCCAACGGAGGTGCCTTCTTATGAAGCGCTATTATTCAACGTGCCTTCTGCTCATTGCTTTCTCGGGAATGGCGGCCGCGCAGATTCTTCCAGGTGCGGTCTTCATGCAAACCTACAGCTATCCGCCGGTCGGAGTGGTGTCAGGCCAGGCTCTGCGGGTGAGCCTTGGTAACGCCTCGGACTCGGGTTCGGCTTGCATGGCCAACCTCTCGTTCGTGAACTCGGATGGAACCGCGGTCAAGAACGAGGACGTCAGTGTCGACCCGTCCAAAAGCGTATCCTATGTGCTGCAGTTTTCCGATGTACCGGGCATCGCCGCAACCGCTACGGCTCAAGTAAGAGCGGTGGTCAAGGTACAGCGCCCGGCAATCGGTATCATCGTGTCTCCTGGCCCAGGGTTAGTTCCCAGTTGCACGGCGGTGACCTCGGTCGAACTGGTGGATGTTGCGTCCGGACAGACGAGAGTCCTGCTGGCAAGTCCGACCTATGTGTCCGGGCTTCTGCCCATCCTGGTATCAGCTCCGCCCACTGCCCAATGACGCGACCATGCGTGCCGCCATCCTCCGCCGCCCAGCGCCCGTCACAACCAGTCCTCTCGAAATAGTGGACATCCCGGAGCCCCCGGCAGGTGCAGGTCAGGTACTGCTGCGCGTGCGGGCTTGCGGCGTCTGCCGCACGGATCTGCACGTGGTCGAGGGCGAACTGCCGCCACAACGCTCGCCCGTGATCCCGGGCCATCAGATCGTAGGCGAAATTGTGGGCACCGGCCGGCGCGTGGGCGTCTCCTGGCTCGGCGGCACAGACGGAACCTGTCCCCACTGCGTCCGCAAAATGGAGAACCTCTGCGATGCGCCCGTCTTCACCGGCTACTCTGTTGA
>Ga0126381_100006118_pt1 | contig 13304 bp, 11 predicted proteins | sample PanSoiMetPlot_28_FD_96465 | JGI IMG/M metagenome (GOLD analysis project Ga0126381, IMG submission 96465) | Tropical forest soil microbial communities from Panama - MetaG Plot_28 | ecosystem: Environmental > Terrestrial > Soil > Tropical forest > Bulk soil | place: Panama | collected 2016-02-17
GCAGCTCATCGTGAAGGATCCGGGCACGTTCGTGATGGACCTTGGCGTCTCCGTGCCGCGGTTTGATCTGCTGGCGGCATCGCAGTACGGCATGGGCATCGTGAACCCGAACGTGAGCTCCAAGGGCAAGCAAGAGGGCCATGGTTACCTGCAGTCGAACTCCGCCGGGACCGGCGCGTACATGGTCGAGAAATCGCAGCCCGGCAATCAGATCATCCTGACGCAGAACCCGCATTACTGGGGCGGCTGGGGCGGGTCCCACTTCAAGAAGATCATCATCCTTCAGGTTCCGCAGGACTCAAGCCGCCGCCAAGGGATGGAATCGGGCGACTTCGACATCGCGTTCGCATCGACGCCGCAAGACACCCAGGCCCTCAGGAGTACGCCCGGCATCTTCGTCGGGAACCAGAAAGTGCTGGGGATGGACTACGTGATCCTCAACACGAACGGGCACCTCAAGAGCCCGCTGGCCCGTCAGGCCGTGAACATGCTGTTCCCGATCGATCAATTCGCGACCAACGTGATGAAGGGGACCATCGAGGCGCCGCACAGCATCCTGCCGGACTTGATGCTGTACTCCACCCCCGGGACCTACAAGGCGCAAGTGAACGTGGCGAAAGCGAAGCAGTTGCTGCAGCAGGCCGGGGTCGCGCCGGGTACCCAGCTCACGTATGAGTTCTATACGGGCCAGGGAGACTCAGCAGGACTGCTACTGCAAAGCCAGCTGGGGCTGGCCGGGCTCAAGGTGAAAATCGTCGAGAAGGCCTACCCGGCGTTCGTCGCCGACATCTCCACGGTCAAGCCCGTGTCGCAGCAGCCCGATATGGCGTACTGGTTCTGGTGGCCCGAGTTCAACAGCCCCTCAGACTTCTGCTTCCCCATCCTGTCAAGCCAGGCGACGCCGAAACAGAGCCTGTTCAACGGCGGTTACTACGTCAACGCTGACGTAGACAACGCGATCAACAAGGGCTTCAGCGAGGCAGGCAACACGAGCTTGCTGACCAATCTGTGGAACAAGGCGCAGACGGTCGCTGGGCAGACGGATCAGCCCTGGCTCCCGATCGGGCAGATCATCGACAACAGCTACCTGCGGACCGACGTGAAGGGCTATGTAGCGAACCCGGTCTACGTCCAGTCGTACGACTTCTACGCCCTGTCTCGCGCTTAGTCGCAGACAGGGCTGGACGAGTTATCACGCGAACTGGCCATGGGCACGGTTATCGCGAGACGTCTCGTATTCACGGTGTTCGTCCTGTGGGGCGTCACGCTCGTGACGTTCTTGCTGTCCCGGGTCGTGCCGGGGAACCCGGCGCGGCTCATGGCCGGCCCGCAGGCTAGCCCGAGTGCGGTCGCTCACATCAGCCGCTTCTACGGCCTGACCGACCCGCTCTATGTTCAGTACGGCCGCTACATGCGTGACCTTGCCCAGGGCAACCTCGGATTCTCGTTCCTCACCAGGCGTAACGTTCGTACCGACATCGCGACGTTCCTGCCCGCCACGATCGAACTGGCCGGCTATGCACTGCTACTTGGGTTCGTCCTCGCGCTGATCACCGGCACGGTAGCCGCATATCGCCGTGGCAAGGCCGCCGATGCGGCCGGGCGCCTCAGTGCGATCGCCGGGCTCTCCCTTCCTGTGTTCTGGCTCGCGCTGCTCCTGCAACTTCTGTTCCATACCGAGCTCGGGTGGCTACCGCTCGGAGGCCGCCTTTCTCCCGGGATGTCGCCGCCGCCGCACATCACCGGCCTCCTGACGGTGGACAGCCTTCTCACCGGTAACTTCGCCATTTTCGTCAACGCGGCGGAACATCTGGTGCTCCCAGTCGTCGTGCTGGCGGCCGGCGTGTATGGGCTCATGGTCCGCATCATGCGGACGAGCGTGATCGACGCGCTCGGCGAGGAATACGTGCGGACAGCGCAGGCAAAAGGGCTGAGCCGCTGGCGCGTCCTTCGCCGGCACGTGCTGCGCAACGCCCTGCTCCCGGCCGTCACGGTTCTCGGGTTGGAATTCGGGTTGCTCGCCGCAGGCGTCTTCGTGGTCGAGTCGGTGTTCCAGTGGCCGGGGATCGGCAACTACGCCTTCCAGGCCATCCAGGCCAACGACTACAATGCGACGATCGGGGCCACGCTCGTGATCGCCGTCGTATATGTGGTGATCAACCTGATTGTGGACATCGTCTACCTGTACCTCGACCCCCGGATCAGGTACACGTGACTGGCCAGGACGCGGCGAGGCAGGACCGCCTGCCCAGAACGGCCGCAAGCCGGTTGCGGCGAACGGCCCGTTCGGTACAGCCCTTCCTTGCCGAGTCGCGGCTGAACGGTCTAGGAGCCGCGATCGTCGTCCTGGTCCTGCTGCTCGCAGTGTTCGGCCCGCTCATCGCGCCGCAGAATCCGGACCAGGTCAACTTGGCCGCCGTGCTCCAGCCTCCGTCAGTCCAGCACTGGTTCGGTACCGATAGTCTCGGGCGGGATATCTTCAGCCAGGTGATCGCCGGCGCTCGCATCTCAGTCGAAGTGGCGGTCATCATCCTGTCGCTGTCGGTCCTATTCGGGACCGCGCTCGGGATCATATCGGGCTTGGCCGGCGGGATCGTCGACGAGATCATCATGCGGATCACCGACTTGTTCCTGGCCTTCCCCGGGTTCATTCTGGCGGCGGCGATCGCCGCCACGCTCGGCCCGAGCCTGCAGCACACGGTGCTCGCGCTGGCGGTGGTCTTCTGGCCGTGGTACACGCGCCTCATACGCGGGCAGGTGCTATCGCTGAGGGAACGCGAATTCGTGCTCGCTGCGCGGGTGGCCCGCGCCGGACCGATGTGGATCGCGACCCGGCACCTCGCCCGGAACGTACTGGCCATCCTGATCGTCCAGGTGTCGCTAGACGTTGGATATGCGATCCTCGCGACATCGTCGCTGAGCTTCCTCGGGCTGGGGGCGCAACCGCCGTCGCCTGAATGGGGGGCGCTCATCGCCAACGGCCGCAGCTACATCCAGACCGCATGGTGGTGGACCGTGTTCCCCGGGGTCGCACTCGCGCTGACCGTCCTGGGTTTCAACCTGCTCGGCGACGGTCTCCGGGACTGGATCGACCCACGTCTGCGGGGGAGCCTTGCCGGCGGGGTGCAGGAGTGAGCGCGGATGGCCAGGCGCAGCTGGCAGGGAGCGATCCGATGCTTCGCGTGCGGGATCTCAGCGTGCGCTTCGACAGCGGCCGCAACGTCGTTGTGCATGCTGTTAATGGCGTGAGTTTCGATCTCGAGGCCGGCGGCGCTCTCGGCCTCGTCGGAGAGTCGGGTTCAGGCAAGAGCGTGACGAGCCTGGCCATCCTCCGCCTCCTGCCACCTGCCACGGCGAGGATTGCCACCGGCGAGGTCTGGCTCGCTGACCGCGACCTAATCCAGCTAAGCGACCGCGAGATGCGCCGCCTCAGGGGGAAGGAGATTTCGCTCGTCCCCCAGGACCCGATGAGCGGGCTGAACCCGGTGCTGACAATCGGCGAGCAGGTCGCCGAGACCATCCGGGCCCATGAGGACATGCGATGGCGCGAGGCGCGAAACCGCGCCGCAGAGCTGCTGGGCACGGTCGGCATCCCGCGCCCGCATGATCAGCTGAAGCGCTACCCGCACCAGTTCAGCGGCGGCATGCGCCAGCGCGTCCTGATCGCGATCGCGCTGGCGCTCCGGCCGACGCTCCTGATCGCCGACGAGCCAACCACAGCCCTCGATGTCACGGTACAAGCCCAGGTGCTCGAACTGCTTCACGAACTCACCGTGGAGCGGGGGACGGCCATCCTCTTGATCAGCCACGATCTCGGAATCATGGCCCGCATGACGCAGCGGATTATGGTGATGTACGCAGGCCACATAGTCGAGGCAGCGCCGACTCCAGAGATCTTCGCCCGGCCGGGTCACCCATACACTGTCGGGCTTCTCCGTTCCATCCCCCGAGTGGCCGGCGTGGGGCGCCCGCTGACACCTATCGCCGGCTCACCACCCGTTCCCGACCAGGTTCCGCGTGGCTGCCCCTTCGCACCTCGATGCGCCTGGGCGCTCGACGTCTGCTGGCAGGAGATGCCTCCGCTCGCACCTGCGGACGGGATCAGCTTCTCCGGAGGTCCGCGTTCCGGAGGCCACCTGCTCGCGTGCCACAACCCGGTTGCGGCAGACGAGGTCGAGGGGGGAAGGCCCCTCCAGCCGGGGTTCCGGGCAGCCCCGCCACCCGAGGAAGGGCTCGTCGCCCGGGAGACCACGTGACTACACCGCCAGCGTCGGCAAGCGAGCCCCCACTCCTGGAGGTGCGTGACCTTCGTGTTCACTTCCCGATCACGCGAGGCGCGGTGGTTCGCCGAACGGTCGGACAGGTACATGCGGTGGACGACCTCTCCCTCAAGCTTGGGACAGCCGAAACGGTGGGCTTGGTCGGTGAGTCCGGCAGCGGCAAGACCACGCTGGGACGTGCCATCGTGGGGCTCATTCCCCCGACGTCAGGGGCCATTCTCTTCCGCGGTCGGCCGCTTGGGGCGAAAGGTGCTGCAGCGGATCGCACCGAGCGGTCCCAGCTCCAGATGGTGTTTCAGGATCCGACAGCATCACTCGACCCGAAGTGGCGGGTCGGCGCCAGCATCGCGGAGCCGCTGCGCGTGAACCATGTCGGCACTATGGCCGAGCGTCGCCAGCGAGTCCGCGACCTGCTCGAGGTGGTCGGGCTATCGCCGGGACATGCTCAGCGCTATCCACACGAGCTGTCCGGTGGGCAACGGCAGCGAGTGGGGTTGGCGCGAGCGCTTGCGCTAAATCCAGCGGTGATCGTCGCAGATGAGGCGGTGAGCGCACTCGATGTGTCGATCCGGGCGCAGGTCATCAACCTGCTACAGCGGCTGCAGAATGAGCTGAACCTCTCTTACCTCTTCATCGCGCATGACCTCGCGGTCGTCCGGCACCTGAGCGACCGCGTAGCCGTCATGTATCTGGGGCAGATCGTGGAACAGGCTGCGGCGGCCGATCTCTACAGCGACCCCAGGCACCCCTACACCGTCTCACTGCTGTCGGCTGTGCCCGTGCCTGATCCAACGGTCGAGGCGCGGCGGCAGCGCATCGTACTTTCTGGGGATCCACCGAACCCCGCGTCGCCTCCGACTGGATGCCGGTTCCACACCCGATGCTGGCTCCGCAAACAGCTCGGTAATCCAGAGCAGTGCGCGGCGGAAGAGCCCAAGCATCAGCAAATCTCGGCTGGCCACACGGCGGCCTGCCACTATGCCCACGAAGTGCCGGGGAACGTCAAGCTATCCACGGTCGGGCCGACCGCCGAACCCGCGTCTTAGCCTGGGCCCGTGCTTGCTGCGCGGCCGGGCGGCAGTTAACCGCTGACCAGCTTGTTCACGTTGAGTGAGGTGCTGATCATCCCGGAGTCGAGCATGAGGTCGGCGACCCGCTGTACCTGACCGACGCTCAGCGACGTCGGATAGGAGCCGATGGTGACCAGGGAAGCGTCTTGCGGGCTCATTCCGGTGAGGTGCGGCAGCGTAGCCTGCAGTGACCCATCGGAGGAGGCATTAGCTTGCGCTGATGCCAGCGCGGCCCGGAATTGCCGAAGCTGCGCGTTGTGGGCGCCAGCATAGGCCGCAAGGCTGAAGTACCCGGACAGGGGCAAGCCCGCGGTCGGGCCGCTGCACGAGTCCATGACCTCGACCGCGCCGAGCTGTGATTCCGCTTGTATGATCGTGGGCTCGGTGGCCAGGATCGCGTCCACTTGCCCGCTGCTCAGTGCTTTGATCATGTTCTGTTCCGGCATGGGCCGCCATGTCACGTCGGTAGGAGTGATGCCGTCACTGTTCAGGACCGACTCTGTCGCCAGCGTCTCCGTGCTGTAGGGGAGGCCTGTGCCGGATGTAATCAGCTGCGGCTCGGGGGTGGCCACCACCTTGTGTGCCAGCTTTTGCGGAGTCGTGATTCCGGAACCAGGTCGGCTGAGGACCTCCATCACGTTTGGCGTGGCGTCGTAGCCGTCGGCGACCAGATGCAGGGACGCCTTACCCACGGCGTCTTCGTACAAGAAGTCGGCATAGTCACCTGCCGCGATATCCACGCTGCCGTTTTTGAGCGCCTGGACTTCGGACTGGAGCGAGCGGTAGGTCTTGACCGTGACGTTCAACCCGTGATCGCGGAACACCCCGTCCCTGGCTGCGATCATGACCGGGGCAGTGTCGGTACCGGGGATGACCGCGACCGTGATCGATGGCCCTCCGTCGGCGGCGCTGGAGCCGGAAGCCGATGTGCAGCCGGCTGCAAGGAGGGTGACGGCCAGGAACCCCAGCGAGATGCGCCGGACCGCGGTGCTGGTGGCAGCCAGGGCAGGCCACATGCGGTTCCCTCCAGCGGTCGCGGGGAAAAGGTGCGGATCTCTGCGGAAACGATGGTGACGGTAGCGGAACACGGTGTCCTAGTATCGCCCAATTCCCGGGCGACTGTAGCGGAATGCTAATTTTCGGGGCTAGATGCTCTGATACCTAGGCGGCACCTCGCGGTCACGCGTTAGAGTTGCCAGCGGCTGGGCGTGGCATCATGCACGATGATCGCCAGCCGGGAAGGGGCATGTCGTATCGTCTCCGCTACGCCCCGCATCCGAGCGGGTGCCCAGCGGTTCCAGGATGAGGGGTGCCAGTGCTGTGTGGTCAAAGAGCAGGAAGGCTCGCGCTGCGGCAGCAGCCGGGGCTTCCGAGCAGGCGTCAGCGCGCACCGGGGAGCATGCCACGATGGATGAGCGCGTAGCGTCGAGCGGCCTGCCCTCGAGAGACCCCGCTCCGACCTCGGCCAACGGCCAGCACGGGACTCCAGCCTCGGCCAACGGCCAGCACGAGGACAGTCCCGCGCCGCAGGTACCCGGCAAGAGCTCACGGAGGGCGCTGAAGAACTGGAGTGTGCGTTCTCGGCTGCTTCTGCTGGTCATCATTCCGGTGCTAGCCGCCGTCGTCCTGGGTGGCATCCGCATCGCCTCGTCAGTGCAGAGTGCGTTTGCGTACCAGCGGGTAGTGCAGCTGGCCAGCCTCAATGGAAAGATCACCAGCCTCGTGCAAGCGCTGCAGACAGAGCGCCAGGACACGGTCACGTTCATCACCCTGGGCTCAAACGGCGGTCGGACCGCGTTGCACCACAACGTGAGCGCCGGCCAGCTGCAGCTGAAGGTGCTTACCCACGGGGACTACGCCGTCTCATCCCGGGTTGCCGCGCAGCTGAAAAGCCTGCTCGGAGAGATCGGCAGCGGATACCCCGAGTTGGCCCGGCAGGACGCGCGCGCTGCGATCGCCGCGATCAACGGTCTTGGGCCGCTGCGGACAGTTGCGATCCAACAGCGGCTGCCTGCCCTGGTGGTGATCCAGGAGTACGCTAACAAGATCAATACCCTGCTGGCCATGGACGACCAGGTCGCAGCGGGCAGCAGCGACTCGACGCTAGCCGACGGGGTCCGCGTAGCCGGTCTAGTCTCCGCCATGAAGGAGGAGGCGGCGGAGGAGCAGGCGCTCATCACCGCCGCGCAGTCAAGCAGTCTGATTGGCCTAAATCCCGTTGGGTTCGCTGGCGGCATACAGACGGCCATCCAGAACGCGGCGGCGCAGCAGGAAGCAAATGAGACGGCATTCAACAGCACCGCCACGGCTAGCCAGCGCCAGCTGTTCGACAGCACGCTGTCGGCACCGACCGTGGCCGGGGCACAGGCACAGGTGCAGCAGGCCGTCTCGCTGACCCCAGACTCGACGCCGGGCGCTCAGGATCCGGTGATTGCTAACGCCGAATCCTCGCTCCAAGACGTGGTCAGCGGCATGCACTCTGTGGAAGAGCAGCTCGTGAACTCGGTGATCGCGAGAAGCACAACGCTGCGCAACAACGCGATCCGCGATGCGATCATCTGGGCCGTGGTGGTGCTGCTGGTCCTCGCCCTCGCATTCATAGCCACGGTGGCGGTCGGCAGATCCATGATCCGCCCGCTGCGCAGGCTGCGCAGTGGCGCCCTCGACGTAGCCGGGAGCCGACTGCCTGAGGCCGTCCGCAGGATTAGCGAGACTGAGGGCGAGGTAGAGCCCCAAGAGATTGTGCCCATCGATGTGAACTCCACTGACGAGATTGGTGAGGTGGCGCGCGCTTTCGATCAAGTGCATAAGGAGGCCATCGGGCTGGCCACCAACGAGGCAGCGCTGCGCGGGAACGTCAACGCCATGTTCGTCAACCTATCCCGGCGCACCCAGTCTCTGGTGCAACGGCAGATCCACCTGATCGATGATCTGGAGCAGGGCGAGCAGGACTCTGAGCGGCTCGGAAGCCTGTTCCGGCTCGACCACCTAGCGACCCGGATGCGCCGCAACTCGGAGAACCTGCTGGTGCTGGCCGGCCATGAGGCATCGCAGCGCTGGAGCCAGCCCGTGGCCCTGGTGGACGTGCTGCGGGCAGCGGTATCGGAGATCGAGCAGTACGAGCGGGTGTCGCTGAACGTGCAGCCGGGGATCTCAGTCCGCGGACAGGTGGTCAACGACGTCGTGCACCTGCTGGCTGAGCTGCTTGAGAACGCCACCTCATTCTCCTCGGCGGAATCCCAGGTCAACGTGTCCGGGCACCTGCTGAACAGTGGCGGCGTCCTACTCGATATCACCGACCAGGGCGTCGGCATGCCGGCCGATGAGATGAAGGACGCGAACTGGCGGCTGGACAACCCGCCTGTGGTGGACGTGGCCGTCTCCAGGCGGATGGGCCTGTTCGTGGTGGCCCGGTTGGCTTCCAGACACGGGATCAGGGTGCGCTTGCGCCCTGGCCCCACAGGCGGGCTGACCGCGCTCATATGGCTGCCTGATGAAACCGTCACATATGAGGCTTCTGATGGCCCGTCCGGGTTGCAGCGATTCGAGGTTGAGACCGCTGCCGCGGAGTTCCCCGGATACCCACCGCTGGATGCGACCGGCGCTGACGGCGGTTCCTCGCGCCAGGCCGCAGTAGCCGCCGCGCGGGTGCCGCGATTCACTGCGGACGACCCCGACGCCGATGAAGGTCGGCCAGAGATTGGCGGAGAGCGAACGGACGATACCGGGTCCGTTCACGCGATCGGTGCTCAGGGCGCTGGCAGTGCAAACGGCGTCGGAGGTGCGCAGTCTGCTTCCAGCCGGAATGATCAGCCCGATGAGGCTGATCAGGCTGAGTGGGACGACGCAGAAGCGCGAAGCGAGTCGGAAACACGGTTCGGCCTGACTCCAAGGATTAGCTCCTGGTCCCAGGACTCCCAGACGGGCGATGTGGTCGTGCCACCGGCGATGAGCGCCGGAGACAACCGGTTGCCGATCTTCGAGTCCGTCGAATCCGACTGGTTCCGTCGCGGAAGGCACGAGGCCATCTCCGCAATGTCGAACCAGGCCGAACCTGCTTACCGGCCAGCCGAAATCGCCAACGGCTGGAGTTCGCCGGCCGATGAGGGCTGGCGGGCCGCGGAGGCGCTGGAATCTCCATCCGCAGCCGGCCTTACCCCTGCTGGCCTGCCCAGGCGCGTCCCGCAGGCAAACTTGGTGCCCGGCGGAGTAACTGAGCAGCAAGAAGCCGCCGCGTACATGCCTGCGCCCACACGCTCAGCAGCGACCACCAGGCAGCGGATGGCGAGCTTCCAGCGCGGTGCCCGGGAAGGGCGCGCGGCACTGCGCAGCGATGAGTCATCGGGAACCGAAAGTGAGGAAGACGCGTGAATCCAGTCCAGCCCATCAGGGACCTGAGCTGGCTGCTCACTAACTTCGTAGAGCGTGTGCCAGCAGTCGCTCATGCGATTGTCGTGTCATCCGACGGACTCCCGCTGGCCTGCTCCCAAGGTTTTCCGCCGGACCGGGTCGACCAGCTCGCCGCGGTCACGTCGGGGCTCACCAGCCTGACGCAGGGCGCGTCGCGGGTCTTCGAGGGAGGGGCCGTCACCCAGACCGTTGTGGAGATGCAGCGTGGTCTGCTGATCGTTATGTCGATCAGCGATGGCTCGACTCTTGCAGTCCTCGCGGCCGCCGATTGCGACATGGGGCTGGTGGCATACGAGATGACCCTGCTTGTCGAAAGGGTGGGCCGAGCCCTCACCCCTAAGATGCGCGGGGCTCTTCAGTCGTAGCGTCCGGAGGACGGCAGATCTCGTGACAGGAGAAAGCGGTGCCTGGCCCAGGGCAGGCTGATCGGCCGCCGGTCAGCAGCGGGTATGACCCGTCGGTGAGCGGCGCCGCAGAGCGGGGCGGCCCTCTCTCGCGCCCCCCCGGCGTCCCGAGGACGATCGGCGGCAGAAGGCAACTCGGCGCGCATTCGTCTCAGGGCCCCAAGAACCAGGAACGCACATCCCTAAACCAGGGTTCGGACAGCCAGAAGAGCGCGCTCGTCAGGCCATACGCTGTGACCGGGGGGAGGACCCAGCCCCGTTACCAACTCCAGATCGAGGCGATGGTCGCGGCCTCGCACTACGGGGCACGTGACCTGTCTGTCCTCGCTCCGGAATGTCAGGCGATCCTTGGCTTCTGCCGCGACTGGCGTTCCGTCGCAGAGATCTCCGCCGTGCTGCGACTGCCGCTAGGCGTAGCCCGTGTCCTGGTTGCAGACATGGCGGTCGAGGGGCTCGTACGAGTGCACCAGATCGATCACGCGCACGGGCGCCCGGATCTCAACCTGCTTGAAAGGGTTCTCAGTGGACTTCGCAAGCTCTAAGGTCGCCCACGGCGACGTGTCAGAATCCGCGATGACGTCTGTCAAGATCGTGGTTGCTGGCGGATTCGGCGTGGGCAAGACGACGTTCGTTGGGTCGGTGTCGGAAATCACTCCGCTCACCACCGAGGCAGTGATGACCTCTGCGAGCACTGACGTCGACGACCTGTCGAAGGTGCCTGAGAAGACCACTACGACGGTGGCCATGGACTTCGGCCGCATGACCCTCGACGCAGGGCTGATCCTCTACCTGTTCGGCACGCCTGGCCAGCAGCGATTCTGGTTCATGTGGGATGACCTCATCAACGGCGCCATCGGCGCGGTGGTCATCGTAGATACCCGCAGGCTGGCGGACTCATTCCCGGCCGTGGACTACTTCGAAGCCGCAGGCCTGCCATTCATCGTCGCCATCAACGGGTTCCACGGCCAGTTCCCCTACAGCATCTCCGATGTCCAGCAGGCACTTGCCGTCAGTCCCGACGTGCCGATAGTACGATGTGACGCGCGGGAGAGGAAGTCAACCAAGACCGCGCTCATCTCCCTGGTTGAGCACGCCATGACGATGCAAATGAGTGCCAGATAGCTGTTCCAGCCCACGCCCCGCTGCTGAGCACGCGGAATTCGGCCCTGCTGTAAGGTTCATCCGTCTGGGGCGGTAGCTCAGCCGGTTAGAGCAGCGGACTCATAATCCGCCGGTCCTGGGTTCGAGTCCCAGCCGCCCCACCCAAGAAAAGCGCAATTGACCTGCAGTAACGGTGCGATTTAAAGATCTTTGATGCGGCAAGGATATGCGGCTGTATGCGGTCAAACGCCGTGATCTGCGGCTGTCTGTGCCCGATGCGTGCCCAAGTCCAAGATCACTGGGGGAGGCGGCATCCTCATCAGTCCTGAAGAAGCGCTTCGCTGATCCGCCGCTTGGCGAGCTCGTCCTGGCCGACAACGCACTTAGCGTAGATCCGGAGCAGCACGTCCACGCTATGCCCAGCCCACTCCGCCACCTGAGTGGGATAGACACCGCCATTGAGCCACGTGGACGGACAGGCGTGCCGGAGGTCGTAGGGGCGCTGCGCGAGCGGTGAACTCTGCTGGGCCGGGGTCAGCGCCATCTGCCGCGCTTTGGTCCAGGCGCGCCGGTAGGTGATCGTCGGTAGTTCGCCGCCTCGCACGCCGCCGAACAAACGGCTGTCGGTATCGGTGACGAAGCTGGCGAGATGCTGCCGCAGCAGTCTCGTCAGCTGCGGATGGGTTGGCACGATGCGGCTATCACCCTCGGCACGGTGTTTTCAGTTGCCGCATCTCTCGAGCGCTGCCATCGTCGGTCCACTCGCTGCCCGCATCGGGTGTTGCGCTGCGAATGTGCAGCTCGCCCCAGTCCTCATCGTCGGGCGGGTCCTGCCAGTCCTGGCTGCCCTCATCCCAGGCCTGGGGCGGCAAGATCACATTATCCGCCGCGAGATTGATCGCTTCTTCGGGTCGGAGCCCGGTGTAGTACATCACCGCGAAGAAGGTGACGAGCCGAGGCCCGCTTGGCTGCTGAGCGCGCACCGCCTCGAGCAGCGCTCGAGCCTGGCGCGGGTTCACAACGCTCCTCCGGTCCACCTGGCTGGACACCTTCGGCGCTGTCCATTTGAGCGCCCGGATCGGATTCGTCCCGAGCAGGCCCAACTCGACGGCGTAGTCCATCGCATTAGCCAGGATCGTGCGATGGCGCCGGGCCGTGCTCGCGGCCGTGTTCTTCCCATCCAGTCGGCTGGTCGCCAGGACCAACATCCTGCGAGCGGTCGCCGCGTCGGCCAGCGCTGACACCGGGAGACAATTGCGGGCCACCCATGCGAGGATCTCGGTTACCTCGTCGGGTAGTTGGGCACGCTGCTTCGTGTTGAAGCCCCATCGGACGAGCGCCCGCCGGATACTCGCGTCATCGGGCCGCCCACCACCTTCCGCCAGCATGGCCGGGGTCGCCGCTGTCAACGCCCGAGCGATGTCCTTGCGGTACTTGGCTGAGGCCTGCTTCCACTTCATGTCCACGTACGCGCAGGCGAACTCGTACCAGTTGGTCTCTGCCTTCGCGCGTTCCCAGGCCACCGGCCTGCCCGTGACAAGGCTGAACGCCTCGCCCTTCCGAGCAGCAGTCAGCAGAGCGCTCCGGAAGCTGTCTGCCTGGGCGACCGTGCGGAAACCCTCCTTCCACAGCCTGCCACCCACCTTCCAGCGCACCTTGTACGTGGTCACCTCGCTGCCCCGGTAGACCTCGGTCTGATAGACCCGGGCATCGAAGGTAGTGGCGTCCATCAAGCAGCTCCCTCACGGGCGGCCAGCCACCGGTGATACTCCGACCTGCGGACGCGCAGGGTCCCGTTCGGCAGCGAGATGCACCGCGGCGCCGTACCCTTCGCCCGCCACTCGTAGAACGTCCGACGGCTGATACCGAGATCGGCGCAGGCCAAATCTTGGCGCCTATCTCGGGAGGATGGCCAGGTCCGGATCATGGCCGTACAACATAGAAGCAGCAACGCCGCCGACACCGTGGCCGCCTTCGCCTGCAATCAACCAGCGTCGTGCGCAAACGTCCTCGGCCGACCATCCTCTGACTGATTGCAA
>Ga0126381_100006120_pt1 | contig 13301 bp, 11 predicted proteins | sample PanSoiMetPlot_28_FD_96465 | JGI IMG/M metagenome (GOLD analysis project Ga0126381, IMG submission 96465) | Tropical forest soil microbial communities from Panama - MetaG Plot_28 | ecosystem: Environmental > Terrestrial > Soil > Tropical forest > Bulk soil | place: Panama | collected 2016-02-17
GGGGGCATCGGCCGCCTTCACCTGGTCGGTGTTGTAGCCGATGACGCAGAGCCAGACCCGGAAGCTCGCGAACATGCCGTCGGCGTCCTTGTGCTCGGCGGGATAGAACTTGGCGACGTCCTCGGGCACATAGGGCTCGAGAATTCCATCGCGCTTCCAGACGATGAAGTGCGAGGCATCCGACGACTGCACCACGTCGGCCGCATGAATGCGGCTCGCATATTCCTGACCGATGCGCTGGAACACGCGCTCGGCTCCGCTACGCTCGACCCGCACCGCAATGCCGGGATATTTTGCTTCGAACGCCTTGGCGACCTTCTGGGCAACCGGCAGGTCGACCGAGGTATACCAGACTACCTTGCCTTCCTTCCTGGCCGCCTCGATCAGGGCGGGCGTGGTCGCGCTTGCGGGCGGAGCGGCGGCCTTCACCGAAGCCGCGAAGGCGCCGACCGCAAGCGCGGTCGAGCCCCGCAAAACCTCGCGCCTCGAAAATCCCGGCTTGCTCATGGCGTTTGCTCCCAAGGTTTGGACAGCATGCGGCAGCTGTCGGGCGACAGATAGAGCCAGACCGCACTGCCCTGCACGATGTTCTCGGCCGGCGAGGCGACCACGCGCAACTGAGTGTCGTCGGCCGCCGCCACCATATAGTCGCGGGTCGAGCCGAGAAAGACCTGCCGCAGCACCGTTGCCGGCACGATGTTCTCGAGCTTGTCGGGCGGATTGACCCAAAGCCTGATCAGATGCGGCCGGATCGAGATCGCGACATCGGTGCCGGCTGCGGCCTTTTGTCCGCCGCCGCAACGGATCAGCGCGCCCGCACAGGCCACCCGGCCGTCCTCGCCGACCGTGCCGTGGATCACGTTGCTGCCGCCGATGAAGCGCGCCACGAACTCCGAGTGCGGCCGCTCGTAGATCTCCTCCGGCGATCCGGCCTGCTCGATCTTGCCGCCGTTCATGACCGCGATGATGTCGGCGGTCGTCATCGCCTCGGACTGATCGTGGGTGACATAGACGGTTGTGTAGCGGTACTGATCATGCAGGCGGCGCACCTCGAAGCGCATTTCCTCGCGCAGATTGGCGTCCAGGTTGGAGAGCGGCTCGTCGAGCAGCAGCGTTTCGGGTTCGACGATCAGCGCGCGGGCGAGCGCGACGCGCTGCTGCTGGCCGCCCGAGAGCTCGCCCGGATAGCGCTCTGCCAAGCCTTCCAGATGGGTCGTGGCCAGGATCGCCTTGAGCCTACGGGCGATGGCGCCGCGGTCGAGCCTGCGCAGCTTGAGCCCATAGGCGACGTTGTCTGCCACCGTCATGTGCGGCCACAGCGCGTAGCTCTGGAAGATCATCGACATGTTGCGCTGCTCGGGAGCCAGCGTCCGCTCGGGCGACGAGACGAGACGCTCGCCGACCAGGATCTCGCCCGCGGTCGGCTCGATGAAGCCGGCAATCAGCCGCAGAGTCGTGGTCTTGCCGCAGCCCGACGGGCCCAGCAGGCAGACGAGCCGGCCATGCTCGATCGTCAGCGACACGTCATCGACCGCTGCGTGCGACCCGTAGCGCTTGGTCAGATTGCGCAACTCAACCGACGCCAAGGCTTGCACTCACGTTCCGGTAAAAGCCGGCTTGCGCTTTTCCATGAAGGCGCGGCGACCCTCGGTATAATCGTTGCTGGCAAAGCACTGCTCGACGAGCTCCGCGCAGCGCGCAAGGTTGCGCTTGCTCTCGTCCTTGACAACCTCGTTGGCGATGTATTTGGCCGCCTTCAGCGTCAGCGGCGCATTGGCGGCAATCGTGTCCGCGTAGGATTTCACATAGGCTTCGAGCTCGGCCTGCGGCACTACGCGATTGAGAAATCCCATCGCACGCGCCTCCTCCACGTCGAACTGCCGCGCCGTGAAGAAGATCTCCTTGGCAAACGCCGGGCCGACGAGATCGATCAGGCGCTTGAGCCCCGCGAAGGAATAGCCGAGCCCGAGCTTGGCAGCCGGTACCGCAAAGCGCGAATTGTCGGAGGCGATGCGCAGGTCGCAGCAGGCCGCAAGCCCGACCCCGCCGCCGATGCAATAGCCCTGGATCATCGCGATGGTCGGCTTGGGGAACTCGTAGATACCGCTGTTGGCGCGCTCGACGGTGGCGTTGTAGACCTTGGTGGCTTCCAGCGAGGCGCGCTCGCTCTCGAATTTCGAGATATCGGCGCCCGATACGAACGCCTTCCCGCCGGCGCCCGTGAGCACGACCACCCGCACCTCGTCGTCCTTGGCGAAGCCGTCGAGGATCTCGCTCGTCGCCGCCCACATGTCGAGCGATACCGCATTGTGCCGCTCGGGATTGTTGAAGATCACGTATCCAACGCGCCCGTCCCGGCGCGACAGCATCTTGTCGGTGTCAGCCATCCGTCTAACTCCATTCCTGTGATCGATCGCAGGCTGCGCCCAGAATGCGGCGGGACTCCCTCTCCCCGCAGGGGAGAGGGCGGGGGTGAGGGGGTTCGGGCCTACGAGAGTCTGTAACCCCCTCACCCCAACCCTCTCCCCTTCGGGGAGAGGGGGCTCGCCGTGCCTGTGGCTCAGCCGTGCGTACCCATCCTCCATCATCAGATCGCATTGCTTTGCCGTAGCGCCGCGATCTCCTGATCGCCATAGCCGTATTCCTTCAGCACTTCATCGGTATGCTGGCCGATGTCGGGAGGCGGCGCCACGATAGCACTCGGCGTGCGCGAGAGGGTGACGGGCTGGCCGACCACGGTCAGCATCTGGCCGTCCGCCTTGGCGACCGGCTGCGCGATCTTGAGATGCTCGACCTGCGGGTCCGCGAACACCTGGTCGATCGCATAGATCGGACCGCACGGAACGCCTTCCTGGTTAAGCCGCTCGACCCAGTCGGCGCTCGTTCGCGCCGACAGGATCTTGTCGATCTCGGCATTGAGCGCATCGCGGTGCTGGAGGCGGGCAGCGGCGGTCGCATAGTCGGGGTGCTCATTGAGCCATTTGGCGTCGACCGCCGCGCAGAAGCGCTCCCAGATTTTCTGGCCCGCGCAGGCGACATTGATATGCCCGTCGGCAGTCTTGAACACGCCGGTCGGGATCGAGGTCGGATGATTGTTGCCGGCCTGGCCCGGCACCTCCTGCTTGATCAGCCAGCGCGCCGCCTGGAAATCGAGCATGAAAATCTGCGCCTGCAGCAGCGAGGTCTGCACCCATTGCCCTTCGCCGGACTGCTCGCGCTCCAACAACGCCACCAGAATGCCGAGCGCGCAGAACAGTCCGGCGGTGAGATCGGCGACCGGGATGCCGACCCGCACCGGCCCCTGCCCGGGCAGGCCCGTGATCGACATCAGGCCGCCCATCCCTTGCGCGATCTGGTCGAAGCCCGGCCGCTCCCGATAAGGGCCGTCCTGTCCGAACCCGGAAATGCTGCCATAGACGATCCGCGGGTTGATCCTGCGCAGCGATGCGTAATCGATGCCGAGGCGCTCCTTCACGTCCGGGCGGAAATTCTCCACCACCACGTCGGCCCGCTCGACGAGGCGCCGAAACACCGCAACGCCGGAGGGATCCTTGAGGTTGAGCGTGATGCTGCGCTTGTTGCGGTGCAGGTTCTGGAAGTCGGGGCCCTCGCGCGGGCCGCCCGCCGGATCGCCGGGCTCGAGGCGCGGCGGCGTCTCGATCTTGATCACGTTGGCGCCCCAGTCGGCCAGCTGGCGCACGCAGGTGGGGCCGGATCGAACCCGGGTCAGGTCCAGCACCGTGAACCGTTCGAGCGCGCGCGAAGCTTTGGGAAACATTCCGGGACCCTGGTGAGCGCTTCTTATCGGCAGGCGGAGCGCGCCGGCGGGCGAACATTCCCCGATATCGCGGGGGATGTCCATCGCGCATGGATGGGGCTTTCCTGGCGTGCGGATCGTCGTCCCGGCCGGAGCCCGCCTTAAGCGCGTTTACGCGCGTCTTCGACGCGCTATGGCGGGCGTAGAGCCGGGACCCATACGCCGTGACCTATCGAGGGGACACGGCGTATGGGTCCCTGCTTTCGCAGGGACGACGCCGAGAGTGCGGGCCGTCCTTGCCGGAACATAGCGGTTTGAATAGGTTGCAGGACATGCTGGGCTTGAAGCGGCTTGCCTCTGCGTCACTTGTGCTCGCGCTCGTCCTGGCGGCCCTACCCGCATTTGCGCAGACCCGCCCGCTGGCGGACATCGCTTCCGACCAGGCGCCCGATCGCATGCAGAAGCTGATCGAAGGCGCCAGAAAGGAAGGAACGCTCGGCATCTACACGTCGCGGGTCGCGGAAGACACGACGCCGGTCACCAATGCCTTCACGAAAAAATATGGTGTCGCGACCCAGGTCTGGCGCGCCAGCAACCAGGACGTCGTCCAGCGCGCGGTGACGGAAAGCCGCTCCGGGCGCTGTCCGGCGGATGTCATCTCGTCCGGTACGCCGGCGCTCGAGCCGCTTTCGCGCGAGCGGCTGCTCCAGCCGGTCAAGACTCCCGTCGCCGCCGAGCTGATGCCGCAGGCCTTGCGGCCGCACGGCGACTGGGTGGGCATCAGCGTCAACATCATCTCGGCCGCCTACAACACCAACCTGGTGAAGCCCGCGGAGGTCCCCAAGAGCTACGACGACCTCAAGAACCCGCGCTGGAAGGATCGCCTCGCCATCGAGGCGGAGGATTCCGACTGGTTTGCGGCGCTCGCCAGCAAGCTCGGCGAGGAGAAAGGCGTGGCGCTGTTTCGCGACATCGTGCGGGTGAACGGCGTCTCCACCCGCACCGGACATACGCTGCTGGCCAACATGGTGGCGGCCGGCGAGGTGCCGCTGGCGATCACGGTCTACAGTTACAAACCCGAGCAGCTGGCGCGGGAGGGCGCCCCGATCCGGCCGCTCTACCTGCCGCCAGTGATCGCGCTTGCGACCGGCGTATCCGTGACCCGCTGCGCGCCGCATCCCAACGCCGCTGTCCTGTTCTACGAGTTCATGCTGCGGGACGGGCAGGAAATCCTGTCCGGGCGCGACATCGTTCCGACCAACCAGAAGGTCAGGCCGCTGCCGGCGGGGCTGGAGATCACCCTTATGGACCCGGCCGAGATGCTCGACCACGGCGCGAAGTAGACCGAGTTGTGGAAGGCGACGGTGCTGCGGCGGTGAGCCGCGCCCACCGTCACCCGCGGGCCATAGCCCGCGAAGACGGGCGTAAACGCCCTTATAGCCCGCGAAGACGGACGTAAACGCCCTGGTGACCCGTGGGCCCATCTTCTTACCAAAAAGTTAGATTGTCGGGGCGCCCGGGCGTTTACGGGGGACGCAAAAACAACGAAATCCAGTGTAAGATAACGCTCTCTGTCGGGGACAGATCGGAAAGGCAAGACGACATGCTATCGCTCACACACGCCGCCGGACCCACGACGCGGCGGATCGTTCTGGCCCTGCTCTTTGCCGGGTTCGCAACCGCTGCGGCGGCGCAGCAGGAGCGCCCGCGCCAAGGCAACCCGCCTCCCGAGCAGCGGCAGACCGATCAGCGGGCAACCCCGCCCGGGCAGAACGTGCTGCGGCTCCTGCCGGGCGATTCGGTCACCCAGCACAGCATCATGCTGCCGGGCGGCAAGCTCGACTACACGGCGACCGCCGGAACCTTCTCGCTTTACGATCAGACCGGCGAGCGCTCGGCGGCGATCTTCTACACGGCGTTTGTCGCCAAAGGCGCCGATCAGGCGAGCCGGCCACTGACGTTCGTGTTCAACGGCGGCCCCGGCGCCGCCTCCGCGTTCCTCAATCTCGGGCTGGTGGGGCCGCGCATTGCCCAGTTCGGCTTGTCCGGCAATGACGGCGCTTCGACCAAGCTTGTGGACAATCCCGACACCTGGCTCGCCTTCACGGATCTCGTCCTGATCGATCCGGTCGGCTCGGGCTGGAGCCGGCCCGCCAAGGCGGACGGCGGCAACGCCTTCTGGGGCGTGCGGGCAGACGCCGATTCCATGGCCAAGACCATCGCGCTCTACGTCGCCCACAATGGGCGCGGAACCTCCCCCAAATATATTCTGGGCGAGAGCTATGGCGGATTCCGCGCCGCCAAGGTGGCGCGCGCGCTGCAGGAGCAGCAGGGAATCGTCGTCTCCGGCATCTTGATGCTCTCGCCGCTCCTGGACGGCGCGCTGACTTTCGGCGGCAGCCGCCTTGCGCTCGGGGCCGCGCTGCAACTGCCGTCGCTCGCCGCAACCGAGCTCGAGCGTAAAGGCACCTTCAGCAAGGAGAAGCTCGCCGAGGCCGAGCATTTTGCGTTGACCGAATATCTCTCGACGCTCGCGGGCGCGCCGCCCCAGGGCGAGGCGGCCCACGCCTTCTATGGCAAGGTCGCGGCGCTGACCGGGCTGCCCGAGGATCTGGTGGAGAAGCAGCACGGCTTCATCCGCGACAGCTACGTGAAGAGCCTCCAGTCCAGCGCCGGCAAGATCGTCAGCCATTACGATGCGAGCTTCGCGGTCGATGATCCCTATCCGGACCAGGTGGCCGCGCGCGGCCCCGATCCGCTGCTCGACGGCATGGTGCGCGCCTATGGGGGCGCGTTCGTGGCCTATGCGCGCGACGAGCTCGGCTTCAAGACCGAGATCACCTATCAGCTGCTCGCGTCCGATGTCTCCGGCAAATGGAACTGGGGCGACGGCGGGGGGCGCGCGGGCGCCAATGTCAGCGACGACCTGCGCGCGCTCCTCTCGCTCACGCCCTCGTTCCGGCTCATGGTCGCGCACGGCTACAGTGACATGGTCACGCCCTACGGCATGAGCCGCTACGTGCTCGACCATCTTCCCACCATGACGGATCCGATGCGGGTGCAGCTCAAGCTCTATCGCGGCGGCCACATGCTGTATCTCGATCCGAGTTCCCGCCAGGCCTTCAGCGCCGACGCCCAGGCCTTCTACCAAGAGGCGCCATGACGCAGCGCGCGGTTGAACGCCGATCTGCACCTGTTGTGTAGGGGCGGGCCTTGTGCCCGCCCCTAGGGCGACCACAAGGGTCGCCCCTACGTTACCGAGGCCATGCCTGACCCGGGCTCCGCAGCCAAGATTGTCGCCAGTCGCGTGAGTTTTCAGGATGACCGAACTCAGCTCCAGGGCCCGTGACCGCGACCATGTCATCGCGGTCCGCAAGACCGACATTCTCGACGCCCTGATCGAGCGCGGCCGTCTGGCCGGCACGGCGGAGCGCGACAAATACCGGCGGCTCTGCCGGCATCTCGCGGCGATCTTCCACTACGAATACTTCGGCGAGCTCGAGCGGCTGCGCGACGACTACTACTACTTCAACCCCGAGATCGATCCGCACGCGCGGTTCGACGCGGCGACCCTCGAGCGCGCCTACGCGGATCTTGTGGCCTCGCTCACCCGCGTGCTCAAGGACGCCAACTTCGTCGAAATGTCCCATGCCGAGATCGAGGCGGCGCACAGGGAGCGCCTGGTGATGCGGGTCGAGATCAAGGCGCCGCTCGATGATTACCGGGAGGTGCGGATTTTCCGGCGCGGCCACCACATCGAGACGCTGGAAACCTCCGACTGGTTCGGCCTGCGCCGGCGCGCCAGCAAGGTCACCGTGTACGATGACGTCGTGCTGTTCGTGGCGGTCAAGCCCGAGCAGGACATCGCCTCCCAGCGCGAGCGCAAGCATCTCAAGCGCCGCGAGATCAGGCCGGGCTCCGTGCTCATCAAGTATTTCCGCAACATCGCCGGCATCGATCTCAACGCGTTGTTTCCCGACGTGCGGGTGGTCATGAGCCTGTGGGACAAGCTGGTGCTGGGCGGCCCCGCGCTCGCGGGCGGCATTCCGATCCTGCTCAAGCTCGCTTCAACCATCACTGTCCTGTTCCTGGTCATCGGCTTCTATCTCGGGCTCACCGATGCGGTGAAGGACGAAGAGATGCGGATCGCGCTTGCCGCGCTTTCCGGCTTGGTGGCGCTCGGGGGCTTCGCCATGCGGCAATGGCTGCGCTATCAGCGGCAGTCGCTCAAGTACCAGAAAGACCTGTCCGACAACGTCTATTTCCGCAACGTCAACAATAATGCGGGCATCTTCGATTACATCATCGGGGCGGCCGAGGACCAGGAATGCAAGGAGGTGTTCCTGGCCTATTATTTCCTGTGCGCGGCCACAAACGCCCCGACCCAGGCCGAGCTCGAGGACACAATCGAGGGGTGGCTCAAGCAAGCCTTCGGGGTCGATCTCGACTTCAAGGTCGACGAGGCCCTGGGACGGCTCGATCGGATGCGGCTGCTGACGCGGCAGGGCGAGCGCCTCACCGTGTTGCCGCTCGATGCCGCCTTGGAGCAACTCGACGCGGAGTGGGCGGGGTTTTTCAGCGACAAGGCGCCCGCAGTCGGCTGAGCCGACTTTATGCGTTGCTCATTGCGAGGCCGCTTCCATTCCCAGCTGCCCAATCTGGAGTGATGCATATCACACCCTCCGCACCACGAGGTGTGGTACACTGCCATTGGGGGCCGGCTTGATACTTCGGCCTTGCCGGCAACCGTTGGAAAATTTGCGATTTTCGAGGGAGGCCAACATGCGACCGATCGAAAGCCGCCGCTATTTTCTGGCGGCGCTGGCGGGCGGTGCGGCGGGCCTGATCGGTGCGCCGATGCTGATGACCCGGCGCTCCTTTGCGGAGGAGCCGCCGCCCGAGACGACCACGATCCGTCTCGCCTGGGCAACCAATATTTGCAACGCGCCGCAATACATCGCCCAAGAGCTGTTGCGGGCGGAAGGCTTTACAGATGTGAAGTACGTGAAAATGCCAGGGGGAAACCAACTGCAAGCAATGGTGCGCGGAGAGGTGGATGTGACCATGCTCTACTCCCCGTCCGCCGTTGTCGCCGTCGATTCCGGCTCACCGATCACGATGCTGACCGGCGTGCATGTCGGATGCAACGTCACATTCGCGCGCGAAGGTATTCGTAGCATCCGGGATTTGAAAGGAAAGAAGGTAGGGGGCACCGGCGGCCCTTTCAATTATCTGCTGGCCAGCATGGCCTCCTATGTCGGGCTGGACCCCAGGAAGGACATCGAATGGGTGACCGGCCCCTCGACCAAGGAGCTTTTCATCGAGGGCAAGCTCGATGCGTTCCTGGCGCTGCCACCCGACCCGCAGGAGCTCCGCGCCCGCAAGGTCGGCCATGAGATCGTCAACAGCTCGCTCGACCGTCCCTGGTCACAACTTTTCTGCTGCGTGCTGGCAGGCAGCCGGGACTTCGTTCGTAAGAACCCGACCGCAACCAAACGGGCGATGCGCGCTATCCTCAAGACAACAGACTTTTGCGCCAGCGATCCGGCTGGTGCCGCGCGGCAGGTGGTAGATGGTGGCTTCACACCGAACTACGAGTATGCGCTGCAGATGCTGACCGAGGCTTCCTACAACAAGTGGCGCGAGTACGACCCTGAGGATTCGATCCGGTTCTACTCCCTGCGGCTGCACGAGGCTGGCTTGATCAAGTCCATTCCCAACAAGATCATCTCCGAGGGCACCAACTGGCGCTTCCTCAAAGAGCTCAAACGCGAGGTTTGAGCTGATGGGACCGGCGATCGTGCTCACCCAGGCCCTGTGATGTGGCCGCTCAAGCCGCTGGTCGACCTCGTCTCCCGTGTGCCCGCGCGAGTCGAAGCAAAGCTGCTTACGGCGTTCCTGACCATCGCCGCGCTCCTGATTGCGACGGGGGCGGTGGGTCTCTTCGTGTTGAGCGGAGTCAACGAGCGTGCGGTCGAGTTGACCAAGCTTCAGCGCAAGATCGATGCCTATCGGCAGGTGCAGAACGATACCACGAGTCAACTCTACACCGTCTCCTCCGCGCTCCTGACCATGGATGCGCGCACGCTCGACAGCACGCTGCGCCAACTGAATCAGTTCGGCTTCGACATGGACCGGGTCGCGTTCGTGGCAAAGGACGAGGCCGAGCTGCTGGAGCAGTTTCGTCAGGAGTACGACCGTTTCGTCGAGGTGGTGACCCGGGCGGTGGAACTGATCCGCGAGGGGAAGGACGCGGAGGCGCGCGAGATGCAGCTCGCGAAGGCCAGCCCGATCGCCGACCGCCTGGAGCGATTGACCAACCAGCTCGTCAACAAGGCCGAGGCCGACATGGTGGCGGGCATCGAGGCCAGCGAGCAGGCGTATTCCACGGCGCGCGGGATCGTCATCGGCTTTGCGATCGCCAGCATCGCGCTCGCGCTCCTCCTCGGCTACGCCTTCTCCTGGTCGCTGATCGGTCCCGTCAAGGCGATCGAGGGCCGGCTCGAGGAGATTGCGCACGGCGACTTTGCCAAGCGCGTGGAGGTGGCAAGCCGGGACGAGCTCGGCGCGCTCGCCGCCAATGTCAATCGCATGAGCGAGGAGCTTGGCAGGCTTTACCGGCAGCTCGAAGCGGCCAGCAAGCACAAATCACAGTTCCTCGCGAACATGAGTCATGAGCTGCGCACCCCGCTCAATGCAGTGCTGGGCTATGCCGAGCTTATCCTCGACGGCGTGTATGGCGAGGTGTCGGCGAAGATGCGGGACGTGCTCGATCGCATCGAGCGCAACGGCAGGCATCTTCTGGGCCTGGTCAACGATGTGCTCGACCTTTCCAAGATCGAGGCCGGCCAGCTGACGCTTGCGATCGCCGACTATTCGATGGCGCAGGTCGTCGCTAACGTGCTCAGCGCGGTCGAGGGGCTGGCGCGAGACAAGAAAATCGGATTGAACGTCGACGTCGCGCCCGGCCTGCCTCCGGCACTAGGCGACGAACGCAAGCTCACCCAGGTGCTCCTGAACCTTGTCGGCAATGCCATCAAGTTCACGGACGCGGGCGAGGTTGCCATCAAGGCGTCTTGCGCGGATGACACGATCACCGTCTCGGTCGCCGATTCCGGCCCGGGAATCAGCGAGGCGGATCAGGCCAGGATTTTCGAGGAATTCCAGCAGGCCCAGGACGGTTCCACGCGCCACAAGGGCGGAACAGGGCTCGGCCTGACGATCTCCAAGCGCATCGTCGAGCTGCATGGCGGCCGCATCTGGGTCGAGTCGCGCCTCGGCCAGGGCTCCACATTTTCGTTCACGGTTCCGGTCCGGCCGCACCCATAGTCGGGAGGGGAGTTATGGCCCCATTGGCCGCAAACAGGTCCGCGGCCTGACGATTCTACTGTGACGCACATCACAGGCGCCCGCCCGGCTCCAAGGCATGATGCGCAGGTTGAAACCTCGCCAGACCGGAGCAAACCATGTTCACCCGCTCGAGCCTCGCCAAGATCGCGCACAGCCCCGAAATCGCGCTGACCATGTCGTTTGTCGGCATCCTTTTCGCCTACATCTCCGCCGCATCGCTCTGGTCCTGACGCGTCGCGGCCGGAAGCCATCCCTGATTGGCGCGGCCGCCGCCGGATGCGCCGCGCCGGGCGACAGGCTATCGTTGCGGCCGGGAATTCGGTGTTATGGAGAGGGCACGGCGTATGGGTCCCTGCTGGAGTTTACCCCCGCGGAAGCGGGGGCAGGGACGACGCGAGGCGATGAACCAATATCCGCCGGCGCACGACCAATGACCAGGGCGCTTCCCGGCTGCTGCCGAGTCCTGGGGGCCCGACAACAGAGCCGGAGGGTCGCCATGGACATGATCGCGTTCAGCACGCTCGCCGGCGCGCCGCTTGCCATTCTCCTCCTGTCGGCGCCCGAGGCTCCCAAGCGCGATTGCGTCTTCACGATTCATCCGCAGATCGAGGCTGCGACATTCCAAGGCAAGGAAGCGCAGATCGTGCTGCCGGATCGTCCCACCGAGTATCCGTGCAGCTACGTGAAAGGCAGAGCCGGCACGGTCATCGCCTTCACGAACCAGAACGGATGGCGCTTCGTGGTTCGCATCGGGCGCGACAATGAGGGAACCTGGTCGGCCAGCAGGGAAGCGGAGACGGTTTCCGGGCGGGCGGTGCCGCCACTGCCGGACTAGAACGAGGGGTTCCCTCAGACCAGCGTTCTGAATTGTATCAGTCAAGGCTGATCCGTGCGGCGCTCGCCTGATGCGCCACGCCGGGCGATGGGCTATCGTTGCGAGCGAACCCGGTCTCTGCGAGCAACCTCGAGGAAAACCTCATGCGCATGTCCGACCGCCGCCGCTTTCTCTCCCTCGCCTGCGCCACGTTGGCGGCTCCGGCCGTGTCGCGCCGCGCGCTTGCGGACGTATGGCCGAAGGACCGGGTGATCCGCACGATCGTGCCGTTTGGGGCCGGCAGCACGGTCGACATCATCGGACGCATCGTGCTCGATCCGTTGTCGGCGGCGATTGGGCAGACCATCGTGGTGGAGAACCGCGGCGGGGCGGGCGGCAGCCTCGGGTCGGCCGCGGTCGCCAAGGCCGAACCGGACGGCTACACGCTCCTGGTCAATGCGTCGGCGCATTCCGCCGCGCTCGCCGCTTATCCGAACCTTGCCTACGATCCGGCCAAGGATTTCGCCGCGATCGCGGTCCTGGGCGTAGTGCCGAACGTGCTGCTGATGGCCCCCTCGAAGGGCATCACGACCGCGCAGGCGCTGGTCGAGCGCGCCAAGAGCGGTACCGTGACCTTCTCGTCCGCCGGCGTCGGCAGCGCCAGCCATTGGGCGGCCGAGAGATTTATCATCGCGGCCGGCATCAAGGCCACTCATGTGCCGTTCCGCGGCGGCCCGGAGGCGCTCACCGAGGTGATGACCGGCCGGGTCGATTTCAACTTCAGCGGCATCTCGTCCGCGATGCCTTTCATCCGCGACGGCCGCGTGCTGGCGCTGGCGGTGAGCGCGAAAAGGCGCTCGCCGTCGCTGCCGAACGTGCCGACCACGATCGAGGCGGGTTACCCCGACTCCGATTACGTCTTCTGGAACGGCGTGCTGGCGCCCGCCAAGACGCCGCGGCCGATCATCGAGCGGCTGCATGCAGAGGTCGGCAAGGCCTTGATGCTGCCGGCGGTCGAGGAGAAGCTCAAGGCCCAGGGGGTCGAGCCGCTGCCGCTCAGCCCGCAGGAATTCGACGCCATGATCGCGCGCGAGGTCGTCTCCAATATCAACCTCGCCAAGGCGGCGGGGCTGACGTTCAATTGATCATCAAGGCGGCGGCCGCATTACGCAGCCGGTTTCCGTTACCGGGGGTGCAATCGTGTCACCGGCAACGATGCTGGTGACCTTGACGAGGTTCTCCGGATCGCCGTCGCCTCTCGGCAGCAGCTCGCCGATGAACGCCGACGAGAGGAGCTGGTGATCGGCGCCGCGAAGGGAGGCCAAGCAGGCTCCGCGACAGGGATCGCTAGGGTTCGCTCCTCTCCCGTGGGTCCGGGAA
>Ga0126381_100006121_pt1 | contig 13301 bp, 6 predicted proteins | sample PanSoiMetPlot_28_FD_96465 | JGI IMG/M metagenome (GOLD analysis project Ga0126381, IMG submission 96465) | Tropical forest soil microbial communities from Panama - MetaG Plot_28 | ecosystem: Environmental > Terrestrial > Soil > Tropical forest > Bulk soil | place: Panama | collected 2016-02-17
CTTGTTGAGCGCGAGGAGTTCGGGCTGTTCGTGAGAATCGGCCGCCACCACCAGCTTTCCGCAATGACGGAAGGGAACTTTGTGTTTCTCGCAGAAATCGTAGGTGAGGCGATTGCCCTCCACGCACAGGCGGGCCTTCAACGAGCCCTTCGGATAGTAAATTCCTGAATGGTTGACGCCGCTGTTGCGCGTGCTGGTGGCCATGCCGAGCTTGGGAAACTGCTCGACGAGAAAAACGTCTTGCCAGCGCTCGGAGACGGCCCGAGCGATGGCGCAGCCGATCACGCCGCCACCGACGATTAGGATGTTTGCCTGATCCATGTGAGCGGGGATTCGAAAATCGAAAGTGGAAAATCGAACCTAGCCGTTCCCGAACGCTCTATCATCCCTATCCATTTTCACTTTTCCGTTTTCCGATTTCCAGCTATTGGTCGCCGCCGGCTTCCTCAAAAAAGGGTTTGCAGGAAACGAGGCGGGCTGCGCTGCCGTCATGTACGGCGTAGGAGGCCTGCTTGCTCGCCTCATAGCCGTTGCGCCAAAGCGAAACGGCGCCATGCGCGCCGTCTTTGTTGACGGCGTAAAAGTACAGGTGGAAGGTGTTGAGTTTTTTCTTGTTGTTCCCGTAATTGTGCGCGACGCGCGCCATGGCCTCCAGGCAGGCGTCGGTGGGTGATTTTCCCTGACGCATCATTTCGATGATGGTATGCCCACCGCAAATCTTGATGTTTTCCTCCCCCTTTCCGGTGGAGCCCGCAGCGCCCACGTCATTGTCGACGTAGCAGCCCGCGCCGATGATGGGAGAGTCGCCGACGCGGCCGGGAATTTTCCAGGAGAGTCCGGACGTCGTGGTCGTTGCCGAGATGTCGCCTTTGGCGTCGACGGCCATGCAAGGAATCGTGCCCGTGGGCGGATGGGCGATCACGCGCTCGGCGTAGGCGATTCGCTTCTCGTCGCCGTCGAACAAAGAGCTCATGAATTCCTTCCATTCCGGAGAATCGATTCCCGGCCGCCAATTGAAGGACGTTTTTGCCTTCCAGGCGAGCCAGATTTTCCTGGAATGCTCGGTGAGCAGGTTCATCTCCGCGAATCCCTCGGCTACGGCGAACCGGCGCGCGCCATCGCCCACGATCATGAGGTGATTCGTGTTTTCCATGACGGCTTTGGCGAGGCGCGAAACGTTCTTGATGCGGCGCACGGCAGCCACGGCTCCCGCCCGGTGGGTGGGGCCATGCATGACGCTGGCGTCGAGCTCGACTTCGCCTTCCTCGTTGGGCAAGCCGCCGTAACCGACGGAATCGTCGTTGGGATCGTCCTCGACAACGCTGACCGCGGCGACGACGGCGTCGAGCGTGTCTCCGCCTTTCTTGAGGATGTCCATGCCGTTGTCGAGGGCATGGAGGCCGTTGGCGCTCGAGATGAGGAGCGGACGCTGGCTCTGGGTGGGCGGGACGAGATTGGCGAGGGTCGGGACGGCAGCACCACCGCTTGGCGGGCGGCCAAAGAGTTGCCTTCTGCCAGCGAGGACGCTGCCTGCCAAAGAAGTGAAAAAGAACTTGCGGCGAGACCAGAGTTCCATCTGCAAAGCCTCCTGGAAGTCCGCAGGCACTATATAACATCAGCGCGGAGAAGTTAGAGGCTAGATGCCAGCGAAAGGCACCCGATTCTTTCCTCGTCAACGCGACACGAGCAGACCTGGTTGCCTTTCTATGGTTGCCTTCCTATTGACATTCTATATGTAGGCGGACTACGATTCCTATCGACTCTCGATAGGAGAGCCTCCCGAGGCGACCACCCTTCTCGAGGGCTGGATAGACCGGCCGGTTTTGCGATCGTTTCCTGCCGGCGAGATGCACGGACTCCCGAATTTTGCGCAGGATCCAGCCGGTCACCGGCGGGGCGTTTGTGGTTAGGCCGGGCTCGCTCCTTCCCGCCCGGCACCGGATGGAAGCGCAAGGCTGGACTTCGTCTTTTTGGGGAGACTCCGGAAACCATCGCCGAGTGAAAGACGACTGCTTGACCAGAGCGGGAGGAGCCAACTCGAAGTGGAAACCAAGCGATGGGGACGCATTTCCTGGGGCATTCGACAGGCTTGAGTAGCACCGTGACGTTCGCGAGGTGTAGCATGCCGCTGCTTGCCAAGGTCAAAAGTTTTCTCCGAAATCTCCTTTTTATCCGACGTCTCGAGGAAGACCTGGACCAGGAGGTCCGCTCGCACTTCCAAATGCTGGTTGACGAAAACATTCGAGCGGGCATGGGACCAAGGGAGGCCGAGCGAGCGGGGCGAATGGAACTCGGCGGCGCGGAACAGGTCAAGGAGCATGTGCGCGAAGAACGACTTGGCAATTCGCTCCATTCGGCGATGTCCGATTGCCGCTTTGGCCTGCGCCAGCTTCGCAAGAATCCCGGCTTCACTCTCACGGTCGTCCTTACCCTGGCACTTTCGGTTGGCGCGAACACCGCAATTTTCTCTCTGGTGAATGCGCTCCTCCTCGAGAGCCTGCCTTACCCGCATCCGGAACGTATGGGGACTATCTACACACGGATCAGCGGCTCGTCAGCAACCTCCGATGAACGGCACAACGTAAATGGCGAGCAATGGGAACTCCTTCGCGACAATGTTCCGGCATTAATCTCGGCGGTATCCTCCGGAGGGACGTCAGGCGTGAACCTTAGGGCCGGTTCGCACGTGGCATCTGTGCATAACGGTCGGGTTTCCGCGCACTACTTCGACGTGCTGGCCGTTCAGCCCCTCTTTGGGCGAAACTTTTCGGAGGACGAGGATCGACGTCACGGGCCCAAGGTCGTGGTTCTCAGTTACAGCCTGTGGCGGAATGTTTTCGCTGCAGACCCGCGCATTCTTGGGCAAACCATCCTGCTGAGAAGCGAGCCCTACACCGTGGTTGGCGTGCTGCCGCAGGGGGCGACAACTCCGTTGAACGCCGATGTGTACACGCCTCTCGAACCCGACCGCGAGGGCGAAGGCGGTGGAACGAACTTCAGGTGCATCGTCCGGGTGCGCGACGGCGCGACCTGGCAGGAGGCGGATGCCGAGATCAACCGCACCTGGCTAAGCCGGTCCGGGCGCTACGAATTGGCAGAAAACCCCGCCGCAAGAGTGAGCTATCACTCGGTGCCGCTGCGGCGAGCCCAAACCGATTCGCTGCGCCCACAGCTGCTGGCACTGATGGCAGCCGCCGGTTTCATCCTGCTGATCGCCTGCGCAAACTTGGCAGGGATCACGCTGGTGCGCATGATGCGCCGTACGCCAGAAGTGGCCACGCGACTGGCGCTCGGGGCTTCGAGTTGGCAGATTCAGCGGCAGTTTTGGATTGAAAACCTGCTACTCGCTCTTGCCGGTGGAGCGGTCAGCGTTTCTGTCGGCTTCCTAGCCGTGCGAGAACTCCTTTTCTTGCTACCCGAACACTTTCTCCCGGTTGCGAGCGTCCCGGTCGACAGCCGCGTACTACTTTTCACGCTGGTCATTTCTGTTTTGACCAGCGTGCTCTTCGGCATGCTGCCGGCCTTGGCCACGCGGCGAGTGGATCTGCGGTCGTCCATGGCGAACCGTACCGTGGTCGAGGTTGGCAGCTTGCGCTTGCGTCAGGGGCTCATTGCCGGCGAAGTTGCGCTTACCCTCATGCTGTTGGCTGGTTCCGGCCTGCTCATCCGCAGCCTGATTTATCTGGAAACGTTGCCGCCGGGATTCCAGCCCGACGGCGTGATGGTTGCGAAAGCCTCGCTCGACGATGCCCGCTACCACGATCCGGCAGCTTTCCGAAAGTTATTGGACGAGAGCACGGCCGCCATGCGCCAGATTCCTGGAGTCGAGAATTCTGCGGTCGGATTGAATATCCCTTACGAGTTCGTCGGGAACGACTGGATCACGCTCAGCGACGGCAAGGAAGCCGGCCACCAGGGTGGCTCAGATTGGGTCTACGTTACGCCTGGATATTTCGACACTTTGCAGATGCCGTTGCTTGCGGGCCGCGTGTTTACCGGCGCGGATGGACCCAATACGCAGAAGGTGGTTGTGGTGAACCATGCGTTCGCGCAAAAGTTCTATGGCGGAACGAATCCTGTGGGGCGGTACATTGACAGAGATACGTTGATCGTGGGCGAGGTAGCGGACGTCCCGATTTCCTCCGGTTTGGATCCGGTCGCCCCGCTACAAACCGAGCAGACCATGTACGTTCCTGCCACGCAAGTGAATGGGGCGTTGCTCGCGCTGCTCCATCAGTGGCTTCAACCGGATTGGATTGTGCGCACCGCAGGCCCGGTTGACGGATTAACCGCTGCGATGCAGCGCGCTTTGTCTGCCGCCGATCCCAACCTGCCCGCTTCTGGCTTCTACAGCATGAAAGATCTTCTCGCCTGCACGCTCGCGACGCAGCGAATCGAAGTGGCGCTGCTCGGCGCCATGGCGGCGCTGGCCCTCCTGTTGAGCACGGTCGGCGTCTTCGCGTTGGTGGCCAACATGGTGGCGCAAAGGACTCGGGAAATCGGCGTCCGCATGGCTCTCGGTTCGAGTATTGGTCAAGTGATGGTCGAGATCGGGCGCTCGGGGGTGGCCGCTTCACTATTCGGTGTCGTTCTGGGGCTGGTCTTTTCCGTGGGAGCGCTGCGCGTCATGCGCAGCGTGCTTTATGGCGTGGGCGTTTACGATATAACGACCGGCCTGTTTGTGGTGTTGACGCTTCTCGTCATTACGCTTCTCGCGACCCTGCTGCCAACCCTAAGAATTGCCAGGATCGACCCGGCCAGGACGCTGCGCGAGGAATAGAAGGTCCGCCGGGCTCCGTCCAAGTACCGCCCAAAAAATAAAGGTAAGCGTGAAATCTCCGGAGGGCCGGCTGCGTACCATATGGGGGAGGCACATATATGGGGACAAAAGTGGAGGAGGCCTGGAAGAAGGGCAGCGCGGAGCTCTTGATTCTGTCCCTCCTGGAGGACCAGCCCCGGCATGGGTACGAAATCGGCAAACTCATCGAAGTGCGCTCGGGAGGCACACTCCATTTTCACGTGGCCTCGCTCTACCCGCTGCTATACCGGTTAGAAAAACGAGGTTGGATCGAAGGGCGGTGGGTAGAGAAAGCAAATCAAAGACGACGGAGGTATTACCGGCTGACAGCGAAAGGACAGCGCGTGCTCGAGCTGCAACGTAAGAAGTGGCAAGAGTTTGCCGGAGCCGTGGGTCGAATCGCCGGGGTGCAACATGCCTGATTGGGAGCTTGAAATCAGGAAACATTTGGCCGGACTAAATCTTAGGCCGGAACGGCAAGCGGAAATCATCGAGGAGCTTTCCGATCATCTTCAACAAAGGTACGAAGAGCTCGGTGCCCAAGGAGCGGGGCAAAAAGAGGCCTTCCAAGAAGTGCTGGCGGAAATCGAGTGGAGAGACTTCGTCCCAGAATTGCAGGCCTCTGTGAGGACCCCGGAGCGCGGTTTGGTGGCCGAGGGGGCAACTCCGAGCGGACACCTGTTTTCGGATTTTGCGAAAGACCTGCACTTTGCACTGCGCATGCTGCGAAAGAGCCCGGGCTTCACGGCCGTTGCGGTGCTGACGCTGGCTCTGGGCATCGGGGCGAACACCGCGGTCTTTACGGTGGTGGACTCGCTCGTCTTGAATCCGCTTCCCGTCGAAAAAATCTCCGGGCTTGCGACCGTTAACACCACGCAACTCAAGAAGACCGCACAATCCGGTGACTTGCAGGCCATTTCCTACCCGAATCTCAAGGATATCCGGGAGCAAACGCGCGCGTTCCGAAGCCTTGCCGGGCATTCCTATCCGATGGCGGTCACCATGACCGATAAGGACGAGCCGCACCGGATTTTCGCGGAAATCGTGACCGCGAATTACTTCGATACGCTGGGCATTCATCCGTTCCTCGGACGCTTCTTTCTTCCTGACGAGGATCGAACGCCAGGCGCAGCTCCGGTCGCCGTGCTTGGCTATGCGGCGTGGCAAAGCCGCTTCGGAGGAGTTTCCGATATTCTCGGGAAAACTATCAAGCTGAACGAAACGCCGTTCACGATTATTGGTGTCGGGCCCAAAGGTTTCAAGGGCGTGTATGCCGTTTTTGGACCTGATCTTTGGATTCCATCCATGATGGCCGCGCAAGTCTTGCCGGCTGAGCAGCGAAATGCACTAACAGCTCGCGGACTGCCTCTGTTTACCGGAATCGGCCGACTTCAGCCGCGAGTTACGCTTGCGCAGGCGCAAGCGGAGATGAAAATTGCCGGAGCGGCCCTCGAAAAAGAGGATCCCGGCGCCAATGAGGGGAAGATCCTTACGGTGACGCCTTTGCTTGAAGCCGCTTATGGGCCCGAGCGGCAGCCGGTGGTGTTGGGTGGGATTTTGCTGATGGCCATCGTGGCGTTCGTGCTGCTCATCGCCTGTTCCAACGTGGCCAATTTGCTTCTTGCCCGCGCGAGCGTTCGCCGGCAGGAGATTGCGGTCCGCATCTCGCTTGGCGCCGGGCGCATGCGTTTGATCCGCCAGTTACTTACCGAGAGCGTTCTGCTCGGCCTCTTTAGCGGAATCCTCGGCTTCTTATTCGGTTATGGTGGATGCCGGATTCTGGAATCGTTGCGCCCCGCGGAATATGCCGAGAACCTGGCGGATCTAAGACTCAACGCGAGTGTGTTCGTCTTCGCATTTGCTGTGGCCATACTGACCGGGCTGATATTCGGCATTGTGCCCGCCCTGCGAACTTCGCGGGTTTCCGTTTCGGAAGTCTTGAAAGAAGAAGCGCGCAGCCGAGGACGGAGCCGCGGTCGGGTCGCTCTGGCAAACATGCTGCTAGCCGGGCAGGTGGCGGTTTCCCTCGTTTTGCTGGTGGTCGCCGGTCTTTTCCTGCGAAGCATCGAGCGCGAGTATGCCATCGATCCCGGGTTCCAAACGGAGCATCTGGCGCTGTTCATGCTCTATCCCGGGCAGGCCGGGTATGATCGCGTGCGTACAGAACAGTTTTACAAACAGGTGCTTGACCGCGTTGGCAGGGTTCCCGGCATCTCGTCGGTCTCCTGGGCATCGAACCTGCCGCTGTGGGGACGCAAAGAGACGGGCATCGCGATCGAGGGGCAAGAGACACGGAAGAAATCCGACGCCATCTCGGCCGTCATCGACACGGTGGACCTCAACTATTTCTCCACGATGGGCATCTCGCTTTTGGAAGGCCGAGACTTTACCCAAAATGATCGCGACGTTTCGACGCCCGTGGCCATCATCAACGAGACCATGGCCGCCAAATATTGGCCAAATCAAGACGCACTCGGTAAACGCTTCCAATTGCCTCAAGGCAGGGAGTTCCTCGAGATAGTGGGCGTCGTAACAACCACGAACTACCAGACGCTGGGGGAGCCGCCGCAGGCGTGCGCCTACATTCCGCTGCGGCAGCATTACACCGACAGCATGATCCTTTATGCAAGAAGCGAACGCGATCCATCGACGGTTCTCGAGGCCGTTCCGGCAGAAATTCACAGCCTCGATCCGGGGCTGGCGGTGGAAGACATTCGCACGGGGAGCAAGGTGATGGATCAGGCGCTTTGGTGGTCCAAGATGGGCGTGGGCCTGCTGGGTGCGTTCGGAATGTTGGCGCTGGGCCTCGCTTCGGTGGGGCTGTACGGAATTATGGCCTATTCCGTGAATCAGCGGCGGCGCGAAATCGGAGTGCGTATGGCTCTCGGAGCGGGCCCGGGAAGCGTGTCGCTCCTGGTGCTACGTCAAGGGATGACGGTTGTGGCTAGCGGCGCTGGTGTGGGCATGGCGCTGTCGCTCCTGCTCGGACGCGTGCTTTCGCGCTTCCTCTACGGCGTAAGCGGGAGCGATCCGATCGGTCTCGGAGGCGCGTCGTTCGCGCTGCTCGCGGTGGCATTTGTTGCGTGCTACCTGCCGGCGCGGAGCGCGAGTCGAGTCGATCCACTCGTTGCTTTGCGAGAAGCGTGAGCCGCGGTCTTAAACGGCATCGGGTTCGCGCCAATCGGCGAAACCGTCGTGGCTTGTCGTCAGTTTGGAGGACTTCCCGGCGCGGATTGAGAGCCGAGGCGCTTGGCGGTGTCGCGGACCTTGCGAACGTCGGCGCTTGCGGCGGACGACGGAACAAGCTTCAGGTAGGCGTCTAAGTCCTGGACCTGGGACTGATAATCCTTTCTTTTTGCGTGAACGTCTGCGAGCACAAGATAGACATTGGGGTATTGGGGTCTTCGAAGGAGAGCCTCCCGAAGACTCTTTTCCGCTTCATCGAGGCGGTTCTGGGCGAACAAGGCAATCCCCAGAAAAAAATGTCCTTCGGCAGAGTCTGGTTCGGTTTCCAGGCCGCGGCGAATCAAGCGCTCGGCCTCCTCCGGTTTTCGCTCGTCGCAGAGGATCAGGCCGTAGGCAAACTGCGCGCGGGCATAGTGCCCGCCACTCACGTCGATAGCCTTTTGGAAGGCATCCATCGCCTTGTCCTCATCTTGCAAACGCAACTGCATGAGGCCGATATAGTAAATGGCTTCATAATAGCCGGGATAGATTGCGGCGGCCTTGGTGAAGTGCGCGAGGCTGCCGGCAAAGTCTTCCTTGGCCAGGAGTTCGAGGCCGCGGTCGTATTCGTTCTGGGCCTTTGACGGAATCTTCAGCTCGCGAACGGAGACGACATAAGAATTCGCCCCATGTTCGGTTGGGAAGGACGAGTTGAGGTAAAGAGTGATTTCCGCAGGGAAGAAGTTGACGTCTGCGATGGTGCTGGCAAACCCATGGCCTTTTTCCGAGGAACTGACCTCGTAAGTTCCCGGCGGAATCTGATTCATTTCGAAACGGCCGTTAACATCGGTTAACACCGTGCGAATCATGCCTGACGAGAGCGAGCGCACGTTCACAACGACTTGAGGGGCCGGTTCCGCACTTCGGTTTAGATATACGGTTCCCAGGATTTGCCCTGTGCGGCTTCCGAAGGATGGAGGGAGAGGATCACCAAAGAAGGTGCCCTGCGCACGAGCCGAAGAAGCTTGCCCGAGCGACGCGACCGTCAAGACAGAAAACAAAAGGAAGAACGACCGAAGTTTCAACTTCCAGACTCGCAGAATCATTTTCAGACACCTCGATGTGGTGAGCTCGTGAGGAAGCTCTTTTTTGACCGGTGCTGAAAAACGCGAACGCTGTCGTGCGGCGAGACTTCAGAGTCTCCTGGGGATTCGCTCGTTGGCAACCGAAACAAGCAACCGGGCGGGCGAACTCCGCGGCTCACGAATTGGGGCGTACCATCCGCAAAACTTGGGGAACTTAGCTCCCAAGCAATGGTTCTTCAGCATCCTGCCGGGGACCGGGCGACTGGAGGGAGTAATCTCGAGAGCGCTTGCCACTCGACAGCCGGACCATGTCGGCCGAAGTAGTGGAATTACCTGCGCCGCCGTTGCACCGTTTCTCCCGGGTGCCAGCCGCCGCGTGCGCGGACTGTTGTTTAGAGGGGCAAGCAGTGTGCCAAAGAGCGAGCAAATTGTTTAGCGATTTAAATAGCTGCGAGTGAATTGGATGCAGCAGTTGAACGAAAGATGTGCTCGTTCTGGCGCCAAGCTGCGATCCGAGACGGAATGTAAATTTGACTGGCGGCGCGCCGATTTGCTTCGGCGAAACTCTCATCGACGGGCAAATCCCCGATGAGTTCATCGAGGATTTCCTTGCCCGGAAAATCCGGAGAATCCTCGGGGAGTCCGCGAAGACGGCTCACACCAATCCTCTTGGCGGGTCTGTCGCGAAAACCGAATTGCGCGCCGGTCCGTTCGCTGGCCCTCCTGTCCTGTACGGGCAAAGCGCAGTGGAGTCCCAAAACTTAGTTCATCGTATCGTTTGCGGTTTCCGGTCGGCGGTGCCGTCGTCAGCTTCGAGCCGAAGTGGCTCCCGGGCGTCCTCGGCCAACATGGCTCGACCCGGCTCACCCCGGTAATGACTGCAAGCAACTAACAGACAAGGCCTTGCCTTCGCCCCCCAAGCGCTCTGGAAGGCCCTCGATCGAGACCTCCGCCTTGACTCACTTTTGGCTGATCCCCGCGTCAGAGTAGAGCAGTGGGGAGTTTCGGGGTGACCGATTCTTTGTATCTAGATTTTTCCGTTGACTTATTACCTGTTTCTTGCAACCTACGTTGCGGCATCATCCTGGGAAGCCCGCTACCCCCGACGAGGCGGTCCTGCTTCACGGCAGGGCCCTCGCCTGGCTTTAAAAACACCCGGGAAGTTGCGATCGGAAGCGTTTGAGGAGGGGAAATGAGAAAGCGGAGACCATGGGTGTTCGTTCTCGGGATTCTCATGTTGTTGTCAGCTTCGACGTTCGGGCAAATTGCCACCACGGGAAAAATCACGGGAGTGGTAACGGATGCGTCCGGAGCCGCCGTGCCGAACGCCACGGTGACGGTCAAAAGCACGGCGCTCATGGCGGAGCGCACGACAACTACAGGGGCGGACGGCGCGTATCTGTTTGACCTGTTGCCGCTCGGGACCTATGAGGTCAACGTCACCTCCAAAGGATTCAAGGGCGTTACCGAAACAGGCATCGTTCTCACCGCCGGCTTCACGGCCACCGTCAACGCGAAGCTCGAGGTTGGAGAAGTAACGCAGGTTGTCCGGGTTGAGGGTGTAAACGTCGTCGACCTGCAGGGCGTTCAAACCTCAACGACGTTTGACCAGACCTTGTTGCAGGACATTCCGAGCGGCCGCGACCCGTGGTCCACCGTCGCGCAAATGCCCGGCGTAACATCGAGCACCTTCGATGTAGCCGGCAACAACAGCTACCAGCAATCCGGGATGCAGATCCATGGAAGCACCCAGGCAGAACAGATTTACAGCTTCAACGGTCTCGATTTGAACTGGCCAGGATCGAGCGGCGGCTACACCCAGTTCTACACCAATCACGACTCGTTTGATGAATTTCAAGTTGTCGCAGACAATGGGCCCGCTTCCGTGCCCATTGGCGGCATTTACATGAATATGGTGACCAAGTCAGGCTCCAATCAACTACACGGACAGGCCGCGCTTTATTATTTGACCGCCGCCACACAGGCCGGAGTAAAGCAACCGGTGTTCCAGGGTTCGCCTGTGCCGACGGGCTCGCCCTTCAACATGACCCGAGATACTTCGGCGAGCCTGGGTGGACCCATCATGAAGGATAGGTGGTGGCTGTTTGGCTCCTACCGCCGCTACGACCTGAACCAGCGAATACTGGCCGTGACCAACCAAGCCGGCGTTCCCGTCGTGGATATCAACCATCAAACGAACACGGACTTGCGCAGCGACTGGCAGATTAATCCGAAAAACAAATTCAGCTTCATTTGGCTCTACAACGAACAAAATCGCTTCTTCCGCCGCGATACGACCTACCAGTTCGTTACGCAAGAGGCGAGCTGGAAGCAGATTGAGCCAGCGTACATTCTGCAAGGATTGTGGACCAGCCAGATCACCAACAATTTCCTTCTGGATTTTCGCATCGGCTGGAACAAAATCATCTTCCCTCTCAGTTACCAGTCCAACTCCACAAGCCTGAACCTGCAAGATATCGGAACCTCGACAGAATCAGGTGCGGCACCATTTGAATTTCAAAACCCCGCTTGGGTTCTCAAATGGTCCGCCAGCGGTTCGTGGTACAAGCCCAATTGGGCCGGAAACCACAATTTCCAGTTTGGCTTCGAGTGGGGGGACAACTACAACTCCTACATTTATAAAGTGAGCCAGGGCATCAATGCGATTTATAACAGCCCAGGTCCACAGTCCTTTACAGTGCCGCATCAAGTTGTCGCCTACAACACGCCGACCACGCAAAAGAACTATTTCCGGGACACGAGCTTTTACCTGCAAGATGCCTGGACTCCGAAACGTCGTCTCACGTTGAATCTGGGGCTGCGTTACGACCGCTTCACGACTTACTATCCCGCTCAGGCAACAGCCTCCAACCTGACTTTCCCTCAGCTCTTCAAGGCTGGTTTTACGTTCCCCGCATCCGGAAACCTGGTGGACTGGAACACTGTTTCGCCGAGAATTGGGGTTGCATTCGACCCTACCGGGAACGGTAATTCGGTCATTCGTTTTGGCTACGGCATCTACTACATCATGCAAGGCACGGGGCTTGCTGAAACGGCGAACCCGAACGGGCTCACTAGCCTGACCTTCCCGTGGGGACCTTTTTCTCCAGGTTGCACGCAATGTGATGCAAACAACGATGGAATTCCCCAAGTCAGCGAATGGCTTCCGGCTCAAGCCACTCCGGTCGCCTCATCCGGCGGCGGACAAATTAATTCCAAAATGAGCCGCCCCTATTCAGAGGAAGTTAGTGCAGGATACGAGAAACAGTTGTGGCGGGACCTACGCGTGGCAGCCACTTATTACTATCGGACAAAGAAAAACCTCTATGGAACCGAAAACTCCGCAGTTTCTAAATCGGATTACGTACCCATTACCAGTCTGAACGGCAGTCCGATCCTCAATCCTCTCACCAACCAGCCCATGACGCTGTTCAGTTTTCAACCGAAGGACACAACAAAATACGGGCAGTTCAACAATCTGGTGACGAACATTTCCCCGCTGGACACCAACTCGTATAACGCGGTCGAGTTCACCGCCGTCAAGCGCCTGTCTCATAAGTGGCAGATTCTGGGCGGCTTCACCATTCAGCGCCAAAAGGGCGTCTTTGGCCGCGGCTTCTCGGATGAGGCCACCAGCGACAATTTCACCGACCCCAACAACGATATCAACAGGAACAACAATTACCTCAATCTCGATGCCACTTATGTTTTCAAAGTGGACAGCACCTACGAGCTCCCCTGGAAATTCGGCACCAGCGTGAACTTCCAGCACTATACGGGTTTCCCGATTCAACCAACGGAAACCTTCTCCGTTCCCGACGGGAACATCACGCCCGCGCACCCGAATCCCGATATTTTCAGTGAAACGGTCATTCTTCAACCAGCAGGAATTCAGCGCCTGCCCAGTGTGAACCAGTTAAACCTGCGATTCTCCCGTGAGTTTGTCTTCCAGGACCGCTGGCGCCTTATGCCCGTCGTTGATTTCTTCAATTTGACCAACTCGCAAACCACAATCGCAGAAGTCACGCAGTATACTTCTCCGGGCGGCGGCTTCTACTTGAAGCCGTCACTGGCCATCAATCCGTTCGTGACGCGGTTTGGACTGCGCTTTACGTTTTAGCGCGATCTAGCTGCCCAGGATTGCTATCCGGATTTTTTGATCGGCGGGTGGCGGGGGGGGCCGCCCGCCGATTCCTTTCTCTGGCAGCCTATCCGCATTTCACATAAACTCCGCTTCGCAGATACTCCGGAAC
>Ga0126381_100006122_pt1 | contig 13299 bp, 13 predicted proteins | sample PanSoiMetPlot_28_FD_96465 | JGI IMG/M metagenome (GOLD analysis project Ga0126381, IMG submission 96465) | Tropical forest soil microbial communities from Panama - MetaG Plot_28 | ecosystem: Environmental > Terrestrial > Soil > Tropical forest > Bulk soil | place: Panama | collected 2016-02-17
CCTTCATGAGCGAAAGGAATTACAATAAGATTGCCGAAACCGAGCACATCCTTCGCGACCCTGACGATATATGATCGAGTGTTGCTTAAGGGCGTTTTGTCCCCTGTTTCCAGATATGCCGAATCAAGACCCTCAGAACTCGCAACTTATTGGTCCAATATTGTCGTTCTGTTCCCGACTCAACTGAAGGTGGACCCTGGCTGGCGGCGGCCCCGGGGCTAACTCCGGAGAAACGCGGTTTATTGCGCGAATAAGGTCTTATGTTTCGATAAGACCTTATTCGCTGATAAGACGGGGTTATTCTGCAACGGCCATCTTAGCTAAAATCCTGCGAAAATTCGCTAATCAGCTTGCCCTTAATAAATGGGTTATGCTATAAAGGCCTATTTACTATTAAGGGTGATTCGCTTTCATGAGAGACCCTTCGCGCCAACCCCGAGAGTAAGGCTGCATCGTCCGGGGATAACTAGTAGACGCTGATTCTGTCGTTTATGCCTAAGGAGTGACCACGGATCTATGGAATTGATTATTGTTCTGATAATTAGTGTTTTGTCGCTGGCGTTTGCGGTGTGGCTTACGACAAACGTTCTCAAGAATGACACCGGAACTGCTGAGATGCAGGTCATATCAAATGCGATCAAGGAAGGGGCCGAGGCTTTTCTCCGAAGGCAATACAAGACCATAACGATGCTCAGCGTGGTCTTTGCAGCGATAATCTTTGTTCTGTACGGATTTCTGAGGGCTCACAACCGGGCCGACCCGGTTTCGCCTCTCCAGATGGCTGGATACGTAACGGTTTCGTTCATATTTGGCGCATTATCATCGGGAATAGCTGGTTATATTGGGATGTGGGTTTCTATCAGGTCGAATATAAGAACGGCCTCTGCCGCAAGAAGCTCATTGAACCGTGCCCTCCAGATAGCTATACGGGGCGGCGCGGTGTCCGGTCTATTCGTCGTCGCAATGAGCCTGCTGGGAGTTGGGGGCCTGTATGGAGTGCTCAGCAGGATAAGCGATATTGCCGACCATCCTGAAAAGATTCCATTCCTGATCGTCGGTTATGGCTTCGGCGCGTCGTTCGTCGCGTTGTTCGCCCAGTTGGGCGGTGGCATCTACACCAAGGCGGCGGACGTTGGCGCCGACCTGGTTGGTAAAGTCGAAGCTGGAATTCCCGAAGATGATCCGCGCAACCCCGCGGTAATAGCGGACCTTGTTGGAGACAACGTCGGGGACTGCGCAGGCCGTGGCGCTGACCTGTTTGAGTCGACCGCAGCCGAGAATATTGGCGCAATGATCCTCGCCGCAAGCCTGGCGGTTGCGGCGACCCGAATGGGGACCCCATTTGTGAGGGGACTGATCGGGGTGATGCTGTTTCCGCTGGTGGTCCGCGCGTTTGGTCTGATTGCTTCGATCATTGGCGTGATGTCGGTCCGGACTCGCGAAGATGCTGATCCCATGACTGCACTGAACCGAGGCTACTATGTGACGACGGTGCTGGCGGCAATCGGATTCTTGGGTGGAACCAGATGGCTTCTTTACAGCGAGAAAAAGCCGGATGCCTGGCTCTACTATTTCGCGTGCGGCATTATCGGATTATTAATGTCGGTTGCGTTCGTATTCATCACTCAATACTACACCGAGTACAAGTACCGGCCGGTGAAGCAAATTGCCGAGTCGTCGCAGACCGGACCAGCAACCAACATTATCACTGGAATCGCGGTTGGGTTTGAGTGCACGGCCTTGCCGGTTATCGTCATATCGATTGCAATTATCGCATCCTATTACATTGGCGGCATGGTAGGGCTTCCAGGTTCGGGGCTGTTTGGCACGGCCGTCGCCACAATGGGGATGCTGGGAACGGCAGCGTACATTCTGGCAATGGACACGTTCGGCCCGATAACCGATAACGCCGGCGGAATCGTTGAGATGAGCCAGCAACCGGATGAAATCCGGGTCAAAACGGACCGCCTTGATGCAGTCGGCAACACAACCAAAGCTCTAACCAAGGGGTACGCTATCGGGTCGGCTGCCCTGGCTGCATTCCTGCTTTTCTCAGCTTACCTGGATGAGGTCCGGAATTACACGATCGGGACCACGTCGCCGGCCGCCGAAATGTTTGTGGGAGACAAGCCCACTGTAAATCTGGCCAAGCCGGAGGTATTCGTGGGCGCGCTGCTGGGAGCAATGCTTGTGTTCCTGTTCTCGGCTCTTGCGATCAAGGCGGTAGGCAACGCGGCTTACACAGTCATCAATGAGGTCCGGCGGCAGTTCAAGGAGAAGCCCGGGATCCTTGAGGGAACTGACAAGCCGGACTATGCCCGCTGTGTTGATATCGTGACGATCGGGGCTCTGAGACAGATGGTCCTGCCGGGGATTCTTGCAGTGGGGATGCCAATAGCTGTCGGGGTGGTATTCAGGCTGCTTGGAATAGGCGCAGAGACTGTAGCTGCGTTCCTGATGGTCGGAACGATCGCGGGGATACTGGTCGCAACCTTCCTGAACAATGGAGGGGGTGCTTGGGACAACGCGAAGAAGTTTATCGAGACCGGCATGTATGGCGGCAAGCGATCTGAGGCCCACAAGGCGGCGGTTGTTGGCGATACGGTGGGCGATCCATTCAAAGACACAGCAGGCCCGAGCCTGCACGTGCTGATCAAGCTTTTGTCAACGATCACGCTGGTCCTGGCACCACTGTTTATATAGATATTCAAGTACCAGTGAGGATTGGAATAATAGCCGCAGGCCGTCGCTTGCGGCTGTTCTTTATGGGCAAGTGGCTCCAGGGGATGGACGACGCTAACGACCAGGCCCCGAAAGGCTCTTGAACGGGATTGTCCCAGGCTGTCTCTTGCGGAGATTAAGCCGGAAATCGGGTTGCACCCGAGCGGTCATTTCCCACATAATCACATGTTAAGCATACCAAGCGAGGAATACTTCTGAATGGCAGAGGATAAACTAATAAAGAGCGGTCAGTTCACCGCAAAGAGGCTTCTGTTCCTTCTTGTGGCGGGGCTGCTTTTGGTGGCAGTAGTCTGGAGCGGGCATCTTAACCTTGGATACCTGCTGCTGACTGCAGTGTTGTGTGTTTTGCTATTGTTGATAGCCATGGACTATGGCGTGAACATGGAGAAGGTTGAGTTTGGTTCAGCGGCGGCGCTGCCTAACCCCAACCCGAACCTGGTCGCACCGGTTGATGCCGAAAGGCAGGCAGCCGGTTCCCGGAGCCAGGCGCGCAAGCGGACCGGCAAGCCGGTCAAGCGGCGACGATAGATTTTCCTCCGTTTGGCGTATGGCGACGGGCCCCATTGCTACTTAAGCTTTTCGGTCGCGCCGATTCGTGGAGCAGGCAGTTGCGCCCCTGGCGGGACTGCTTAGATCGACTTTAGGGACGCGTTATGCAGGTGAGGGATTCAAATAGAGTGCTGCAGGCCCCCCATCCTATAGCGCCGTGTGAGCTATCGCTGGGAGAGCTGGTTGAGGCTATAGAAGGACTGACTGACGTCCCCCCTCTGTCCCAGGTCATCGATTGGTTCTCGTCGCTTCTGATCAGGCAGAGGGACTACGAGCCTTATCGCTTCTTTGCTGACAATAAGTACGCCAGAAACTTAGTCGTCAGGGGCCAGTACGCAGAGATGCTGTTACTGTGCTGGAAGCAGGGCCAGCGGACTCCGATACATGATCACGGCGGCTCGATTGGAGTTGTTCTTGTTTGCGAGGGAATGATGACCGAGACGATGTTCGATCGGGCACCCGAGGGACATGTTCGGCCGCACAATACCTATCGCAGAGGCCCGGGTGTGGTCACTGGAGCTGATGTGCCGGACATACACCAGCTCCTCAATCTAGAGCAGGATGGTCGCGACCTGGTAACGCTTCATTGTTACGCTCCCCCACTCTCGGTTTTGAATACATACAGCCAGCACAGCTCGAGGGTCAAACACTGGCGGGAGCTTTATTTCTCAGGTGGAGCTGGAATTTGACTCGCCGGCGCAGCGGCAACGTGTGCCTGCCAGCGCGGCCGGCCGGGGACCGCGAGAGCTTAACCGATAAAACCTGCCTCAGGCTCCACGCACTACGACCAGATAGTCACGAATTCGGCGAAGCGGGGACAAGTTGGGAGCTAGCCCTGTGGCGGCGCATAATTTCTTGCCAGACAATCGCCAAGAGCAAGAACATCGTTCATCCGGGGTAACGGGCAAGGTAGAGCCTTGTCCGACATCAGCGAGCCAGGAGGGCTAATTGAAGATAATAGTTATCGGATATGGCAGGGTTGGGTCTCGCACGGTACACGCACTGGTACATCAGGGCCACCAGATATCGCTCGTCGACAAAGATGGAACCAGATTGAGTCAGGCGTCGCAACTGGAGGGGGTCGAACTATTCCAGGGGAACGGAATTGACGTCGATGTGCAGCGAGACGCCGGTATGGGCGAAGCTGATCTGCTCCTGGCAGTTACGCGGGACGACAACGTCAACCTGATGGCGGCCCAGGTAGCTCGAACACACTTTCACGTGCCCAGAGCGATTGCCAGAATATACGAGCCGAGTCACGCGGAAGCTACTCAGGAAGACCCGCAACTTACCATAATCTGCCCGACGCTCAGTGCAGTTGAGATGATAGTTGACTCTGTGGAAGAGCCAGGTGCAGAATCGCATCAACCATCGGGTGCGCCACCTCCAGTTCGACCAAGGCCCAGATATGACACAGATGAGGATTCACGTTACATCCTGATTGCGGGCGGTGGCAAAGTCGGTATCAACCTGGCCCGAGGGTTGTTTGAGAGCGGACATGAGGTGGCAATCATAGAGAGCGATAGCGCGCGGGCTGCCTGGCTTGCCAATAAACTGGAATGCCCCGTGCATATAGGTGACGCCTCGACGCACGACGTTCTTGAGCAGGCGGGAGTGGCAAGAGCTCGAGTGTTTGTGGCTGCGACCGGCAGTGACCAGGACAACCTGATAGCGTGCCAGGTTGCGAAAAAGGTGTTTGGAGTGCCTTCGACGATTGCGAGGGCCTCTAATCCCAAGAACGAGGAAGTTATGACACGGCTCGGGGTAGATTCGACCGTGAGCTCTACGGCTATCATCCAGCAGGTGATCGAGCGCGAGCTTCCCACCGTGCGTATCAAGACCCTCTTGAGTTTGAAGGAGGGAGCGCTCCAGATACTGGAATACCCGCTCGACACGACTTCGCCGGCGACCGGCCGAATGGTCCGGGACATCGATCTGCCGACACAAGCTAATTTGATAGCAATAATCAGGAATAACTCGACCGTCGTCCCTCGAGGGGAAACGGAATTCAAGGACGGAGATACCGTCGTGGCCCTGGTTAGTTCTGACGAAGAAGCGCAGTTGCGCGCAGCGCTATTAGGGGTCTAAAATTAGAGCAAATGAGGGAACTTATCACCGACATGGGTAAACGCGTTCTGATAGTAGAGGACCATCACGATACTTCATTCACGCTATGCAAGCTCCTTAAACTCGCAGGCTATGATGTCGATCACGCGATCGATGGAATGGCCGGTTATAATTCGGCCTCGCACCGGCATCCAGATCTGATCGTTACCGATGTGCAGATGCCCAGGATGAACGGGATCGAAATGATCAAGCGGATCAGGAGCGAGAACGAGTTGAAGGGGGTACGCATCCTGGTTATGAGTGCTTACGGGAAGCGCGTAATATCTGACGCGATCTCAGCTGGCGCGGATGGGTATATAGAAAAGCCCGTGGATTTCGAGAAGTTTCTATCGAGAATAAGGGCCATCCTCCCAGGGACCGAATCCGAAAACGCATCTACAGAGACTGCGGTGCAGTAACTCACCGCGCTCGCCTTAAAAAGTGCAGCTTTCGATGCACTCATCCGGAGGACGAACTATTCGCTGGCATAAATGTCGAAACGGATCAGTGTTACTGTGCATCAGCGGGGCCATAGATGATGGCGCTGGCGTCAAGGGCGAGCAACGAGGCACCTTCCTTGTCCGCTTCTGGATCGAACATGCAGGTCCGATTCCGTCCGGTGAGTTTGGCTCTATATAATGCCTGGTCGGCCTTTTGAACGATCTCCAGCGCCCGCCTCCCATCCCTCGGAAAGCAGGCTACCCCCAGGCTGATCGTTATGTTCATTTTTCGCGACAGGTCCACAGTGGATGCGGCGAAAGGTTGAGACTCGATGCGGGTCCTTATTTTCTCGGCGAATTCCTGCCCTTGTTCCGGAGTCCCTCTGATATACGCAAGAAACTCTTCGCCGCCGTAGCGGGCAGCCAGGTCAGCACTGCCGATCACCTCACGTACTATGTAGCCCACATCCCGAATGGTTTGACTGCCAATCAGGTGACCGAGACCGTCGTTAACTCGTTTGAAGAAGTCGAGATCCATCATTATCACAGCGACCTGGGATGGCTCCTCGAGTCTTGCCAACCTTTCGATTTCGCGATCAAGCTCCGCAAACAGGCTGCGTCTTGACCGGAGGCCGGTCAGTTCGTCTCGCTGAATCATCTGGTGCAGGCGCTCCTGGAACTCCGCTTCGAATTCATCGAGTAACGCGAATTTCAGCAGGTGGTCGCCTATCTTGATCTTATCCCCGTCCTGGAGCAACTGCTCGCCGTTTATCTTCAGGCCATTGAGGTAAGTCCCATTGGTAGAACCCAGATCAATCAGATAATACTCGACACATCCATCCTGCGACTCACTACAGCGGATCTCGGCGTGTTGACGCGATGCCACGTCATCTCTAAGGATTAGATCAGCGGTGGAGCCCCTCCCGACGATCAAGCTGCCTTTCGTCAGCCCGAGGCTCGTGCCCAGGCACTGTCCTTGAATAACAACCAGTATGGGTCTTCGAGTGGTAGGCGCGAGTATTTCCCGCGCATCCAGCTTGATTGTTCGCTCAGCGTCGGTCAACCGTACACCCCCAATGACACCTAGTCCGATACTATATCAATAATGGCGTATTATAACAATAATTAGAGGTTTACTGACGAGAATATCAGGTATGAAGACCCATAAAGCTGTTTTTCCTAAAAAGTCCCAACGGCTGGGTTTTTACTGCCAAAGAACCCGGTTGAGCGCGGTTCCCGATGGATATACAACTGCTTGACGCTGGCCGGACCACATTACTACAATTTGTTCGTCAAAATTATGCACAAACTGTCATCAACCGGCTCTCCCGAGATAGAGCGCATCGCTGAGGCCAATCTCCCAACGGAGTTTGGAGCATTCAGGATCGTCGGGTTCAGGGACGTCGCAACGGGTGAAGAGATTGTCGCCCTGACGAATGGTGTGCTCGACCCGCTGCGGCCGACGCTCGTGCGCCTTCATTCTCAGTGTCTGACTGGCGACGTTTTCCACTCTGTCAAGTGTGATTGCGGCCGGCAGCTCAAGCAGGCAATGAAGATGATCGAGGAGGAGGGGTGCGGCGTAATAGTCTACCAGCAGCAAGAAGGGCGAGGAATTGGCCTTATGAACAAGATCCGGGCCTATGCGCTCCAGGACGAAGGGCAGGACACTGTCGAAGCCAATATCTCTCTTGGGTTCGAGCCTGATTTGCGCGAGTACCGAGCATGCGTTGCGGTCATCAAGGAGCTAGGGGTTCGCCGCGTGCGGTTGCTTTCGAACAATCCGGACAAGGTCGCGGCAGTCCAGGCAGCCGGTCTCGAGGTTGTTGAGCGGGTGTCTATTGAAATCGAGGCGGATGAGAGCGCGCTGAACTATTTGAAGACAAAGAAAGAAAAGCTCGGGCACCTATTGGAAAACGTCGATCTCTAGGTTAGCGGCCGTTGCTTCCGATCAGGACACCTCGAAACCGCGGCCGGCAACAAGCATTTCCTCTTGGGGAGTTAAAGCTATGCACGCATCTTTCGACCGGTCAAGCAGCAGGCTGAACCCCCGGTCCCTTGCGTAAATCAGCAGACCGCCCGAAACGCTCCCCTGGTACGAAAATTGATGAGGAACGAATACCTCGTCGCCCCACTGTAGGACAAAGCGACCATCGGACCCATCGGCGAGGACTGTAGTAATCTGACCCCGAACGCTCTCGCTGGCATGCAGGCGGGCAAGTTCAGCTTCGATAATTTCAGCCCACTTGCCGGCTTCCCGAACGGTCAATCCAACGACTGAGCCGGTGTCAGAAATCCGGATGCCTTCCACCCCGGGACCAACTGTTAGCTTGAACTCTGGTGCGGCCTCGTTGTATGCGCTGACACGGCGTGTCTGAGCGAAATCCCGCAATGTCCTGGCGAGCTTGAACGCAGATTGCAGATGAATCTCAACGCCTTTCAAACTGATTACGGGAGGCGCCGGCGACGTCGACCGGGTCGTGGGAGTTAGCCGGGTGAGCCTGCGTTCGAATTCCTCAAGATGATCTTCACCCAGCAAAACCCAGCGTCCGGAGCGTTGGTCGCTCAGGAGCAATCTACCGGCGGCCACGGACCATACCAACCACTCTGGTAATGAAGACCCGGGACTGAGTTGCCCGGTCTTGTAACCAGCTATCAAATGTGAAACATATCGCCGTTCGAGCCATATCTCGGACTGGGGATGAGATACGAGCAGGCTGTCATTGACCGAGGCAAGGACGACCTCCTCTGACATCAGGCTGACATCGTAAACGTTTGCCCTCAATCCCACGGTAGCCAGGTAATGGCTCGCTTCCTGGCTGTCCAGGCTTGCGCGATGATTGCGATAGATGAGTCCCAGTGAGGCGCCATGGGTTAGAACCAGGCCGCTCCCGCCCTGTCGGACAGTCTTTGACGATGCATTTCGCGTCCCTTCAAGAGCGGAAAGCGCATCGATCAAATAAGGAGCGAATGCTATGCTGCAATTGAGCGACAGGATATTAATCAAGGGTTGCCTACCAAATCGCCAAGCGTCGCCAGAGATTCTCTGTGAAAAGATTAGCACATGCGGGACAGCGATCAAACTAATCACCCGTTGCGCCGCGCGAGGTTTTTGGTTAGAAATACAATGTGAAGAAGAACAGGATTAGTGGGGAGCTGGGAACCATCACCGGCGGGGCATTGCTGGCAAGCGAGGGGGAGCAGCTTGCGAAGGGACGCTGGGAGCGTTGCGTCTATCTTGGCACGGATAATTTCGTTTATGAATTGGAAACAAGCAACGCGCGTGGCGATGTTAAGTCCAGAGTGGCGGGAAAGCGAAGGATAGGGGACTACTTGAGGTGGGTGGACGGCCTCTTCAATCGCGGCGAGCTCCCGTCCGAATCAAATGGTATTCACTATCGGGCTGCAAAGATGCTGAGAGAGCTAATTTGAGAAGGCATCACTTCGAGAAGCTGATAGCCAGTGTTTTGGATGGCGTGCGGCGGCGACTCTCCAAAGAATCCAACCGTCAGCAGTGCTGGTACTAAGCCCATAGCAGCGGTGAAAAACACCGCGGGTCGCAAGAAGATCTATTTGAAGTGGGCGGCATTCCTGGCAATAAATGCTTCCCATTTTTCGGGGACATCGGCCTCGTAGAATATCGCTGAAACCGGACAGACAGGAACGCATGCATCGCAATCCGTACAGGTAGCAGGGTCAATGTACATTTGCGGTTCCGAAGGTCCCCCCTGTATGCAGTCGACCGGGCAGACATCCACACAAAACAGTTCTTTTGCCCCAATGCAGGGCTCACATATTACATAGGCCAAGGAACAACACCTTTCATCATCTGCTATTTGTAATGGTCGGCGTTCATCTGAGTGAAGTGTTTCCACTGCTCGGGCAAGTCGTCCTCAGTGAAAATCGCCTGAACAGGGCAAGCCGGCTCGCAGGCCCCACAGTCTATGCACTCGTCCGGTGAGATGTAAAGCATCTCCGCAGTCTCGAAATCGGCTTCATCCTTACGGGGGTGAATGCAGTCGACCGGGCACACGTCCACGCATGCGGTGTCCTTGGTCCCAATGCAAGGCTCGGCTATCACATATGTCATGTAGGCTATTGCCTCCTTTCGTATTTCAAGATTGTTGTTTGCTTGTTCGAACGATATATTAATTTCCAATATTTTCTCAAAAGAGTCAATACCCGTTAAGAGCCCAGGGAGTTTCGCAGTAAGAGGGCCTTGAAGGGGACTTGAAGGTTCCAAGAACCTGCAGAAATTGAGGCGCCTGGCCGCTTGGAAAACACCGATTAGCACGGCAAAACCAGCGTTTCAGTCCTTCCGGGGTAGAGGAGTGTCTGGGGATTCGGTCATTGCCCTGGTGTCCATCAGGCTGGCAATTTCGTCGGCCGGGAGAAGACTGAAATCGACCATACCCTCTCGGATCGTCTTTCCCGCGGCAATGGCCCGCTTCGCAATCTCGGCTGCTCGATCGTATCCGAGCCTTGGGTTAAGCGCAGTCACTAGCGCTGTACTATGTTCGACAAACCAGCGGCAGCGCTCATGATCCGCGGTGATGCCCTCAACCAATCGCTCTCTGAAAGCTCTTACGCCGTTTTTCAATATCCTGAGTGACATCAGAAGGTCAAAGGCGATTACCGGCATCATCACATTAAGCTCCAGCTGCCCGGCCTGGGCGGCGAGCGTTATGGTCGAGTCATTACCGATGACCTGAAAACAAACCATGGTGGTCATTTCAGCCATTACCGGATTTACCTTGCCAGGCATTATTGACGATCCCGGCTGTACTGAGGGAAGTTTGATCTCTGCCAACCCGGTGTTTGGACCGGAGGATAGCAGCCTGATGTCGTTGGCGATCCTGACAATGTCAACAGCGGCAATCTTGAGTGCTCCGGAGAGAGCCGCAAGCGGACCCATGCTCTGCATCGCTTCAAAGTAATTATCAGCCGGCCTCAAGCGACGTCGAGCGATTCGGCTGAGTTCATTCACGACAAGCTCGCGGTAGCCTGCCGGAGCGTTCAATCCGGTTCCAACAGCGGTTCCGCCCAGTCCGACCTCAGCCAACTCCACAGCTGCCGTCGCGACTCTCCTCGAATTAGACCCGACAGAGCTCGCATATGCGCCGAACTCCTGCCCCAACCGGATCGGAACGGCATCCTGTAGATGCGTGCGGCCTGATTTTACAATGCCGTCGAATTCGGCGGCCTTCTTGCCCAAAGAACGCGACAAGCCGTCCAATTCCTGAACCAGACTATCGGCCAGTTCGAGCGCTGCGAGGCGAATCGCAGTCGGAAACACGTCGTTGGTCGACTGAGCCATGTTGACGTGATCGTTTGGATGGACGATATCATAGGCGCCCTTCTGTCCCCCCAAAAGCTCTGCGGCCCGGTTTGCCAGCACCTCGTTGACATTCATATTGTGGGAAGTTCCGGCGCCTGCCTGAAAAGGATCGACGACGAACTGATTCTTCAGGCTGCCTCCCAACACTTCGTCGGCGGCGGCCTCGATGGCGCCTGCGATTCTAGGATCAAGGGCTCCGAGCATTGAGTTTGAAATGGCCGCGGCCTTTTTGATTTGGACTGTTGCCGTGACAAGTTCGGGAAATGGTCCCCAACCTGAGATCGGAAAGTTCTGGACGGCTCGTGCTGTTTGAATTCCGTAGTAAGCTGCCGCCGGAACTTCTAGTTCTCCGAGAGAATCACGCTCAATCCTTGTGGGGGTCGAAAGTGACATTTGGAATCATCTCGACGTCTTCTTTCAAAGTGACGCGGCCCGGCATTTTTATTCGCGGCTTGTCTTTTGGGGCAACGGACAAACGGCTTTCAACAAGCTCGTCGTTTGGCCTGAAGCCCACTCCAAATTCGGCGAGTTCGGGGCGTCGCATCAGGCGCTCCATTCCCCAGATCGTACCTTCCCTGGAATATTCGCAAATCTCAGTCTGGCGGCTCATGATAATGGCCTCCTCGGGACAGGCCTCAACGCAGAAACCGCAAAAGACACAACGCAGCATGTCTATGTCGAATCGGGTAGCGACCTTTTCAATCTGCGGGTCCGGATGCTCGCCAGGTTCGATGTAAATGCAATCGGCCGGACAGGCGGTGGCGCACATATAACAGGCCACGCATCGTGGGCTGCCGTCGGCGCGCGCGGTCAAAATGTGGGCGCCCCTGAACCTGTCCGAGTATGAGCGCCGTTCTTCAGGGTAGCTGATCGTAGCAGACACTTTTCCGGAAAGGTTGTCCACCATCCTGTTGAACGTAAGGCCGAGGCCCACCAGCGGGCTGAGCAACTCTTTGGCGAGAGAAGCTTCTTGTTTTGCCCGCTCTGCTACGTTTATTGTTTTTGACGGTTTCTTCATATCAAGCTGCTCCGCGGATTGGATGGTCGACGCATCAGGCGGTGCGGGGTTCCGAAGCGCCGAATTCAACCCGCTTTGCCAGACTCCATCATAGACCGAACATCCCCGGGTGAAGTCCAAACCGAGGCCTCGCCCCGGGCCTCAAGAAGCATGCTCATAACCTGCCAGACCGGAAGAATGTCGGGCTCCGGGGAAATGGCTGCATAAGCCCGCTGCTCCAGGCCCTGGTAGTTCGTATATGAGCCTTCTTCCTCAGACCAGTGGGCGATGGGCAGGACGAGGCCGGCATCTCCGAGCCAAGGCGCCTTGTGGGCGGCCAGCACAACCGAATACTCGAGGGATCGCACCAGTTGCGCAACTTTGTCCTCGTGCTCCTCGTCAGTTGTACGGCGAACCAATGGTTTGAGGTACAAGATGACTCCGGCCTTGAATCGCCCCTGCTTTGCGGCCTGGATAGCGCCGTCGATGCCGCCCAGATCCTGGCTGAATAAACCTAGATTCCGGGCCCCTATTGAATTCGGATGCTTGTCAAGCCGCCGAAGGATTTTGTCTTCAGGCTTAAGGGCATTCACATCCTCCGAGTCGAGCCTGAATTCCAGATTGCGGGTGCCGAGTCCGCGCTCGAGGTACCTTTTGAACAGAAAGAGCGCTTCATTGGTAGCGCTCGGTGAAGCGAAACCGATTATGGAAGCGGCACTATGCTGCTCGGCGATATTCATTAAGGCGGCATCCGCGGCCTGGATTGCCTGATCCCACGTAACTGGCGCCTGGAGCCCGTCTCGGCCCCTTGCCAGGGGCCTTGTTACGCGCTCTCCTGTTTGAAGTTCGTGGAAGCTCAATCGGCCTTCGTCGCACATCCAGCTCTTGTTGACGTCGACATTGCGCCGCGCGATCATTCTGAATATCGTGCCATCCCGATGATCGATCCGGACATTACAACCGGTCGCGCACCCGCCGCATATCGAATCGGTGCTGAGCAAAAACCAGACTCTGCACTTGAATCTGAAATCGCGAGAGGTAAGGGCACCCACCGGACAGATGTCGACGACGTTGCCGGAATACGGGTTGGTCAGAGGCTTGTTCTCGATCGTGCCTATTTCAACATGATC